>Ga0155949_1164_pt1 | contig 91591 bp, 68 predicted proteins | sample RifCSPlowO2_02_FD_107603 | JGI IMG/M metagenome (GOLD analysis project Ga0155949, IMG submission 107603) | Acidobacteria bacterium RIFCSPLOWO2_02_FULL_61_28
CGGCGGGCGTTTTTCCTTGAAGGCGCGGTAGCCTTCTTCAAAATCCTCGGTCAGCATACAAATGGCTTGCGCTTCGGCCTCGGCTTCGATGGCGGCCGGCAGCGGCATATTCCACTCGTTGTAGATCAGCGTCTTGGTCATGCCGATGGCAAAGGTCGGCCCGTCGGCGAGGGTCTGCGCGAGCGCCGTGGCTTCCCGCTCCAAATCTTCCTTCTTGACCACGCGATTCACCAGGCCGATTTCGAGGGCTCGCTCCGCGGTGACGGTCCCGCCTAGATAGAGGATTTCTATTGCGCGGGCCGTGCCGACGAGGCGCGGCAAGAGCCAAGCGACTCCCATGTCGGCTCCGGCCAAGCCCACCTTGTTGAAGAGAAACGCCATCTTGATTCCTTCGGCGGCGATGCGAAAATCGCTCGCCAGAGCGATGGCGGCCCCCGCCCCGGCCGTGACCCCGTTGAGCGCGGCGATGACGGGCTTGCGCAGCTCGCAGATGTTGCGCGTCAACTCGCCGGTCATGCGGGTGAACTCCGTCATGCCCTTGCCCCGGCGCACCAGAAGCTGGCCGATGATCTCTTCGACGTCGCCGCCCGAACAGAAGCCGCGCCCCTGCCCGGTAATGATGACGGCGCGCACGCTGTCATCGCGGTTGAGCGCGGCAAAGGTGTCCCGCAGCTCCGCATAGACCTCAAACGTGAGCGCGTTCAGCCGCTCCGGGCGGTTGAAGGTGATGCGGGCGATGCTGTCGGTTTGCTCATAGAGAAAGTGGACGTGCTGCTTTGTGTTGACGGCTGTTTCCATTGTTCGCCTCGTAGTTCCTTCGTGGATTTGCCGCAAGCCAATCGGCGGAAGCGGCCGGAATCAATCCTGTACTGTTTTCTTGGGGAGGCGGGATTTGAACCATTCCAGGAGTCGCCGGGCCCAGTGGAACTCCCGGGCCAGGAGCATCAAACCGGGGATCACGAAGAGCCAGCCCGGAATGATCGGCAAGGCCCAGCCAAGCAACCCCACGAGCAGCAGCGCTCCTCCCGCCATCACCCGCAACCAACGCTTCACGCCGTATCCCCTCTGCGGACTTCGTTCTCTCGTCCCGTATAGGATACCCGCACGGAGGGCGCTCCTCCAAGCCGGAAGCGACACAGATGCAAAATCCGGATGGCAGGGAGACGTTGGACATGGGGCGGAGGCACCGCTCGGGAGAGCCGGTCATGAAGAATGGGCCTGGAGCGAAACCAGCGGCAGTTGCGGCGCCGACACCGAGACCGGAGGCTGCTGGCCCCTCGGCGTGTAGAGGCAGAACGGCTCCTCCGCGAGGTAGTCGCCCGTGCAGCCGAAGGCGCGCGCGCGGCATCCCTCGCAGATGTTGCGGAATTCGCAGATCCCACATTTCCCTTTGAGGTTGCCCAGGTCTCGCAGCGAAGCAAACAACGGCGAAGTCTCCCAAACCTCGGTGAAGCTCTGGCGGTGGAGGCTTCCGGCTTCGAGCGGCAGGTAGCCGCAGGGATAGACCTCGCCTTTGTGGGAGATGAAGCAGACGCCGGTTCCGGCGAGGCAGCCGCGCGTCATCATGTTCATCGCGCTCGGAGCGTGGCCGCCGTGCCCGTGAGCCGGAAGCTCGGGCAGGGCCTCGCCGCGCTGCCGCGATTCGGCCCGGCGTTGCCGCACGACGCGGAAGAAGTGCGGGGCGCAGGTGGCCTTGAGTTCGATCCGGTTTTCGAGCGTGCGGTCATAAAGCCAATTCAGGATTTGTTCATACTCCTCCGCCTCGACCATCTGCTTGTCGGCGATCTGCACGCCGCAACCCACCGGCACAAGCAAGAACAGATGGAAGGCGTCGGCGCCCAACCGCAGCGCCAGATCGAGCGTCTCCGGGAGCTTGGCGGCGTTGTGCTTGGCGACCGAGGTGTTGATCTGGACCGACATGCCGAGCCGCTTCAGGTGCTCGAATCCTTCAACCGCTTTCTCGAACGCCCCCGGAATGCCCCGGAAGGCATCGTGCGTGGCGGCGTCCGGCCCGTCCAGGCTGATGGCCACGCGCCGGATGCCGGCCTCGGAAATTTGGCGGGCGATGTCGGCCGTGATCATCGTCCCGTTGGTGCCGAGCGCGACGCGGATTCCCAGGCTGGTGGCCCGGCGAGCCAGTTGGAAAACGTCCCGCCGAAAGAGCGGCTCGCCGCCACTCAACACCAAAATCATGGGAGCATAAGCGGCGAGTTGGTCAACGATCCGGACCGACTCTTCGTAGTTCAGATCGTCCGGCGAGGAGAGTTCGGTGGCGCTGGCGCGGCAGTGGATGCAGCGCAGGTTGCAGCCTCGGGTCAACTCCCAAAAGACCAACCGGGGACGATACGCGACGTCCGGCATGGCAGGTTCCCTCTTTCTGTTCTCGCTGTCACGGTAAGCCGGGCCGATAAGACCCGCTCCGCCCTGTCTCTAAGAGGCACGCCGGGGGCCACGGTGTGGTTTAGCGCATAGAATAGTTTAACTATATTAGAATCTATTTGTTGCAGCTAGTTTCCGGGATATGATTTTTGGGAGAGACGAGAGGGAGGAGGCTTCGATTTGGGTGTTCCCACCCAAGGGTTGCCCACTTGAAGGGACACCTTGAAGAAACTGCCTCTCTCGGTGCCGGACGGCACTGATGAACGCAGCGGATGGTTCCAGCATCCGACCTGGGCCGCCAATCCGACCTAGCCCGGCTACCTCTTTGTTCCCATCTCCAGCCAGTCCTCGCAGATGACATGCTCCATAACTTCGTAGTCCGGCGGCTGCAATTTGAAGAGTCTTATAACCGTCCAAGGCTTAGTAAAGGTCTTCGGGTCATCGAACAGGAAGGTGACCTCCAAGGTTTTGGGATCCACCCGCCGGAACCGCTCCACAATGTGCAAATCCGTGCTATGGGGAATCCCCATGGCGTCAACCCAGGCCCGGTCGTTGACATTCACCGTGTCCACGACCAGGGTGTCCCCTTCATACTTGCCGATCGAGTGCCCCATCCAGGTGATCGGGTAGCCGTCGGGATGTCCCCGCCCATCCAGGTAGATTCGCCGCACCCAGTGATCAAACTCAAACAGAAAAAACACCATGCCCGGCAACTGCCGAATCTCAAAGGGGCGGGGGTTGGTGAAGAGCCGCGTCGGACCGTGAGGGAAACAGGACTGACCGGGATCGAATGCGTCTAGGGCCTTGTCGTATGGGTTTCGCAAGGCGCCATTGCGCACGGCGTCATACTTCTGCTTCGCCCAGGGAAGCATCGGAGGCGCCTCCTTCAGGAGGCCAAACTCGGGAGCACCATCAGACCCCAACCCCGGTTCGGGGCGAGGCCCCATCCCGCGCCGTTCCCAAATTCCACTCAGGTCCGGGATGGCCGTGGCGGCTCCCGACGGCGGAGCGGTTTGGGCGAGCAGAAGGGGCGAAACAACGACTGCCGCCAGGACCCCAACCATCGTACCAAGCAAGCGACTTCTCATCTCGAAACCTCCCTTTCGCGGGGATCGAGTCCCGCCGTCGGCAAAAAAAGGAGAGTCGCTCCGGCCAGCTATGACATTTCCGCGTTCCGTTACTCACATTCGCCTTCCCAGAGGCAAAGCTCTCCACGTTTCGTGCGATTACCGCCAAAACTCGGCTGAATGCAGCCTGGATACCACAGCACTTCGGAGGTTGTCAAGGAAGAAAGGCAGGCGGTGTCGTTAGCCCGTGAAGTGTCCGCTTGGGAGCAGTGGCAGGGTCGTGCCCGCAGGGGTCAACTTGCGCCGCGGCCGGAGAGGACGCGCGGGATGGTGCGGAGGAGTATCATGAAGTCCAGGCCGAGCGACCAGTTGTCAATGTACTCCATGTCGAGCTGCATCCACTGCGCGAAATTGAGCTGATTGCGCCCCGCGAGCGCCCACAGACAGGTCAGCCCGGGCTTCATCCGCAAGCGCCGTCGCTGCCACTTCTCATACTGCGCCACTTCCTGGGGCAACGGCGGACGCGGACCCACAAAGGACATATCGCCTTTCAGAATATTGAGAAGCTGCGGCAGCTCGTCGAGGCTGGTCTTGCGCAGAATCCGCCCCACGGAAGTCACGCGGGGATCGCGGGAACTCTTGAAGACGGGGCCGTCCATTTCGTTCAAGTGCGCCACCTGCTGCCGGTGCTCCTCGGCGTCCTGGTACATGGAGCGAAACTTGTAGAGCCAAAATTTCCGCCCGTTCAGGCCGCAACGCAGTTGCCGGTAGATGGCCGGACCCGGCGAAGTGACCCGCACCAGGAGCGTGACGAACACCATCAGCGGCGCGGCCACCAGGAACAGCGCGGAGCCGAGCAGCAAGTCCACGGCGCGCTTCAGAAACAGCAGGTACTCATCTTCGGGAGCGTTGCTGAAGGTGAGCAGCGGCATGTGCTCGAGCTTCTCGAGCGCGATGTCGGAGCGGAGGTGGGGAAAGAAGTCCACCAGCACGCGGGTCTTCACCCCCTGCTCCTCGCAGATGAGGAACAGGTCCTCCATTCGCTCCAACTGCGGCTTGGAAACCGCAAAGATAATTTCGTCCACGATGTGCTCTTCGAGCATCCGGGGGACTTGCTCGAGGGACCACGCAGGATACGCGCGGGCCAGCGCGCCCCGTTCGAGCGGCGGGGCTTCCGGCTCCGGCACAAAGCCGACCACGCGGTCTCCGTGCTCCTCGTGCTTCTCGATCAACTGCGCCAGCTCGACTGCTTTGGGGCCGGTTCCTACAATCAGATAATAGTGATGACCCGCGAAGCCTTGCTGCAAGAAGCGTCGCATCCGGCGCGCGGCCAGCCGGTAGGCAATCTGCAAGGGGAAATTGAAGATCAGAAAGAGGGCGACAAAGAAACGGCTGATGTCCCCGAGCTTCAAAAGGTAGATGGCGGTGGCCAGCGAGCCCGCAAACCACAGTGTCTGCAACGCCGTCAGGCGCATCATGCCGCGAACTTCGAAGCTTTCCGGCCGCCGATACACCCCCAGGCCGATCCCAAACGCGGTCCACAGCACCGCCGCGGTCAGCAGAAGTCCCGCCGCTTCTGCCGGAGTGAAGAAGAACAGCCGCATCTCGGGCAAGCGAGCGCGAACCAGGTACGCGATCTCAAACGACAGCAGTACCGGGACCACGTCGGAAACGACGAGCAGCAGCCAAAGCACTCTGGCGCGACGCGCAAACATAGAAGCTTCTGTTCACCCTCAGCCGAAAGATGTCCCCGCTTATCATACGCCAAGAATCTTCGGAGGCCAAGAAGCGCGCGAATCGGGGCGAGGCTCAGTTTCCGAGAGGGGCGTTCTCAGGCAGTATTGGCTTATGCAGTCGAAAGTGTTGTTCGCTATGGACAGGAATCACGGCAGAGGGTATCTGGGGTCAAGGGCTGCAAGATCGATCATAAACTGACGCGCATCCTCCAGCATCCGTAGGACTTCATCATCCAGGCGGGGATCGTCGGCGGCTTTGTAGTCAGCTTTCACCCGCAACCTTTTCATGCGTACCCCACTGTGTCCAAGCTGGTTGCAGGACCTATCCCGCGTTTTTTCGTATTTACTCCAGCACCAGTTATGGTAGCTTTCCCCGCCGGGGTAAGACCCGGCAGTTGTCTCCGCCCGAGCGAACGCGAGGTTAAAGACGCAGTAGTATGCACGACTGATCGCCGTGCGCTTGGATGCCTCGTCCGCATTCACTCGATTAGCTAGCTCTTCGCCAAGGATGAAGTACTTGTTCCAGTCGAATGGCATCAAATAAGTTCAAAGTCGAAGTTCAACTTCCCAGCGGCTCGTTGGGAACGAGCCAGCCACCAGCGCTGATCGAAAGATCGCAGTGCGAGCCTCGCGTCGTTCATATCACCGGAAACCAAGATCAGACAAAAGAGTGTGTCAAATCCCTCATCGTCGTGTACAAGCGTAAGCGTCTTCACTGCGGCTTCGCCAAAAACAGCATTCAGCGGATCCCGCGCCTGCAGCAGGAGACCACGAAGCCGGTTCTGTTCAATGAACGCAGCCACCGTGGAACGGTCGCTAATCACATAGACGTCCTCTAATCCCTTCAGTGCAGAATCTGGAGGTTCTTCCCATTTAAGCTTCTCCCAATAAATGTCTTGGAGCGGACCAACAGGATGTGGAGGCATTGGCTGTTCGCTTATCGCAGATGCTAGCCATCCCTGATCAACCAAGACCTGCCATGCGAGGCGAATTTGCTTGTCATCGAATATCCGCTTTCGCTGGCTCCAGCGGTACGTTGCTTCAATCGCCTCATCAGCAGAACGAGCTTCTTCATGAGTAGCGACCCAATGCACAGTGGCCAATAGTTCCATCCCGTAGGGGGTCTCGAATCCGTGTATTAATCGCCCCACCCGGTCAAAGCGAGCCTGGGTATCCGGGTGCGATGCGATAAAGGTTTCTGCCAATTCCGAAACCTTTGGTACGAGTTCAATAGCCCTATCGGGCTGATCCTCGGCATCGCCATATCCAGTGATGAAGTGCCCCTCGATCAAGCACAGCACGTGACGCAGGTTTCTCGCATATGGTCCGTACGTACCCTTTTCATACTTAAGCTTAAGGTTTTCGCCTGCCTCCTGCATGAAATACATCAATTTGTGAATCTCCAGGAGAGAAACGAACGGGTCCAAAACTGCGGCAAGATATCGAGCCATGAGTTCGATTAGCACCGCTCTCCCCGGTGTCATGCGCGGCGCGCGGCGCTCTCTGGCCATGTCTTTTGGTTTCGGAGCCCCTGCCGGCTCAAATAGGAGAACTTGAACATCTGGTAATTCTTCGAATGCTCGCGTAATTTTGGGCCGGACCACGTTCCAATCTAAGCCACCCAGTCCAGAACCCAAAGGAGGCACAGCCACCGACCGAATCCCTCGGTCTCTGATCTCGTTCACAAGCGCCCGGAGGCCTGCATCGATATCCTCAACGCGGCTCTTACCCTTCCAGTGCCGCTTCGTTGGAAAGTTAATAATGAATCGCGGACCTGTAAGCAGGCCGGTCTCATAAACGAGCATTGTGCCTGGTCGCACATCGTTCCGCTTGCAGGCTGCTTCGTAAACCCTGAAATTCTCGGGGAAAGCTTTGCGGAATTGAAGGGCGATGCCTCTCCCCATGATACCGACACAATTCACGGTATTCACGATAGCGTCGGCTTCCGCCAGTAGTATGTCGCCTTTCCTTATCTCGATCATGTTTTGGTCTTCCTCAAGGATAGTACCACTCGCGCTCCACCGCTGTGATGGGTTGATGATTCGCTCCGCGGATCAAGGCAGTCACCTGCTGCGCAACCTCAACGTTGATCACACCGATGCGTTCGACCAATTCCCAGGGAAAGGACTTCTCCACCAAGAATTCCGCTTGCTTGCTTTCCTTGATATCGGGATCCCGCCAGTCAGTTGCCGCGATTGCGTCCCAGTTCAGCAGGTCGAGTAGTGCGGGATCATTGAAAAACTCTGCATAGCGAGCGCCAGCATTGCCTTTGCTGAAAACCCAGAGTCGATCTTCAGCTCTTGCCCACTCCACCACCGCGTCAAGGTCGGCTTGAAGATGTATGATCTGCTGCTGCCCTCCGTGATATGTCAAGTCGGGATGATTATCCCTATGCAAGATGAACAACATGATGGAGCGAGGGCAAAAGTAAAAGGGGACATAATCACCGACCCGAGTGTCGGGATAGCAATCCACAATCAATTCTTCGAGGCGCCGCCGCTTGATTTCGTTCATTCCTACGATTGTGCATTCCAGTCCTCGCCGAATTCGCTCGGCGTCCGACCAAAGCACATCATCAACAATCTTCGACAAATTGTCCAGATGCGTGATGTGATAAATCTTTGGCCGCTCGGGAATTGGCATTTTCGAATCTATACTATGCGCGGTGGATTTCCCAAGCCACTAGCCCCCGCCCACGCGGATCAGCTTCATCAGGTTGGTTTGGCCGGGTTTGCCGGGATCCCCGGCGGCGATGGCGACAATATCCCCCTGCGCGACAACATTCCGGCGGAGCAGTTCGGCTTCCGCCTGGGCGATGGTCGAGTCCGTGTCGAGCGTGAGCGCCATCGGGATCGGAACCACTCCCCAATACAGAGCAGCGCGGCGGGCCACATGCTCTTCATGGCAAAAGGCATAGACGGGGCAGGGCGGGCGGTATTTGGAGATCAACCGGGCGGTGGAACCGCTCCGGGTGAAGACCACGATGGCCTGGGCGGTCAGCGTGAACGCCGCGTGCACTACGCTCTCGCTGATGGTCTCGGCGATGTCGGGCCGCGCGCCCCGGCGCCGGAACGAGCTTTCTTCACTCTTTTGATCGGCCTGCTGCGCAATGCGCGCCATTGTCTCCACCGCCCGAATCGGATATTGCCCCGCGGACGTTTCCGCCGACAGCATGACGGCGTCGGTGCCGTCGAAGATGGCATTGGCAACGTCGCTCGCTTCGGCCCGGGTCGGCCGCGGATTCTGGATCATGGACTCGAGCATCTGGGTCGCCGTAATCACCGGGATGCGGGTGGCGCTCGCCTTTTGGATGATATCTTTCTGAATCAGGGGGACCTGTTCGAGAGGCATCTCGACGCCGAGATCGCCGCGGGCCACCATCACGCCATCGCTCACGTCCAGGATCGAGTCCAGGTTCTCGATGGCTTCCGGCTTTTCCAGCTTGGCTACCACCGGGATGGAGGCTTTTCTTTGCGCCAGCAACGTCTTCACGCGCCGCACGTCGCGTGCTTTCCGCACAAACGAGAGCGCGATATAATCCACTCCCAACTGAACGCCGAAGTCCAGGTCCTCCTCATCCTTGGGAGTAAGGGACTCGATGCTCAACTTGACTCCCGGCAGGTTCACTCCTTTGCGTTCCCCCAAGACACCGCCGTTGATCACTTCCGTCTCTACGTCGCTCCCGGACGTTCCCAGCACCCGAAGCTCGATCAACCCGTCGCTCAAGAGAATTCTGTCGCCTTTGCGCACCTCTTGGGCCAGGCGCGGGTAGGAGACCGAAACCTGGCGACTCGATCCCTGGATCTCCGCGGGAGTCAGCCGAAGCCGTTGCCCCGCCTTCAGGGACACCGGACGTCGTCCGCGCAGCAGCCCCGTGCGGATCTTCGGTCCGGCCAAATCCTGCAAGAGGGCCACCGAGCGTCCGGCCTCTTTGGCGGCCTGCCGTACCCAGTTCGCCATGAGAGCATGTTGCTCGTGAGTCCCATGGGAGAAGTTCAGGCGAGCCACGTCCATGCCCGCCCGGATCAGCTCCCGAATCGCCTCCAGGCTCCCGGTGGCGGGACCCAAGGTACAAACGATTTTTGTCCGCCGCCCTAACTCCATCTTGGCCATGGAGTTCCTCCCCAGTGACTGTCGTTACTGTCAAACCGTCCGGCGACCCGATGACAAAATATCGCATCCATAGTATTATGAGGCCACCGGCACTTTCGGATCATGCCATAGTTCCTCGCGCGGGCCGCAGTTTTCTTTTTCCGACCCCGTGGCGCAGCATCCGAAGGCGCACAGGGTTCGAGACGACTGCTTCGAGGTGCTCCATGCGAAGACGATCTGCTGCTTGGTTGCAGGCGCTGCTGTTCGGCGGGCTTGCGTTACTACTCGCCGGGACGCCGGAGGCGGCGGCGCAGTATGCCGAAGGCTCGCAACAGAGCCAGTCTTCTTCCAAGCCGGCCGAGGAACCCAAACCGGCTGCCGTTCCGCAAACGGGCCCGAGCCGGGGCGTCGGCGAAACCGTGGTGGTTCCCCGGCAGCGCCCCACCCGGCCGCCGGAACCTCCGCCGCAGCCGAAGAAGGAAGAGAAGATCAACGCGGATCAGGCTCCCCTGTTTCGCACCGAAGTCGAGCTGGTCACCATCAGCGTGGTGGTGCAAGACAAGAATGGGAATTTCCTTCCGGACCTGAAGCAAGAGCACTTTCGCATCCTGGAGGACGGAGTCCCGCAGAAAATCCAGCGCATGGAGACTTCCGAGGCGGCCATGACGGTGGCCCTGGTGATCGAGTTCAGCAACCTGTTCTGGCAGTTCCTCTACCAAACGATGGAGGCGTCCTACCTCTTCGTGCAGTCGCTGCGGCCGGAGGACTGGGTGGCGGTGATCGCCTATGACATGCGCACCGAGATTCTCCAGGACTTCACCCGCAACAAAGCCGCCGCCTTCGACGCGCTGAACATCATGCGGGTCCCCGCGTTCAGCGAAACCAACCTGTTCGATGCGCTCTCCGACACGCTCTCGCGGATGCAGGATATTGACGGAAAAAAGGCCATCGTGGTGATTTCGAGCGGCATGGACACTTTCAGCAAGACGCGCTACGACCACTTGCTGAAGCAGGTGCAAAGCTCCGACACGCCCATCTACGCCATCGGGACCGGGCAGGCCGTGCGGGAGTACTACGACGCGCGCGGCGCCATGGGTGGGGCCTCCCAGATCGGCTTTCTGCAAGCCGACAACCAGCTCCGCAGCTTTGCCCGCCTTTCGGGCGGACGCGCCTATTTCCCGCGCTTCGAGGGGCAGTTTCGGGAAATCTACTCCGACATCTCCGCGGCGCTCCGCAACGAATACAGCATCAGCTACAGCCCCGCCAACCTGACCAAGGACGGCAAGTTCCGGAAGATCAAAGTCGAGATCGTCGGCCCGGACGGCAAGCCCTTGAAGATCGTGGACCAGAAAGGCAAGGAGATCAAGTACGAGATTCGCGCCCGCGAGGGATACACTGCGGCGCGGCCCGTCGAGTGATCGGAGGGGAAGTCAAAGCGGCCCTCCGCCTTACCTGTCCCTTTCCCCACACTCACCTGGTGATGCCAGGGAATGGAGACAAAATGACGCACAGCTTTCACCGCAAGACCTTGCGTCTGGCTCTGCTGTGGATCGCGTCCCTGCCCGCACTGGCAGACACGCAGTTCCGGGTTAAGACGATGACCCGGGACGACGTGCCGCTCGGCAAGGGCCAATGCGATATTCGATTGCGGATTGACCGCGAGGTCGAAGTCAGCGTTGGCGGCAACATGGTCTTTCTCCGGACGATCACCGGGCGCGACGGACGCGACGCGGGATCGGAGTGCAATATCTCCCTGCCGGCCCGCCGGGTCAGCGACTTCAACTGGGAGGTCCGCGATAGCCGGGGCGAAATCTTGTTGCTTTCAGAACCGGCGCTCCGCAACGGCTTCCGCGCGGTCCTGCGAATCCGCGACAACAAGGGGGGCGAGGGGCGCTATCATTTCCGCCTGAGCTGGCGCATGGAAGGCGGCGAGTTCCCTCCCAACCCTCCCAACCGTGGGGACGGCTCCGGTCGGGGTGATTGGCCGACGGGCGGCGATTCCTCCGTCGCGCGCGCGATTGACGCGTGCAGCGATGCCGTCAGCAACCGCATCTACGATCAGTATCGCTACTACAATGTGGAGATTGACAATGCCCGCGCCGACAGCCGTCCCGGGCGGAATGACTACATCATCGGCACCGCCACTGGCGGGAGCGGATTCTCCAGGGAAGATTTCAGCTTCTCCTGCCGCGTGGATTTCCGATCAGGCCGCGTGCGGTTCGTAGACGTAACAAGGTACGTTGGCGCAGCAACAAGCAGGAGGCCGCGGCCAACTAGGCCGTTGCCCAGCAAGAAGGCCGCGACGGAACCAGCCGCGGCGGAGCCGGATGTGACCGAGCCAGTCTCGCCAGAGCAAATCTCGGCGGAGCCAGAGGCGGCCGAACAAGTCTTGGCAGAGCCGGCCGCGACGGAGCCAATCTCGCCAGAGCCAGTCTCGGCGGAACCAGCGGCGACCGAACAAGTCTCGATGGAACCAGCCACGGCCGAGCCAGCCGTGGCGGAGCAAGCCGTGACCGAACAAGTCTTGGCTGAGCCGGCGGCGACGGAGCAAATCTCGGCGGAGCCAGTCTCGACGGAACCAGCCGCGGCCGAGCCAGCCCTGGCGGAGCAAGCCGTGACCGAACAAGTCTTGGCAGAGCCGGCCGCGACGGAACAAATCTCGCCAGAGCAAATCTCGGCGGAGCCAGAGGCGACCGAACCAGTCTCGACGGAACCAGCCGCGACCGAGCCAGCCGTGGCGGAGCAAGCCGTAACCGAACAAGTCTCGGCAGAGCCAGTCTCGGCGGAGCCAGCCGCGGCCGAGCCAGTCTCGACAGAGCAAGCTCCAGCGGAGCAAGACGCGCCAGAGCAAGTCTCGGCGGAGAAAGACAAAGACGAGACGGAGAAAGGCCCCTAGATCGGTTTTCCAGTTCCTGTAGACCGCACGGGAAGCCCCGCAAGGGGCGAAAGATTCTAGCCCAGGGCGCGAGCCCTGGGAATCGAACCGTGCGAACGAGGGAGCCCCGGAGGGGCGACAGATGTGTTGAAGACCTCTTCTTTCGCCCCTCCGGGGCTGGCCTCCCCGTCCCACCTGCTACCCACGGCTGACGCCGTGGGCTAGACTCTAACGCCCCTCCGGGGCTGATCATAGCCATCCAGAACGGTCTACACCAATTAGAAAATCGCGATAGACCGACGGCGTTCCTTGCGCTCCTCCTCGCGCTGGTCTTTTGGCCAGGTCTTCTGGCAAGTTCCGGAAGATCAAGATCGAGATCGTCGGTCCAGACGGCAAGCCCTGGAGGATCGTGGACCAGAAAGGCGAGGAGATCACGTACGAGGATCGCGCCCGCGAGGGAACCACTGCGGCGCGTCGCGTCGAGTAACGCGGGGACTCCCGCGGCGCCGTTTCCGGCTTGCGCTACAAGCCCTCTTCCACTTCCAAGTTGTAACCGCTCTCGCCGTGCTGGGAGAGGTCGAGGCCGGTCATTTCCTCTTCCCGGCTCACCCGCAACCCGATCACCGAGTCGGTGACTTTGGCGATGATCAGCGTCATGACGATGGCGAAGATCCACGTGATCGCCACCGCCGCGAGTTGGTTGACGAGTTGTCCGGAGTTGCCGTTGAGAAGCCCGTCCGCGGCGGCGGGGTTGACGGCTTTGGAAGCAAAGACGCCCGTAAGGATGGCCCCGGTGGTCCCGCCGACCCCGTGCACGCCAAACACGTCGAGCGAGTCATCATAGCCGAACTTGGCCTTGAGGGATGTGCAGGCCCAGAAACAAATCGCGCCAGCGACCAAGCCGATAATGATGCCTGACATGGGCGTGACATAACCCGAGGCCGGCGTAATCGCCACCAGGCCGACCACTGCCCCGGAGGCGGCGCCGAGGGCGCTCGGCTTGCCTTTCGTCAGCCACTCCACAAAAATCCAGGAGAGGGTGGCGGCAGCGGCGGCAAAGTGGGTGGCAATGAAGGCGCTGCCCGCCAGCCCCCCCGAGGAAACCGCGCTCCCCGCGTTGAAACCAAACCATCCGAACCACAGCAAGCTTGCCCCGGTCACGGTCATGGTCATGTTGTGCGGAATGATCGGCTGTCTGCCGTACCCGACTCGTTTCCCGAGCAGCAGCGCCATGATCAGAGCCGAGACCCCGGAACTGATGTGCACCACCGTCCCGCCGGCGAAATCGAGCGCCCCAAAGATGGCTCCGGGATCGCCGAAGCGCAGATAGCCCCCCTTGCCCCATACCCAGTGCGCCAGCGGACTATAGACCAGACTTGACCAGAGCCACATAAACATCAGCATGGCGCTGAACTTGATCCGCTCGGCGAAGGCCCCGCTGATCAGCGCCGGCGTAATGATGGCAAACATGAGCTGAAAGGCCATGAACACCTGATGGGGAATGGTCGCGCCATATCCGTAGGGATCCGGGTCCGCGCCAACGCCTCGCAGAAACGCCCAGTCAAAACCTCCCCAAAAGGACCCTTCGTGGAACGCCAGGCTGTAACCGTACAAGGCCCAGATCACGCTCACCCAGGCGATCAGGATAAAACTGTGCATGATCGTGCCCAGAACGTTTTTGCGGCGGACCATGCCTCCGTAGAACAACGCCAGCCCCGGCGTCATCAACAGCACGAAGGCAGAAGAGGTCAAAAGCCAGGCGGTGTCCCCGCTATCGGTCTGGGGGGCTTCCTGAGCCCATAGCGCCGTCGGCCCGGCTACCAGAGCCAGCAGGTGTCCCACACGAAGCATCCGCGCCAATGATTGCCTCATGACTTGTTTTCCTCCACAGGCTTGCTTTCTGCTCCCGACCGTTCCCCAAGAATAACGGACCACCAATTTTGCAATGGATTGCTAGAGTAGGGACGAAACCAAGACTTGTCAAGACGAAATTTCGGACAGCGCGGATAAGTCTTGGCGGTAATGGGCAAAACGGCAATTCATTCCACGAAAAGGGCGGGGATTTCGCAGCCGGTGAGCATGTTTCTTTGCCGGACCTGTAAATTGCCGGGTGCCGGTTCGGAACGAGTTTCCGGGAATAATCCAGCTCCCCAGGCGCGATGGCAAGGTATGACGATAAAGCTTGGGGAGGAATGCGCGGGGGAGTTAACGTTTCGCGGAGCGGCTCATGCTCCACTGGAGCAACGGCGGGGCGATCATGGTTGTCACGATGACCATGACGACCACCGCGGCAAAGACATTCTGATCCACAATCGGCTCTCCGCCGACGTGCAACGTGAGACCGATATTGGCGAAGATGAGGCCCACCTCTCCTCGGGGAATCATTCCAAGCCCGACCGAAAGCCGATCCACCCCCGGACCCAGGACGCCCAGCGAACAGGCCAGCTTCCCGATAACGGCGAACACGCAGAGCGCCGCTGCCAGCCCCAGAACGCCGGGCTGGGCAAACGAGGCGAGATTTGTGCGCAGGCCCATCAGCACAAAAAAGACAGGGACCAGGAAGGACGAGATGGGCTGAATCAGTTCCTCGAGTGTATGTTCGCCGCGGCTGACGAAGTCGCGGTAATGCAAATCCTCGAGGATCAAGCCGGCCGCGAACGCGCCTACAATGGGAGCCAGGCCGATCGCGCTCGCCAGCCACGCGAGCACAAAGCAAAAGGAGAGGCCCACCGCCAGCAGGACCCCCCGAGTTTGCAGGCGCGAGGCAAGAGAAAACAGGCGCGGCGAAACGTGGACTCCGACTGCCAGGGAACCGACCAGGAAGACCGTGGCTTTGGCCAGGATGAAGCCGATGGCGGCAGAGGAGAGCGCGCCGCCCTGATCGGCCGCCGTGATGATCCCGCTGACGACCGCGAGAATGACCAGGCCTTGCACGTCGTCTATGACGGCGGCTCCCAGGATCACGCGCGCTTCGCTGCTCTGGGATTTTCCGAGGTCTTGCAAGACGCGGGCTGTAATCCCCACGCTGGTGGCCGTCAGCGTCGCGCCTAAGAAGACGTGCACATACACGCTCGACTCCGGCAGCAGAACCGCCCCCACGCCCCATCCCAGTGCAAACGGGACGATGACACCGAAGGTAGCCACCAGCAGCGAGGAGAGGCCCACCTTGAGCATCTGCCCCACCGTGGACTCCAGGCCCACCTCGAACAACAGGATGATGACGCCGATCCGAGAGAGCATGTCCACGGCGGCGTCCTCTTTGAGGTAATCCAGTCCGGAAAAGCCGAGCAACGCCAGGTTGCCGAGGATCACCCCGGCGACCAGCTCTCCCAAGACCGCGGGCTGGCCGATGCGGGTGGCAAAGTGGCCGCCAAATTTGGCGGCCAGCAGGATGACGGCGAGCGAGAGCACCACGCGCGCCGCCGGGTCCGTGTGGTCCGCGGCTTCGGCCGCCATGCCGGGAACTTCCAGTGCCAGCCAAAGCGCTGCCAGGCGCCACATCATCGGGGCGTTAACTCCTGTTGCGGACCGCTCGCCCGGCAAGGCGGCGGCCGGGATCCACGTCGGTCTGCCAGCGAAATTCTCAAAACGCACTTCCAGCCTAGCAAATTTCTACCGGCGTGCAAGGGAAACAGGGCGGCAGGGGACCAGTTTCTGGGAGGGTGGATTTCACCGGGACGGGGACCGGCGTGCGGGCCGTGCGGGCGTGCCTGCTCGCATTCATCTCCAAAGCAGTTTAGACTTAATGCGGCCGGCTCAACCCCAGAGTCACTTTCGGCGCCAAGGAGCAGGCTTATAGGGCCTGCTCGCCTCGGTCGCCGGTACGGATTCGGAGGACATCCTGCACATCGGTGAAGAAAATTTTGCCGTCGCCAAACTTGCCCGTCTTGGCTGCGTCCTGAACTGCTTTCATCGTTTCTGCTACTTGGTTGTCTCGGACCAATATTTCCAACTTCAGTTTGGGTTGAAACTCGGCTTTGTACTCCACGCCACGGTAGTGCTCGGTATGCCCCTTCTGGCGGCCAAAGCCACGCACTTCCGTTACCGTCATCCCATGAACATCCATTTTATCCAAAGCGTCCCGCACTTCTTCCAACTTGTGAGGGCGAATAATGCATTCCAGTTTCTTCATTCTGACAAACCTCCCTGGAGCCTACCCGTCAGACGGCGAATATGTTTCCTTGCTTCATCCAATCCCACGTGCCTGCGAGAGCGATCCCGAGCGTGATCGCGAAGGGAGTCGCCGACTGGATCATCCACCCAGCAAACGGCGGTGAGGCGGCCCGCCCGGCCAGAAGCCCCTTCTCGAACAGGGAAGCAGGGGGCTTCCCGCAGCGCGGCGATCCTAGCCCCGCACCGGATCGTGCGGGTACGCCTCCATCCCCATTTCCGAGAGATCGAGACCTCGTTCCTCGTCCTCGGGATCCACCCGCAGACCCAAGACCAGCTTGATGATCGTCCATGCCGTCAAGGCCAGCGCGAACGTGAAAGCGCCAACGGCAAGGGTCCCGATTGCCTGCGCCTGCAGGGATGCAAAGCCGCCCCCGTTGAACAACCCGTTGGCTCCGCCGCCGGGAGCGTCCGCCGTGGCGAACAAACCGACGGCGAGCGTTCCCCAGATGCCATTCGCCAAGTGAACCGAGAGGGCGCCCACCGGGTCGTCAATCTTCCGCTTGTCAAAGAAGAGAACGGCGAAAACCACGATCACTCCGGCAATCAGGCCGATGATGGCCGAAGAGGTGACACTTACGAAAGCGCAGGGCGCAGTAATCGCCACCAGCCCGGCGAGCGCGCCGTTCACCGTCATGCTGAAGTCGGGCTTGCCCAGCATGATCCAGGCCATTAAGGTGGAACTCAAGATCGCCATACAGCAAGCCAGATTCGTGGTCATCGCGACGTGAGTGATCGCGCGCGGATCAGCGGCCATCGTGCTGCCGGGGTTGAACCCAAACCAGCCTAGCCACAGGATCAATCCTCCCAAGAACACCAGCGCCATGCTGTGGCCGGGGATCGGCTGCACCGAGCCGTCCTTTCTGTACTTGCCGATCCGGGGACCGAGAATCAGTATCCCGGCGAGACCCGACCACCCGCCGACGGCATGCACGACGGTCGAGCCGGCGAAATCCCGCATTCCCATCGCAGCCAGCCAGCCCCCGCCCCAGATCCAGTGTCCCGTGATCGGGTACGACAAGCCCGCCAGCACCAACGTGAAGATGATGAAGGACTTGTAGTGGATTCGCTCGGCCACGCATCCCGAAACGATCGTCGCGGCGGTTCCGGCAAAAACGAGCTGGAAGAAGAACTTCGCCAGCAAGGGGACGCCGGTCCAATTGAGGGAGGTGAAAATTCCCTGGTAGGCATCGCCCGTGGCAGGACTGTTGTCCGCGCCGCTGAGCAGCAAGCCGCCCATGCCCAGGAACGAATTTCCCTCCGCGAACATGATCCCGAACCCGATGATCCAATAGGCGATGGCGGAGAACGCGAACACGATGAAATTTTTTGCCAGGATGTTGGTGGCGTTCTTCGCGCGACAAAGCCCGGACTCCACGCACCCGAAGCCGGCGTTCATCCAGAAAACCAGAAACGCCGTCATCATCACCCAAAGGGTGTCGAGCATCACCTTCAAGTCCGCCGGGGAGGGGCCTTCGCTTGGGGCCTGTGCGAATGCGGTACCGTTAAACATCAGCGTCAACAGGATGGCCAGTGGAAACCATCTGCGCGCGCCGCTCATTTTCGTTGTCATAGTTATCCTCTTGTTAAGATTCGCGGGTGATCTGGGGAACCTTGTCCCCCCCTTGGTTTCCCTTCGCGGTTGCCAGGAGCGTTTCCAAAAGATCGAGCAGGGCAAATACGTCGCCCGGCCTCCGCGCATCGTACCGCTCCAGGTCCTCGAAGCAGGCCACCGGATGGCCCATGTCATTCACGAGAAGCAGCTTCATGGAAACGCTTCCTCTTCTGTCTTCCGCGCTAGAACTTCAGAATGAGACCCACGGCCGCCGTGTCTTGCGAGCGCGTATCCTTCCGTGTATCCCCGCCAAACACGCTGGCATTGGACCAATCGCGCCGGTACTCAAACCGCGTCACCAGATTTTCGCTGATCAGGAATTCGGGCGTAATCGTGAATTCCTTCAACTGCTGCCGCGTGCCGGTGGTAAAGCCCATCGGATCGCTGTAGAACTCAAAGCGCGGCGTCAGCGCGAACGACGGCGTCAACTGGAACTTGAGATAGTTCGCGGTGCCGATCCAGTGTACGTGTTCCCCGCCCACGATCCGGTCCATCCCGTAATCGAAGTTGGTCATGAAGGTGACCTTGTCGTGGAGCTTGATCGTGATCAGGGAGTCCCAGAGGTGGCGGGTATTCTCACTGTCGCTGACATCGGCCTGTTCCGGACCAAGCATGTAGTTCTGAATAAAGCTGAAGCGGCTCGAGGGGTTCCAGACGAGCTGAAAACCGTAGGTCTTGCCGCCATTGTTGTCGAGCACATTGTTCCACCCATTGGCGAGGAAAGCCGCCACGGTCACCTTATCGGAGACCGGATAGGTGGCCCGCATCCCGAAGTGGTAATAGGGAATGGCCCAGGCAAACAGCAGGCCGCGGGAGTAGTTCCAATCGGCCCGCGTGTCAATCACCTCGGCCCCGTGCGGCGTAACGAACTTGCCCACGTCCAGGGTCAACCCCCGGCCAGCCGGGACCCGGCCGCTCAGGTAGTACTGGAAAAAGTGGGCCGCAGTGCTGTTCCCAATCGTGAAGTCTCCGCTGTTGACCCAGTCGGCGGTCGGCCCAAAACCCAGTTGCAGCATGTACCCCAAGGGGCTGGACTCGCTGACAGGTTTGCTCATGTCGAAGGAAACCTGGCTCAACGTGAGCGAATTGTGGTTGAAGTCAAAGTTGCGGTACGGAACTTTCCGGTCCGCGGGCTCGTCAAAATTGAAGCCGTAGTACGCATCCAGAAAGCCGCTGAAGCGGACGCCCCGGAAAAAGTTCAGCCCCTCAAAATCCGGACTGCTGTTAATGTCCGCCGTGGCAGGAGCCTGTTGGGGCGGGACCGCCGCAGCCGCCGGTTCGGCCACCGCAGCCGGAGTGAGCACCGGGCTTGGCGAAGAACTCACCAAAACCGCTGGTCGGATGAAGGGGCGCACGTTGTTGACTTCGGCAGCGCTCACCGGCTGTACCTCGCCTTTCGATGCAGCCAGTTCTTGTTCCAGTTGCTGGATGCGCGCGTTTTGCTGTTGAAGAAGAACCTCCAGCGCCGCCATCCGATCCTCCACGCTGGTCTGGGCCGGCGAACCCACAGCCGCAACCACCAAGAGGCAGAGCACTGCCCCCCATCGCAAGAATGGTCCCGGGACAGCCCCGGTTTTTTTCATGCCCGCTGTTTGCATCGTTTTTCTCTCCCCGCCCGTTCAAGATTGTTCGCGCAGTCCCGGCGGCTGCGTCTTTCAGCCGGTCGCCAGGAACCGCGACTCCAGTAGATTAAGACCAATGCGAAATAGATTGCAAGTAAAAAATGCATTACGGGTGATAATTTATTTGCATACGACAAATAAATTGAATTTATATATCATACAATCGCTGCAATTTATATAAATGAACGTATTTTTAAGCCTATTATGCACATTTTAGTGTTCGCCACTCCGTAGATACAAATACACAGAGCCATTTCCCATACTTAGCTCTTAATAATGAATGAGTTAACTGTTGGAATCGGCGGGAATTATCGAGGTTGGGAAAGGGGTAACGCTCTGGCTCCGTTACGGAAGACCCCGTTCATGGCGGAGGCAGCCAGGACCACGTCGCTTTGTCCAGTGTGGATGGCCAGAAACCGCACCGGGAGCCCTTCGGGGCCGTCGGTTTCCTGAGTTCGATCGAAGCGGTCGCCTCCGTCGAGCGAACGAAAGATCCCGGCAACTCCGGCCACCGTGACCTGCCGGGGGTTTTCCGGGGAAATCACAATTTCCAGGATGGGCGAAGAAAACGGCAGGCCGCGCCCGAATCGCTCCCAGTGACGCCCGGAATCGGTCGAACGGAACAGACCCAGGCTGCTGGCCACGAACAACACCTCCGGATTCGTGGAATGCGCCGCAAGGCGGTGAACCTTGATCTGGCTCCCCGCGCCGAAATCGAGCGGCGCCCAGCTTCGTCCGGCGTCGCGGGAAATCATGGTCGCGTGCCCCGTCGCCGCCACGAGCGTTCTGCCGCCTTCGCCGAGTGCGGCCACGGCATAGGCGCTGCCGGGATTCGACGCCAAGGGAAGCCTCTTCCACGCTCGTCCGTCCGGACTTTCAAACAGCCCCAAGGAAGTGGCCGCATAAATAGCCTCTCCCGGCCTGCGCTGGTAGAGGTCCCAGGCAGCGGCGGCGGCGCTGGCTCCCTTCGGCCGATTCAAAGGAATTTCCCAGCGGCTCCGGTTCTGCCAGACACCCTGCTCGGTCGAATACTCAAAGACGCCGTCGGGGGTTCCGGCCAGCAATCTCCACGCGGGCTGCGTGAGGATCAGCAGGCTCAGGACGTCGCGCTCCCCGAGGCCCGCAGTCAATTGTTGCCAACTGGTTCCGTTGTCCTTGGTCGTAAAAACTCCGCCGAAGTCGCCGTCGTGCAACACCGCCGCGTAGAAGCGGCCCGGCTGGCTGGGGTCTGCGAGCAGGCGGGATACTTGCCGTTGCGAGAACCCCTGGTTGGCAGGCTGAAACGTTTTTCCTCCGTCCTGGGTTTCCATCACTCCGGCATGATCCATTGCCAGATAGAAGTGGCGCGAATCACGCGGATCGAGCACGACGGCGTTGATGACCCAGGTCTGGGGCGTAAGCCGCGTCCAGGATTGCCCGCCGTCGCGGGTCTCGAAGAGTCCCTCGGTCGTGCCGGCATAGACGACCGCGGGATCGCGCGGATCGAGCACCAGGGTATGGGTCCGGCGCGAACTCGATGGAATCCCCTGAATCTTTCTCCACTCCGCCGCCGCGGTGTCGGAGCGATAAATGCCCGAGCAGGCGCCGATGTAAAGGTTGTTCGGCTCGGACGGATTCACCACCAGGCTGAACACGTCGGAGTCGTCAATGATCCCCTTGTGGATCTGTGTCCACGTCTTGCCCCCGTTGGCCGTCTTCCACGGCAGGTGCCAAGTGCCGATGTACACGATGTCCGGATTGCGCGGATCAATCGCCACCGATTCGAGGTTGCGGATTTCCGCGTGGCCAAGCGGCGAGACGCGCCGCCAGTGTTCTCCGGCGTCGTCGCTGCGGAAGACTCCGTCGAGCGATCCCGCGATCAAGGTCCGGGGATGGGAAGGAGCCATCGCCAGGGCGCGCACGGGCTGCCCGGCCATCCCGACGAGTTCGGTCCAGGAGCGCCCGCCGTCGCTCGACTTGAAGACGCCTCCGCCACCGCTTCCCAGGCTCCACATCCCCGCATAGAGGACCTTCGGTTGACTCAGTTCCGCTGGATTATTCAGTACTCTCGGTTTTCTAGCTTGATCCGATTCGCTTGGTTCAATCAGCAGATCGTCCACCACCCAATTCGGCGGCGCCAGGAATCCGGTCAGACGGGTCCACGATTTTCCGCCGTCGGTCGTCTCGTATAACTGTCCCGTTCTCGTGCCGAGGTACATCCGGTCGGGGTTCGCTGGGTCGGCGACGAGCGAGCGGGCGTCTCCGCCAAACGGTCCCACCGGAACCCAGTCGGCCGTTGCGCTCGACGGGAGCAGAACCAGGGAACCGATCAAGAGAAATAGGGAAGCCAACGAGGCTCTTGCGTCAGGGCACGGTTTCACGTCGTGCCGCAACTCGCCTCTCATTGTGTCATCCCGAGCGGAGCACTCTTGCGCGGAGCGAGGGACCCGCACTTCTCTTCTTGCTCTTCCTTGCGGCTTCAGCCGCTGAGGGCTTTTCGCCTGCTGGTCCTCCCATGCAGTTTTCACATAGCCTCGTAAACCCATCATCACGGATCATTCTAGCGCGAACCACGAAAAGAAAAATCTCTTTCACGCAACGGCTGGGGGGTATCCCGATGGCAACGTGCCCGTGCCTGAAACCCTGTGCTATTTCAAGTCTTTTGAATACAACGGTGAATGCTTCACGGATACATCCGGCAACCCATGTACCTTTAGCTCCTGCCCAACGATGTCTTTGATCCAGTCTTCAACAATCGGGGAAATATACACGGTCTCGATTAACTCCGAAACGTCCACATCGACGAATTTGCCTCTTTTCTTCCCATTCATTACATCCAAATCGAAGGTAATGGCCCTAAGCTCCTTCTCGTGATCGAAGCTCTTTCTTTTCACGACTACTTCAAATAGGCATCGTTCCGCCTCTTTCATTTTGGGAGCGTGAAAGTCAACATACTGTACCGCGCCAATCCGAACTTCTTCTCGGGTCGAACCAACAGCGTTAATCAGTCGCTTAACCGTTGATTTAATGGCAACGCCGTGAGACGAATAGAGCGACCACATAGCCGCTGATTCCACCGAGTTCACGTGCCAGCAGTTAATACATGTGCTTTTTCTAATGACATTTTCAACGTGATCACCAAAACTTCCGGGCGGCGACTCATAGTCTTGCGGTGAAAATCCGGCCCAATCCCAGTATCGGTTTTTCACCGCCTTGGGAAGATCGCCGTCGTAGGGATCGCGCACGTGAGAAATTGCCACGAAGAAAAGCTGTTTCTGCTGCAAGATCGACAACAGACTGGGGAGCTGCATATACCGCCAAATCGTAGAGTTGAGCCGAGGTAGCACCAAACCTTCATCAGTTTTATACACGAAGCCAATTTACCACAAATTGAAGCGTGTAAGCCTCTTTGGCGCTTACAGGCGATTCGACAACGACCGGCCTGCGCGGGTTGGCGGCGAGTTTCCAGTTATGACGCGCGTTACTGCACCGCGATGGTGACGGGATTGGATGCTACCCCGCCGATGGTCAGCACCACCGGAATATTGCTGGCTGAGCGAGTGTTTGCCGGTAGACGGACGTTTACCTGATTCAGTCCCACACAGCAACCCGCCAAGCCTACAAAGTCCGGTCTCACCGTAATATTGTCGATAGTTAAAGTAGTAGCAGTCACGGTGGCCGACGCGCCACCCGGCAGCGCACCCGTGGGTACGGACGGCGTTACCTGTCCCAGGCCGGTAGCATAGAGAATCACCAACTCTCCCGCATGGGCCGGGTTCTGCTGGGTCACCGGGGAGCCGTTTACGTGCGTGAACGCACCGGCTCCTTTGCCATCCGAAGTGAAAGTGAAGATGCCGGGAGAAACCGGCTCGACTTGAACAGTCACGGTGGGACTGCTTTGGCTGCCCACTGACACCTGGACCGTCGCCGAGGAACCCGTCAACTCCGTTGGAATCTGGATGCCGAGCTGCCCCGGAATCGAATAGAAAATCGGGACCGGCGTGCCGTTAACTTTTACCTGGGCGCCCGCCATGGTGGTGTTCAGCCGGCCGTTGCTTCCAAACCTCGGGTTGCAGGAGGGAGGCAAGCAGGAAGTTCCGTCCGTCAATCGGCTGCCAAAGATCGCGGCAATGGCTCCCGGCGCTACGGTCAGGGCGTAGCTGGCGTTGTTCTTCACCCCGTCAGGACTGATGAGAGGCAGAGTGCCGGCCGTGACCGAAGGAAATTTCGTCACGAACGCATCTCCTGCCCCTGCCAGTGCGATGCCGCTGTTGCTATAGGTTGCCTGGAAAGCATTCGCTGTGGGAAAATTGGTGGAAGTGGTGTACCCCGTCACGTAGGCGTTGCCGGAGGAGTCCACGGCAATTCCGGAACCCACGTCAGTACCGCCGCCGCCGAGGTAGGTGGAGTATACAAGCGCCGAGCCTGCCGCATTGAGCTCCGTCACGAACGCATCAGTGACGCTGCCTTTTGCTGCCTGGAAAGCATTCACTGTGGGGAAATTGGTGGAAAAGGTGGTCCCCACCACGTAGGCGTTGCCGGAGGAGTCCACCGCAATGCCGGAGCCGGCGTCGATGGTGCTGCCGCCTCCACCGAGGTGGGTGGAGTATACGAGCGCCGAGCCGCCGACATTGAGCTTCGTTACGAACGCACCGCGACCCGCTGCCTGGAAAGCATTCGCTGTGGGGAAATTGGCGGAATGGGTGGTCCCCACCACGTAGGCGTTGCCGGAGGAGTCCACCGCAATTCCGGAACCGGAGTCATTGCCGCTGCCGCCGAGGTAAGTAGAGTAGAGAAGGGCTGAACCTCCGGGGTTCAGTTTGCTCACGAAGACATCAGGGCAAGGGAGGGTAGGGTCAGTCTGACAGGTACCGCCACCAAAACTAGCCTGGAAAGCACTCGCCGTGGGGAAATTGGTGGATTGAGTGCTCCCCGTCACGTAGGCGTTGCCGGAGAGGTCCACGGCAATTCCGCGACCCTCGTCATGACCGCCGCCACCGAGGTAGGTGGAGAATACCAGCGCCGAGCCAGCGGCATTGAGCTTTGTCACGAACGCATCAGCGCCACCTCCAAGATATGCTGCCTGGAGAGCATTCGTTGTAATGGGGAAATTGCCTATGGTGAACCCCGTCACGTAGGCGTTGCCGGAGGAGTCCACCGCAATTCCGTAAGCCACGTCATAGCCGCTGCCGCCGAGGTAGGTGGAGTATACCAGCGCCGAGCCGGCGGCATTGAGCTTCGTCACGAAAGCATTTTGAGTACCGCTCTTCGCAGTCTGAAAAGCATTCGCTGTGGGGAAATTGGTGGAATTGGTGTGCCCCGTCACATAGGCGTTGCCGGAGGAGTCCACCGCAATTCCGTCACTGAAGTCATAGCCGCCGCCGCCGAGGTAGGTGGAGTAGACTAGCGCCGAGCCTGCGGCATTGAGCTTCGTCACGAAGGCATCTTCAATACTGCCAACCGCCGGCTGGAAAGCATTCGCTGTGGGGAAACGGGTGGAATAGGTGAACCCCGTGACGTAGGCGTTGCCGGAGGAGTCCACCGCAATTCCGGAACCCACGTTGCCGCCCTTGCCGCCGAGGTAGGTTGAATAAATAAGCGTGGGATCAATCACCAGCGGCCTATGCGGATCGTAGGCGGCGAGGGTGAAGCCGACCTCGTTCATCCCTTTGAGGGAATAGCCGCCATAGATTTCGAGGTGCCTGCCGTCAACTTCCTGATAGACCGCTGGCTTCCGTAAATGCAGTTCTTCACCCGAGGCGTGGAAAAGGAGGTCCCCCTGGGCGTTCACTTCGAGCTTGTCTGCGCCGGCGAAGCTCAGGCAGATGGCGTTCGGGTCGGCGCCGGGGGCGACCACGAAGTCGTATTCGAGGTGTCCCGGCTCGCCGGGATGGCCGTAGAAGACCAGGTCAATGCCGGGATAGACGGCTTCGTATTTGACTTTGGAATAATTCGAGACGTTGGTGCGCCACTTGGCCGGGTCGTTGCCAAGGAAGTAATTGCTCTTGCCGGGGAGCGGGTCGAGGCCGATGATTCGCGGCGCGGGGTTCGCGCCGGCGAGCTTCATGCGCAGGACGGTGGTGTGTAGCGCCGCCGTCTCGGCGGCCTGAGGAGTCGCCCCGCCCAGTGGAGCGGCACTGCGGGCCGGCTGGAAGCCGGCGCTACTCGGATTGACCGCTTGCTTACGCGCGCGGCTCGGATTCAAACCACCGCTTCCTTGCGGCTTGCCCTGAGCTTGCCGAATGGGTCGCGGCTCGGACTTGCGCAACGCCAGCACAGCCTCGGTGGGGGTCAGGAACAGCGTATAGCCAGGGCCGCGAGATACGAACCGCGCTGGGCCGGCATCGCTCCCGCAACTGGCTTCGACGCACGGCTCGAAGCTCAGCGGTAATTTGCCGTAGGACTCGATCAGCTTCCGGCTCGCTTCTCCGGGCAGGGGTTGGATGGCGCTCCCGGCGACAAGCGGCGGCGGGTTCCGGCGTGGCACGGTGATTCTCGATCCCGAAAGATCGCCGCTCAGGATCAGCAGCGCGCCGAGTGTCGGCACCCCGATCAACAAGACGCTGGCTCTGCCACTTCGCATGGTGGCTTTCCTTATAGGGCCTCACAGACTCGGATGCATAACACCAGTCTACTCTCTCGATCTCTTCCGGTACAGTCTAGCGGCAAGGTGGTGGCCCTACGATTTAGGGAACCGTCGTGACAAGTCGCTGCGCCTGCGGCTCCGCCCTTCGACTCCCCTCGGCTGCGTTCGGGACAGGTCGCTCAGGACAAGCTCTGGCCTACGGCAGTGCGGAGGCTCTTGCGGTACAGGCTGACGGCGAGGTTGTGTTCGGCGAGGGAGCGGGAGGGAACGTCCCCCAGACTTCGGTTCAGTCGGCCAACGCTTTGGGACCGCTTGCTTACGCGCGCGGCTCGGACTGCCATGCTATATTGGAGGCTCGGAAATCATCCACCAGTCTGATTGCCGAAAGTCCGATTCCCAACCACGGGGAGGAGAGAATGCCGGAGACGATCCCAGCGAATTTTCGTGATTTGTTCACCAAGAAAGCGTTTGCCAACCTCGGCACGCTCATGCCCGACGGCCGCCCGCAGGTGACGCCGGTGTGGTGCGACTTTGACGGGACCTTTGTGCTGTTCAATACGGCGAAGGGGCGTCAGAAAGACCGCAACATCCGCCGCGACCCGCGCGTGTCCCTGGCGATCGTCGACCCCGACAACGCCTACCGCTACTTGGAAGTCCGCGGGCGCGTCGTCGAGATCACCGAGCAGGGCGCCGACGCCGACATTGACAAGCTCGCCAAGAAATACCTGGGCGTGGACACCTACCCCCACCGCCGGGCCGGCGAAGTCCGCCTCATTGTGAAAGTGCTGCCGGAGCACTTCAGCACGATGGGGTGAGCAGTGACCAGTGACGAGTGACCAGTGACGAGCGAAGACAGGAATCAGAAGCCAGCCACGGCCCTCTCCCGGCACGCCGGGATCAGCCGGGCCGGGGGAGTCAGGAGCCAGGAGCCGGAAGGAAAGCAATCCCAGCCGCAGTTCCATCGGAGCCGCGGCCGGGTCCTGGCGATTGACTTGGGCGCGCGGCGGATGGGCCTGGCGTTGAGCGACCCGCTCGGGCTGACGGCGCAGGGTCTGCCGACGGCGGAACGCCGCAACAAGCGCGAAGATATGAATTACTTGAAGTCGCTGGCGCGCCGCCACGAGGTTTCCTTGATCCTCGTCGGCAACCCGCTGAACATGGACGGAAGCGCAGGGCCGCCGTCGGCCCAGGCGCGGGCGTTTGCCGCCGAGCTGGCGCAGCGCGCGGGCGTCGCGGTCGAGCTATGGGACGAGCGCCTCACCAGCGTCGAAGCCCACGCCATGCTCGACGCCGCCGGCGTGGATAAAGTGAAACGGCGCGGGAGAGTGGATCAACTGGCCGCCACGATCCTCCTGCAGAGCTTCCTCGACACCCGCCGCGGTCAAAACCGTCAGACCCGGGGAACGGATGCGGATGACCGATGATGATGCTGAGGAAACAAACCTCAGGGGCTGAAGCCCAAGAAAAAAAGGTGCGACTTATCGGCATGGCTGAAGCCATGCCCTGACGGTTTTTTCAGGAGACAGAACCATGAGCCCGGCCTGGCACCGCGTTTTCTGGACGGCGATTGCGGCGGCGGCGATCTGGGGCTTCTGGCTGCTTGCCGACGGCACGCGCCCCTATTTCCGCGCCAAAGAGCCGGTCCTGCTCGACATCGAGCGGGGCGCCCGCACGCGCGACATCGCGCGCAGACTCGAAGACGACGGCGTAATCCGCAGCCGCATCACGTTTCTGGCGCTCCATTATCTGCGCCCCGGCAACACGCTCAAGGCCGGGGAGTATGACTTCGAGCAGGCCGCCTCGCCGCTCGCCGTGCTGCGGAAGCTGATTCGCGGCGACGTTTCCTTCCAAGTTCTGGTGGTCCCCGAAGGCTACAACCGCTTTGAGATCGCCGACGCCGTGGCCGCGCAAGGCTTCTCGACGCGCGCGGACTTCCTCTGGGCCAGCGAGGAAGCGAGCCTGGTCGCCGACCTCGACCCGTTCGCCAAGACCCTGGAAGGGTATCTCTTCCCCGACACCTACCACTTCCCCCGGCACTCCCGCCCGGCCGCGATTGCCCGCGCCATGGTCGAGCGCTTCCGCGAGATGTACGCCGTCCTGAAGCCGCAAGGGTCCGCGCGCACGATCCATGACATCGTCACCATGGCGTCGGTGGTCGAAAAAGAAACCGGACTGCGGGAGGAACGCCCCGTGGTCGCGGCGGTCTTCTACAACCGGCTCCAGCGAAGGCTTTTGCTCCAGGCCGATCCGACCGTCATCTATGCGGCGATCCTGGAGAACCGCTACGACGGCGGCCAGGTTCGCCAGTCGCACTTGAACTCGCCGTCGCCGTACAACACCTACGTGCATCGCGGCCTGCCGCCCGGCCCCATCGCCAATCCCGGCCGCTCCGCGCTGGCCGCCGCGCTGCGCCCCGCCGCCAGCGACTACCTCTACTTCGTGGCCAACGCGGACGGCGGCCACACCTTCTCCCGCACGCTCGCCGAACACAACGTCGCCGTCAGCCTGTACCGGCAGAACCTCCGCGAGCAGGCCGCCTCGGAAACGGCCACGCGGTAGAGTTTTTCGGCCTTGACATGCGTACGGTTATACCGTACGATTTATCATGCCAATGAAGAACCCGCCGCATCCGGGCGAGATCATCCGCGAGGATGTGATCCATGCCTTGGGCCTGTCGGTGACGCGCGCGGCAAAGATTCTCGGCGTGCGGCGCGCCACGTTGTCCGACGTAACCAACGGGAAGTCCTCCGTGTCCGCGGAGATGGCCCTGCGCCTGGAGAAAGCCTTCGGCGTCAGCATGGACCTGCTGCTCAAGATGCAGGCGGGTTACGATGCCGCGCAAGCGCGTCTGCATTCCAGCCACATCAAGGTCAAACGGTTCCAACTCCAAGCTACGCGTTCTTGACTCGCCACGCTGCGCCCCGCCGCGAGCGACTACCTCTACTTCGTCGCCAACTCGGACGGCGGCCACACCTTCTCCCGCAACCTCGCCGAACACAACCTCGCCGTCAGCTTGTACCGCAAGAGCCCCGCCCCATAACCTATTCGTAACCTTCTTCCGATCAACCGATTAGCCAAGTTGCGGGGGAGCGCGGCGCTCTGTTACAGTGGCTTGTGGAGTCGAATGTGCGTCGCGGTTGGGTTGGAAGGTGGTTTGCCGCGGCCTTATTCCTGTCTCTTCTATCCGGCTGCGCGGTGCGGCAGCGGGAGCGGCTCCCGGCGGCAGCCCTGGCTTCCGCTTGGCAGAAGGCGACGCTGGCCGAGTTGCTGGACAAGATTCGCGCGCAGCAGGACGCCATCCGCACCTTCCAGGCAACCGTTGAGATCGAACCGTCCGTCACATCTCTTCAGAGGGGCGAGATCGTGCACTACCGCGACGTGCGTGCGTTTATCCTGATCCGGCGTCCGGCGTTGCTGCGGATGATCGGGCAGTATCCGGTGGCGCGAACCACGGCCTTCGACATGGCGTCCGACGGCGAACGCTTCGGCCTCTATATTCCGTCGAGGAATCGGTTTATTATTGGGAATAGCCGGGAGGGACGGCGTTCGGACTCGGCGCTCGAAAACCTGCGCCCGCAGCACATTCTGGATGCTCTGCTGTGGCAAGGCCCGGAGCCGGGCCGGGAGCAGGCTGTCCTGGAAGTAAGCGCGGAGGGTCCGACGAGCTATTACATCGTGCACGTCCTGCGTCCGGCCGGCGAGCGAGGATTTGTCCTGGCGCGCAACCTCTGGTTTGAGCGCCGCAAGCTGACCCTCGAGCGCCTCCAGATATTTGATGACGACGGCGAAGAAGTCAGCGACGCCCGGTACGTGGACTACGCGGAGTTTTCCGGGATTCCGTACGCCCAGAAGATCACCATTGACCGTCCCCAGGACCAGTACGGGCTGGCGCTGACGGTCTCGAAGCTTGAGTTCAATCTGCCGCTCGAAGATGATAAGTTCCGGCTGGAGCAGCCGCCCGGGACCGAGCTTCGCAACCTGGAAGAGCGTTCTTTGTGAGGAAAGGAAACCCTGCCCGCTCCCTTACGGTCGCGGCTCGGATGAAATCGTTGTAAGGAAAGGCAACCGACCGTGGTGAACCGGCTCATTGTGGCGAATCTGGTAGCCCGCCCCATGCGGACGATGCTCTCGGTGACGGCCGTCGCGGTCGAGATGGTCCTGATCATTTTGGTGGTCGGTCTCACGCACGGCATATTGCAGGAGACGGCGCGGCGCACCGCCGGCGTGGGCGCCCAAATCATGGTCCTGCCGCAGACCACGTCGTTCGTGATGGGGATGAGCGGGACGCCCTTGCCGACCCAGCTCGCCGACCGCATCGCGGAAGTCTCCGGCGTCCAGGCCGTGGCGCCGGTCGCGACGCAAGTGAGTTCCAACGGCGGCGTCACCATGATTTACGGGATTGATCCGAAGCGGTTCGACGCGGTCAGCGGCGGCTTTCGCTTCCTGCAAGGCCGCGGCCTGCAAGCCCCGGACGAGGTGCTGGTGGATGACATCCACGCGCGCGCCCACAAGCTCCGCGCCGGTCAAACCGTCGAGCTGCTCAACCATACCTTCCGGCTGGCCGGCATCGTCGAGCACGGCAAAGGCGCGCGGATCTTCATGAAGATTGACGCGCTCCAGGACCTGCTGGGAGCGCCGGGGAAGGCTTCGGTCTTCTTTGTGAAGGTGGTCAATCCGCAGCAAACGGCCCAAGTGCTCGAAGAATTGCGCCGCCTGCTGCCCAACTACCAACTGCGCGACATGGCGGAATACCTCTCGCTGATGACCGCCAGCAACGTCCCCGGCTTGAACAACTTCATTACGGTGATGATCGCGCTGGCGGTTTCGATTGGCCTGCTGGTGATCTTCATCACCATGTATTCCACGATTGTGGAGCGGACGCGCGAGATCGGAATCTTGAAATCCATGGGCGCCTCCAACCGCTATATTGTCAGTGTGGTGCTCCGCGAAACGGCGTTGCTGACCGCGGTCGGGATCGGAGCCGGGATTGGGCTGAGCTTCCTGCTGCGCCGCCTGACCGGAGTCGTATTCCCGACGCTCCCGATTTTGATTACGCCCGGGTGGATGCTGCGGGCCGGGTTGATCGCCCTGGCCGCGAGCTTCATCGGCTCCGTCTATCCGGCCTTCCGGGCGAGCAAGCTCGACGCCATTGAAGCGATCGCCTATGAGTGAGAAAGCAGTGACGAGTGGGAAGTGACCCGTGACGAGAAAAGCAAATAGAAGCTCTCTGGTCACTCGTCACTCATCACTCATCACTTGTCACTGTCTTCCAAGCCCATGACCGAAATTATTCGAATCGAACGCCTGCACAAGATTTTCCGCATCGGCAAGGTCGAGGTGCCGGCGCTGCGCGGGGTGAATCTGCGCGTCGAGGACGGGGAATTCGTGAGCCTGGTGGGACCGTCCGGGTGCGGGAAATCCACGCTGCTGCACGTGATCGGCGGGCTGACCGCGCCCACCTCCGGCCGCGTGATCGTGGACGGCATGGACCTCGGCCAAATGAGCGACGGCCTGCGGACCCAACTGCGCAAGAAGAAGATCGGCTTCGTCTTTCAACGATTCAACCTGCTCCCGACGCTCACCGCCTGGGGCAACATCGCGCTCGCCTGCCACATCGCCGGGAACCGCAACGGCAACTCGCGCGCCGAGATGCAGGCCGTGATCAAGATGCTGGGCCTGGAAGCGCGCATGGGACACCGCCCCTACGAGCTGTCCGGCGGCGAGCAGCAGCGCGTCGCCATCGCCCGCGCCGTCGTCAACCGCCCCAAGATCATCCTGGCCGACGAACCCACCGGCAACCTCGACACCGAGAACTCCGAGCTGGTCTTGAACATGCTCTGCGAGCTTAACCACAAATTCGGCCAGACCATCCTCTTGATTACCCACAACCCCGAAGTCTCCACCTTCACCGACCGCATCGTCAACATGCGCGACGGCCATATCCTGGAAAGCTGAGCCGGGCCGCGACGAGTGACAAGTGATGAGTGACGAGAAGAAGGTTCGCAGTTACAAAGACCTGGCCCGCATTTCTCGCCAGGCGAGTCCGGAAGCAAGTTGCACGCGAAAATCCCCGAAGGGGATTCACATGGGTAGCCGGGGGCAACGCCCCCGGGAACCAGACACTCCCCCGGGAAATGCCGACCCCGGAGGGGTCGTACAAATTTCGCGTGTCCGATCCGTCCGACCCTTTCAGGGTCGGGCCGGCATTACACTTTGTTCCGGGGGCGTTGCCCCCGGCTACTCACCGTTTGCCCTTTCAGGGCAGCAGAAATGAATCCCCGACATTTGTTGTTGGTGAGAAATACGGGCTAGCAGTATGGCAATAGCCGTCGCTAACCACTCGACGCTGCTCTTCGCTCGTCACTCATCACTGGTCACTCGTCACTGCTTCTTGAGGAAGCCAACTAGAATCGGGTTGACGACTTCCGGGCGCTCGTAGTGGGGCAGGTGGCCGGCCTCTTGGATCAAGTGAAATTCGGCCTGCGGGATGGCGCGGCGGATTTCATCGCTCACCGGCAGCGGGACCGTCTGGTCGGCTTCGCCCCACAGCAGCAGCACGGGCCGGCCGCTCTGGCCGACGCGTTCGAACTCGCCCCGCACGTCCCGCCCCATATAGTCGCGCATCGTCGAGAGCAGCGCCCGCCGGAATCCTTTGTACTGCATCTGGACGCGGTATTTCTCCGGCCAGTCCGGGAACCGCTCCGGCTGAAAGAAATCCGCGAGCTGTCCCTCGGCCAGCGACGGCGACACCAAGACGGTCATGTAGTATTCGCCGTAGTATTTGCCGAAGAGGGGCGCGCCGAGCCAGACGGGCGGCCTGCGCGCTTCGTGATAGGAAGAATCCAGCAGCACCAGCGCCCGGACCCGCTCCGGGTGCCGGTCGGCGAAAGTGACGACAATCGGCCCGCCCATCGAAAGCCCCACTAGGTCCACGGGGCCTGGAATCGAAAGAGCGGAGAGCAGGCCCAGCAACTGCCGGTCGTAGAGATCGGCGTCGTAGGCCACGTTGGGGCGGTCCGAGTATCCGCGCCCGTAGAGGTCGTACCGCAGGACGCGAAACCCGGAGTGGACCAGGGCCGCAAACGTGGGGTCCCAAATGTAATAGGGGACCGAGAAGCCGTGCACCAAAACGACCGCGCGCGCCTCCGGCGGCCCGGCCAGTTCATAGTGGACCATCCCGTCCGGCAATCGGACGAAACTGCCTCCGGCCGTTCGCCGAACCTCCTCCGTTATGCTCTCGGTTTCGGTATCGAAATGAACGTAGGCAAGGGCAGCAACGAGTAGCAGCGCGGCTGGCCCGAAGCCGATGATCACCACCCATTCCAATCTCCGCATGAGACCACCTCCCGGAGGTCCGTCCACAATAGCGCAACTGAAAGGGAACGGCGAAAGATTTTCCGCGCACCCGTCCGAAAGCCGGCTGGACGGCGTTGGGAGCCGTATTTCTCACCAGCCCCGAAGGGGCGTCAGACTCTAGCCCACGGCGCAAGCCGTGGGTTCGCAGGCGGGGATCGATGCAAGCCCCGGAGGGGCGATAGACATTGTGTTTCGACAGGCCGTTGGGTTGCCTTCTTTCGCCCCTACCGGGGCTTGTGGGATAAGGCGCTCCGTTCCCCGGGCTTACGCCCGGGGCTAGAATCTTGCGCGCCTCCGGCGCTGTGTCGGTGGTGAGAAATCCGGGTTAAGCCGTGTGGGGAGGGGATTCTACATTCTGTCTTCTGACTTCTGACTCCCGACTTCTGTCCTCTCCTCCCCTACCCAACGCGCGCGTCTTGGCGTACACTCATACCATGCTTCGGAAGCTCGTCGCGGCCATCTATCGAGGGTTGTTCTGGACCTACGACCGAGGGACCTGGCAATACGACATCATGGTGATTCTGATCCTGGCCTTCATCTTCCTGACGCCGCGTTCCTGGTTCCACGACAAGCCGGTGTCGCCGCCGCCGGCGGCGGACATTGTACTGCTGCTCAATGACCCGGCCCAGAAGGTCTATCAGCTTCGCGCGTCGCTGCTCGACCCCAAGGCGGACGGCTCCGTCGCTCGGAGCGCGCAACGAGTTCTGGCAACCTACACGGGAAAGGCTGTGGAAGTGATCCGCGCCGAACCGGCTTTGGTGGACTCGCGCGGACAGGTGATCAGCTATGCGGTCTGGGTGCGGGAGCAAGCCGCGTTCTAGCGAACTCCGGCGGGGCCTTAGAAGCTGGTTCAAGACCTGCCTTGGGGGATCGTCAGGGCATGGGTTCAGCCATGCCGAACCAGGCCGCCCTTTGGAGTGGGCTTTAGCCCCTGAGGGTTGTCCCTCAGCGGCTGAAGCCGCAAGGAAGTTCCTGAATGTTGTCCCGCTTTCGGCACGACTAAAGTCGTGCCCTGACGGGCCAGTGTGGGCTTTGGAAATAGCCTCTACGCTGATTTTCCTCCTTTGGCTCACGTGTACGCCTGGCATATCGGGTTTCGCCGCCGTGCTCCAATCCCCCGGTCAGCCCGGAAGCAAGCCTCCAGCTCCCGCCACGCTCGAGACCACCCTCGCCGCCATGGACCAGGCCGCGGCCCGCTTCTCAAGCGTTACGGGAAACCTCGAATACACCAAGGTAACCGTCATCGTCAATGACCGCTCGACCGAGCGCGGAACGATTTCTTTTGAGAAGGCGAAGGGCAAAACCCGCGTCCTGCTCGCTTTCCGGGAGCCGGCGGAAAAGTACGTGCTCTTCGAGGGCAGCAAAGTTTCCTTCTACCGGCCCAAGATCGCCGAAGTGCAGGAGTATGACCTTGCGCAGCGGCAAGGCCTGGTCGAACAGTTTTTGTTACTTGGCTTCGGAACGGCGGGCAGCGAACTCGAGAAGGCTTACCGCATCGTTTGGCGCGGCGAGGAATCGCTCGATCCCGGCACGCCGGGACGCGCGGTCCACCTGGAACTGACTCCCAAGTCGGCCCAAGGCTCGGCGCGACTGAAGCAGATCGAACTCTGGCTCTCGCCGGAGAACTGGCAGCCGGTGCAGCAGAAATTCTGGGAGCCGAGCGGAGATTATCTCATCGCCCGCTACAGCGGCCTGAAGCTCAACACCAAAATTCCCGATAAGAATTTCAAGCTGCCGCTGCGCGGAAAAGTCAAGACCGTGCGGCCCTAGACCCCGGTTATCTTCTCTTGTCCTGTCGGGACAACCAAAAGCCCCAGTCCGCCAGATTCTGGAAATTTCCGCCACCAGTGACTCGAAGCCTGCCTTCCCACCCGGCTGACTCCCGGAAGGAATTCCCTCACCGCGAGGCCACGGGGTCCAAGCCGGCTTTCCGGATGGCGGGAGCCACGGCGGGCGAGGCCAGGAACTCGATGAGCGCCCGGGCTGCCTCCGGGTTCTTCGAGTTTGCCGCCACTCCCGCCGAGAACACCGTAATCTCTTGCGCCTCGGGCGGCAGCGGGCCGACGTAATCGAGGCCCGGGATGGGGAGCAACTCGCTGATCTGCTGGAAGCCGATTTCCGCATCTCCGCGCGCCACCACCGCGCCGACTCGCTCGCTGACGATTCGCTGACTCTTGCTCTTGACCTGCTCGGCAATCCCCAACCGCGGAAACAGCTTGGTCGAGAGGTAGACGCCGCTGGCGCTGGACGAGTAGGCGATGGATTTGGCTGCGAGCAGCGCGCGCACCAGCGCCTCCACGCTGCTGATGTCGGGTTGGGGCGCTCCGGCCCGCACCGCCATGCCGATCCCTGACCGCACCAGGTCCACGCGGCTTCCGGACCTCACCTTGCCTTGCCGGATCAGTTCGTCGAGCGCGCCGCTCGTCAGGATGACCACGTCGGCGGGCTCCCCGCGCCCGAGCCGCATCGGAATCGAGTCCGGCGCATCTCCCATCGAGGCCCCGTTGATGGTCACCACCCGGTTCTTGCTGGCGCGCTCATATTCCGGTACGACTTCGCTGAACGGCGCGGCGAAACCGCCCGAAGTCATCACCCGGATTTCTTCCCCGCGCGCCTGCCCGGCCAGGCACAGCAAGCCCGCCAGCACCAACAGCACGGCTCTCCCCATAGCTCTCGATGTATGGAACCTGTACGCCCGCAACTTGGTTTTCATGGTAGTCCTGCCTTATTCGGTTTTATTACATTCCTATATTATACCTTCTGATCCCTCGTGACCGTCTGGAACCGGCCATCCCGGCTGCCCACCCCCGCTTCGCAAACCCTCTGGCAATTCCCCCCGGAAAGGGGCTATGCTGTGCCTGCCGTACCAGCTATCGTCACTCAAGCCCGCGCCGGGCACCCCCCGGGCGGATGCGTCACAGAAGACCGGAACGGAGGGCCGCATATGTCCCGCAACACGCGCTTGGTGTTTCCCTTTCTGGCAGTCAACGTATTGGTCGTCAGTGTATTGGTGCTGGCGTCTTGTTCGTCGGTCATCGCCCCATCGGGCTCCGGCGGCGGGTCGGCCGCCGACCCGATGTCGGACGGCTCGCAGAACGTGCGCCTGGTGGGCCACCACGATCTCCAGGGGCGCACGGCCCTGGTCGTGACCACGAAGTCCGACCCGGCCAACGGCAACTGGGTCTACGTGGGGCACCATGAGAGCTTCCGGGACGGCAAGCCGCTGCTCAACCCCATCACCGGGAAGATGGAGTTCAACGGCACCTCCATCCTGGAGATTTCCGACCCGTCCAAGCCCCGGCTGGTTTGGCACATTCCCAACGAAACGAACAAGAATTCGCGCGGTGTGTCGGTGGTCTACGACTACCAGCACGACTCCTCCGGACGCGACTACCTGATCCGCAACTCGGAAGCCCTGACGCAGGGCGAAACCGGACAGGACTTGAAGTACCAGATCTTCGACATCACGGAGAGGAACACCGACCCGTCGAAGATCGCGCTGGTCGGGGAGATCACCGGAACGCCGGCGAACTCCTGCGGCGCCGGCTGCGGCGGCAAGTTCATCATGCGGGCGCACAAAGGCTGGTGGTCGCAGGAAACCGGGTACTTCTACGCGGCGTCGGGCGAACCCGGTTTCCGCAACGTGATCGTACAGATTTTCGACCTGAAGAATCCGAAGCAGCCCAAGCTGGTCGGCCGCGCCTGGATCCCCGGCCTCAAGGACGGCGAGGCGGGCTACGACGGGCAGTACTCGCATCATCCGGTCGTGGACGAGGAGAACCGGCGGCTCTACGTCGGCTACCGCAACGCGGGAGGCCAGGCGGCGTCGTTCGACATCTCCAATCCGGCGCAGCCGAAGCTGGTCTGGATGATTGACATGAACCCGCCGCACCGCGGGCCGCACACGGTCTCGCCGATCCTCTACAATACGGTCCCGAACTTCGGCAAGGACGCCTTGCCGCGCGCCTACGCCTTCATCGTAGATGAGGCCGGCGGCGCCGCCGACATGAAACCGTGCCCCAACGGCGTGCGCACGGGGTCGTACATGCTCGACATCACGACCGAGACGAAGCCGTTTCCCGTGTCGGTGTATCAGGTGCCCGTCGGCAACTTCTGCGAGAAGGGCGGGCGCTTCGGCCCGCACCAGCCCGCGGAAACGGTGAACGGCCAGATCAATCGCTTCCAGGACAAGATCGCCTGGCTCGCCTATTTCAACGCCGGGGTCCGCGTCCTCGATCTCAGCGATCCGTACCGCCTGACGGAACTCGGCTATTACATCCCGAAGCCCAACCAGAACTCCTATCCGATCGCCGAAGGGCAGCCGGTCGTGATTCAGATCAACGACGTGGACATGGACCACCGCGGCCTGGCCTACGCCTCGGACCGCGCCGGAACGGGGCTTTTTATTCTGGAGTACACTGGCCGCAAGCCGGGACCAGCCACTACCCCGTAGAGCATTTCTCTGCACCAGTTTCAGGGTTGGTGTAGAGTACGTGGGGTCGTCAGGGCACGACTTCAGTCGTGCCGGAATCGCCGCAGAATCAATTTCGTACCACTCTGCCGATGGCCGGAGAGGAGCGGAACGACACCGACTGTGTCGTTCCGGGCGGAGCGACATCCCTCAACTCTGGCGTTCCACAGCGAATCGTCATTCCAGGGGCCAGCGGGGGATCGCGGTTGGGCTGATGGTCCGTTCATTGCCTTGCTCTCTGTCTTGTGATATTTATGTTGTCGAGTTACATTCTGCGCGCGGGATCAGGATGAGACCAAAGTCTAAGGAGAGCTATGGAATCAAGGGCTAACGAATGGCGGACCTAAGCAAATCCCTGGCAGAACTGGCCGTCTTAGCCCGTACGCTCAGACCGGAAGCAACCCTTCGGCAATATTTCATTCAGGCTCTTGACGACTACTTAAAAGAAGCCAACCTTTTCCCCATCGACCCAGGTCCCCTATTCCGCCTGGACGAGCGGATTATCCGCGGCAAGCCCGATTCGCGACTCGGAGCCCTGACCTTTGAGGTCAAGTTACCTAAGCCACGTGGACAAGGACTGCCAGCCGCGATCAAGCAAGTTTGCGGCTACATCGATGAGTACGCTCAGCAATCCATCCTGGTCCGTGGCGTAGCTTATGACGGAGAATCAATTGCCCTTCTCAACGAACAAAAGGAAATCATTTTTGAGGGACAATCTCCAGAGGGTGCCACACTGTTGTGCTCCTGGCTCACGTTGCTCGCACCGGCTGCCAAGACCCCAGAGGACATGGTCAATAGATTCGGCTCCCCTTCCGCCCTGAGCCGAAACAGCATCAAGATGCTTTATGACCTTTTCGTCCGCTTCGAATCCGAAATTCCATTTATCGAAGAAGTATTCACTATATGGAAAGCGGTTTATGGATGTGCGGCAAATATCAACAAGGAAACAATTCAAGGTCTTCGAAAAACGGGACGGGAATTGGGAATCACAATCAAAGGTAAAAAAGAGGCGGAAAAATTTGTCTTTGCTCTGGAAACCTACCTCAGTATTTTGCTCAAACTTCTCGTCGCGCGGGTCGCAGTTGAGCAAAAACTTATTCCGCAACGGTACGTTTTTGAACTCATATGCGAACCGCCGGGCCAAGAGCACCTTCGTTACACTAAACTCTCCTCCTTCATTCCCCATCTTGCCAGCGTTTTCGAGGAGGACCCCTTCGATTGGTTCATTGACGCTGCCAAGGCAGACAAATACGCTGAGGCGAACGTTCGCAATACCCTGCGATCCGTAGCGGAATCAATTGACAACATCCATCTTCTGCAGATGGGCCAGGATTTCCTTCGGGTTTTTTATCAGCATTTTTTTGACACCGCATCACGGCGCGCCCTGGGCGAGTTCTACACAAACAGTGATTTGGTCAGAAAAGCTCTTGATGCTGTCGACTATGACGGTTCAGTGGACAAACCCATTATTGACTTTTGTTGTGGTTCCGGCAATTTTCTCATTGAAATTCTGAAGCGAGTTAAAGCGAAAGGGAAAAACCGCAAGAGTGCTCGCTTGCTGGGGGATATCGAAAAAAACGTTTTCGGAGTTGATATACATCCACTCGCGGTAGCAATGGCGCGAGTCAATTTCATTATCGCAGTCGCACCTCTCCTCAAACGAGATTACACGTTCCACGTGCCGGTTTACTGGGCGGATTCGCTGGTTCGCCTTGCCGCAAAAAAGAGGTCTCGGAAGCTTGATATCCTCGGAGAGCCTGTGAAAATCAGCGTTCCAGGTATGAAGACGTTTAACCTACCGGATCCCGATAGGTTCGATTGGGAAGGGCTTTTTGAATTTTGTCGTCAACATATTGGCAACATTGCTGGCAAAGCAGATTTTAATCGAGTCTGGCAGCGTTTTGAACAAGAATATCCCCGCGAGGAGATTTTGCCTTTCGAGGATGCGCTGAAAGACTTCATCGCCCAGCTAGTTGACCGTCGCAACAGCGGGCGCGACACGCGATGGCTTCCGATGCTCCGCAATATTCTTCTTCTCGAACGCCAGAAAGGGAAGTTTCAGTACATTGTAGGCAATCCGCCTTGGGTTCGCATCCACAATATTGACGAAGAACTCCGGAAACGAATCAATGAGGATTTTAGTTTCTGTGCGGACGCAGGGTGGGAACGGGGATGCCAACTTGCGGGTATTGGCAGAGGTTTCGCAAGGCAGACGGACCTCTGCGTCCCATTCGTAGAGCGCGCCTTCGAACTTTTAGCTCCCGGCGGATACTTCTCGTTTGTCATAACATCCAAGGTCCAGCAGGCTCTTTACGCCAATGCCCTGCGCCGTGAACTAATCCAAGCAAAAACCCTCGTTCGCCTCAGCGATTATTCGCTCGATCCATTACCCCTCTTTGAAGGGGCTGTCAACTACCCTTTGATATTGAGCGTGCGTAATCAGAAGCCTGGTTCCGATTCGAAGTGTCTCGTGGAAGTCACTAATTCGCAAAAGGAAAAGCGTTTGTTCGAAGTGCCACAAAAAGAGTTAAGCCTCTTGGGAGATGACCCGGAGTCTCCGTGGTTCATGGCTCCGCCAGAGGTGGTTGCGGTTTTCCGAAAGATGCAGGCAGATGGTGAGATGCTCGGTGAAGATGACGCGCTCAGACCTCGACGGGGCATTATGACAGCCGCTAATGATATTTACATAATTACACGTGTTGATCCTACAGAATCGTCAAAAGAGGTCATGGTCACTACGGCCGGGGGCGCTGTTGTCAGAATCGAGAAGGAAATGCTAAGGCCACTGATAAGGGGTCGCGATCTACGACCCTGGGGCTTCACGCTTGCACAGGGGATCATTTGGACTCACGACGACCAAACCGCACAACCATTGCAACAACTTCCTACGCGTGCCGCCGAATATTTTTCAGATGAAAAGATAATCAGGACGCTTAAAGACCGCGAGGACTACAAGACCCACTTACCCATTTGGTCCGTTTTCCGCGCTGGCCCTGAAAAACTGAGTACGAAAGTTTGTTGGAAGGAACTCGCAAACGAGATGCAGGCAACACCTTTGGACAAAAGCTATAGCTTCCCCCACATTGGAAAAAGAAGATTGATTCCTTTGCACACAGCCTACCTGATTCCGACAGAGACGCACGATGAGGCGGTTCTCCTGGCGGCAATTTTCAATAGCGTTCCGTTCCGCGCCTTCGTTATGGCATTTGCGCCTAGAGCGCGAGGAGGGTACTTTCGTCACTTTAGCTGGACGGTGGGCATGACCCCCGTTCCTTCAGCGCTACTTTCGCCAAACGCAAAACGAATTGGAATCAATAAACGCAATAATTCTCCTAATGGTTCCGTTATTCTGCGGATTGGGGACAATCTTCTGCATGAGCTGACCGGAGGCGAGCGCAGTCGCTTGGAAGCCGAGCTCAACGCGAGAATTTCGGAATTGTATGGACTTTCGACCCAAGATTTAGCAGTGCTGATGGAATATTATCGATTCATGCGCCCGCCAGCAAAAGAGCTTGATTTGCTCGAAGAAGCCGATTCGGATGATCTGTGAGTCCAACTCACCGCCGCTGGTAGCGCGGCTGCGGCTGCGCGCAGGGCTGCGCGACGGCCGACGGCAGTAAGGAAATTTGTCGTCCACCAAAATGGCGCGGTGGGAACCGAGCGAAGCGTCGAAAGCGGAGCGAAAGTGCATTTTAAGGTCTAGTATTCCTAGGTCTTATACACAAATAGCGAGGAGTCCGAGAGAGCCGAGGGAACCGAAACTTCCGAAAAAACCGAATACGTGGAATAGGGAGTGGGGAATGGGCAGTAGCGAAGTGCAGGTCCTTCGCTCCGCTCAGGATGACAGCGCGTCAGTCCGAGGCGGCGTGGCCCAGGGCGAGAGCGGAGACCGGCGCGGGGGTATCCACGGAAGCTTCTTCGGAGGAAACCAGTTCCCACAGCGAATGGTCGCGGACCAGCTTCAAGACCAGGGCGGTGTGCATGGCGTGGCCGGCGCGTTCGGCGACCACGTGCGCGCGCAGCGGATGCCCGAGCAGCGCCAGGTCGCCGATCAGATCCAGAATCTTGTGCCGACAGCATTCGTCGGGGAAGCGCAGGCCGGCGGCGTTCATCACCGCATCGCGCGTGAATACCAGAGCGTTGGCGAGCGAGCCGCCGCGGATCAGCCCCATGTTCTTCATCTGCGGAAGCTCGTCGAGAAAACCAAACGTGCGGGCCGGAGCGATCTCGCGCTCGAAGATGGCGGGCGTCAATTCAATCCCCATCGCTTGGCGGCCAACGCAGGGATGCGGGAAATCAATGCTGCTGGTGATCCGAAAACGCTCGTCCGGAAAAACCGCGATGCGCTTGCCGCCGTCCACGACTTCGACCGGACGGAGCAGACGCAGATAGCTGCGGTGCGCGCGCTGGCGGCGCAGCCCGGCTCGCTGCAGCAGCTCGACGAAGGGAGTGCAACTGCCGTCCAGGATGGGCAGTTCGAGCGAGTTGATTTCGACGATGGCGTTGTCCACTCCCATGGCGTACAGCGCCGCGAGAAGATGCTCGGTGGTCGAGATCAAAACCCCCTGACGCATCAGGCTCGTCGCGTAGCTGACCCGCGCGATGTGCTTCCAGGAGGCGGGGATTTCAAAGTTGTCGAGGTCGGTGCGGCGGAACACGATTCCACCGTTGGCCGGCGCCGGGAGGAGTTGGATGCGAACCGGGGCAGCGCTGTGAAGCCCGATCCCGGAGACTTCAACCGGCGTTGAGATTGTCTGTTGGTAGTCCACTCGGTTTCCTCTCCACGAAAGTTCCTCTACGATGAGAGCAATCGGAAGTCCTTTCTTGGTATCCTACTAACATCTTTGAATTCAATTTATTGCAAAAACATTTCAACTCCGCAACTGTTGTATTTATACAACAGGCGTGTCTTTCAAGGCAAGCCGGAGGTTACAGAAGTATTAACGGTTCGTCGTCGGAATCGCATCAAGGTAGGGTTTCCGCCCTGCGCAGGAGAGGGTGGCTTGACGGCGGGCTTGCCGATCTGATATAGCTTGAAGGATTTTTCGGGATGTTCCAGAGGTGGCCGACATTTTCGTTCCCCATGGCGGCTGCGAGTGAATGAAAAAAGGCGGCTCCAAACAGAAACGCACGCGCGAGACCTCGAAACGCTCCGGAGCGCCTCGGACACCTCCGAAGGCCGCTAATCCATTGATAGTAAGTCGGAAAGCCGAAGGGCGGGGGAAAGCCAAATCCTCCCGGACCTCTCCTTCCAAAACCGCTAAGGCTAAACCGGCGCAAGCCCGACCCCAGCCTCCCGTGAGCCGCAAGCCCACTCCGGAAGAAATTGCCCATCGCAATATGCTGGCGCAGTTTGAGGGTGCTCTGAAGTTGTTTAGCGGCAATCAGTTCGCCAAGGCCCGGAGCATCTTCGAGCGCCTGATGGGCGCCGCGGCGCCGGACCTGGCTCAACGAGCGCTGGTTTACCTGAACATCTGTAATCAGCGACTGGCGCGTCCCACCGTACAATTCAAGACCGCGGAGGACCATTACAATTACGCGGTGCAAATCGCCAACCGGGGAAATCTGGAGGAAGCCGAAGAGCACTTGAAAAAGGCTCTGAAGCTGGCTCCCACCTGCGACTATATCCACTATGCGTTGGCCAGCACCTCGGCGTTGCGGGAAAATGCCGAGGAAGCGATGGCTCACTTGAAAGAAGCGATTCAACTGAACGGGCAAAACCGCTATCTGGCGCAAAACGATCCGGATTTTTCAAGCTTAAGCGAGGACCCGCGGTTCACGGAATTGCTCTACCCGGAGAGGCCGTTCTAATGGAGTCCGGCCGGGCTGGGAAGCGGGCGGCAGGGATTCGGATCCTCGCCATCGGCGGCGGCACGGGACTTTCCACCCTCCTGCAAGGTTTGAAGAAATTTGTAGCTGCCGAGCGGCCTGACGGGACCGCCTCCGTCTCCTCTCGAGACGACGCGCGCCGCGTGAGCGACCTGACCGCGGTGGTGACGATGTCGGATGACGGCGGCAGCTCGGGGCGGCTCCGGCGCGACTTTCAGGTGCTTCCTCCGGGCGACATTCGCAACTGCATGGTGGCGCTTTCCGAAGACGAAGCGCTTCTCTCCCGCCTGTTTCAATTCCGTTTTGCCGGCGGACGCGGCTTGAAAGGGCACAGCTTCGGGAACCTCTTTCTGACGGCGCTCACGGCGGTTACGGGGGATTTTCAGGAGGCCGTCAAGCTCTCCGGCGAAGTCCTGGCGATTCGCGGCCGCATCTTCCCCTCGACGATGGCGGATGTCCGGCTGGAAGCCGAGATGGAGGACGGGCGAAACGTCCAGGGAGAGACCCGGATTTCCCGCACCCGCGGCCGCATTGCGCGCCTCCGGCTCGCGCCTGCCTCCTGCAGCCCCTTGCCCCAAACTCTGAAGGCCATCGAGCAGGCCGATGTCATCACGATCGGGCCAGGCTCGTTGTTCACGAGCATCATCCCGAACCTTCTGGTGGAAGCAGTGGCCCCGGCGATCGCGCGCTCCCGGGCCGTGAAAATCTACATCGCCAACCTGATGACCCAGCCCGGCGAGACCACCGGCTTCACCGCCTCCGATCATCTCCGTGTTATTGAAGACCATTGCGGGGTCCGCTTTTTCGACGTGGCGCTGCTCAACGGCGCGCCAATCCCGCTGCGTCTTCAGAGACGGTACTTGGCGGAGCGGTCCCAACCCGTCGAGATTGACCTGCCTCAATTGATGGACATGGGCTTGCGCGTGGTCACGACGGACCTGGTTCCTGAGTCCCGTCCTGGCACGACCTCCTCCAAGTGGGTGCGGCACGACCCCGACCGCCTCGCCCAGGCCGTGATGGGAATCGCCTCGCGGCATCTGCGCTCCCGCGCCTCCCGGCCACACAAGAGACAAACAATCCGCAAGACGGCCTGATACGGCATTGCCGCCGCCACGCGGCGAAATTCTCCTTCCCGTCGTCCTGCGGTCATCCCGGACTGCTTGACATACCATATTTAATATGTATACCCTGTCGCATGTGGCAGATCGAAGAGCACCGTCGGGTTGAAAAACAACTCGATGCTGCGCCTCGTGAAATCTGGAAACGTTATGAGAAGTGGAAAGACATCGCAATGATCTCGGGTCCACCCGGCTTGCGGCTGATCAAAGGATTCCATGATGAAGCCCTCCGTGGAGAATGGCATGGGTATCGGTCATCTCGCTTGGGCCTCCAGTACCGGGTGATTTATCGATTAATCCCCGGGCAGTCTTTATTCCAAGTGGTTCAAGTAACGCCGCACGACTATCGGAGAGGATAGAATGAAAACGTTTCGTCCAGCGAGAAAGCGCATTGACGTATCGGCAGGGGAGTCTGTTCGCATCATCCGAGAATTACAGGGGTACAGCCAGAATGAGTTGGCCCGGCTGACGGGCATCCCGCAGGCAACCATCTCCGCCATTGAAAATGATCGTGTCCGGCTGGGCGTCGAGCGAGCCAAGATTCTGGCGCAAGCCTTGAAGTGCCATCCGGCGGTCTTGGTCTTTCCGGGATGGGAGGTAGCCCGCGAGTCGGCTGCCTGACCCGGCGTTGCCGCTGGCGCGCTTCGATGCTGCTATAATGAGCGTGCAGCACGAAAGAGAAGCCTATGCGAAATAGAACAGTCATCCACAGCGATCCCGACATTCTGGGCGGAACTCCGGTGTTCATGGGGACTCGCGTTCCGGTTCAGACGTTGATTGATTATTTGGAAGCGGGTCACCCTCTTTCCGATTTCCTGAAAGACTTCCCGACGGTCACTCGAAAGCAGGCACTGGCCGCGTTGGAACAAGCCAAAGAAGCCCTGCTCTCCGATGCGCATCTTGCTGGATGAGTGTGTTCCCGCGCAGGTCAAGTCTGCCCTGGCCGGTCACGAGGTTCGGACGGTTGGCCGAATGGGCTGGGCAGGAAAAAAGAACGGCGAACTTCTGAAGTTGGCTGCAACGCAATTTGACGCCTTCGTTACAGTGGATCGCAGTCTCACTTACCAGCAGGACGTTCGCGGCCTGAACCTGGGCGTGGTCATGCTGGTCGCACACAGCAACGAGATTGAAGCGCTTCGGCCGCTCATCCCCCGGCTTCGGCAGGCTCTCCGCAAGGTGAAGCCGGGACAGGTGCTCCGTGTAAGTGCGTAACCCCGAGTTGGAGCTTGCGCGCTTCGGCCGCAGGGGTTGTTCAAGGCGTCCGACGGAGAACCCATGGAAAGGAAAAGGTCTCGTCGTGGCAACCGTCATGAATGAGAAAAGGAAACTTGGCCGAAATGAGCAGTGCTGGTGTGGCTCAGGCAAGAAGTATAAACGGTGTCATCTTAACCGCGAAAACGAAGAGCCTGTGCTAAGTTGGGAGTCGGAAGCAGCACTTCGAAGGGAATTCTCAGCGAAGAGTTGTGGTGCTCCGGACGCATTGAAGGCAGATTGCAGCAAGCAAATTGCGAAGGCACATACTGTACCGAAGAGCGGGAGTCTTGAACGAATAGCTCGGAATGGGCATGTCTATTCATTTGTCCCAAGTTTTCAAAACCTTACAAGGAACAATGGCCGACTGGTCCCAGAGTTACATGGTATAAACCGTGCATCAACGTTTACTGGATTCTGTTCAAAGCATGATGATGCAATCTTTGCGCCCCTTGAAAAAAATCCCTTTCTAGGTACTCCTGAGCAGTGCTTTCTCCTCGGATTTCGGTCGCTTGCGCGAGAGGAGTATGCGAAGCAAGCTCAAGCAGCCTCAGTAGCCAGACTTAGGCAACAAGCAGACAGAGGGCGCTCCGAGGGGGAGCAAATCGCTATTCAGCGCTTTCTTTTCTCGCACAACACTGGGATTGCCGCAGGAGTGAGGGACACTAAATATTACAAGTCGGAATACGACCAAATTCTTGTTCAGCGGCAGTTTGAAGTGATTCGAGCCTATATCATAGAAATTGATGGGCCACCCACCGTCATGTGTAGTGGTGGTGTGTTCCCTGAACAGGACTTTGAGGGCAACGCCTTGCAGGACCTCGCGGATCTCAAAACGACCCCTAGCATTATAAACTTCGCCTCCTTTTATGGGAGCGAGCGTGGGGCAGTCGTCTTCACTTGGCTGCCCGAAAGTGATTCGACATGTCGAGTTTTCATTAAGAGCCTCGACTGCATACCCGATGCGGCCCTAACAGATGGTCTACTCCGTTTTTTCTTCGAGTTCTGTGAAAACGTCCATATGCAACCTGAATGGTGGGAGGCACTGGCTAGTGCTACTCGTGAGGCGGTCGTAAACAGAATGGCCTACCCCACAATAGGCCCGCTTCCCGGTTGCCTTAAGGATGATGGTGTGAGATTTCCACCTTGGGTGATAGTACGAAGACGTTTCGTAAATTTCACGGTATGAAGCGGGATAGCCCGGCCAAGGGCCCGTCCCCTCGACCCTTCGACAAGCTCAGGACCCTCGACTTCGCTTCCTTCGGCTGCGCTCCCTTCGACAGGCAGGGCAAGCGGGACAGGACGGTCGGGGCAGGTTTGTCCTGGGCTGTTCCTTGAGAGGATGAGGAAAAGTATGCAGGGGGCGCGGGCGTCCTAAAGGGATGCGTCTCACGGGTGTCGCGACACCCACCTGCGCGGCGGGGCACTCTTCCCCAAACCCCGCTCTTTGGTCCAGGCTCACCCGCGCCCAGGGCAATCCTACGCGGCGTTGCCGGCCCATGTCAAATGAATTTTCTGAGCTATTTTTCTGAGCTACGGCCAATGCTTTTATCCCTTCGAATGTGCCCTTCGGCTCGGCTTCCCTCGGCTGCGCCCCCTTCGACTAGGCTCAGGGCAAGCGGGGCAGGCCCTCCGACGCCAAGGCTTCGGAGGGCAGGCTGCCGGATCTGCCCGGCTTCCGGCTTTCCCCCAGGTACAACGATCGGCGCAGCCTGCGCTCCGCCTCTGGCGCGCCTATAGCGTATCCGCTATAATGCAGAAGTGAACTGGCGCGTCTCCTTTTACAGCGCATGGCTTCGCCTGCATTATTCATGAAGGAAGCCCCTTTTTCTCTAGCCCAGGCGTTCACGCCTGGGTACCAAGGCACCACCAATTTGTTTCCAGCCCGCTTCAGCGGGCTTCCCGAAGGCCGCTTTCGCACCTTGGCACCGCCAGGGCTGAAGCCGAAAGAGGGAAGGCCGTTAAAACGGCCTGTAGAATAAATTTTGCCGCCCACCCCGGCCTGAAGGCCGGGGCTAGAGAAAAGGGGAACGGGTGCAGAAGCAGCCTGGGAGCGGCCCGGAGCAGCGCGTTTTGCGGAACGTTCATGATTTATGCAGCTTCAGAATGAGATACTCGAACTCCCCGCCGGTTTGGTTGCGCGCTTTCTAAGGAACTGGCCATCGCACGAAAGCGGATGAAGGAGGTCAAAGATGCGGAACAGTCTTAAGGATTTCAAAGTCCGGGCGCTCGCGCGCCCGAACGTTCGCCGCGCGTACGACGGACTCGCGGAAGAGTTCGAGCTTCTGGACGAAATTCTCAAGGCTCGGACCGCATCCGGCCTTACCCAAGCCGAAGTGGCGGCTCGCATCGGGACGACTCAATCTGCCGTAGCGCGTTTGGAGTCCGAGATCGGCAAACATTCGCCTTCGATAGCGACTCTCAAGCGGTACGCGTCGGCACTGGGATACAAGCTGCAAGTGCGGCTGGTGAAAGAGGCGGATCGAACGACTCGCTCCTCACGGCTGCGCGCAAAATCGGCGCGCGGGGGCTAGCGGGTCCTTGGACCTCGACCGTAGAACCCACTGCGACGGAAAACGCGTCCTGAGTCCCTGCTCCAGACAGGTCCTTCGCCACGCTACAAACCACAGCGGGAAAAACGGTTCGCCGTGGCTGCCAAGGTTCTTTCCTCTCGCATTACCCTCCTCAATCTGGGAAAATAAGCGATTATGAAAGAGCCGTTTGCGATCGCGATTTTGGCGGCGGGTGAGGGGACGCGGTTCAAGTCCCGGCAGGCGAAAGTGCTGCACTGCGCCGGCGGGCGTCCCTTGATCGAGCTGACGGTGCGGACGGCGCGGGAACTTCCTGCCGGGGCCTTGTTCGTGATCGTCGGTTACCAGGCGGACGCGGTCATCGCCGTGGTGAAAGCGATCCCCGGCCCGATGCCGGGCGGCGAGGCCCGGTTCATTCGCCAGGAAGGTCCGCTCGGCACGGGTCATGCTCTGCGCTGCGGCCGCGCGGAGCTGGAATCGGCGGCGCCGCATTTGCTGGTCTTGTACGGCGATACGCCGCTGCTCACCGCCGCGACCCTGCGCGGATTCCTCGACTTCCACATGCGTGCCGGGACCGCCGCCACGGTGATGACGGCTGAAGTGGACGACCCCGCCGGTTACGGGCGGATCCTGCGCGGCCCTAACCACTCGATCACTGCGATTGTCGAACATAAATCGGCCTCCCCGGAGCAGCTTCGAATTCGGGAGATCAACACGGGCATTTACTGTTTCAAGACCCGGCTGCTCTTTGCTGACCTCGAGCGCCTGGTGCCGAACGCCATCACCGGGGAATACTACCTGACGGACGTGATCAGCTTGCTCCATGGGCGCGGCCGGAAGGTCGCCGCGTACGGGGCCACGGATTCCGCCGAAGTGATGGGCGTCAACACGCGCGTGGAGCTGGCCGAGGTGGATCACCTGCTGCGGGCGGCCAAGGCGCGCGAGCTGATGCTCTGCGGCGTCACGATTGTGCGCCCCGAGACCGTTCTGATTGATCCGGACGTGCAAGTCGGCGCCGACACGGTGATCGAGCCGGGGGTGTCGCTGCTGGGGCGCACGCGCGTGGGCGAAGGCTGCCGGATCGGCGCGTTTTCGGTCATTACCAATTCCGAAGTAGCCGACGGCGTCACGATCAAACCTTCCTGCGTCATCTCCGAATCGAAGATTGCCGGCGGCGCGAGCATCGGGCCGTTTTCTCATTTGCGCCCCGAGAGCGAGATCGGTTCGGAAGCCCGCATCGGCAATTTCGTCGAGGTCAAGAAAACACGCGTGGGCCGCAGAACCAAGGCGCAGCACCTGACCTATCTCGGCGATGCCACTATCGGCGAAGACGCCAACATCGGCGCGGGTACGATTACCTGTAATTATGACGGCGAGCGGAAGAATCAGACCGTGATCGAAGACCACGTTTTTATCGGCAGCGGGACCGAGTTGGTGGCGCCGGTGCGCGTCGGCAAGGACGCCTATGTGGCCGCCGGCTCGACCATCACGGAAGATGTCCCGCCGGGCGCGCTGGCCCTCGCCCGCGCCCGCCAGAGCAATAAGGCGGGCTGGGTTGCCAAACGGAAGAAGAAGGCTACGAAAAAGTAGCCCTCGTCCTGAAACCACTTGGTTTCAAAGGCGTTGAGAGAAGGCGCTGGGTTGGAGCTTCTGACCGCCGATAATTGTCTCCTGCTTGTCAAATAGGGTCAGCTCCCACGCTTTGGCGGTGTTTGGAGTCTGGGTTTCAGAGGGCGATATAATGAAAGCCGCCTTATAATCAAACAGATGAAGTCGCCAGACAGGGAGTGGCGAACTGGCATCGAAGTTGCGAAAGGGTTATAGGAATGTCAGCACAGGAAAACCTAGGCTTCATCGGACTCGGGATCATGGGTTATCCGATGGCGGAGAACCTGCTCAAAGCGGGCTACTCCTTGACCGTGTTCAACCGCACCCGACAGAAGGCCGAGGAGTTAGGCCAACGGGGAGCGGCGGTGGCCGGCTCGCCCGCCGAAGTCGCTCGCCGGGCTTCCGTCATTTTTCTTTGCGTCGGGGATTCCGAGTCGGTCTGCCAGGTAACCGAGAGCTTGCTCGTGGAAGTCAGGCCCGGCGCGGTGGTGGTGGACTGCACCACGATTTCGCCTTCGGTAAGCCGGAAGATAGCACAACAATTTGCCGCACGCGGTGTTAGCTATCTGGACGCCCCGTGCAGCGGCAGCAAGACGGGCGCGACCAACGCCACGTTGACGTTCATGGTCGGCGGCAATCCGGAAGTTTTCGAGCGCGTGCGCCCCTATCTTCTGGTGATGGGCAAGAACATCTTTTACCTGGGCGGGCCCGGCATGGGATTGCAGGCCAAGCTCACCCAGAACCTGGTCGGGGCGCTGATTTTCCAGGCCATGGCCGAGGGCTTCGTGCTGGCGCGCAAGGCAGGCCTCGCTCCGTCGCGTGTCCTGGAGGTCTTGCAGGCAAGCGTAGCCCGCGCCCCGATGATTGACGCCAAGCTGCCGCTGGTGCTGGCGCGGCGTTTCGAGCCGCATTTTTCTTTGAAATGGATGTACAAAGACCTCGGCCTGATGCTGGAGTCGGGCCGCGACCTGGGTGTTCCCTTACCGGCCACTGCTCTGGTCCATGAGTTGTTCGGAGCCTCGGTGGCGATGGGGCATGGCGAAGAGGACTTTGCCGCCGCGATTACTTTGCTCGAAACCCTGGCCGGCGTGGAGGTAACGGAACCCGTGCCGGGCTCCCCCCGCCTGGAATAAGAAAATTCGTCAGCGGAATGCACATTTGGGCCGATGAGCCTAGGAAGCCTGGGGCAATTTGAAAACGATTCAGTTTGGTACAGTGAGCGGTTGACGCTTTGTCGCAGGGCGCATAAAATCATGAGGCGCTATATTTTACTGATCCAGTGTGTGCGAACTGACGGACCCTTCCCCCCGAGGGATTCGATTTGGTTGTGGAAATGAAAAAGGGGAAACAAATCCGCGTCCTGATCGGCGACCGGCGGCCTGTGTTCCGTGCGGGCTTGCGGAAGTTGCTCTCGAAGGAGTCGGGCTTGACGGTAGTCGGGGAGGCGGAGGATGGGCTTCAGCTCCTGAAACGCGTCCGGGAGCTCAAACCGGCGGTTCTGCTCCTGGAAGCGCTGCTGGCCGGAGGGGTCGAAACCGAATTCAATGTGTTGCGGGGCTTGCTGCGGAAGCACAAGAATCTGCGCGTGATTGCTCTGACCTCTTCGGAGGGAGAAGAAGAGGCGATGCGGTCGGTGCGGCGTTCCCTGGCGGCCGTTCTTTCCAAGCGCGCCCCGTTCAGCCTGCTGGCGGAGTGCGTTCGCCGCGTGGACTCCGGCGAGACCTGGCCGGACGCCCCCCTGACGGCGTCGGGCGGCATTCCTGCCGGCGGTTCGTTCTCTTCCGCCAACCGATCCCTCGATGCTTCTCCGTTAAGCGAACGGGAGAAGCAGGTGGTCGAGCTGATCTCGCAAGGCTTCAAGAACAAGGAGATTGCCGAGAGAATGTTCATTAGCGAGCAAACCGTCAAGAACCATCTGCACAACATCTTCGACAAGCTGGGCGTCTCGGACCGCCTGGAATTGGCTCTCTACGCCATCCACAAGAACCTCCAAGCAGCCGCCTCGTAGCGCCGTGAACCTGGGGGGCGTTGCTGGAACTCGCTGCCCGGCGCTGAAGTGTGATTCGAGGTGTGATTCGTTGACGGAAACCCAGAGAACGCTGCTTCGGGAAGGAATCGCGCTGTTCAATCGCGGCGACTTCTTCGACTGCCACGAGGTGCTGGAGGAATTGTGGCTGGAATCCGCCGGCGAGCGAAAAAAATTCTTGCAGGGGTTGATCCAGGTGGCCGTGGCGCTGCATCACCTCCGCAACCGCAACCGCCTGGGGGCCGAGCGGCTGCTCGCTGCCGGAATGCAAAAACTGGAGGAATACGGCCCGGAGGAAGAACTCCTTGACGTGGACGCGTTGCGGGCCGCGCTGGCGCCCTTGCGGAATCAGTTGAGCGCCGGCGAGTCGCCCGAAAACTGGACTGCGCCGCAGATTCGCTGGAAGACGTTTCCCGGCGGATCCGCGGAATAACCCGCCCTCGTTCTTCCCAGCGGCGATCAAACCATGCCCGAACTCTCCCCTCGCAAATTGCTCTGGATTCCCTACCGCCAACTCCCCTACGGCGAAGTTCCGGACTGGGTGGGGGAGTCCCTCCGCGCCGCCTTTCCACAGTTGCTCGTGAGAATGACCTGGGATGGCAAGACGGTTCTGGACGAGATCGCCGACACCGAGATTGTGGTCTCCTGGGTGCTCCAGCCGGAGCAGTTTGCGCGGGCACGGAAGCTCCGTTGGATTCATTCGCCCGCCGCCGGGGTCACCCATCTCCTGTTTCCGGCGCTGGTCGAAAGCGATGTAATCGTCACCAATGCAACGACCGTGCACGCCGTCCCGGTGGCCGAGCAGACCGTGGCGTTGCTGTTTGCGTTGGCCCGGAAATTGCGAGATTGTTTTGAGTATCAGGCGGAGCGGCGCTGGGGGCAGAAGGAAAGCTGGCAGCCCAGCCGCATTCCGACGGAACTGAATGGCAAGACGCTCGGGCTGGTCGGCTTGGGAGCCATTGGCCGCGAAGTGGCCTCCCGCGCCAAGGCGCTCGGGATGTGCATCGCTGCGGTGAAACAGGACCCTTCGCATGGTGCTGAGTCTGCCGACCGGGTTTACTCGCCCCAACAATTGCCCGCCCTGCTTCAAGAAGCGGATTATCTGGTGATCGCCGCACCGGACACGCCGGAAACCCACCACCTGATCGGCGAGGCCGAATTGCGCCGCATGAAGCCGACTGCTTCCCTCATCAACGTTTCGCGGGGGACGCTCGTGGACACCGAAGCGCTGGTCCGTGCGCTCCAAGGCGGCTGGATTGCGAGCGCCGCGCTCGATGTCACCGACCCCGAGCCGCTTCCGCCCGAGCATCCGCTCTGGACGCTCCCAAACGTGATCATCACCCCGCATCTTGCCGGCGCGACCGACCGCCTCTGGCCGCGCCAGGTCGAGTTGCTCCAGGAAAACCTGCGGCGCTACCTGGCCGGAGAACCGTTGCTTAACTTAGTGGATAAGAAACGAGGCTATTGATGTAGCGCCGCCGTCCCTTCGAACAGGCTCAGGGCAGGCTCGGCGGCTCCAGCCCCAGGCCAGCGAGGACGGTGGCCCTAGGCGTCTTCTTGCACCGGGACTTCGAGTTGGATAAGAGGTTCGGGTTGGGGTTGGGGGCGGAAGGCCGGGAGCGTTTGCGGCACGCGCCAGTTGTCCACCATGGCGATCTGCTGCGCGCAGGAGATGGTGCAGTAGGGGGCGCAGGATTTCTCGGTGTGGTACTCGCGCCGCAAATCTTCGGGCGTGTAGTTCTCGAGCGGAATGCCGGGATACCCGCGCTGTTGCGAGCAGTAGTGGACCAGTCCGTCCTCGCAGATGTAGAGGTAGCGGGAGCCGGCGCGGCAGCGCCACTCATGCGACTGGCCGTAGGCGATCTTACGCTGGAAGCGGTTGAACCGGGCATACCAGCTTTTGCCGAGGTCCTTGACTGCCCGATAGACTTCTTGCTGCTTCGGCCCCAGCGGTTTCAACTGTCCGCTGCCGTCGTGGATGATTCCGACCGTCGAAGTGAAGCCCAGCGCGACAGCCCGCCGCGCGATCACCGTGGCGTCTTCCGGGTTGCGTGTCCCGGCTCCCACCACCGAGTTGATGTTCACCTGAAAGTCAGCGTATTCGGCGAGCAGCAGGAGTTTCTTGTCGAGGACTTTCAGGCTCTTCATGGAAACGTCGTCCGGCTGGAGGTTGTCAATGCTGATCTGCAAATACTCCAGGCCGGCGCGATTCAGCCGCCCGATTCGCTCGGGCGTCAGCAGGTAGCCGTTGGTGATGACGCCGCAAATGATGCCCTGGCTGCGAATGCGGTGGATGATTTGATCGAGGTCCGGATGGAGCAGCGGCTCGCCCCCGCTGATGGTGATGATCGAGGTGCCGAACGACCGCAGCCGGTCAATCCGCCGGAACAACTCCGAAGTTGGCACCGGGGGAGAGAAGTCGTCGTACTCGTTGCAGTACGTGCAGGAAAGGTTGCAGCGGCGCATCGGGATCAAGTGCACCAGCAAGGGGTGGCCGGTATGGAGCAATCCCCAGGCGATCCGCGACCACATCCGGTACCAGCGCAGCAGCGCCCCCAGTTTTCGCCGCAATGTCTTTCGCCAAGTCATCGTTGTCCCAGAACGAGCTTTCGCAGAGTGTAAAGTTCTTCATATAATACGAATAGGCGGGAATTGCAACGTTTTTTCGGTGAATGGGGATAAGGCCAACTTGAAAGGAGGTGCCGGAGTGAGTACAGCCGCAAGTCGTTTGGAAAGCAGACCCGGTGAGGGTGGGGCCCTTGTGATTCCAGGCTTGGTCTTCCGACTGTTCCCTATTCCCCACCGGCTTGGCGGGGGCCGAGGCTATTCCCTGTTCCCTGGGATCGCTGCCTTCGTCTGGATGGCAAGCTCCGCTGTCGCTCAGATTGGCGTCTGGGAGACACGCGCCCCGTTTCCCCTGGAGGCGACCGAAGTGGCTGCGGCGGCGGTGGGCGACAAGGTATATGTGGTCGGCGGCCTGACCCCTGCCGGCTCGAGCAACCGTCTCTTCATTTACGATGCCTTCACCGACACGTGGCGGGAAGGCGCGCCGCTTCCGCTCCCGGGCGGCGTGGACCACGCCAACCTCGCCGCCGTCAACGGGAAAGTCTATTTTGTCGGCGGCATCCGCATCGGCAGCGACTTTGTAACCGGGCGGACCTTCGAGTACGACCCGGCGGCCAACACCTGGACAGAGCGCGCCTCGATGCCGACGCCGCGCGGCGCTTCCGGAGTGGCGGCGCTCGACGGGCGGATTTACGTGGCCGGCGGCCTGACCGCCAGCGCCAGCGTCAACAACTTCGAGGCCTTTGATCCCGCCGCCAATTCGTGGGTTGTATTGCCTTCCATGCCCACCGCCCGCGATCATCTGACGGCGCAAGCGGTCGGCGGCAAGTTCTACGCCATCGCCGGACGCAGGAACGATAACTTCCGCGCCAACGAAGAATACGACCCGGCAACGAATCGCTGGACCGTCCGGGCACCGATCCCGACGGCCCGCGGCGGCCTCGGTTCCGGGACAATCGGGGGCCGGATTCAGGTCTTCGGCGGCGAGGGACCGAGCGGCACACCCGAAGGAACGTTTCGGCAGAATGAGGAGTACGATCCGGTAACCAACGCGTGGCGCTCGCTGGCGCCGATGCCGACCCCGCGCCACGGCCTTTACGGAGCCACCGTCGAGGGCCGCCGCATCTTCGTTCCTTCCGGCGGACCAGTCGCGGGCGGTTTCTTTTCGACTGCCCACGAGGCGTTCTACCTCCCTCCTGCCACGCCTCCGGCGATCAATGCCGGAGGCATTGTAAACGCCGCCAGCTTTGAGGCCGCCGTCGCACCGGGGAGCATTGCGACACTATTCGGCACGAGTCTCTCGCCGGGGTCGCAGATCGCCTCGCGCTTGCCACTCCCGACCCAGATGAACGCGACTTCGGTTCTGGTGAACGAAGTCCCGGCCCCGCTGCTGTTCGCGGGCCCGGACCAGATCAATTTCCAGATTCCCCCGGGGACGCAAGCCCCGGCAAAGGTAGTCGTGCGGCAGGCGGGCGTCGAAGGCGCCCCGCGGCCGCTCCTGCTCGAACCGGCCGCGCCTGCCCTGTTTTCCGTCTCGCGGGACGGGCGCGGGCAGGGAGCCGTGCTCCATTCCAACGGGCAGTTGGTCTCCGCCGCGAATCCAGCGGTGGCCGGTGAAGCTCTGGAGATTTACTGCACCGGGTTAGGTGAAAGCCTCTTGCTGGTCGTGCCCGACGTGACTATTGGCGGAAGGCGTGCCGACATCTTGTTCGTGGGGAACGCGCCGGGCTTTGTCGGGCTGAACCAGGTGAACGTGAGGGTGCCCGCCGGCGTTACCCCGGGGCCGGCGGTTCCGGTCCGCTTGAATCATCTCGGCCGGACCAGCAATGAGGTCACGATTGCCATTCGTTAGCCCGGCTGGAGAATCCGTTTCGCAAAACAAGTTCTTGATACAATGGATTCACGGTTCGAATCATCGCAAAGGAAACAGGAGGAAGTTGTGCGGAATATTTTTGGCGGAAAGATTCTGTTCGGATTGGCCGGGATGATGCTGTTCCTTGCCGGGTGTGTCCTGGGACAACAAGCCGCGACCACCCAGAAGACCTTGCTGCACGTGTTTGCCTATACGCCACTCCAAGGCTCCACGCCGCAAGACTATGCCAATTTCAAGCGCGCCACGGCGGACATGGCGGGCAAAATCCCTGGTTTGCGGAGAGTTTGGGTGGGCAAGCTCCGGGAGCCACTTCCGGCGAGCGGCGAGATTCGCGAATACGGCGTCGCGATGGAATTCGATGATCTCGAAGCCCTTCAGGTTTATGCCGGCCATCCCGCGCACAGTGAATGGGAAAGGGCCTACGAGAAGGTCCGGCTGCGTGGCACGACGACTCTCGATATTCCCGGTGAATAGGTTGGCGAGAATCGTTAGGTTCGCGCTGGAAACCCTACCAGTAATCATCCTGTCATAGATCAGCAAAGAGATCAGCAAAAGGACAGGCGGCTGTGTCTTCCCTGCAAGCTGCAATTGCTTGCGTTTCTCAGTCGGGGGTTCTCACTCCTTAAAACAGTGAGAAGTGGGGATTTGGCGCAGGGGCAGTATCTCTTCAGCCCCCTCGTGCGGCTCCGTAACTATCACATATTGAGGCAGTTGAATTTGCCTGGATGTTGAATTCTTGCATTGGGGCAGTAAATTGCTGCATTTGCTCCGACCAGAAACACAAACATACGGTATAGGCTTTTGGGCGATGGAGAAGCTCGAAATGGCAATTCTGGAGTGGACGAGTCCATTTCGGCAATGATCCTGTCAGAAATTAGCAGAAGGCCAGGCGGTACTGCCAGCCTGCTGCGGAGGAGATGTTATGGCAACCAATCTGCGGAGAAGAACCTGGTTCGCATTTTCGATTCTGTTGTTGGTGGTAGCGGGTTGTTCCGCCACATTTGCGCAACTGCCCACCGCAACGATTCTGGGCACAGTGAAGGACAGCACGGGCGCGGTCGTTCCCGATGCGACTATCACGGTACGCAATACCGAGACCGGACAGGTTCGCACAGACCCAAGCGGTCCGGACGGCTCCTACCGCTTTGTGGCGTTGCCAGTGGGGACCTACGAAGTCCGGACGGGACAAACGGGCTTCCAGACCGAAATCCGGAGCGGCGTGACATTGACCGTGGGCCAGGAAGCCGTCATCAATTTCTCCTTCCAGGTGGGCGCCATCGAGCAGCGGGTCGAAGTGACCGGAGAAGCCCTGTTGGTGAATACAACGAGCGGCTCGTTGGGAGGGCTGGTGGACGCGCGGCAGGTTGCCGACCTCCCGTTAAACGGCCGCAACTATGTGGACCTCACGCTGCTCCAGCCGGGAGTGGTCGAACATCGTCCGAACAACAAGAGCCTCTCAGGAGCCGGAACCTGGTTCAGCGCCAGTGGCGCGCCGCCGCGATCCAACTACTACCTGTTGGATGGGACTCCGATGAACAGCAACCAGGACGCGTCGGCTGCCTCGGTCGGCTCGAATACCCTCGGCGTGGAAGGCATCCGCGAGTGGCGCGTCATCACCAACTCCTCGAGCGCCGAGTACGGCATGAGGATGGGAAGCCAAATGACGATCGTCACCAAGAGCGGCAGCAACAGCTTGCATGGCTCCCTCTTTGAATACTTGCGGAACAGCGCGCTCGATGCCCGGAATTTTTTTGACCTCAAGACCGCAGTGGCGAACTGGCGCTTGCCGCCCTTCCGGCGCAATCAATACGGAGGCTCCGTCGGGGGACCGATCAAGAAGGACAAGCTGTTCTTCTTTGCCACCTATGAAGGGTTGAAAGACCGCTTGGGGCTGAGCACCGTCAGCAACGCGATTGGCGCGGGCTGTTTCGGTCCGGGTGGCGCAACCATCACCAACACGGCCTGCCCGCAACTGGGGACGACCCAGTTGGTCACGATCTCGCCGGTGATCGTGCCCCTGTTGGCATTATTTCCATCCCCGAATCTGCCGAGTACGCTCTCCGGCCGGCCTCCCGACCGCGTCACGTTCCCCTCGTCACGAACCACGGATGAACAGTACGGGCAGGCGCGAGCGGACTATGTTATCTCGAATAACGATTCCCTGTTTGTCCGCTACACCGGGGACGGCGCGGAACGGCTCGAGCCCCTGGATTTCCAGCAGTTCAAACGGATCGGGGAGACCCGGATGCAGTTCGTGACGGCCTCCGACGTGCACACCTTCGGGTCGGCCATGGTGGGCACGTTCCGGTTTTCGACCAGCAAGGTGTGGTCCAACGAGGATTCCCCTTCGGGACTCAGTGGCCCCCAATACACGTTCCTGCCGGGGGAAGAGATGGGCCAGATCACGATCGGCGGCGTTACAAACTTCGGCGCGGATGGCCGGACTCCCCGGCGGAACGCCTTGGACCTTTTCACCTGGAGCGCGGATTTGTTCTATACCAAGGGGCGGCACAGCCTCAAATTCGGAACGCTCGCCAACCATTCCCGCCCGGATTATGTTCGAGGCGGGCAGGGCGCCCGCGGGACGGTCAACTTTGCGGATGTGGCCGCGTTCTTGCAAGGCAGGGCTACCTCGTATAACGGGAAAACATTCGGGTCTTCCAGCATCCGGTCATACAATCACAGTAGCTTCGGATTCTATCTCCAGGATGACGTGCGGATTCGGTCGAACCTGACGTTGAATCTCGGCCTGCGCTACGAGTTCCAAACCGAGTTTAAGGAGGTGAACGGGAGGGGCAGCGCCTTGCGAGACATCCGGCGCGATACGGCCTTCACGTTGGGACCGGTGTTTGAAAACCCGTCGCTCAAGAATTTCGGTCCGCGGTTTGGGTTTGCCTGGGACGTCCGGGGAAACGGCAGGACGGCGGTGCGCGGGGGCTTTGGGCTGGTGTACGACATCGGCGCTTGGGGGGGGCAACTGAGCTTCACTTCCAACGCCTCGCTCCCCTTTTCGAGTATGAGTTCGGTCAACACTCCCAGCACCTTGACGACCCTGCCCTTGTTTTTCCCAGCGACAGCGGTGGGGAGAAGTGTGCGCACGATGGACTACCACGTTCAAAATCCGCACATGCTGCACTACAACTTCACGGTGGAGCGTCAGTTGCCGTGGGAGATGGGGTTGTCATTAGCCTATGCGGGTTCGCGTGGAATCAACCTGGCCACGTCCTGGCCCTCGAATCCGCCCATCCCACAAAAGCTCCCCGACGGGCGTTTTTTCTGGGCCGGGAATGAGCCGCGGCCCAACCCCGCCTGGGACACCATCAACGAACAGACCGCCGCCGTGAATTCCTGGTACAACTCGCTTCAACTCGCCGTCAGCAAACGGATGAGCCAAGGATTGCAATTCCAAAGCTCCTACACGTGGTCCAGGCTGATTGACGAAAAACTAGGGATCGCGGCGGATGATAATGGCGGCAGCGCCACCATTGCCACTTCGGTGCTGCCGCGAGAAATGAATCGCGGATTGGCGGATTGGTCCTTGGCCCACACCTGGCGCTTCAGCACGACCTACCGTATCCCGCAACTGTCCGGCTTGACGGGAGTACCCGCCAAGCTGCTGAACGGTTGGTGGTTCAGCGGCATCCTAACGGCGCAGACCGGCCTTCCCTTTACGGTTACCACTTCCGGCGACCGCTCCCGCTCGCGAGACTCCGTCAATAACAATACGCCGAGCCTGCGGCCGGGCGTGGATCTGAGCAGCATTACCAGCGGCACCAGCGCCGGCTGCGCGGGAGTGCCGGCCGGACAGAAACTCGGAGGCTCCGTACGATACTTCGATCCCTGCGCTTTCGGGCTCCCGGAGATCGGAACGTTGGGTAACGTGGGGCGCAATACGCTCATCGCCCCCGGGGTGGCAAACCTGGATTTTTCGCTAGTGAAGGATACGGCGATCGGGTTCCTGGGGGAGGCCGGGAAGCTCGAATTCCGCGCCGAAATTTTCAACATTCTGAACCTGACGAATTTTGGCCGGCCCAGCCGCGCGGTCTTCTCCGCCACCACCGAGACGGCGTTGGCTGCGGCTGGGCGGATCACCGGCACCAATACCACCTCACGGCAAATTCAGCTTGCCTTGAAGCTGCTCTGGTAGCCCTCTGTTCCGGAGAGGGGCTTCAAGGTCGCCGTATAGCGCACTTGCCGCCGATGACGTCATTCTGATCCCGCAAAGCGGGAGAAGAATCTGCACTTGGAGTTTGCGCGTGCGGTTGAAGTGCAGGTCCCTCTCCCGCTTCGCGGGATCGGGATGACAGCCCTTGGGGGGGGGTGGGGAATACCACCGCAACAATTCGGTCTACACCAAGAATGAACGCGCTTTTAGCGTCCCTCGTCTGGGTGAACGCCCTTCTCTTTCCCCGCATATCTTCCCCCATATTCATCACACAACCCGTGCTCCCGGATTTCGAATTCGGGTCGCAACCGGGGGGTGTCGCCCCCGGTAACACCCCCTAGACTTTTCTCTTGTTCGTGTTCCTGGTTTCGGGTATAGTAATCCTATCCGCGTATCGAGTTGGAGAGGGTCCCCCTGACATAAGGTAGTTTTTTGAGAAGGCAAGTGTAGATGGGCAGTTTTCTCGATCGCCCCTCGCGAAGGAACGCAGTCTTTCAGGCCGCTCTTTGCCTTGCTGCGCTCCTGGGAGTCGGGCTTTCCGCTGGACTGGCGCAAGCGCCTGCGATCCAGGCCGCTTCCCCGGTTCCGCGCGCTCTCGAATGGGAGCGATGGTTCTACGGGCAGAGGAGCTACGGATTAGGCCACATTCCGGAAGGGGCGTTAACCCGCGCGGTCGAGCAGCGCGACCGGCCTCCGAGCGTCCGTGGATTCGACAGGCTCCCTTCGACTCCGCTCAGGGCAGGCACCACAGGCGGCTACCGAACTCTTGCCGAATCGCTGCCGGAAGCGGCCTCGGAGCGCTGGGTCGGCCTCGGCCCCGGCGGAATCAGTTCCATCCAAAACGACCTCGTCAGCGGACGAGTGACCAGCCTGGCCCTTGACCCTCGCGCCCCCTCGACCGTTTACGTGGCGGCGGCGGGCGGAGGCGTCTGGAAATCCACCAATCGCGGCGCGCGTTGGAGTCCCTTGACCGACAGCCTCCCCTCGCTGGCTTCCGGAGCCGTCGCCGTGGACCCCTTCTCGGGCGACGTCTGGTATGGAACCGGGGAATTGAACTTTTGCCGCGATTGCTACTACGGCGCGGGAGTCTTTCGCTCCTCGGACGGCGGCGCCACCTGGCTCCGGATCAGTCCAGAAAGCTTTCTCTCTTCTCCTACCTCCGTCATTGTGTTTGACCGCAGGAACAGGGGCACGCTGTTCATCGGGCGCTCGACCGCGCTGTGGAAGTCGAGCGACGGTGGCCAGAGCTGGCAGGTGGTACTGCGGGGCGCGGTCACCGATTTCGTCTTGAATCCTGCCGACAGTTCCATCGCGTATGCCGCCATTGGAAACTTTTCCGGGAGTCCCGAAAACGGTGTCTACCGGAGCGCCGACGGCGGAGAGACCTGGACGCGCCTTTCGGAGGGATTGCCTCCGCAAGCCTCACTGGGCCGCATCGCATTGGGGACGGCGCCGAGCGCTCCCTCCATCGTTTATGCCTTGATCATCCGGTCCACAGATTTCAATTTGAACGGCCTCTATCGTTCGCTCGACGGCGGCAACACGTGGAGTCTGATCCCCAGCCTGCCCGCGGACATTTTCACCGAGGATGGCCAAGGGCAAGGCGCGTTCAACCTGTTTGTGCGGGTGGACCCGCGGGATGCGGCAGTCCTCTACATAGGCGCGCGCGATCTGTGGAAATCCACCGACTTCGGCGTCACTTGGCAGAACCTGAGCACGGTCGCCGGACTGCATGAGGACCAGCGCGACATCGTCTTTGATCCCACCGAGCCGGCGACGCTCCCGCAGACTTTCTATCTGATCGGAGACAGCGGCGTCTGGCGTTCTTCCAACGGAGGCCAGAGCTTCGCCAACCTGAACAGCACGCTCGCCGTGACCCAGTTCCAGACGGTCGGATTGCATCCCAGCAATCCCAACCTGGCGGTGGGCGGGACGCAGGACAACGGCACGGTTTTCTATCGAGGCGCGTTCGCCTGGGACCAGGGTCGCGCCGGCGACTCGGGCGCCGCCTTTTTTGACAGCGCGAACCCCCGCACCGTCTACACCGTTGCCCGAAGGCTTTCCGTGCGGCGCTCCGATGACGGCGGGCGAACGTTTCGGGTCATCGCGGAGGGTCTCGCGACGACCGACCGGGTCCAGTTCTATCCACCCTTGATCGCGGACCCGACCCAGCCCGGCACGCTCTACTTCGGCACGCAACGGGTTTGGCGCAGCCAGGACGGAGGCGAACACTGGACGCCACTCTCCGAGGACCTGACCGGCGGCGGATCCGCCACCGTCACCGCATTGGCCGTCGCTCCCAGCTCCTCGCCGGTTCTCTACGCCGGAAGCAGCGACGGGCGCGTGCAATTCTCCGGTGATGGAGGAGGAGCATGGTCTCTCGCTGCGCCGCTTCCGTCCCGGTTTGTCACTTCCATCGCCGTCCATCCGCAGCTTCCCGCTCGCGCGTTTGTGGGCCTGTCGGGGTTTGGCACGGGACATATCTTCCGCACTGACAACGCGGGAGCCAGTTGGGAGGACATGACCCGCAATCTGCCGGACATTCCGGTGAACGCGGTCTTGGTAGATGCGCTGTCTCCCGACCGGGTGTACCTCGGAACCGACATCGGAGTCTTCGTCCTGGGGCCGGACGGCGCTTGGGTGGCGTTGAATCAGGGGATGCCGAATGCAGTGGTCCTGGGGCTTTCCCAGAATCCTGCGACGGGGTTGCTGGTTGCAGCCACGCACGGACGAGGCGCCTTCGCATTGCTTCTGGGAGACCCGGCCGCGACCGCTCCGCGCATTGATTCGGTGGCGAATGCGGCGGGTTTGGAAAACACCCCTGTGGCGCCCGGCATGACCGTGGCCCTGATCGGTTCCAGTCTGGCTGCCGCCTCGGCCGCTTCCACCAGTGCGACTTCCTTGCCTCTGTCCCTGGCGGGCGCGAGCATCACCGTGAATGGCGTTCCGGCGCCGTTGTTCTCCGTGGCGCCGGGAGAAGTGAATTTCCTGGTGCCGTTTGGAATCACCGGGCCTATGGCGGAAGTGATCCTGCGCAACGGATCGGGCGAAGCTGCCGTGCGAGTATATCGGGCCGACGCCAGTCCGGGAATCTTTTTGAACGGTACGGAAGCGAATGTTTTCCATGCCAACGGTACGCGGGTCTGGGATTTTTCTCCCGCGCGCCCCGGTGAGGAGCTGGTCCTGTTTGCCAGCGGATTGGGAGCGGTGGATCCGGCCGTGCCAGCCGGCTCGCCGACGCCTCCCTCGCCGGCAGTGAAGACTCTTATCCAGCCCGCTGTCCGAGTAGGAGGGCGGCCCGCCGAAACGCGCTTCGCAGGTCTGACGCCGGGCTCGGTAGGACTGTACCAGGTGAACTTTATTGTTCCCAGCGGGCTCCTGTCTGGCCCAGTGCCCGTCGTCTTGGAATCCGCGGGAACAGCCAGCAACGTCGTCACCCTCCCGGTAGTTCCCTAGCCCAATCCCGTCTCGATTTCTCCGTTGTTCGATCGCAAGTGCAGAAGCATTCTGCCGGAATCAGCCCGCCTAGGTTAGAATAGACTCAACTCAACACGAAGTGGGAGGCGAGCGTGCATTCTGGTCCTAAGCCATGTTCCGAATGGCGCAGCACCGGCTTCCAGCCGGCTCCGCAGGCCGCCACGAGGGCGGCGCTACAAGAACCCTCCAGGCGCAGCCGGGGAAGAAACCGAGCGGTCCGAGCGATCGGTGCGGCACTGTGCTGGCTCCTGGCAACGGGGCTTGTCCTGAGCGGAGCCGAAGGAGCGTGGGGACAAGTCGAATTCGAAAAGCAACTGCAAGACCCCGACCCGAGAGTGCGGGAGCGGGCGGCGCGGGCGCTCGGCGACCAAGGCAATCCCGCCTACGTGCCCGCCCTCGGCGCCATCGTCCAGGATCGCGACGAGAAGGTGCGGATGACCGTGGTGCGAGCCTTGATCCGCCTGGGCTCGCCGGCGAGCTTGCCGCCGCTCGCACTCGCGGTGCGCGACGGGATTCCGGAGATTCGTTATCTGGCGCTTGACGGCATCATCAACTTCTATCTTCCGGGTTACGTCGAGACTGGTTTCGGCGGCTCTTTCCGTTCCGTCACGAGCCGGGTGGAGACCCTCTTTTCCGATGTGGACACGCTGGTCGTGGACCCCGATGTGAGAGTGGACGACGGGGTGACGCGGATTCTCCGCCAAGGCATAACCGGCGCTCCCGATATGAACACGCGGGCGCGGGCGGCCCGCGCCCTGGGAATCCTCCGGGTCAAGGCCGCGGTTCCCGATCTGCTCGAGGCGGCCTTCAGCAACCAGGTGGACTTGATCGCCGAAGTCCTGCGCGCCTTTCAGAAGATCCACGATCCGTCCGTCGGCCCGCGAATCACATTCCTGTTGAGTTACCCGCAGAAGAACATCCAGCAGGCCGCCGCCACGACGCTGGGTTTGTTGCGGACCGAGTCGGCAATCCCGGACCTGCGGCAAACGGTGGAGAACAACGACGACATTGACGTGCGGGTCGCCGCTCTCGACGCCCTGGCTTTCATGCCGCAGAACCAGACCGCGCCGGTGTTCCTGAAATATCTTGCGGACAGGGAAAAGCGGATGCGGGCGGCGGCGGCGCTGGGCCTGGGCCGGCTGAAAGACGCGCAGTATCTCGGGCAGCTCGAGCAGACGCGGCAGCGGGAGCGGGACGGCGGCGTGCGTCTGGCTCTGGCGTTTGCATTAACCGCGCAGGGCAGGCTGGAATATCTCGACGAGATCGTCTCGAGTCTCAGTTCGCGCGTGCGGCGAGGCGAGGCGCGGCCGTATTTGATCGAGCTGGCCCGCGAACGGCCGGTGCGCGAGGCGCTCTATCCCCAGCTTTATTCCCGGGACCCGGAAATCCGCCAGAACCTCTGCCTGGTGCTCGCCGCCTCCGGCGACACGGTCTCCATCAGCCAATTGGACAACCTCTTGCGGGACCGCGATGCGGCGGTGGCGCAGGAAGCCAGCCGCGCCATCCGCATTCTGCGCTCGCGGGGTATGTGAACGACCCCTCCGAGCCGCGCGCGTAAGAACGCGGGCTATGCCGGTTTCATCGTTGCTATATAGCAGATGGAAAGCCGTCAGGGCATGGCTTCAGCCATGCCGAAAAGACGGCCTCTCGGAGTGGGCTTTAGCCCCTGAGGGTTGTCCCTCAGCGGCTGAAGCCGCAAGGAAGAGGAATGGATTGGCTCGCTTGACGGCACGACTAAAGTCGTGCCCTGACGGTTGCCCTTGCTGGTCTACACCATTCGGAAAAACGCTCTAATCACTCTTCACTTGTCACTGATTTTTGACCGCTTGCTCACGCGCGTGGCTCGGATTCTACTCGTCCGGGGAGATGACGACGAGGGTCTGGTCGTCGGCGGGCGGCTCGCCGGCGGAGAACTCGTGGACGTCGGCGAGGATGCGAGCCAGGATCGCATCGGGCGCGGAGCCGGGCCGCGCGGCTTGCACGCTTCGCACCAGTCCTTCCACGCCGAACATGTCGTCGGCGGCGTTGGAAGCCTCGACGACGCCATCGGTGTAAAGCACCAGCGTGTCGCCGGGGAAGAGATCAACGTGGGCGCGGTTGAACTTGACGTGCGGCAACAAGCCCACCACCGTGCCCCCTTCCTCGAGCAATTCCACCCTGCCATCGGCGCGCACCAGCGCCGGCGGGTTGTGTCCCGCGTTGATGTAGTGCACCTTGTTGCTCTCGCTGTCGAACAGCGCCAGGAACAAGGTGACGTAGATACTCCCGCCCGTGAAGTCGCGCACCACCTCGTTCATCTGTTCCAGCAGCCGCTCGAAGGAATGCACACCCACCAGCAGCGCCCGCAGCGTGGCCTGGAGCGTGGACATCACCAGGGCCGAGGAGATGCCTTTTCCGGAGACGTCCGCGATCACCGTCCAGAGCGTGGAATTCGAGATGGGCAAGAAATCGTAGAAATCGCCGCCCACCTCATAGCAGGTGTCGGCCTTGGCCGCCAGGCGGTAGCGGTGCCAGCGTTGCGGCGGCGGACGCAGCAGGTTCTGCTGGATTTGCCGCCCGAGTTCGAGCTCGGTTCGAATGCGCTCCCGGTCTACGACCTCGGCGTGGAGCTTGGCGTTCTCGAGCGCAATCGCGAAATGCACCGTCAGGGCCTGGAGGAAGACTTCGTCCACCAACTCGAAGGTTCCTTCCAGCTTGTTCAGAAGTTGGATGACGCCGATGATCTCGCTCGTCTTGTTGCGGATCGGCGTGCAGAGCATGCTGCGGGTGCGGTAACCGGACTTGGTGTCGAATTTCTGCGCGAAGCGGGCGTCCTGATAGGCGTCCACAATCCGGATGGTCTCGCCCGTCTCCGCCACCTTGCCGGAGATGCCCTCGCCCACTTTCACGCGGAGAATGCGGCTTTCCATTCCTTGGGCGATCTTGGCGCGGATTTCCCCGGCTTTCTTGTCGAGCAGGTACACCGTGCCCCGATCCGCGCCGAGCTCGCGGGTCGCAACCTCGAGAATCAATCCGAGCAGCCGGTCCAAGTCCAGGGTCGAGTTCAGAATCTTGCTGGCTTCCACCAGGGCCGTCAGATGGGCCATTTGCAGCGGGGCAGTCTCGAGTTCCGCTGACGGTTGCAGACCGGTTTGTGCGGCAGACGGTGTCATGGCTCCTACCTGGGAGATGAGAGGGAGGTTAGAGGATTTGCCGCGCAGAGTCAACGAGAAAGTGCGGCAACCGGATTATCTTAGCGACAAACTTACGACGTGTACGCCAGGACTGATTCCGCCCAAAACCGAGGTGTTTTCGCCGCGGCCCCGACTCACCTCAGTCTCAATTTACACGCGCTTTCCGTTTCCGGCCGGTAATTCGAGGTGACCGATTCCGCGTTCTGCTCTGGTCTTCGCCCGCGTTGTCACGTCACTGACCTGCGGGTCCTGTCGCCGCCCCTGAGCCTTGTGCTACGGGCACGTTTAATGGGGTGGCGCCCAATTTGAGAAGCAGTTCCGCCGTACTCTTGTGGGTGACCCACGGTTCCCCGAGTGGCCGCCGCCCTCCCGGTGGTCCGCTGATATTAGGCTCGGCGATACGCAACGGCGTCTGTCCGAATTTATCCTTCACGTCCAAATGGGCGCCCTTGTCCGCCAGGATTTGTACGATCGCGTCCGCTCCCGTGTAGGCTGCGGCGTGCAGCGCAGTCCAGCCGTTCTCGCCGACCACATTGATGTCGGCACCCAGTTCTACCGCCAGTGTGACGGCTTCCAGCGCGCTCCTCTCCTCCTCCCCCTCCTTGCGGTCCTGGAACCGGCCCAATCCCGCCGCCACCATCAGCGGGGTTACATTTTTCTCCGTCGCCAGCAGGGGGTCGGCGCCGCCGGCCGCCAGGGCTCGCATGATGCTGAGATCGCCGGCTGCCGCTGCCAGCAAGAACGGCGTCGCGCCGACCAGGCTGATTCTGGACCCGGGAATTCGACAACAGAGGGGCAACGGCGGCGGCTCCTTCACGATCCGACCATTCGGATTCGCCTTGTGTGCCAGGAGCGCCTTCACCAACTCCAGTGCGTTGGGCCGTTCCCAGTAGGGCGCAGGCAAGAAATCGGCGCCGCGGTTGGCGGAGATTTCTCTTTGCGTCTTGCCGCTGAGGGCTAGCAATCCTTTGGACACCGCAGAGTGCAACACGGTAATCCCGCTCGGGTCCGTTGCGTTGGGGTCCGCGCCCTTTTCCACTAGAAATATAGCGAGGGGCTCGTAGCCGCTCACGCTCGCCACCATCAAGGCGCTGCCGTCCGGCGTGGCGTCATTCACGTTCGCTCCCGCCGCCACCAGGATTCGGGCAGAGTCCAGATCGCCCTGCTGGGCAGCAAACAGCAAGGGAGTAAAACCGCCGTTGGAACGGGCATTCACATCCGCTCCGTGCTCGACGAGCGCCCGCACGGCCTCCGGGTGTTCTTGCCCCACCGCCCACATCAGAGCCGTCTGCCCCCGCCGGGTTTCCTTCGCGTTCGCGTCCGCTCCGTGGACCAGCAATGCCTTCACCGCGCCCGCGTTTCCTGTGCGCGCGCACGTCATGAGCACGGTCTCGCCTTTCCATTTGGCGGCTTTCGGATCCGCCCCAGCCTTCAACAGCCTCTCGACCATGGCGGCGCTTCCGTTGGTGCAGGCCAGCGAGAGAGGCGTAACGCCGGAGTCGTTGGCCGCGTTGGCGTTGGCGCCGGCGCCGATCAGCAGGTCCGCCGTTTCCAGATCATCCCGGTAGGCGGCCCAAGCCAGCGCCGTCGTACCATCCGCCTGGCGGGTATTCACGTCGGCACGCTGCTGGAGCAGGGAACGGACGGCTTCCTGGTCTCCTTGCTTGGCCGCCTCCACCAGCCCCAGGTCAGCGGCGGCGGCAAGGCTGGCGACTGACAGCAGACAGATCGTCCACCAGACATACCGCGCTTTCATTTCGATACCCATCCGCAGGGTTTCCTTTCCTTCCACTCCCGACGAAAACATCTCCGTAGTTCAACTGACGGAGCACTACGGCAACTATGCGACGGAAGGTAATTCGAGTTTTCCGGTGCTGTCGCCGAAGTTCTCCACGGGGACCCCGATCTTGTCCAGCACGGTCAAAAACAGATTCGCAATCGGCGTGCCCGGATAGCGGAGGTGACGGCCACCCTGGATCTGGCCCGCTTTCCCGCCCACCAGGAGGATGGGCAGGTTGTCCGGCTGATGCTTGTTGCCGTCGCTCAGGCTGCCGCCGCAGACGATTATGGTATGGTCGAGCAACGAGCCGTCGCCGTCCGGCGTAGCTCGCAGTCTCTCCAGGAAATACGCGAACATCTTGGCATGATAGATGTTGATCTGGAGCACCTTCGCGATCTTCTCCTTATCGCCGGAGTGGTGAGTCAGCGGGTGGTGCGGATCGGCAATGCCGATCTCGTTGTAGGTCCGGCCGCTGGTTTCGCGGCTCAGCATGAAGGTGATGACGCGGGTCAGGTCGGTCTGGTAGGCCAGCACTTGCAAATCAACCATGAGCTTGGCATGTTCCCAAAACGTGCCCGGGACGCCCACGGGCCGCTCGAGCGTCGGCAGTTCCCGCGAGGTTTGTTCCTCCGCCATCTGGATGCGCCGCTCGACGTCGCGAATGGCATCCACGTACTCGGTGAGCTTCGCGCGGTCGCTCGGACCAAGTCCATGCATCAGGCGAGCCACACCTTCGGTCACCGAGTCGAGGATGCTGCGGTTCTCCTGGAAGCGGGCGCGGCGCTCTGCCGGATCGGTGCTGTCAATGTCGCCGAACAGGCGCTCGAATACCAAGCGCGGCTGGTTTTCGACCGGCATCGGCGTCGTGGGACCGCGCCAGGAGAGCGTATTCAGGTAGGCGCAACTCCAGCCGGTTTCGCAGCCCCCGATCAGCTCGTTGGTGTCCAGGCCGAGTTCGAGCGACGCCAGTTGGGTGTGCTTGCCGAGAGCCTTCGCGGCGATCTGGTCCACCGAAACTCCCGCGCGGAAGTCGACGCCTTCCGTCTTCTTTGGGTGGACGCCCGTCAGGAACGCGGAAGAGGAGCGGGTGTGCGGTCCCGAGGATTCGTCCGGCAGCGCCAGAGCGGGTTTACTGGCGAACCCGCTCAGCACGAGAAGGCGATCCCGAAACGGGGCCAGCGGCTCCAGAATCGGAGTCAACTCGAACGCGGAGCCCTCCGTCGCCGGCGTCCATTTGTCCATGATGACGCCGTTCGCCAGGTAGACAACGGAGAAGCGGGTCGCCTGTAAGGCAGCCGTTTCCGCCGCCGCTGCGAATGCCGGGACCATTCCGTCCAGCAGCGGCAAAGCCAAGGTCGCACCCATTCCCCGCAAAAACGTCCGGCGCGGGATAGCACTCTTGAAATTCATCATGGCTTCCGATCCTTCCTCGTGCAAAACGGGCCTCGTGCGAAAACGGGCCTCGTGCGAAAACGGTCTGGCCTGAATCATGCCCCCGGTCAGTCCTCCGGTCAGCCCCTCCGTCAGCGAATTCCCGCGGCAGCCGTTTGCTCTGCCGGTTGTTCTGCTGATTTCCGCATCTGAAACGGCGCGCTCTTCACGATACCCAGAATGAGCGCCGACCAGCGATAGTCGCTCCGAGCGGCCTCCCGCGTGATCCTGCGGACCGCGGGAGCATCGTAATACTCGACTCCCCGGCCCAGGGCGTACGTAAGCAGTTTTTCGGTGATGGTCATTGCAAATTCTTCGGAATGGCTCAGCAATATCTTGCGAAGCTCAGCCGCGCCCTGAAACTTGGCGCCGTCAGGGAGCGCCGCTGACACATCAATGGGGGTGTTGGCGTCGCCGCTGGTGGTCCGCCACTTACCGATCGCGTCAAAGTTTTCGAGCGCGAAGCCCAGCGGGTCCATCCGGTTATGGCAAACCCCGCAGGCGGGATTCGTGCGGTGCTGCTCCAGCCGCTGGCGCATGGTGAGGCGCTGGACGTCCTTGTTCTCCTGCAAGGAGGGAACATCGGGCGGTGGCGGCGGGAGCGGCGCGCCCAGAATGGTTTCCAGCACCCACTTGCCGCGCAGAGTCGGGGAGGTCCTGTTGGGATACGAGGTCACCGTCAGGATGCTGCCCTGGCCCACCAAGCCCATCCGCGTCTCATTGGGCAGCGTCACCCGCCGAAAGCGGCTGCCGTAAACATTCGGAATCCCGTAGTGGCGGGCGAGACGTTCGTTGACGAACGTATAATTTGCCCTCAACAAGTCCAGCACGCTGCGATCTTCCCGCAAGATGCTCTCAAAGAAAAGCTCCGTCTCCCGGCGGAAAGCCTCCCGCAGGTTCTCGTCGAAATCCGGAAACTCCTCCCCATCCGGCGCCACCAGGCGCATATTGCGCAGGTACAGCCACTGGCCGGCGAAATTGTCCACCAGCGCCTTGGAGCGCGCATCGGCGAGCATCCGCCGCACCTGCTGTTCCAGTACGGCAGGGTCTTTGAGCTTGCCCCGTTCGGCCAAGTCCAGGAGGGCGTCGTCGGGGATGCTGCTCCAGAGGAAGAACGACAAACGGGAGGCCAGTTCGAGGTCGCTGATCCGGTGGGCGGCGCCGGGCGCCAGATTGGCCGGATCGCGTTCGATGCGGAACAGGAATTCCGGATCAACCAGGATTCGTTGCAGCGCCATTTCAATTCCTGTTTCGAAGCCCCCCTTGCTCCGCCCGGCCTTGTAGAAGCTGAGCAGAATCTGGACGTCTCCATCCGTGACAGGCCGGCGATAGGCGCGACGCGCCAGCGTGGAGAGAATTTTCTTGGCGCAGGTGTCTTCCGCAGTGCTGCGGGCGCTGTCCCTGCCGCCGCTTGGGCGGCACACAAAAATCTTGCCGCGGCTCGACGTTTCCCCCGGCCCCCCGGCGTCGTAAGGCCCGCCGACAGCAACACTGGCCACGCCCGGGTCACCCGCCTTAAAGTTACTGAAGTCAGGGACCGGCAGTGGTCCGAGCACGCCTTCCGGCTGGAAGGCTTCCTTCAGGAAAGCGACCTGAACGAGCCGCGTCCCCGCCTTCGCCGGGAAGCGGACTTCTAACGCCGCGTCCGCCGTGAGCTGGTAAATCTGTTGTTCGGGGTCCGGCAGGCCGCCGTCAGAATAAAGGTTTGCCCACGTCTTGCCCTTGCGCTCACCGCCGACCGTGAACAGCTTGATTCGGGAGCCATCCAGCCGGACGTCGAGCTGGTGCGGCTCGGCGAGGCCGCGAATATCGTTGTTCCCGTTTCTTACCAGACTGACCTTGATGACATACTCGCCGTCGAGCGGGAAGTGATGGCGAATCGCCATTCCGCCGCGCGATCCGAACGGGAGATTCTCGCTCATGTGGTCGTCCTGGATAATGAGAGGCTGGACATCATACTTCACGGTGATCGGACGGGCCGTGCGATCTCCAATGCTGAGGCGGCTGATCTTCCCTGCCGCTGCCATGTATCGTTCCAGCAGCGTCGGCGATACCGAGAGGACGTCCCCAATGTTGTCGAAACCGTAGCCCGAATCGTCGGCGGGAAGAAGCGCGGTGGCGTCAATATCCAGTGCCAGCAAGTCGCGGATCGCGTTGCTGTATTCGGCGCGGTTGAGGCGGTGGACCCCGGCTGGCCTGCCGGGATTCGGCTTCGCTGCCGCCGCGCGGTCGAGCGCCGTCTCCAGGTAGGTGGCGAAGGAGTCATATCCGGTCTTATCCGGCCGCGGAACGCCCGCCGGCGGCATCGCTTCGGTCCGCAGTTTCCGGACGACCTTTTCCCATGCCTCCGCCCCGGTGCTGACCTGTTCGACATCCATCTTGTCGAGCAGCAGTCCTGCCGTCTTCAGTCTCTCGTTGTGGCAGGTAACGCAGTAGCGATTCAGCAGCGCGCGCTGTTGCGAGGCGGGCGACGGGTTCACTGGCTCTTGCTTCGCTGCCGGAAGCCAACCGCCACTGGCCAGCCCGACTCCCAGCAAAGCCACGATCGTTCGCAACATTAGAGTATTCCCTCCCATTGCTGCCGAGCGGAGAAACCAGTGGACTGACAGTTGACTACAGTACCCGCCCTAGTTTGGTACTGGTAACCTTATAGAACAGCATGGTCGAGCAAGTCAAGCAGAATCCTGGAAATTGCTCGGCCTCGACTTATCCTAGCCGCGGAGAACTCCGCAGCCCTCCCACCCGAAACGACATATTGATGTCGTTTCGGCTCCCGAACACACGCAGCCGCGCCAGAGGGATACCATCTTATTCCGTGTCCCATTCCGCGACCGGATTTCGCTTGACCTGTCGTCGTCTCGTATGGTATCAGAGAAGCATCTATAGGGCGAGGTTAGTTTTGGAACGCGTTTGAGAGCGACTCATAACCTCGCTGGCGTTGAATAGGCGGAACCCATGCAAGAGCGAAGAGGCAATTAGTGGGTCCAATCTGTCTTTACTGGGTTCGCTGATTGTGACGGGCAGTCAGGTTGCCTCGGCGCAAGTGTTGGCTGATATCGGGGAGGATTGAGGACCCCTCGGGAGAAAGAAACGTTCAAACGTGCCGATTAAGGAGAACGCAATGTTCAAAGCAGACCGCAAGGTTGTGATGTTGCTGGCAGCCCTGATCGTGGCGGGCACCGCGCTGTTCGCAGCAGGGGAGGAGCATACCGGTGTGATCAGCGGGATTGTGAAGAATGCTTCCGGCCAGGCGGCCTCGGGAGCTTACGTGAAGGCACGGAACGCAGAGCGCGGCCTGCTTTTCATGGTCGTCAGCCAGGACCAGGGCAGTTACCGGCTCACAAATCTCCCGGCGGGGAACTATAAGGTCCAGGGTATTGGCGGTACCATGCAGAGCGATTCGGCTGCGACAGTCGTCGTTGCTTCCGGCAAGGAAGTATCGGCCAATCTCACGCTGAACGGCCCTCGGCCGGATCGGCCGAACGAACCTTGGCGTTCGACGGGACCTCCTCTGAACGATAAGGAGAGAGAAGCGTTAAAAGTTCATGAGAGCTGGCTTGCCGGCAGGGTTGCAAGCCAGGTGCCGGAAGGACCTGGCAAAGCGATTTTCACGTCCACGTGCAGTGTATGCCATAGTCTGCCGGTGAATGAGCGCGGCTCGCGGGAGGACTGGGCGGAAACAGTGGCCGATATGGTCGGCCGAGGCGCGAAGTTTCCGTCGGAGCAAGATAAGGAGACGTTGTTGAACTACCTCGCGGCGAATTTTGGGGAAGGGGTCCCCCGGAGTCCGCTGAACGCCGAGTCCCTTTGGTCCGGCCACTTGTCCAGGACTTTGCTAACCGGTGCACCGGCCAAATACAAGGTAGTGGAATCTGAGATTCCACCGGGCGCGGGCGCGCATGACGCCACCGTGGATCAGGAAGGGATTGCTTGGATGAACGACACGGCGGGCAACGGCATCGGCCGTTTTGATCCCAAGACATTGACTTACACGCGCGTTGTATTTCCGAAGGGAAAGACCGGTAAGCGCGCCCAGACGGTGGGGATTGAGGTGGATCCGAAGGGCCATGTCTGGATCATGGACGCCACCAACGAGCGCGTGCTGGAGTACGACCCCAGGAACCAAAAATTTAACGAATACCTGAGCGACCAGATCGGTGGAGGAAACGCCTGGAACACGCTCCGGATTCTTCCCGATGGAACGGTCTGGGGGTCGGATGTGCGGCAGAACAAAGTGGTGAAGCTGAACCCCGCCACCAAGGAGTTCACTCTCTATCCGGTGCCTTCCGGCGTCCGCGAAAATAGAAGCGTGCGGCCCTACGGCATGGCGGTTGACGGAGCCGGGAAGCTCTGGTTTGCCCAGCAGGACACCAACCGGGTCGGCAAGATAGATCCCAAATCCGGGGAGATTGCGGAATTCCCGATGGCGGAGGTGGCCACTCGATCCGGCCGGCCCCGCCGGATGGCCACGGATTCCAAGGGCGACATCTGGCTGGCGGTCACGGAGGCGAACAAGCTCGTCCGATGGGATTTCCGCACCGACAAGTACACGATCTTTCCGCTTCCCACCGACGATGCCGGACCGTACGGCATTGATGTGGACACAAAACACGATCTGGTTTGGATCAGCACGGTAAGAGCGGACAAGCTATTCCGGTTTGATATCAAGACGAGTACGTTCATGGAATTCCATTTCCCAACCATGGATTCGTTCATCCGAAGAGTTAAGGTGGATCCTACGAATCCAAACCGGATTTGGTACTCCGGCGGCGGCAGCCGAAGCTACGACAAGGTTGGTTACGTGGAGGTTGTCGAGTAGACCTTCCGTACAATGGCGGCGCGTTCCGGAGACTTCCTGCGCTGCCCTACCGTGCTCGCACCCAATCGGTGTACGGGATCATCGGTCCCCGGGACGAAGCAGAAGGAGGACCCTCTAATTGTAATGCGTCGCCCTTGAGGATGATCTTGTATGTCCGGTCAATTCCGTCCCAATTCGGCAAGATAGCCCGCTCCAGGTGCAACGTAAGAATGTGGTCAGCCTCATTGACCGAGTAGGTGCCGAAAAAGGTTTCGGTGTTAAACACCGCGGCCGCGTTTTCCTCCGGTGTGCCTTCGCGACGCGCGCCCGATTTGAATTTCGGCCGGTTGGCGCCGATGACCTGGAAAGAATAGCGACCGGTCGAATCGAGCATTAAGCTGCCCTTTGTCCCCGGACCATACGGTTCCACCCTGCTGCCATCCGGCATTTTCATGTATTGGGAGCTGAGTGTCCAAGTTCCTGCGAGTTGCCGTTGCAGTGTTGCTGCCTGCTGCTGCCCGAACGCCCTGGGCGCAAGAACGTTGCCCCCAAGAACCAGCAGTATCGCGATCCGGATGACTGCGCGGTTGGTACGCCGCCTATCTGCCAGCCAGCCTGTCATGCGCCCCCCCCGAAGAAGATAGACTTTCCCGCCTGCTCGATTCAAATCGTAACACATTTACTGTCCTGCGGAAGTCTTCCAATAGGCGGGCAAATTCGGTTTGGTGTCGCGCAGAATCTCCAGCACGGCGCGGCGATCCTCCGCCGACAGGCGCGCAAACCTTCTGCTGGTATCCCTGCCGGTCAGTACATCATAGAGCTTTCGGTAAATCCCGTCCCGGGCGATATCCGGGATGCTGTCGAAGGCGGAGCTATAAATCATATAGCTCAGCGGATAGCGGAAGAGTCTCTTCTGAAGATCGAACTCACGGAGCGAGCGGCCTTGCAGATCGCGCGGCCCGCGCTGCGGAAAAGTTTTCGTGAACGCCGAGACGCCCTGAATCGGCGACCGAATCGGCGCTTCGTCCGCAAAAAGCAGGTAGGTCACAAATTCGGCGATGTCGGAATCGAGCCGGTCTCGAAACTCCTCCAGCTTTTGTTCTGCGGCGGCAACGCGCGTTTCCCAGCCGATCCGCGTGATCAGGTTGGTCATTCGTGTCTGATGCTCCAACGTCATCAGCGCGACGATATCGCTGGTCGGGGCCAGATAGGCGGACGTATTCAGTCTCTCAGCAAGACTGGTTAGATTTTGGCTTGGCAGCTCGGACGCGAACGGCCTTCCAAAAACGTCCAAAGGGACGTTTCCCCTGTGCCGGATCGTGCCGTGCAATCCGGTCACATACCAACCGCCCCAGCGGTCCTCCAAAGGGATGCGATGGTCGGTGGCGAACGCTCCGGCGCGTCTGGACGGAGAACTCGGGTCGGCCGGGGATACCGAACTGAGCACGAGGCCCGGAACGTTCAATGTTGCCGGGATCAGGTGGCACTGCAGGCAGCTCATTTCCTGGCGGCTGAAGCTTGGTCCATCGGACTTCTCGACATCCAGGGTATAGAAGATCATTCCTTGCTGGGGGTCCAGTGAGGCCAGTTCCAGCGCCCGGCCACCCTGCACATACCCCACCGATACCTCGTCATTGAAGTAAATCGCGCGGGGGGTGCCTGGGGAAATCTGAGAGATTTGCGCGCTCGTTTTCGAAAAGACCAGAAGCTGCGAATCGCTGTTGATTCCGAGGTGCTTCAGGACACTCGGCAAATATCCCCACCGGGGATGGAATTCCAGTTTCACCTCGCCGTTTTCCATCTGCTTCTGCAAACGGGCGACGGGATCATCCGCGGAACGCTCCGCATACTGGATGGCCTTGTGATCGAACGGGATCGAGGGGAAGTCGGGATTGTCGTCATGGCCCTGCAAAGCCCAAACAGTTCCGGTCAGGATCAGACTGGCGGTTGCCAGCAGGGCCAAGCGTCGCTTTTGCGTTCGGTTTGCCGGCAGTAAGATCATGATCGTATCGCCATGATAGCTCATCGCAGCCGCAAAACTTCCTGAGATCCCGCGGGCGAAAGCCAATTACATACGAGCCATGATTCCCGTCTTGGAATCCCGGGCAGGTCGAAGTATACACCAGACTGCCTTGAACTCGGGTTTTTCAACAAACTGCCCGGTCTGAAACGGGTGTTTATTGCTTGACATGTTTGAGTAGCATGTTCTATAAGGTTATCAGTACCAAACTAGGGCGGGTACTTTATTCGGCTATCAGTCTTCTAGTTGCTCCGCTCGGCTGCAAAGGGAGTGAATACTCTAATGTTGCGAACGATCGTGGCTTTGCTTGCAATCGGGCTGGCCAGTGGCGGCTGGCTTCAGGTGGCCAGGCAAGAGCCGTCAAACCCGTCGCCCGCCTCGCAACAGCGCGCGCTGCTGAATCGCTACTGCGTTACTTGCCACAACGATAGACTGAAGACGGCAGGACTGCTGCTCGACAAGGTGGATGTCGAACAGGTCAGCGCCGCGGCGGAGGTATGGGAAAAGGTCGTCCGGAAACTGCGGACCGAAGCCATGCCGCCGGCGGGCGTTCCGCGGCCGGATAAAGCCGGATATGACTCCTTCGCCACCTACCTGGAGACGGCGCTCGACCGCGCGGCGGCAGCGAAACCGAATCCCGGCAGGCCAGCCGGGGTCCACCGCCTCAACCGCGCCGAATACAGCAACGCGATCCGCGACTTGCTGGCACTGGAAATTGACGCCAACGCGCTCCTTCCCGCCGACGAAGAGAGCCACGGCTTTGACAACAATGGGGACGTCCTCTCGGTATCGCCGTCGCTGCTGGAAAGATATGTGATAGCATCCCGGAAGATCAGTCTCCTCGCCCTCGGAGATCCCGCGATCAGTCCGGGCGTCGCGAAGTACGATGTCCCCACGCGGTTGATTCAAGAAGACCGCATGAGCGAAGACCTGCCCTTCGGGTCGCGCGGCGGAATGGCGATTCGCCACCACTTTCCAATGGATGGCGAGTATGTCATCAAAATCAGCCTACTAAGAAACGCTACTGGTTCTATCCTCGGCCTCGCCGAGCCGCACGACCTTGACGTCCGGCTGGATGGCTCCCGGATCAAGCGGTTTACGGTCGGTGGCGCCTTCAAGCTCGATTTGTCGGGACCAACTCCGGAGGAAGTTTATCGGCCAAACCCGGAACGAGCGAAGCGAGAGGAATATGAGCAGACCTCCGATAAGGCGCTAGAAATCCGCTTTCCGGCGAAGGCGGGTACGCGGCTCGTGGGAGTCGCTTTTGTGAACGATGGCTCGGCCCCCGAAGATATCCTGCGGTCACGTCTCCCGGCCTTTGCTTTCAACAATTACAGGGAGGGTTCCCCTGCCGTGGCCAGTGTCTCGATCGGCGGCCCTTACAACGCAACCGGAGCAGGGGACACACCGAGCCGGCGCAAGGTCTTGGTGTGCCGTCCCACCGGCGCTCCGGGCAGCGCCCGCGGCAATGACGAAGCCACTTGCGCCCGCACGATTCTCTCCACGCTGGCGCGTCGCGCGTATCGCCGGCCCCCCACCGACGAAGACATTCAGACTCTGCTCAGCTTCTACCAAGTTGGCTCCCAGAAGGGAGGCTTTGAAGCAGGGATCGGGATGGCGCTGCGAGGAATACTGGTCAGTCCAGATTTCGTATTCCGCATCGAACGCGATCCGGCCAATCTGGCGCCGGGCGCCGCCTATCCGATCACCGACCTGGAACTGGCCTCCCGTTTGTCGTTCTTCCTCTGGAGCAGCATCCCCGACGACACACTCCTAGACTTGGCCGAACGGGGCAAGCTCAAAGACCCTGCGGTACTGGAACAGCAGGTGCGGCGGATGCTCGCCGATTCGCGCTCGAAGGCGCTGGTGGACAATTTCGCCGGACAGTGGCTGTACCTGCGCAATGTGGGCGCGAAATCCCCGGAACCAGCGGCGTTTCCTGAATTCGACGACAGCTTGCGGGAGGCATTCCAGCAGGAAACGGAGCTTTTCTTTGAAAGCATGCTGCGCGAAGATCGCAGCGTGGTGAATTTGTTGAATGCAGACTATACGTTTCTGAATGGACGTCTGGCGCGGCACTACGGGATTCCGAACATTTACGGAAGCCATTTCCGGCGCGTGACATTGAGCGATGACCTGCGGAGAGGCCTGCTGGGCCAGGGGAGCATCCTGATGGTGACGTCCTATGCCACGAGGACTTCCCCGGTTACGCGCGGCAAGTGGTTGCTGGAACAGGTCCTGGGCGCGCCGCCCCCACCGCCGCCCGCAAACGTCCCGGCATTGAAGGATGCCGGCGCGGACGGCAAGCCGCAGTCCGTGCGCCAGAGGATGGAGCAGCACCGCGCCAATCCCGTCTGCGCCGGTTGCCACGCGCGAATGGACCCGCTGGGCTTCTCGCTCGAGAACTTTGACGGCATCGGCCGGTGGCGCACCATGGAGAGCAACGCTCCGATTGATCCGTCCGGAGTGCTCCCTGACGGCACCAAGTTTCAGGGCCCGGCCGGGCTTCGCAAGATTTTGCTGGACCATCCCGAACGGTTTGTCACGACCGTTACCGAAAAACTTCTCACCTACGCCCTGGGGCGGGGAGTGGAATACTACGATCAGCCGGCCATCCGCACGATCCTGCGGGAAGCTGCTCGCAGCGAATACCGCTGGTCGTCGCTCATTTTGGGGATTGTGAAGAGCACGCCGTTTCAGATGAGAGCGTCCGCGGAGCAAACGCCGGAGCGAACGGCTGCCGCGGGTCTTCGCTGAGCTAGTCTTCGCTGAGAAGGCACGGAGGATTCAGGCCCAACCAGTTTCATGCGAGGAGAGATAGGAAGCCATGATGATTTTCAAGAAGGCGATCCCGCGCCGGACGTTTCTGCGGGGCGTGGGTGCGACCTTGGCGTTGCCGCTGCTGGACGGAATGGTTCCGGCGTTCGCCGCGGCGGCGGACACGGGCAAAGCCCCGGTCCGTATGTCGTTCGTCTACGTTCCGTGCGGGATCATGATGGAGGAGTGGACGCCGGAGACGGAGGGGGCCGGGTTCGAGTTTACTCCGACTTTGAAAGGTCTGGCTCCTTTTCGGGATCATCTCGTTGTGCTGAGCGGACTGACCCACAATGAAGGCCGGATTGGGCCGGGCGAAAGCGCGGGAGACCATCCGCGCGCCGGCGCCACCTATCTGACGGGAGTCCACCCGGCGATGGGCAAAGAGGCCCGCGTGGGAATCTCGGTGGACCAGGTCGCGGCGGCGGAACTCGGCAAGCAAACGCAACTGGCATCGCTCGAACTCGCCATGGAGGCCACCGTAGTGGGCGCCTGCGAAAGCGGCTGGAGCTGCGCCTACCAGAACACGCTCTGCTGGCGCAGCGCCACGACGCCGCTCCCGACGGAGCACCATCCGCGCGTGATCTTCGAACGCCTCTTCGGAGACAGTGACAGCACGGACCCGGCAGCGCGGCTCGCGCGGCTCCAGGCTGATCGCAGCGTTCTCGACCTGGTGACCCAGCCGCTGGGCCGCCTCCTGAAGGATATCGGGCCGGGCGACCGCGTCAGGCTCACCGAGTACCTCGACGCCATTCGCGATGCCGAGCGGCGCATCCAGCTTGCCGAGAAACAAGCTTCCCGGGAGGTGCCCTCGTTTGATCGGCCGACCGGCGTTCCGCCCACCTATGAAGAACATGCCAAGTTAATGTTCGATCTGCAGACGCTGGCGTACCAGACCGACCTGACCCGCGTCATCACCTTCATGCTGGGCTTCGAACAAAGCACGCTGGCCTACCGGGAGATCGGCGTCACCGATCCGCACCACCCCCTGACGCATCACCAGCTCGATCGCGACAAGATCGCGAAGGTAATCAAGATCAATCTGTTTCACATCAAGCTGTTCGCGTATTTCCTGGAGAAGCTGCGCTCTACGCCGGACGGCGACGGCTCCCTGCTCGACCATTCGATGATCGTTTACGGCAGCAGCCTGAGTGACGGCAACATCCATGCCCATAACAACCTGCCGATCCTCTTGCTGGGCGGGGGATACCAGATCAAGGGGGGCCGTCACATCCGGTTTCCCAACGAAACACCGTTGATGAATCTGTTCTTGACCATGCTCGATAAGCTGGGGATTCCCGTGGAGAAGCTCGGCGACAGCACCGGAAAGCTCGAACTGCCGTCAGTGTAGATGCGGGTCGCGGACTTGCGCCACGGGCGCAGAACTTCGCCGCGCCAACAGGCACGGCCGGTCCAGAACGCTGGGCCTTGGTTTCGCGGCCGATTTTCCGGGATTTTTCGGAAGGGAGCGACGAAGATGGGTTTCAACGTGAGCGGTCTGAGTGTCTGGTGGATGGCATCTCTCTTGTCAGTCGCCAGCCTTGCCGCCGCCGCCGATCTTCGGCTGGTGGAGGCGGCCAAGCAGGGAGACAAGCAGGCCGTGCGCTCCCTGGTGAAGCAGCGTGCGGATGTAAACGCCGCGGAAGCCGATGGCGCGACGGCGCTGGCCTGGGCGGTCCACCGGGATGATCTGGAAACGGGGGAGCTTCTGCTGGGCGCCGGGGCCCGGGTGAACGCGGCGAACGAATATGGCGTAACCCCGCTCTCGCTGGCCTGCACCAACCGAAGCGCGGCCATGGTGGACCGGCTGCTCAAGGCCGAGGCGAATCCGAACGCGGCCCAGCAGACCGGGGAAACTCTGCTCATGACCTGCGCCCGCACAGGGAACGTGGACGCGGTGAAATCGTTGCTGGCCCGCGGAGCGGACGTAAACGCGAAGGGGGGACGGCGGGGGCAGACGGCTCTGATGTGGGCGGTCTCGGAAAAACACCTGGAGATTGAGGGCGTTTTGATCGAGCGCGGAGCGGATGTCAATGCCCGTTCGGAGAGCGGTTTCACGCCCCTCCTGTTTGCGGCCCGAGTGGGCGATCTGGACTCCGCCCGGACCTTGCTCCAAGCGGGAGCGAATGTGAATGCGGCCACCGAGTTCGGTGTGAGCCCGCTCTTGGAAGCGAGCGGCAGCGGGCACGAGGCGCTTGCAATCTTCCTGCTCGAAAAGGGCGCGAATCCGAACGCCGCCGACGGAAATGGGGTGACCGCTCTGCACTACGCGGTGCAGAAAGGAATCTCCATCCTCCAAACCACGACCTGCGGCCCTAACATCGCGGCGTACAATGCCTACCGTTGCCGGTCGAACATGCTGGAACTGGTGAAGGCGCTCCTGGCGCAGGGAGCCGATCCCAACGCCCGGCTCGTGAGAGAACCGGGACGGACCGGCGGCGGAACGGGGCGGTCCATCACGGGCCGGGTGGGCGCAACGCCGTTATTGCTGGCAGCCACAACCGTAGATGTCAATATCATGCGCGCCTTGCTGGCCGCCGGCGCCGATCCGTCGGTGGGGAATTTTGAGGACACCACCCCGCTGATCGTGGCGGCGGGGATGGGCCGGGTCTCGGATCGCACGCCGGAGGAGGAGAGCAGCGCCCTGGAAGCCGTCAAACTGCTGGTGGTGGAGGCGCGTGTTGACGTCAATCAAACCGACAAGAACGGCCAGACCCCGCTGCACGGCGCGGCCTACCGGGGATCGGACGCCATCGTTCAGTTCCTGGTGGACAAGGGCGCCAAGCTAGACGTGGTGGATCGGTTCGGACAGTCCCCCTTGATTATCGCGGAGTACCTGATGACGCCGGAAATACTGAAGAACCGGGATCGAAGGCCGCGCATCCTCCACAAGAGCACGGCGGACCTGCTTCTCAAATTGGGCGCCACGCCTCCGGACCCTTCCGCGGCGCAAAACCCGGACGCGGCGTCAGTCAACGCAGCCGGTCAGTGATGAGGCAACCCAGGGCAAAGGCCAGCAGAAAGCGGCAGAGAGTGGCAAAGAGCGGAAGCGCGGCGCATCCAGGCGGGGCGGCGGCGGTATTGCAATGGGAGGCCCGGCTCCCTTCCGTCTTATCGGTGAAACCGCAGCAGCAGGGTAAGAAACTTACTCATTCTCCGCCCGCAACATTCCGTGGCTGATCTCGCAGATCGCCTCGAGTTTGCTTTTTAGTTTTTGGAGAGGGAGAAGCCCTCTCGGGAGAATCCCACCTCGCTACGACGTCGCAGCTACTTTCATTGGCGTTGCAGGTTGCGTACGGATCCAAGGCAGGGAATGGGTATGGCAGGCTGGATTTCAATTCTGAAGTCCGGAGATCCGGATCGAAACGGTAGAAATTCCAAATTTCAAGGAGCACCAACGTATGGAGCACATTTACGCGAAGATTCTGCAGGACTTTGAACAGGGAAAAACGAGCCGGCGGCAGCTCATTCGGAACCTGGCGCGGGCCGTAACGGGGGCGGCTGCCGTGGTGGCTGCGGCTCCGGCCCAGACGCCCGCGGCCGCCGGCACCGGGCTGAAAGCGGTGTCCATAGGCCACATTAGTTTTGATGTGGCCGATTACAAGAAGACCAGCGACTTCTATGCGGACTTCTTCGGAGCGAAGATCTTTCAGGGCACCAATAAGAACGAGAACCACGCCCGGATTGGCGAAACGTACATCACGTTTCGTGGTCCCAACATTCACAAGAATGCCCAACCTACGCCACGGGTGGATCACATCGCGATCGCGGTCGAACCCTGGGACAATCAGAACGACCCCGGCCTGACCGGGCTTGGCGCCGGAGCGCCGCGGTTGCAAGCCGAGCTGAAGCGCCGCGGGATACCGCTTCTGCCGGGGACGGACATCAAGGTCAAAGATCCCGAAGGCTTCATCGTGCAAATCATCGGCCGGCGCTATGAAACCAAGAATTAGGGAATTTTCTGACAACTTGCAGCTTCCTAACGGAATGGATGGAATTTCAAAACTAAAGGAGAACGAGCAATGGAACACATTTTCGAGAAACTGCTTAAAGACTTTGAACAGGGAAAGATGAGCCGCCGGCAGTACATTCAAAGTTTTGTGATGGCGGCAGTGGGGGGAGCTGCCGTGGTGGGCGCGGCCCCGCAATCCGCGGCGCAGGCACCCGCGGCCGGGCCAGACATCAGGGGGCTCATGATTCATCACGTTTCTTTTGCGGTGAACGATTCCAAAAAGGTCGGCGCCTTCTGGGCAGATATGTTCGGCGTTCCCCTTCTCGTGGGAGAAGGGATGCCGCAACCAGGTGTGCCACCCGATCCCACAGCCGGGCACAAGGTCCGCATTGGCAATTCGTACCTTACTTTTCGTAATCGCAGAACCCCTGTGCCAAATGCCATCCCAGAACCCAGGCATGTCGCGATTGCGGTCGAACCCTGGGATGATCAACATGACCCCACCAATAAGGGAGCGGGACCGAGACTGGTTGCCGCGCTGAAACGTCGCGGGATCAGCTTTGCCAAGCCCACCGACCACATTGATTTTAAGGATCCAGAAGGCTACAACGTGCAGATGAAAGGAAATGACTATCATTACCCCTATTATTGAGGATTGCAAAATATGGTGACAGTTCCACAGGCTTCGCAAGTCCGATAAAAGGCCGTCTGGCGAATCGGGAGCGTCACTATAAGATGTAGACCTCAATCGGAGAATTTTGGGAGTGGGGCATTTTGGTTGGCATGATTTTGTAGCCCCGCCCTCGGGGCGGCCATCAGCGCCGGCTAGAGGCTGGCGCAACACCCAAAGTGACCCACTACCAGTTCTTTTGACAATTTGCGATTTCCTAACAGAATGGATGGAATTCAAAGCTAAAGGAAGCGAACCATGGAACACATCATCGCGAAACTGCTTCAGGACTTCGAACAAGGGAAAATGAACCGGCGGCAGCTCCTTCAGAGCCTGGCGCTGACGGCAGCGGCGGCGTCTGCCGCGGGGGCGGCGCAGACATCCGCGGCCTCCGGCACAAGGTTACAAGGTGTGGGCATCAGTCACATTTCTTTTGATGTGGCCGATTACCGGAAGACCAGCGCCTTTTATTCGGATCTGTTCGGGATCGAGCTGTTCCAGGGGACACTGAAGACTCAGAACCATGGCCGGGTTGGCAAGAGCGGAACGTACGTCACGTTTCGTGGCGCCGGGAATCGCGGCAGGGCGGCCGATGCCCCCACGGGACGCGTCCAACACATTGCGATCGCGGTCGAACCCTGGGCGAACCACGCCGACTCCAGGATTACCGGTGCCCCGGCGGTGGAAGCCGAACTGAAACGGCGCGGATTGCCAATCGCCGAGACAGGGGACCCCCAGGTTCTGGATCCGGAGGGCTTCCCCCTTCAGCTCATCGGGAAGACCTACGAGACCAAGAATTGACGTTGGTTGGGGCGAGCCGGCACGGAAGGCGGGATGAAACGTTGCCGGAAGTTCATGCGGCAGTCTGCAAGAAACAGGGTCGGCCACCGCTTAGATGGTCTTAGTCAGCCCGGCGTCCATGTCAATGAGCGAGCCATGAAAAAGGCGGCCACGCGGTGAGACAATAAAGGCGACCAAGGCCGCAATATCTTCCGGTTCGCCGAACTGCGTGATGCCAAACTCGGCCTGGATGCGCCGGGCCGCCTCGTCCAGGCCGACACCTCCCGCCTGGCTGGCGACGGCGATGCGTCGCGTGAGGCGATCGGTTCGGATGAGGCCCGGATTGATGCAGTTGACCTGAACGCCATCCCCGAGACCCTTTTCGGCCAATACTTTTGTGAACGACTGCATCGCCGCGTTCACTGACCCGCCGATGGCGAAGTCAATATCCGGCGTCCGTCCGCCGACACCCGAGATATTTACGATCGAACCTTTGCGGCTGGCCAAGTGCGGCCAAGCGGATCGGCACAGTCTGGCGGCGCCAAAGAGTTTCAGCTCAAACCCGTCGGCCCAGTCGGCATCGCTCAGGCCGAGGAAATCGCCGCGCTTGGTGGCTCCGGCGTTGTTGACCAGAATGTCGAGATGGCCGAACGCCTGCAGTGCTGCGGCTACGACCGCCGGCGCAAAATCGTGCTTCCGCAGGTCCCCGGGAACTTCTTCCACCCGGGAACCGATCTGCCGGATACAGGCGGCCAGATCGGCCAGCTTGCTCTGATCTCGCGCAGTCGCCACCACGTCCGCGCCTTGCTGGGCCAGCTCCAGGGCGATGGCTCGGCCAATGCCGCGGCTTGCCCCCGTAACGATCGCGACCTTGCCCGCGAGCGAAGTCCCTCTCTCCCGGCCTGAATCAACAGATTGTTCTCGCACATTCTCCATTCGTTTTCCGCCTTCGAATCCACCCTCAGCTCGACTGACACCGTGAAGGAATTCACCCCGACCGATGGGTGACACTTGCGGGTGACACTTGCGATGATCCACGTGCAGCGGTTCGTGCAGGAATCAGCAGCGCTCGTGTTCCGGCCCTGATTGTTTGACTCGTGTCCCGCCCTTGGCCGGCCACTCTCCCCGGCGGCTCCATGCCCCCTTACACCGCAGCCATGACCCTTGCGCCTTCGCGAAGAAGTCCGGCGTGTTGCAGCGCCGTGCCCAGCCGCGCGATTTCCTGATCCCCCAGCTTGCACAGCGGCGGCCGGACGACGGCCTTGTCCACGAGACCCAGCAGGCGCAAGCACTCTTTCATGCGGTTGTGCATGTCGAGAAACGGCGGGGCGTAGAAGGCCTGCATCAGCGGATAGATCCGGCCGTTGATCTGTTGCGCCAGCGGCAAGTTTCCGGCCTGGACCGCTTCGAAGAGCGCGACCTGCAAGTCCGCAATCACGCTGCCGGCGCCGGAGAGCAATCCGTTGGCTCCCATGGTGAGCGAGGCCATGAGCCAGGCGCTATGCGTGGTCAGAACCGTAACCGGCCGCGGCAATGACTGGAGTTCGCGCGTGTGGCGCTCGTGAAGCATCGGATCGCCGCTCCAGTCCTTGATCGCTTTGATCGAAGGGACTTCCTCCAGAACGCGCAGAAGCGTGGCGAACGGATACCCCAGCCCGGTGGCCATGGGATACTGAAACAGGATGAGAGGCAGGTCGGTCGCGGCGGCGATGTGCCCGAAGTGAGCCAGCGCCATCTCGGGGCGCAACTGGCCGCCGAAACTCATGCTCTGCGGCGGAAACACCAGCAGGCACGACGCGCCCTCCTGTTCGGCCATCCGGGCCAGCCGCGCCGCCTCCAGGCTCCCATCGGCATAGACGCCGCTCACCAGCGGCAGCTTGTCGCCAATCTCGTCCAGCGCGACGGCCAGCAATCTCTGCTGCTCTTCAAAGGTGCAGGCATGAACTTCCGAAGCGTGACCGTTCACCGTGATGGCGGAGAGACCGCGGGTCGCCGCAACGTGGGACAAATGCCGCCGCGTGGCCCGTTCATGGATGGACAAGTCGTCATCGAAAGCCAGCAGCGTGGCCGGAATTACGCCCGCCGGACGATAATCTTTGAATCGAGGCATGTCGCTTTTTCCGCCTTTCTTCTCTTGAGGTTGACGGGCTGGCGCACCCGCCTCCTGCCCCGCACATACTTTCCCGCCAACGGACTCAGATGCAAAATATCACATCGGCCGCAGAATCCGCAAGGGTCCCGGCCCGGCGAGCCTGCCGCCCAAGCCTGCCGCTGAAGATCACCGAATCGAATTGCGGCCGAGCCATCTGCGTGGTGTTGGCTAGGAGGGGAGCGGTTTCCCGCGGGTTTCCGGCAGGAATGGGACGACGAGCAGCGCCGGAATGTAAATCAGACCGAAGATGACCGCGGTCATGCTGTACCCCCCCAGGCGTGTAATCAGAACCCCCGCGAACAGCGGCCCCAGAAACGAGATAAAGCGCGCGCTGTTAAAAATCAGGCTGACGGCCGTGGCCCGGACCGCGGTGGGAAACAGCTCCGGCGGGTAGATGGCCATCCAGACGAACTGCCCGGACGTGAAAACTCCATTGAGCGCGGCGGCGATCACGATGGCCTCTGGAGAACGCGCCCACAAATACAGCACCGGAATCGTCAGCAACCCGCCGGTAAAGAAGCCGGCGAGCAGGGCGCGCCGCCCAATGAGGTCGGCCAGAAAGCCCCCCGCGAGAAAACCGATGATGGCCCCGACGTTGTAGGCGAGTCCCGCAATCGCGCCCCAGCGGGCGGGATTTCCCGAGCCGCCAGCCCGGGCGACGGACTCGACATACGACGGGACCCAGGTCGCGACAGCCCAGTATCCGATGATGGTGCTGATGGACATCACCAGGCAGAGCAAAACCAACCGACGTAAAGCAGGGTTGCCGAACACAGCAGTCAGCGTGAAATTGGCGATCACGGCTTCTTCGCGGGAAAGTTGCCGCCCGGAACGTCGCTGCGACTGAAGTTCCCGACGCTCCTTTTGTTTTTCCAGCCACGGTTCGGATTCGTGCACGTGACGCCAAATGTAGAAGACGAAGAGGGCCGGGATGCAGCCGAAAAAGAAGACGATGCGCCAGGCCGATTCCCCTCCGACGGGTTGGACAAAATACCAAATCCCGGCTGCCAGCAGGGAACCCCAGCCAAACGCAGACTGCATAATTCCCTGGCCTTTGGACCGGGCCCGGCGCGGCCAGCTCTCGGCAATCAGAGTCGCTCCCGTGGCCCACTCGCCGCCCAGCCCCAGGCCGGTCAGAAACCGGAACGCCGCCAGTTGCATCCAGCTTTCGGCAAATCCGGTGAGGCCGCTGAAGACGGCGTACATCAGGATCGTGATCATCATGGTGCGCTTGCGTCCGAAGTAGTCGGCCGCGATTCCGGCAAGCACCCCGCCGACCGCCCAGCCCAGCAGCGTGATCGCGACCAGAATCCCGGCGTAGGACGCCAGGTTGGGCAGTTCGGTGGCAGGCAGCAACTGGCGGAGGGCGGGCACCATCACCAACAGCAGAGCGTAGGCTTCGTAGCCGTCGAAGATCCAGCCGAGGAACGCGGCCTTCAAAACGCGCCACTGGTCGCGATTGAGTTCTCGATACCAGGGAGCGTTCGCCGCAGGGGATTCCAGCGTAGCGATAGGACTCCCGGATTGGACAGTTGGTTTGGACGACAAGGTGTCACCTCAAGCCGCGCTGCGCAGAGCCAGCCCTGGCCCGGAAAAACTGCTGCCGTTGTACGGGACCTGCGCCCCAGCAATTCGGGCCGCGCTCCACGGGCCGGCATATGATTCCGGAATTGATTTCTTGCCCGCCTAACGGCTGACAGTATACACCCTTTTTCCCGCTTTGTGCCAACCGAAAGCGCGAGGACGATGGCGCCAGCTCAGTTTGTGAAGGGTTCGATGTTCAGGATGATCCGCGCATCATCGCGGGCGAGGCGGCGGGCGACGCGGGTTGCTCGCTCTTGCGAGGTTCCAGGATGTAGGCGGCCCGAAAGGCATCCTCGATAGCCGCCTGCGATTTCCCGGCCTTCTTCGCGTCGCCAATGATGGTGATGGTGGCCTGCGGCGCGACCGATCGCAAAAACCGGGCGATCGCGGGACCGGTCCGGCGGCGAAACCGATAATAGAGGAAGTCTCGGAAGGCGGGCTGGTCAAACAGCCAGCGCACCAAGGACGAACGGCCGTATCCCGAATCGAGAAACCATTTGACGATCCCGCCCAGCCCGAAGCGGTAGCGCGCCCCGGTCGCCACCACAATGCGGTCGGACCCCGCGAGCGCGTCGGGCCGGCGCATGACGTCGGTCCCATACTCGAAGCGCACGCCTTTCTCGCGACAGTCCCGCTCCAGTTCTGCGATGAAGACTTCGAAGGGCCGCTCGGCGCCCTCGACTTCCTGAAAGCGGGCTGCTTTTCCCGCGTAGCGGAAGGCGCCCCCCGGCGCGGCATCGCGTTCAAACACTGTGACGCGGCACTCTTCGGCCATGAGGGAAGCATAAGTCAGCCCGGCCGGCCCCGCGCCGACCACGGCGATGCGCTCACCGCGCGGCAGCGAGGCCCCCTCGAACTCCAGTTCGCGGCCCGCCGTTGGGTTCACGAGGCAACTGATCTTGGCTCCGCCGCGCATATCGTTGACGCAGGTATTGCAGGCGATGCACCGCCGCACGGGCCGCCCCAGGCGTGCTTTGCGGACCCAGGCCGGATCCGCGATGAGCGGACGGCCGAGGGCCACGAAATCGGCTTTGCCTTCCTCGACGGCCGCCATCGCCCGGGCCGGATCGCCGAGCCGCCCGACGGCGATCACCGGCACGGCCCCCACCGCCTTCTTGATCTCTGCCGCATAGTGGAGAAACGTCCCTTCCGGGTGTGCCATCGGCGGAGTCATCACTTGCGCCGAGGGGACCGAGCGATAGTGCCCGGCTGTGACATGGATGGCGTCCGCGCCGGCCTCCGCGGCCCAGCGGGCCACCTGCAACCCTTCGGAAAAGGGCATTCCGGCAGGGAACAGGTCCTCGGCGTTCAGACGGAAAATGGCGGACACTTGGGGCACATCGCGTTTGATGCGGCGCAAGATCTCCAGCCCGAAGCGGGCGCGATTTTCGAGCGAGCCTCCGTACTGGTCCTGCCGCCGGTTCTCTTCCGGGCACAAGAACTGGGAGATCAAGTACCCATGCGCCGCATGCACCTCGATGCAATCAAACCCCGCCGCCGCGGCGCGCCGGGCCGCGGCGACAAAGGCGGCGATGGACTGCTCGATCCGCTCCAGCGTCATCTCTTCCGGGACGACCGTGGCGGCGGTAATTTCATACACAAAATGCGGAATGGCCGAGGGCGCGATGGGCGGCTCGCCGGAGATATCCGCCCGGGTGTGGCCTCCCGCATGACCGAGCTGTATGGAGGTTTTCGCGCCGCAGAGAGAGATTTCCCGCACGAGCCGTTGCAGCCCCGGAATGAACCGGTCCTCGCAAATACCCAGCTCATGGGCGCGATGCCGGCCGGCCTTCTCGGGCGACGCCATCTCCACGGTGAGCAGTCCGGCGCCGCCCTCGGCGCGCCAACGGTAGTACGCGAGGGTTGCCTCGGTGACGTGGCCTTCGGGGTCGGCCAATCGCGTGGTCATGGCCGGCAGCACGATGCGGTTGCGAATCTCGACGCCGCCAATCCTGCCGGGACGAAATAGGAGGGAGCTTTCCGGTGACATCATCAGGGTCCGCCAGTGGGGGGGCCGCCGGTGGGAAGTCCGCCAGTGACCAGAGC
>Ga0155949_1130_pt1 | contig 53593 bp, 31 predicted proteins | sample RifCSPlowO2_02_FD_107603 | JGI IMG/M metagenome (GOLD analysis project Ga0155949, IMG submission 107603) | Acidobacteria bacterium RIFCSPLOWO2_02_FULL_61_28
AGAGTTCGCAGGCCGCCCTCCAAGGCCAAGTCACCGGACCCGGAGGCGGGCCGGTGGCGCGCGCGCTCGTCCTGCTGCGCAACCGGGCCACCAACGCGCAGGCCTACCGCTACACGAACGAGCAGGGGCTGTATTTTTTCTCGGCGGTGCTGCCGGGGACCTACACGGTGCGCGTGGACGCGCTGGGGAATCAGCCGGAGGAGCGTTCGCCGGTGGAGTTGGCGGTGGCGGCGCGCCTGGAACTGAACTTTGCGCTCCAGCCCTCGGCCACAACGCCCGCGCCGACAACAACCCCGCCCCCGGCTCCGGTGAGCCTCCGGCCCGGAGCCAGCCCGTCGAATTTGCTGGCAGTCATGTACGGAGCCGACGCCGCCGTGCCCCAGGCCCTGATCATCAACCTGCCCATCTCGCTCACCGAAACGCTCCTCGGCTCGCTCTCCAGCCTGATTGATGAGAACAAGATTCTCGAGCTTCCGCTCGACGGGCGCGATGTGTACACGCTGCTGGTCTTGCAGCCCGGCGTGACCTCCGACAACGCCACGGCCCGCGGCCTCGGCTTCTCGGTGAACGGCCAGCGGGTGGCCAGCTCGAACTTCCTTCTGGACGGGGTGGACAACAACGATCCTTCCATCACCGGCCGCGCCACGCGGGTCTCCGCCGACGCAGTGAAGGAATATCGGATGACCACCAACAACTGGACCGCAGAGTACGGGCGCGCCTCCGGATTTATCGCCAACGCCATCACGCGGACCGGCACCAACGCGCTGCACGGCACGCTCTTCGCCTTCTTCAACCACGACCGGCTGAACGCGAATACCTTTGCCAATAATCTCGAAGGCCTGCCGCGACTCTCCTCCCGCCAGACCCAGGCGGGAGCCTCGGTGGGCGGCCCCGTGCGGCGCGACCGCCTGTTTTTCTTCGCCAATTTCGAGCGGGCCCATCTGTCGAACGAAGGCCAGCCACTCGATGTCTTTCTCCCGAGCCCTTTGTTTGTGGCCTCGTTGCGGGAGGGGAGCCGCGCGCAGCAGTTGTTGCGCCGCTTCCCGCCTCCCCAGGGCGCCCCCATCCCCGGCGTTTCCTTCGCCGTCAGCCACCGCTTTGTGAAGCCGGAGGCGCGCCGGGACACGCTCGGGCTGGGCCGCTTGGACTACAGCTCGCTCGACGGCAGGAACCGCCTCACGGCGCGCCATTCCTTCTCCCAGCAAACCACCGACGACTTCGTCTTCAGCGTTTACCCGGACTTGAACTCGCCGCTGGTGATTCGCGGCCAGAACCTGGCGACGAATTTTACGCGCGAGCTGGCGGGAGGAGCGAACGAACTCAAGTTCGGCTACAGCCGCAACAGTGTTCGCGCCTTGCGCCCGTACCCGGAGCTTCCCACGATGGCTTCGGGAGAAGGAATCGCTCTGCCCGGCAGCGAAGCGGCCTACGATTACAACTTCCGCGACAACGGGATTCACCTCCTGGACAACTTCAGCCGCTTGAGCGGCCGGCACGCCCTGGCGATCGGCGCGGAGGCGCGTCTGGCCCGGCACGATTCCCTGCTCTCGGCCGCGCGCGATGGCCTCTATCTCTTCGACACCATCTTCGACTTTTACTTCGACACTCCCTCGTTCCTCTACATCGCGGTCAACCGGCAGACGGGCCAGGTCCCGTCGGAGTCCGATTTCCGGCGCCGGAACAGCCAGAAGGAATTCGGGATGTTTTTCCAGGACAACCTCAAGCTGACGCAGCGCCTGACGTTGAACCTGGGCGTGCGCTATGAGTATTTCGGCGTCCCGCAGCCGCGCGGAGGGAGCCGCGATTTCAACTTTCTGTTTGGAAGCGGAGCGACCCTGGGCGAACGAATCACGACGGGGCGGCTCGCCGCCGGGACGCTCTACGAACCCGACCGCAACAACGTGGCCCCGCGGGTGGGCTTTGCGCTGGATCTGCTGGGCGACGGCAAGAACGTGCTGCGCGGCGGCTACGGATTGTTCTTCGACCGCATCTTCAACAACATCTGGCTCGACGCCCGGAACAACACCATCACGCTCCAACTGCTGGCGAACATCCAGGGCCTGCCGCCGCAGTTTGACTACACCGTACCCGCCCCGGCGGGCGTGAAGCCGGTGGACCGGCCGACGCCGGGCGGAACCGTGCTGGTGGACCGCGCCTTGCGCACGCCGTACAGCCAGAACTGGTTCGCGGGACTCCAGCGCGAGGTGACGCCGAATCTGGTCCTGGAGGTCAGTCACGCCGGGTCGCTGGGGCGGAAGCTGGTGACGGCGGACGTTCTGAACCGGGCGTTTTCGGTACCCCTCACGGTCCGGCCCGCCGGACGCTACAACGCCGACCAGGGCGACATCAGTTACCGCGCCAACCAGGGGCTTTCGAATTTCCTTGCCCTCGAGGTGGCGCTCAACCGGCGCCGGAGCAGAGGAGTTCAGTTCCAGTTGTCGTATACTTTCAGCCGGACACGCGATATGCAGAGTGACCCGCTCGTGCAACCCGGACTTTCCGCGCAGCGGCGGGCGTCGCGGGACCTGGCCGACACTTCTTTCTTCCAGATTTCGACCGCGTTCACGCGCCAGTTCGATCCGCGCGCGGACTACGGGCGTTCCGATTTCGACCAGAGTCACAACCTGGTCTTCAACGCCGTTGCGCAAATTCCGAGCGTTGCCGGGTGGCCGCGGTTCTTGAGGGGCTGGCAGGCCGCCGCGCTGGCCGGGATTCGCTCCGGGTTTCCGTTCAGCGTCTACACCACGCAGCTTGCGATTCCCGCGAGCGGCGGGTTGCTGGTCCGCAACCGGGCCGACTTTGTCGGGGGCGATCTCGAAAAAGCGTTTCTCTCCTCGCGGCGGCCGGTGCGCGGCGGAGTGGGACTGCTCGATGCGTCCCAGTTCCGCGCCCCGGCGGGAGGCGCGATCGGCTCCCTGACGCGGAACGCGCTGCGCGGCCCGGGATTCTGGAACGTGGATTTCGGCCTCAGCCGCAGTTTTGCGCTGTCCCTCCTGGGCGAGCAAGGACAAGTCCAGTTCCGGGCCGATTTCTTCAACCTCTTCAATCACACGAACCTCAACAACCCCGACCCGTTCCTGGAGTCGCCCAGCTTCGGCGAAGCCACCTTCGGGCGGCGGGGATTCGGCTCCTCGCAGTACAGCGCGGCGCCCCTCAACGAGCAGCCCCGGCGAATCCAGTTCGCCGTTAAGGTATACTTTTAGCGATCATGAAACCAGGGAACAGGGAACAGGGAACAGGGAACAGTTACCAGCGCCGGCCTTCTCTGTTTCCTATTCCTCGGTGGTTAGGGAACAAGGAACGGGCAACAGGGAACAGTTCCCAGCGATGCTCTTCTCTGTTCCCTACTCCCTGTTCCCTGTTCCCTTGTCTGTCCCGTGTCTCTGTGGCCCTGCTGTTTTTTGCGGCGCTTTTTGCGACGGGCGCGCGCGCGCAGATCATCAACACCATCGCGGGCAACGCCATCAACGACGGCAAGCCGGCGCTCGAAACCACGCTCGGCAAGCCGCAAGGTCTGGCGTTTGATTCGGCGGGAAATCTGATCATCGCCGATCGCGCCAACTTCGTGGTGCGGCGCATCTCCGCCGTAACGGGGATCTCGACGGTGCTGGCCGGTGGCGGCAGCCAATTCGACGACGCCATCCCGATCCCCGGCCGGAGCGCTGCGCTCGACTTCCCGTTGGCGATGGCCGTGGACGCGAACAACAACATCTACTTCTCCGACTTCAACGATCACCGCATCCGCAAAATCACTCCGGGCGGGCAGATCAGCACGATTGCCGGAACGGGCGAGTACGGGTATTCGGGCGACGGGGGCAAGGCGGTCCTGGCGACGCTCGCGTTCCCGGTGGGCGTGGCGCTCGACCGCGCCGGAAACCTCTACATCGCCGACGCGGACAATGCGGTTGTGCGGCGGGTCAACCTCTCGACCGGCATCATCCAGACCGTCGCGGGGATCGGCAACCCGGGCAACAGCGGCGACGGCGGACCGGCGGACCGGGCACAACTGCAGCTTCCGTGGGCGCTCGCCTTCAGTGCGGACGGAAGCCTCTATATCTCCGACTTGGGCGAGGACATCGTGCGTAAGGTTAGCCCTGCCGGCATCATCACGACGGAGGTGCCCAAATCCGCCGGGATAAGCGGCCCTCGGGCTCTGGCGTTTAGCCCCAGCGGCGCGCTCCACATTGCCGACTACTCGAACGATCGGGTCGTCCGGGTGGATGCCGGGGGAACGCTGACGCCGGTTGCCGGTGGCGGATTTCAATTCGCCACCGACAACATTCCCGCGATCGCAGAGTTCCTGTTTGGTCCCACGGGGCTGGCGTTTGACGGCGCAGGAAACCTCTTCATCAGCTTGGAAGGCTTCAGTCTGGTGCGGCGCGTGGACGCGGCGAGCCGGCTGTCGCGGACCTTTGCTGGAACTTTGAACGTGCTCGACGGCGGCCCCGCGTTGAACGCTCCCTTAGCGTTCCCCGTCGGGATTGCGGTTGACCCGAGCGGGAACATCCTCTTCGTGGACGAGGAGCACCAGCGCATCCGCCGGATTGACGCTTCCCCCAATCCGGCGCAGTCCACGATCCGCACCATTGTCGGCACCGGATTCCCCGATTCCGCGCCCGACGGCACCCTGGCCTCCTCGGCGAGCGCGGAGTCCCCCCTGAGCGTCTCAGTGGATTCGAGCGGCAACATCTACTATACCGAGGCGTTTACAGTAGTCCGCAAAATTGACGCGGCGTCGGGGCGGGTCACGACCGTCGCGGGCCGGGTCTACGAGGGAGGCTACAGCGGGGATCGGGGGCCGGCAGTGAGCGCGCAATTGAACATTCCCTTTGCCGCCGTCCCGGACCGCTTGGGGAATCTCTACATTTCCGACCGGGACAATCATTGCATCCGGCGAGTGGACTCCCGCGGGACCATCAGCACGGCAGCCGGCGTCTGCACGCAACCAGGCTACACCGGGGACGGCGGCCTGGCCACGCAGGCCCGCCTCAACCATCCGACGGGGCTGGCCTTCGACTTGAACGGGAATCTCCTAATCGCCGACCAAGACAACTATGTGGTCCGGCGGCTGAATGTAACCACAGACAGGATCGAGCGCGTCGCAGGCAAGGGGGGGGTCTTTGGTTATTCGGGCGACGGAGGATCGCCGCTCGAAGCCGAACTGGGAACCCCCATTGGTCTGGCCGTGGACCGCAACGGAAATATCTACATCGCCGACGACAGCAATGAGGTCGTGCGGGTCATCCGGGGCAATACGATCTCGACGTTCGCCGGCGTGGGGATCTCCGGGTTCGCCGGAGACGGCGGGCGGGCGGAGTTCGCCTTCCTGAACACTCCGACCGGCTTGGCCGTAGACGCGGCGGGCAACCTCTATATTTCCGACTCCGATAACCACCGGATTCGTCGGGTGAGCGCGCAGACCGACGTCGCCCCGGTCCTGGCGGTCGAGCCGAACTCCTTGAGCTTCCGTGTGCCGCAAGGCAGCGCGCCCGCAGCCCAGGCGGTGCTCATCAAGAACACCGGCTCGGGCTTGCTCTTCTGGAGCGCGGAGGCGGCGACGGTTTCCGGAGGCCCCTGGCTGCGCCTGTCCGACAATGCCGGGAGCGCCCCGGCTTCCCTGAAGGCGCTGGTCAACACGCGCGATCTCGCGGTGGGAACCTACCAGGGCGCGATCCTCATTTCGGGGGTGGGCGCGGCCAACTCGCCGGCGCGCGTCGCCGTCTCGCTGACCGTGGACCCGCCGCTCACGCCCGAACTCGCGCTCTCCACACAGTTCCTCACCTTTGACGCCATTCAGGGCGGAGCGCCTCCCACTCCCCAGATCCTCTCGATCACCAACAGCGGGAGCGGCGATTTGAATTGGTCGGCGCAGGCCATCACGAATCGCGGCGGGAACTGGCTGAGCGTCGCGCCCGCCTCCGGAAGCGTCGGCACAACGGCGGGGAGCACCATTGTTTCCGTCAACGCGGAAGGGCTTGCCACGGGACTCTACCTCGGCTTGCTCACCGTAAACAACACCGGGACCGGGGCGACCAAAGCCGGCGCCGTTTCCTTGTCGGTCGGCCCTCCGGCCGGACGAATTCTCATGACCCAAAGCAATTTTGCCTTCACGGTCGTGCAGGGAAGCACGGTCGTCCCGCCGCAACCTTTCCGGATTGTGAATGCCGGCGAGGGAAGCATGGAATGGCGCATCCAGACGATCCTGCCGCAAGGCAACTGGCTCCGCGTGTCGCAATTGCAAGGAACCAGCGACGCAGCCGCCCCGCGCGCTTCGCCCGTGGTCAGCCTGGCCGTGGACGCTTCGGAGCTTTCTCCGGGGACGTACGGCGGCTTGTTGGTGGTGAGCGCGGCGGGCGCGCGCAACAACCCGCAGTTTGCCACCGTGGTGACGCGGGTGCTGCCGCCGGGCTCGGCCCCGGTTCCTTCCGTGCAGCCCGCCGGACTCATCTTCACAACCACGCCGGGCGGCTCGCCCACGGTGCAGGAAGTGAACGCCCAGACGACGGGCGGAGGATCCCTCACCTTCACCGCCGGAGCACGCACCGAACAGGGCGTGGGCTGGCTCACCGTCAGCCCCACCTCCGGCTCGCTGCAAAGCTCGGCGGACCGCACCCGCGTCCGGATACAGGTCTCGCCGGCTACGCTCGCAGCGGGGGTCTATCGCGGAGCCGTCACACTCTCCTTCAGCGACGGCTCGGTGCTCGAAGTGGCCGTGGCCGCGATCGTTCGGGAAGGAGCGGCGGCCTCGCCGGCCTCTGCCGGGAAAACGCAAAACGAACCCTGCGCTCCGGCGCGCCAGGTCTTGGTGAGCACCCGGCTGGCCAACAACTTCTCGCTGCCGACCGGCTGGCCGGTCCCGATGGCCGTCCAGGTCAGCAACGATTGCGGAGTGCCGGTGGCGAACAGCACCGTCGCGGCCAGCTTCTCGAGCGGCGACGCGCCGATCGTGCTCCACAACTTGCGCGACGGCCAGTACGCCGGCACCTGGGTCCCGGCGCGCGCGCCTTCGCCGGCCGCTCCCGAAGTGCAGGTCTTCATGCGCTCCCTGAATCCGCAGTTGCAGGAGGGCGCGCTCCAGTTGAGCGGAAAGCTCGGCCTCGATACCACCTACCCCGTCATCAACGATAACGGCGTCGTCAACGGAGCGAGTTTCGCGTCGGTCCAGCCGCTCTCGCCCGGCGGGATTTTTTCGCTCTTCGGGTCGAGCCTCGCCGACCGGAATTCCTTCGCCGGCGAGGTGCCCTTGCCGACCACGCTCGGCGGCGTCTCGGTCAAGATCGGGGGCCTCGACGCGCCGCTGTTCTTTGCCGGACCCGGCCAGATCAACGGGCAGATACCCCCTGAACTGGCCGACGCCCCCTCGGCGGATATTGTGGTCACCGCGCGCGGCATCGTCAGCGCGCAGCGAACCATCCAGCTTCATCCCACGCAACCGGGAATCTTCTTCACCGCGGGAGAGACCCAGGGCGCGGTGCTCAATCAGGACTTCTCGGCCAACTCACCCGCGAACCCCGCCGCGCGCGGCGCCGTCATCCAAATCTTCGCCAGCGGGCTTGGCCCCACTAGCCCCTCCGTTCCCGCCGGCGCACCCGCGCCGACGACCGCTCCGTTCGCCAATGTCACGAACCCGGTGACCGTGACCATCGGCGGCATCAATGCGCCGGTCGAGTTCCAGGCGCTCGCGCCCGGCTTCGTCGGCCTCTACCAGATCAACGCCCAAATCCCGGCGGGCATCACGCCCGGTCCTGCCGTCCCGTTGCGCATCTCCCAAAACGGATTCGACAGCAACCCGGTCACGGTCGCCGTTCGGTAGCCACGGCACGATTTGGGTGCCGTGGGCGTTTGCCGGAACGAACCCACGGCATAAAAAACATGCCGTGGCTACCACAAATCACGATCTGGTATTACGGTAGGCGGACTGGAATGGTGGCGGGGTCGTTGGGATTGCTGGCGATTCCGTTCTGGCGGATGACCAGGGTGACGGCGTCGCCCGGTAACACTTCCGAGGGGACGATGACGTTCACTTGATAGAGGCCGACGAAGCCGGGCGCAAGCCCTTGGTAAACCACGGGCGCTACGATGCCTCCGATCTCCACCGTAACGGGGCTCGTCACCGTGCTCGAGGGAGGACCCGCCGCGCCGGATTCCACCGGCGGATTCGTCGCGCCGAGACCCCCCGCGTAGATTTGCAGCACGTCACCGATGCGGGCCGGGTTCGCCGCCGTCACCAGACGCGATTGTCCATCCAGGACCGCCGCGCCGGTGGAGCCGATGAAAATTCCAGGCTGGGCCGGCGCCACGAAGTAACTCTGGGGCGCCGTGACCCGGCCGCTCGTGGTGATGGCGATGGAGGCGCTGGCGCCGGGTGGAAGATCAACCGGCACCTGCGCGTTGATCTGGTTCGGGCTGACATAGTAAAGAGGCATGTCCTGCGTGCCGATGCGGACCCGGACGCCGGCCAGTTCCCGCTCCAGCGGGATGCGGGAAGCAAACGCCTCCTGCTGCGTAAAGCGAGTTCCAAACAGGGAGATGATTCCGCCCGGGGGGAGCGGCCGGCGCGGCGTGAACCCGGCCCCCTCCACCACGCCGTCCGTCGTCAGCACCGGCAATTGGATTCCCTCCACGGCGGCGGCTGTCGAGACGGAGATCGTCCGCGAGACCGTTGGGTAATTCGGGTGGATGCCCGTGATCGAAAGCGGGGTGCTCCCTTCGCGCTGGGGCACCCAGGTGCCGTGGTAGTTCCCGTTGCGGAGTGATTGCATCGGGATGGCATTGCCTTCGGCGTTGCCGAACACTGTCGCGTCCTTCACAGCATCGCCGCAGGAGTCCACCAGGCTCGCAACCACTACTCTCGGAAAAGAAGTCGGCACACTGACCCCGTTGCCAACCGTGGTGGCGACTAACGCCATGTCCTGGGGCGTGCAGCCGGTCGCCGCCACCGGCGTGGAGGCGCGGAGCCTCGACAAGACCGTCCCCGTCGGCGCCACCACCAGCAGCACGTCAGCCTCTTGGGCCCCTCCCGAAGAGAACGTGCTTCGAATCGTGCCGCGGAACATACCGGCAGTCAGTCCCGCCGTGTTCACGGAGGCCCGCACGGTGATGGGACCGGAAGCAGTCGTCCCCCCTGTCGGATTGATGGTCAACCAACCGCCGCCCGTGGTGGTCGAAGCCACCGACGAAACTGTTAGGATCCCACCTCCCCCATTCGATATCGTCAGGTCTTGTGGGCTTGGGGAGGGGCCGCCCTGAACGGCGACGAAAAGAAGACCGTTCGGATAGGTCACTGGGGAGGCGGGCGTGGAGGCAGGAACTCGGTGCATCGTGGCGGTGAGAAACTGCGGACTGTTCCCCGCCCCGGTAGCGGAAACCGGAATCAGCGCCTGATAAACGCCCGAGGAGAGCGATTGGGCGACGGCGTTGTTTACGGTAAAGGTCACGGAAGATGCTTGTGCCGGATCGCTTCCGGCGGTTCCGGTGAGCGGCGCAATGGTGAGCCAAGTTGGCACGGCGCTCGCGGCAATCGTCCAGTTGAGGCTCCCGGTCCCTTCGTTCGAGATTCGGAGCGTCTGCGGCGGCGGAGCTGCGCCTCCCCCTCCGGCCACGGCGAACAACATCGAAGAATGGCTCAACCCGATGTGGGTCGCCGAGGTGCTCAGAGTCACATTGATCGGTACAGCCGTCACGAAGTTTGTGGCCGTATCCGTGATGTAAACGAATGCCTGGGAGATGCCAAAGAGGCCTGCCTCTCCGAGCACGCCGTAGAACACGTTGGCATTGAGTGTCGAGTGTTGGCTGGCCGTTGCCGTACCCGTCGTGGGACCAATCGTCAGCCAGCCACTCGCACCATAGGGTATCACTGCCGAGGCTTCCCAGTTGACCGTCCCACCGAGGCTTGCAATCTGAAAGTGGTGGTGCGAGGGAGCCAACCCCGCGTAGGCTGTGAGGTTGAGCCCTCCCGGCGTTACGGATAGGCTGGGCGGTGTCAACGCCCGTTGAATCGAAGTCGTCAGGTTGGCTTGGAAGATGCCGGAAAGTTCCTCACCCAGCGCCGCGGCCATCGCTAGCGGCTGCGGCCGATCCTGCGTGGAGAGATTGCGCGCATTCCCGGCGGCCGACCGGCCGGCGAAAGGCACGGCGCTCCCGGAGGAAACCGCCAGATTCGTTTCAAATACTGCCAGCACCGCGCCCGGCGCTAGGAAGGATTCGGCGCGGGCAGGCTTGGCATTCTCCACTTTGGGTCCGGCTGCTATGGCCGAAGACAGCCCCAACCCACAAATCGCCAGCAGCAGAAGGCCCGTCCGGAGATTTTTCTGCATGGGGGATGGATTATACCAATCTCAACCTTCGCAGGCAACCAAAGAATGTAAATTGATTGCGCCACGATACTCGGAAATCGGGCTGTGGGGCAGGTGGCCTGGTAGCCACGGCATGTTTCTTATGCCGTGGGCCCGTTCTTATGGCATCGCCTCCGGGACAATGCGGGGGCCCATCCACTGAACCCACGAGGCGCGCTGGCCTTGCGGGGTCGGAGCCGCCGCCAGTTGCAGCCCGACTCGTTGTCCGGCGAAGCGCCGGAGGTCAATGTTCAAGTCGAGCGGGTATTGGATGATTTCGGAAAAAAGAGAGTCTCCGTTGACGCGGACGATGGCCCAAGCCGGGTCGGCTCCGGCGAGAGGCATCCGCACGGTGGCGCGAAACTGCGCCCGGGCCGGCACGTCCACCACGAACGTTAAATCGCTCTGCGGCAGCGTGACGAACGAATATTCCTGATACGGAAAGGCCCAGCGACCGTTCGGCGTGTCCGGTCTCGTCCCTGGAGGACGCACGGTTGCCTGTTCGTAGGACAGGTACACGGCCTGATCCGACCGCGGCTCTCTCCCTTCGGACTCCAGGACGCTTCGTGCCGGCGGGACAAGCTGGCTGATCTTGAGACAGGTTGCGGCGATCTCGGGGTGGGTGCGGGCTCCCCGCTCCAACGCGGCTTCTGCTTGCTCCGCCGCCCGGCGCAGTTCGCCATTTTCCGCGAGCAGCACGGCCAGCAGCCACCGCGGACGGTACCAGGCCGGAGCCGCTTCGATCGCCGCTGCCAGCGAAGCCTGTGCTTCCGCCTGCTTGCCTTGGAGGACCTGGAGCGACGCCAGGTGGACATACACGATCTGCGGCTGCGTGGAGTGCAGCAACCCGGCGCGGGCCGAATCCGCGGCCACGGCCAGCAGCGCGGCGCGCTGCGAGACAGAAAGGTTCGGCGTGGAAACCAGTTGTCCCACGATCCGGGAAGCGGCAAAGGCGTGCGCGCCGGTCCAGGGAAAAGCCTGCCGGACGCGCAAGCTTCCCCGGAGAGTGTTCTCGATATCGCCCCGTCCGGCAGCCTGCGCGGCCCGGAACAGAGCGCGGTCCGCTTGAACCAAGCGGGTCCCGAAAACGAGTGCTACTGCCAGACCCGCAACTGCGGCCACGCCCACAGTCCCGCGAATGGAGAGCCGCGCCGGACCATGCGGAGTCGCAACCGAGAGGGCCACAAGCGTAAGGAGCGCAAGACGTGTGGAGGTCGTTTCGCCGCTGAATTGCTGAGCGACGAGGCCGGCCACTAGCGCGGCCAGCAGTCCCGCATCGAGCGATTCTGTGCGGGAAGACCGGGCGTAGGAAAGCAGAGCCATCACCGCAAGGGCGATAAAGAGAAGTCCGCCGGGGACGCCGATGGCAACCAGAGAATCGAGAAAAATGTTATGCGGCGATTCGGCGTACTGGTCGGGCGCGAGCCGCGCCAGCTCGGTGGATTGGACCCCGGGAAAGGCAATTTCATATGTATCGGGACCCGCCCCCAGTAGCGGGTGAGCCGCGATTAGACGCAGCGAATCCCGCCATACCAGCACGCGCGCCGTAAACCCGGGATCGTCGAAGGAGGAACCCACGCGGTTCCGGATCGGCCGTCCCAAAGGGGACAGCACAAACGCCAAAGCCAAGACAGCCGCCGCGAGAACTCCTACCGTCAGCGAACGGTTGCGCGCGACGCGCAAGGAAAGCGCCACCATGCCCGCCACCGCTCCCAGCCACGCCGCCCGGCTCCCGGAGATCACCACGGCCATCAGGAGAATCCCCGCTGCGGCAGCCCAGCCGCGGCGCGCGCGCTCGGTCGAGGCGGAGAGCGCCAGACCGATGGCGCAGAACATCGCGCTGAGCGTGAAGACGGCAAAATAGTTGGCGTGGCCGAACGTCGAGGGAGGCCGCACCATCTGCCCTTCGCCTTGGCCGATGCGGTAAAGGGCAGAATTGATCCAGGGATCGAAGCCGAAATACTGACCGATCCCGTACACGACTCCGGCAACCCCCGCGAGCGTCATGGCCGCCACGAGAAGACGCCGGCGCTGCGGCTCCGCACCTGCGACGGCGGGTGCGGCAGCGGCGAGCGCCAGCGAGGCCAGCCAAGCAGGGAGTCCGATCCGGCGCCCTTCGCTCCCCGCCAGCGAAAGAACCGCATCCCGCGATAAAACGGTTGCGACGACACCGATCAGGGCCAGCGCGGCGAGCAGGAAGAAGTAAACCGCGTAGCCTTCCCGCAGCGCGGGGAAGCGGTTGGCGGCGGCGAGCGCGATCCACACCAGACAGGCTCCGCCCACCAGCGCCAGCAGCTTCGGCGTGACATCGAAAAACTGCAAGCCCGGGATCATGGCCAAAGGCACTGTGACGATGGTCAGAAGGAGAATCCAATAGGCCGGCGCGAGCCGCTCCTCCGCAGCGTGGGTCTGGGGCAACGCGGGACTTGTGCTTTGGTTCGCTGTCAATCGAGTATCTCGTCGGGAAACCGGCCAGTGGGCAGCACCGCGCCCGGAACTCGTTTCTCTAAAAGTTTCGCGGGACTATTTTAATCGAAAGCCGCGGGGAGAAGCGCGGAATCCTGGCGTGCCGCCCTTCTTCTCACAACACCGTTACGATTGTCGTGCGATAAGCTCTTGGCGCGGCAGGTGCGATTCCGATTCTCAGGGAATCAGAATAGGACTGCGGAGCGACCGGGAGTTTGGGCTTATCGCCCATTCCCGAGGCTTAGCCTCTCGTTTCCCGAGACCCTTTGAAAAAGACCTCTAGGCAACACAGTATGTTTTCAATAAACTGGAAGTCTTCAACGTTGGCATGATAAATGCTAGAAACCAGACATTATTATTAACGCAAGGGAGTAACTTGGAATGAAGCGACTTGGAGTGTGCATTCTTCTTCTATTGATAACTGTGTCGGTGGCGCTGGCCCAATTGCCCACAGCCACGATTCTGGGAACAGTGCGCGATCCGTGTGCCTTCGCCATTCCTGCGGCGGGATTCTTGGGGACAGCGGGACGGAATATTCTGCGAACTCCTGGCTTTGCGAATTTGGATTTCTCGCTGGCGAAAGATACGCCGCTCGGCTTTCTCGGGGAGGGCGGGAAGCTGGAATTCCGCGCGGAATTCTTCAACATTCTGAACCGGGTCAATTTCGCGGTGCCGAATCGAACGGTCTTTGCCGCCAGCGCGGATGTGCAAGCGCCGCTGGCCACGGCCGGGCAAATTACCAGTACCGTGGGAACTTCACGGCAGATTCAATTAGCCCTCAAAATCCTGTTTTGAGAGGGGCCATCCGTTCGGAGGAGCTAATCCGTGGCGCCGCGCATCCAACCAGTGGAAGAAGGCCGGGTTTCGCCGGAGGTCAAAGAATATTTTCGGGTCGCGGAGGAGCGCGGCGCGCCGAACGCGACCCTGCTCCGCATCCTTGCCCGGAACCCTGTCTCGCTTCGCATCTTTTACGATGCCTGGAACGATGCGTTTTATGGCGGACGCATTGAACACCTCTTGAAAGAGATCGTGCGCGTGCGCATGGCCGAGTTGCGGGGGTGCCATTACTGAGGGTCGGTGCGATCTGCTGCGGTGCAGCGGACGGCAGAAACGGTTGCCAAGCTCAAGGCTACGGCGAACAGCGACGATCCCATCTTCACCCCTCGGGAACGCAGCGCGCTCGAAATGGCTGCGATTTTCACGGAACGCTATAAGGACTTCTCGGACGAAAACCTGCGGCGCTGGCGAGAGAACTTCACCGAGGAAGAGATCATCGAGTTGGCCGTCTTCATGGCCCTGGCCGATGGGTTCGGCAAGGTGGTCGAGATGCTGGGTCTCGGGCAAGCAGACCAGATCTGTCCGGTGGAACTCTAGCGCGGTTTCACTTTTAGTGTAGACCGTAAGGGCATGGCTGAACCTGGATTATTCATGAACGTTCGCAAGACGCGCTGGTCCAGGCGCTCCCAGAATGTTTCTGCGCCTCTTCCCCCTTTTCTCTAGCCCCGGTCCCGCTTGGCGGGACCGGGGAAAACGGTGCAATTTATTTTGCAGGCTGCTTTAGCGGCCTTCCCGGTATTCGGCTTTAGCCCTCGCTAAACCCTTTGGCGAAAGCCGCCTTGGGAAAGCCCGCTGAAGCGGGCTGGGGATCATTTCTTAATACTGCCCACCCAGCGCTGAAGCGCTGGGCTAGAGAAAAGGGACCGTCCTTCATGAATAATCCAGGTGAAGCCATGCCGGGAGTCGTCCCACCGCACTGCGGCTTCAGCCGCTGAGGGTTGTCGTGCAAAGCTCCTGAAAAGACTCACCTCAGGCGCTAAAGCGCTCCGCGACGGAGCTTGATTCGGCACGACTAAAGTCGTGCCCTTACGGTTCCACATCTCGGTCTACACCATTTCTGAAACCGCTCTAGCCCCGGACCAGCCCCACGATTGGAACCCTGGACTTGTTTTGAGCGGGCGGGAATTTCTGATAGATCCCTTTTCAAACGCGAGCAGGCGTCCGCTTTATGGTAGGCTTAGGGAGGTTGTGAGATAACACTGTGCGGGAAATCAAGACTCTGTTCCGAATCTGGCTGGCGGCTTTCGTTTTAGCAGGCCTTCATTCCGGACCAGCCTCGCTACTGTTGGCGCAAGAGGCGCCTGCCATTAAGGGACCTGCTCCGAAGCAACCGGGCACCGATGAGAAACTGACGGCGCAGGAGTTACGGGGAGAAGGCACGTATTTTCAGTATTGTGCGCTCTGCCATGTGCCCCGAAAACAGAAGGCTGGAGCCCCTCCCACACTGGGCCCGGTTCACACTGGTGTGCTCAAGAACGCTCCGCCAGAGAAGGAACGAGCCGTTCGAGAGTTCATTCGGCAGGGCACCCAGAATATGCCGGGCTACCAATATATGTTAACGTCACAGGAACTCGACGATCTGATTGCCTATTTGAAAACTCGGTAACGCAAGAGGAGACAGAACATGCCAAGACTTAGCAGGTTCTCGCAAGTCGCGCTGCTGGCTGTCCTGCTGGCAGGGTTTCCCGGCGCGCCGGATGTGTTTTCGCAATACGCCCCCGGCGGCAACGTATTAAAGGGGAGCGTGAAATCCTCGGATGGGAAACCGCTGGAAGGGGTGGCGGTTTCGATGCGAGGCGAGGGCAAGACCTTTACCACCACGGTGTTCACGGAGCGGGACGGGACGTTTGTTTCACCGCGGTTGGAGAAGAACAAATACCAGGTCTGGGCACAGGCCGTTGGGTTTGAGATGACTAAGTCCGAAGTGCAGATTACAGACCAGGCGGGACAAGCGGCCTTGTCACTAAAACCGCTCCAGGACTACCACAAGCAGCTATCCGCCCAGGAATGGATGGCCAGTCTGCCGGAGTCCGATTCCCGAGACCTAAGGATGAAATCCGTCCTGATGAACAACTGCACGGGCTGCCATTACGTCGGGAGAATCCTGCAAAACCGGTTCGATTCGACCGGCTGGGCCGCGATGATCAAGCTCATGCAGAAAACCGGCACCAATGGGGTCTATACGCCCAGCGTTAATCCCAACCCGATGATGGTGGCGTATCAGGAAGAACTGGCCGGCTTTTTGGCCAAGGCTCGCGGACCCGCTTCCCCTACGCTCACGCCCAAGCTGCTCCCGCGCCCCACGGGCGACGCTGCGAAGGTCGTGATTACCGAGTACGATCTGCCGCGGAATGATGTTTCGAGCACCATCCTCAAACACGATGGCACGGACTGGTCGGAAGGATTCTCCTCTCGCTGGGCCAGCCGCGCCCCGCATGATATTTGGGTCGGTCTCGATGGGAATATCTATTGGGCCGACGATATGGTTCCCGAACAGACCGTTGGCAAGCTGGACCCTCGAACCGGCAAAGTGACTACGTACAAATTGCCGGACAAGGATGGCCATGCCGTTTCGACGCACAGCATTGTGGTGGATCATAAGGGGAACATGTGGCTGACCAACCAGACCGAAGGCACCCACCTGATGTTTAACCCCAAGACGGAAACCTTCACCAGGTTCCCTCGACCCGACTCCGTGCCCCAACGGGTGGGCGGCACGAATGCCGTGGATTCCAAAGGAAATCCGTGGGCGGTGGCGGCGGATGGAGCGATCAAGTTGGATGTCGCAACGGGAAAGTATACTTTCTACAAGGCGATCCGTCCCGGCGCTACGTACGGAATCGCGGTGGATTCTGAGGACAAAGTGTGGGTTACGTTCCCCGGTATTGACACGCTCATGGTGGTGGACACCGCCGGTAATATCAGCGAGGTGGTCCTGCCTCCGTTGAAAACCGATTTGGCCAACGACAAAGACCGCGAAGTGATGGCGAGCCAAAGACTCGCTGCCAACAGCGCCACTCCGCTTCAGAAGGGACCGCGCCGAATGTGGGCGGACCCAAAGGGTAACTACGTGTGGGTGGCCGAATACTTTGCCGATCAACTGGCGCGGATTGACATCCACACTAAAGAAGTTAAGGAATACCCTTTGCCGCACCGCTGGAGTCAGCCGTACGCCTTAAACGTGGACAAGAACCATAATGTTTGGATCAACATGCTGAATCGGGACGCCATCGCCAAGTTCGATCCGAAGACGGAACGGTTTACAGAGTATCAACTGCCCACGCGGGGTACGGAAATCCGGCATATCGTACCCGACAATAGCACCGATCCGCCGACCATCTGGGTCCCGTACGATGGGGTGCTCAAAATCGCCCGGCTGCAATTCAGATGAGGTATCCCCCGCCGTTGTTTCGGCTCTACACCAGTTTCAGGGTTGCTATATAACAAAACGCGATGCTGTCATCCTGATCCCTTCGGCATCGCTCAGGGTAAACTCCGCGAAGGATCTGCTTTTCATTGCGGTCAGCAATCCGTTGCGGGAAAAACAGATTCTTCGGGCCGACCAAAAGCGTCGGCCCTCAGAATGACGTCATCGGCAGCAACGGCGCTATACACCAACGGTGAAACCACTCTAGCGGCGCGGACCCTTCAGCGGGTTGCGGAATCGTCGCGTCTTCCCTTCTCCGGATCCAGGATCAGTTTCTGAACCCGCCAGTTGTTGAGATCAGCGACGTACAGCTCGTTTTCCGAGGGACAGGCCAGACTATGCGCCCAGTTGAACTGTTTGAGTTGCCGGCCGGCCTGGCCTAACATCCCCACCACCTTGCCGTCCAGAGTCAACTTGTAAATCCGGCCGGGGAACGCATCGTTGGTATAGAGGTATTGAGTGGGACCCGGCGTGATGCAAATTGTCCAGGGGGAGCCCGGCGCCATCGTGCCGGTCGTGGGCGGCGTCGCGGGCGTGTCGCCGAGCACAAAACGCGCTCCCGGAGGGGCAGGGACGTTGATTTTGATGATCCGGAGAAACTTGCCTTCGCCGTCGAACACCTGAATGCGCGCGTTGCCCCGATCCGCGACGTACACGTTCCCCTGGTTGTCCACGCCGATATTGTGCGCGGTGCTGAACTGGCCGGGTTGCGACCCCCGCGCGCCCCACGACTTGATCCAATCCCCGTTCTTGTCAATCTTGGCGACGCGCGAGTTCACGTAGCCGTCGCTGATGTAAATGTTCCCCGCGGCGTCCCAGGCCACGTCGGTCGGCTGGTTGAAGTAGTTGTCACGATGGGACGGCGGCGCAACCTTGCCGGAAGCAAGGTCCGGCAGGTGGGGATATTCGTGTTCTTCCGTGGCTTCTTCCTTGCGGCCAAGCACCATCGTCACGCGCCCTGCTGGGCTGAACTTGACAACCATGTTGGTCCCTTTGTCCACCACCCAGAGGTTGTCCTGCCGGTCCACCCGGATCCCGTGCCCGTACCCGAAGCCATACAGGTTCTTGCCGATTTCGCGCACATACTTGCCGTTCGGATCGAACTCCAGCACCTGCGTGGCGATCGAGCCGTACAACGGACCGGTGACGTTGGAGCGGGACAGCATGAAGACGTGTCCCTTGGAGTTGACCGCGACAGCCCCCATCTCCCCCAGATGCATCTCGATCGGATACTGAAAGTAATCCGGAACGGAAACGAAGGGGATTTCGGGTACGGACTGCTGCGCGAACGCAGGCGCCGCGAGCAGCATGAGTAGAACAGTGAACAGCCGTCTCATGATTACCTCCTGTTTCTATTCTCCACCGGTGCCATTTCCTGGATTGATCCGAGAGAGAATGGCGCGCCCTGGTAGACGATTCTAGCACTTTGCGAATGGGCCAAATGGCAGGTTTTTTCCTTCTAGAGAAGGTGCCTTAGTAGCCCTCGACTTGAGCATCACAGTTCGGAAGGGACTTCGTTGTGCGCGTTCGGTCCCATCGTCACAGTGTATCACCTGGAATCCGAGCGCAGCCGAACCGTGGAAGAACGGCATCCTTGGGAAACTCCTTGCAAGGCATTGAATTTTCTGGATATAATCTCTGCGTGACTCGCCGTATCTTCGCCTTTGCGCTCGCTTGCCTATTGCTGGGGTCTTCCTCTCAGAGCGGCTTTCTTCACCACCACAAAGTAAGCGACAGCGCGCACGCTCGCCAAGAGCATTATTCGTTCCACTCGCATTCGCACGCGCATCTCGGCCAGTTCCTGCACCCGCCAACAAGTAATCCCGATACTCACCCGGAAATGGGGGGCAGCGAGGGCGGCGACGATGCCATCTTTTTAAGTTGGACCCCCGCCACCTCCGGTTCGGTCACAGTGGATTTTTATGCGGTTCGGAGCGACGTTCCAACCGCCGTGCCTGAACAGAATCCCGCTTGCGTTCAACCCGCTGCCCGCCACTCTCACGATCCGCCGGAAATTCCGTCCTGCCCGGCGCGCGCTCCGCCTTCCTCTTCTCTTCCACGCGTCTAGCATCAGCCTAGCCGAAACAGCATTTGTCCAAATTTCGTTTGAGGTGAAGGTATGTCCATCGGGAGACGGGCGTCTCTATGCGTTGTGGCGTCTTTGACGCTCTTCCTCGCAGCCGCTGCTGCGCAGGAATTGACGGAGCAAGAGGCAGTGAAGCGGTTTCTCGGGCAAAGCCCGCAGAGCAGAGAACTGCGGGCGGCGGTCGCTGCGGTCCAGGCGGAAACGCGTGGCTGGAGCTTATGGCCGAACCCAAGAAGCAATGTGACACGCGAAGGGGCCGGCGTGACCAATTTTGTGCAATTAGAGCAGTCTCTGCCCATCAGCGGGCGGCTTGGATTCATGCGTCAGGCGGGAGCCGCCGCCGTGAACTCCTCGGACGCAAAATCACTTTTTGCAGTGTGGGAACTCTGTAGTGATATGCGTTTGGAGTTTTACGCTTTGGTCCTTGCGCAGGAACGCGAAAGAGCTATTAAGAAGAGCTTTGTAGACCTGGATGAGGTTCTGCGAATTCTGCAAGAGCGAGAAAAGGAAGGTGAAGGTTCCACATTCGACCGCCTGCGCACCGAGCGGGAACGGTTTGAGCTTCAAACAGAACTCGTGGCCGCCCAGGTCCGCACCTTGGAAGCCCGATCCCGGCTGGCTTCATTTTTTACTTCGGATATCGAACCGGCAGCGCTACGCGTACAGGGACAGCTTCAAAGTTCAGCCATCCTGCCTCCGCTATCGGAAGTGCTGGCCCGTGCCCTAAACACGCGACCCGACCTCATGTCCGAGCAGCAGCATTCCGAGCAACTGCGCTTCGAGCAACGTGCCGCAGAACGGCTGCGTATTCCCGAGCCGTTTTTCTATACGGGCCTGAAAAGAGCGGAAAATCGTGGATCCATGGAACTCGGCCCTGTCGTTGGCGTCTCCGTTCCTTTACCGATCTTCAATCGCGGCAAAACCGAAGTTGCCCGCTTGAAAGCGGAACTGGATCGAAGTCAGGCGCGGCGGGACGCGTTGCAACAGAAGCTCCAGGCGGAAGTGGAAGCGGCTTACGGCACGGTCGAATTGCGGAGGGGCATCGAGGGAGAATACCGGCAACAACTCGCGTCCACCGGATCTCGCTTAAAGAGTGTCGCGCAACTCGCCTATCAGGAAGGGGAGCACGGAATTCTGGAGTTGCTGGACGCATATCGGGTGACCCGTCAATCTGAGTTGCGCGAAGTGGAGCTGTCGGGAGCGGCGAAGGCGGCTGAGATTGAACTCGAGCGGGCAGCAGGGGAGCCAATTTTGAACCGAGAGGTTTTTCCATGAGCAAAGGAATGATGATTCTGACGTTCTTGATTTTGCTTGCGGGCTGCTCCCAGCCGCCCCAGGAATCAGCAACAGCGCCATCCGCGCCGGCACCGCAAAACGCCGCCGTCACGCATTGGACCGAGAAGTCCGAGTTGTTCATGGAATACCCGCCGCTTGTTTCGGGCACAACGGGGCGTTTTGCGGTCCATCTGACGAACTTGCGAACGTTCAAGCCGGTGGCCGAAGGACGTGTTGTGGTTCAGTTGAAATCAGACGAGTCTCGCGTTCAAACCTTTTCGGCGGAAGCGCCGTCGCGGCCTGGAATTTTCGGCGTAGACGTGCAGCCGGTGAATCCGGGAAATTACGTGATGACCGTCACGCTCACCTCTGCAGGACTGAGTGATTCCCACGAATTGGGCACCGTCGCGGTTTACCGCAACCAACAAGAAGTCCTCCAACAGAACGATCAGCCCACCGAGGAGCGAATTTCTTTTTTGAAAGAACAGCAGTGGTTCATGGACTTCGGAACGGAGTTAGCAGCAGAGCGGGAAATGCGGGAAAGCATCCGAGTGCCCGCAGAAGTGCGTCCCCGGAGCGGAGGAGAGGCGGAGGTGATTGCTCCCCTTACCGGAAGACTCGCGGGCACGCCAACCATTCCCGCGATTGGTTCGCTTGTTTCCCAGGGGCAGCCGCTGGCGTCTGTGATCCCGCATACGCCAAGTCCGGCAGACCTTCCGGCGCTGGAGTTTGCACTCGCTGAGGCCAATACAGGATTGGAGTACGCGCGCAGGGACCGAGAGCGGGCGCAGCGTCTGGTAGCCGCTGGCGCGGTCCCATCCAAGCGACTCGCTGAGGCGCAGCACGTGGAAACCGTAGCGATCGCGCGAGTGAAGGCGGCAACGGAACGGCTCGCCCAATATGAAAATACTCGCCGGTCTGACGGCGCGCTCCCGAACGACTCCCTGTTCACTCTGCGGTCCCCTATCTCCGGCGTCATCGCGAACGTGAACGCCATTCCCGGTTCCAACGTGAACCAAGACGATAGACTCTTCCGCATTGTGGCCTTGGACCGTGTATACGTCGCCGGATATGTCCCCGAGGCGGAAGTACATCGCTTGCGTCAACTGACGGGTGCTGAGATTGAAATGACGGGCGCGGAGCGTCCCTTGTCGGCGGTCAGGCTGGTGTCTGTCAGCGGCCTCATTGATCCGCAAACGAGAACTGCGAGCGTCCTCTATGAAGTTCCCAATGATGAGCGAAGACTTTTTGTTGGAAACACGGTATCCATGCGGCTCTTTCTGTCGGGCAGACTCCAAACGGTAGCTGTGCCTGCCGACGCAGTGATTGACGATGGCGGCCGCCCGGTGATTTTTGTACAGGCTGAGGGGGAATCTTTCGTCCGCAAGCCCGTCAAAGTCGGCGTGCGCGAATCGAATTACGTCCAGATTACGGACGGTTTGCGGGCCGGTGAGCGCGTTGTAACACGCGGGGCGTATCTGATTCGGCTTTCTGCTCTCTCCACCCAGATTCCCGCTCACGGGCACGTGCACTAAGGGGAGTTACAACATGATTGACGGATTGATTCGCTGGTCCTTGAAGCACCGTTTGCTTGTGCTCACCTTGGCTGCTGCGTTTCTCGCGTGGGGCGGGTATCTCGCTTCCACCATGCCTGTGGACGTGCTGCCCGATCTGACGGCGCCCACGGTGACAATTCTGGCCGAAGCGCCCGGCATGGCGCCTACCGAAATGGAATCGCTGGTGACCTTCCCCATCGAGACCTCATTGAATGGCGCTAGCGGGGTGAGGCGCGTTCGCTCGGCGACTGCCGTGGGTGTAGCGATCATCTGGGTTGAATTCGATTGGGGCGAAGACATCTATCGCGCCCGTCAGAACGTCAGCGAGAAATTGAACCTGGCCCGGAATTCGCTGCCTCCAGAGGTGGAAGTTGTCCTTGCGCCGATTTCTTCGATCATGGGTGAGATCCTCTTCCTATCGCTGGAATCAGACCGCCATTCACCGCTCGAACTGCGTACGGTCGCTGACACCATATTGCGGCGGCGGCTCCTCTCCGTTCCCGGAGTTTCGCAAGTAATCTCCACAGGAGGCGGTCAGAAGCAATATCAGGTGTTGATCTCCTCCGCGAAGCTCAAAGCCTATGACTTGTCCCTTGACAATGTCGTCGAAGCCTTGCGCTCGGCCAATCAAAACACCTCGGCAGGATTCCGCGTGGCAGGAGGACAGGAATATTTGATCCAGGCGATAGGTCGGGTCTCGAATCTCGATGATATTGCGCAAACCGTCGTGGTTTCCCGCGACTCCCGGCCGATTCTGCTCCGCGATTTGGGCGAGGTCCGTATTGGGCAGGCTCTCAAACGCGGTGAAGGCTCACATAATGGGAAACTCGCGGTCATACTGGGCATTCAAAAACAACCCGGAGCCAACACGCTTGACCTGACCCGTACCCTGGACCAGGCGCTGAACGAGATTGAACCAACGTTGCCGCAAGGAATGAAGATAGACAGGGATGCCTTCCGCCAAGCGGACTTCATTCGGGCGGCGCTCGGCAATCTTTTGGCTGCTTTGCGCGACGGGGGCTTTTTGGTTGTGCTGGTTGTCGTGCTTTTTCTCGCGTCTACTTCAGCCTCGGTCATAACTCTTCTGGCCATCCCTCTCTCCCTGGTGGCTGCGATTGGGGGCCTGAAGATCGCGGGTCTGACGATCAACGCAATGACCCTCGGAGGATTGGCGATCGCAATCGGTGAATTGGTGGATGACGCGATCATCGATGTTGAAAACGTCTTCCGCCGGCTGCGGGAGAACAAGCAAAAGCCAGAGGCAGAGCGCCTGCCCGCATTGGAAATCGTCTATAGTGCCAGCAGCGAAATTCGCGGTTCCATCGTTTACGCAACTCTAATTGTGATCCTGGTGTTTGTTCCGCTCTTCCTCTTGGAGAGCGTAGAAGGCCGTCTTCTCAAGCCCTTGGGATATGCCTATGTTGTGGCGTTAACCGCTTCCCTGGTAGTCGCCTTGACGGTTACTCCCGCGCTTTGTTCTCTGCTGCTGCCCCGGGCGAAAAAAGTCCTTCAGGGCGCAGAACCTACATTGGTCAGGTGGCTGAAACGCGGTTATCAACCGATACTTCGATGGTCGCTGAACCATACGATCATCATCCTCGTCGGGGCCGTGACGCTGTTTGCGGCCGCCTTGGGAAGCTTTCATTGGGTTGGCCGGGCATTTCTGCCGGAGTTTAACGAAGGCGCGCTCACCATTAGCGCGGTCACTCTTCCCGGCACCAGCCTGGCTGAATCCGATAAACTCGGTCAGACCTTGGAGCGAATTCTGCTGGGCGTTCCGGAAGTGGTCTCCACGGCACGCCGTACGGGGAGGGAGGAATTGGACGAGCACGTGCAAGGTGTGGAATCCGCCGAAATTGATGTGCGTCTCGTAATGCGCCAGCGGCCCAAGGATGAAGTATTGAACGAAATTCGCGAAAAGGTGACGCTGCTTCCAGGGATGAATGTGACCGTAGGGCAGCCGATCTCCCATCGCATTGATCACATGCTCTCGGGAACCCGGGCCAACGTCGCGGTAAAGATATTTGGCGAGGACCTGTTTGCTCTGCGTGCGATTGCCAAACAAGTGGAATCGGTCATGCGGGAAGTGGACGGGGTCGTGGACCTTTCCACGGAACAGCAGACGGACATTCCAACGGTGCGTGTGCGCTTGAATCGAGAGGCGCTCGCCCGTTACGGCCTGGGGGCCGGAGCAGCCGCCGAAACGCTGCAAACGGCTTTTTCGGGTCGGCCCGTCGGCCAGGTCTTAGAGGGCCAATTTGCCTTTCCTCTGGTTGTTCGATATCAGAATCAGAATACGGCAGACATCGAATCCATTCAACAGACGCAGATCGACACCCCTGGTGGTCTGCGAATTCCCCTGGCTGCTGTGGCGGATATTCGCGAAGACCGAGGCCCCAACTTCATCAACCGGGAAAACGTGCAGCGAAAGATTGTGGTCCAATGCAACGTGGCAGGTAGGGACCTGCGGAGCGTTGTCAATGACATTGAGCGCCGTGTGCAATCCTCGGTTCAGCTTCCCCGCGGCTACCGCATCGAATACGGCGGCCAATTTGAGAGCGAAGCGCGTGCGTCCCAACGCCTGCTCTGGCTCGGGGTCCTGGTGGTCATCGGCATTCTTGTGATCCTGTTCACCGCGTTCGATTCCTTGCGGGACGCGCTCATCATCATGGCCAATCTGCCATTGGCATTGATTGGGGGAGCCGCAGGAGTATTCGTCGCGGGGGGGGTCCTGTCCGTGGCGTCCATTATCGGCTTTATCACATTGTTCGGAATTGCAACCCGCAACGGAATTATGCTGATCTCCCATGTAAGACATCTCATGACCGCCGAGGGTGTCCAGGACCTGCGCCAAGCCGTAATCACCGGCGCCTCCGAGCGCTTGGCGCCGATCCTGATGACCGCCCTCACCGCCGGTCTTGCGCTCATCCCAGTGGCCCTCGGCATGGGGAAACCCGGCAGTGAGCTTCAGGCACCGATGGCAATTGTGATCCTCTTCGGCCTGCTTTCTTCAACGGCACTAAACATGATTGTTGTGCCGTCTATCTATGCGCGCTTCGGCAAACGGTCTGCGTCATAAGAGCAAGTCACCATACTAGGGCTGGTCTGATCCTTGCGGTTCTTTCGGAAGTCGCGGTTTTCTTGGCATCTTCGGACACTGAAGAGGAGTCTAGTATTACTGATACTCATAGGACCTGACACCACCTCCGTTGTCATCCTGATCCCGGCGTGCGGGAGCCTGTCCTGAGCAACGCGAAGGAAGGGACCTGCACTTCTTCTGAATTCTGACTCCGGACTTCTGGCTCCTTCTTCGTCACTTGCCACTCGTCACTGCTTTCTCATTGACAAGCCCGCCGCGCCTGCGTAGTATCGCCTTCAACGAGGAACACCGAAACCTGTGACGAAACCTGTTTTGCGTCCGCGCACTCTTCTCACTCCTGACTCCTGGCTTCCACTTTCCGTTCGGCGGGAAGGCGGCAAGATCTGGAGCCACATCCGGCAAAAATGGCTTGTCGAAACGCCTGAGGAGCGCGTGCGGCATGCCTACGTCGTTATGCTCCACAACGAATACGGCTTTTCCCTGGACCAGATGGACGAAGAGTTGAGTCCGCTGGCGGGACGCGGATCCGCACGCGCGCGTGCCGACATAGTCGTGTGGCGAACGGTCCAGGACAAGGCTGACAGCAAGACCCCACTGATCGTGATTGAATGCAAGTCCGATAACGTAACGATCAAAGCGGCGGATTACGCCCAAGGTGAAGCTTACGCCCTCTACTGCAATGCTCCATTCTTCGTCACGCACAACAACCGCGAGACGCGGTACTGGCGCGTCAAGAAGGACCGGATGCCGGGGGAGATCGATGAGATCGAGAATATCCCGCACGCTGACGCAAGCGACAAGGATATTCGAGAGCTAATCGAAAAACTGAAGACCTTCAAGGAAGACGAGTTCGCAGATCTGCTCCACTCCTGCCACAACGTAATCCGCAACCGCGAGCACTTGGACCCGGCGGCTGCGTTCGACGAAATTGCCAAAGTCCTGTTCGTCAAGGTGTGGGTGGAACGAGAAATGAAGGCGAAAAAGAGGCGCGTGAACCTGTTCACCGCCGACTACCTGGACGAACAGCTAGGCACGCACCCCCTCAATGAACTGTTCCAGCAAACCAAGGAAGCCTTTGCCGATGATCGCATATTCGGGAATGACGACCGCATCAACCTGAAACTGGCGACGGGACGGGAAATCGTTCGGTTGCTGGAGCGCTATAATCTTTCCGATACCAGCGAAGATGTCAAAGGCATCGCGTTTGAACGTTTCCTGGGCAAGACCTTCCGAGGTGAGATCGGTCAATTTTTCACGCCGCGAACCATTGTTGAATTCATGGTCCGCATGATGGCCCCTAAGGAAGGCGACGTGGTTTGCGACCCGGCGAGCGGATCGGGCGGCTTCTTGATCCGTTTCTTCGAACTGGTCCGCGAATCCATCTTGGCCGAGGTGGACCGCGAGTACCAAGGTTTTGTGGCCGAACTGGACAAGAAGAAGCTATCGGAATCCAAGCGGGCCGAACTGCTGCGCGAGAAATATGCCGAACTCCAGGCGACCATCGACCAGCGGAAACGCGATTCGCGGTTATGGAAGCTGGCCAACCGCTGCATATACGGCTGCGACGCCAACGACCGCATGGCCCGCACGTCAAAAATGAACATGATCATGCACGGCGACGGGCATGGCGGGGTTCACCACCACAACGGCTTCATCAACGTCAACGGCATCTTTGAAGGCCGATTCGACATTCTCCTGACCAACCCGCCGTTCGGCGCGAACGTCGAACCGTCGGACCATATCACCGACACCGACGTAAAGACGAGCGATGACGAGTACCGCCGCTATGCTGAAACGTATGGTCAACTCTACAAGGAGGCGCATGGCCGCGTGAACGCTGCGAAGGGAAAACCAATCGCGTCCGTTTTTGACCTGCCGAGGCGGGGCGGTGATGGAAAGAAACTAGGCAAGGTCAAGACGGAAATTTTGTTTATCGAACGCTGCCTGGCGTTGCTCAAGCCGGGTGGCCGAATGGGAATCGTGTTGCCAGAGGGCATCTTCAATAACCCGTCGTTGGGATATGTCCGGGAGTTCTGCGAAGACCGTGCCCGCATTCTGGCCGTTGTAAGCCTTCCTCAAGAAACGTTCTATTCGTCTGGCGCGTCAGTTAAGGCATCGCTTCTGTTCTTGGGGAAATTCACCAGCAAGGAGCAAGCCGATTTTGAGAAGAAACGCGATGCGGCCAAAGCGGAAGTGGAAGCCAAGTACGCCGACGAAACCGCAGCGGAAACGGCACGATTGGAAACTGAAATCGGAGCGGCCAAAAAAGCCCAGGACGCAAAACGTCGGAAGAAGGCGCAGTACGAGCTTGTCAACTACCTGGCCCGCATCGCGGAAACGAAAACCCGTGAAGTCCGTGCCGTGCTCAAAGAGCGGTTTGACTACCCGATCTTTCTCTACGAAGCCGAGAAGGTCGGCATTACGGCCACTGGTGAGCCGGATACGAACGAACTTTACACCAACTCAAACATGCCGGCGGGGATCACCCCTGAAGATACCTGTCTGGAGCTTTTTCGGCGATTCAGGAAGAAGCCGGATGCCGTTGCCTCGCCGGTTAGTGTTGGGAGGTGAGTAATGAGCATCGGGGCTGTAGCATCACCTCACGCGTCCGTTGTTTGGTTCCGTGACCTTTACCGCTGGAGCGTTTCTTCATTCGTCTCCACTGGTTGGCGCTGGCCAGCGGAGGCAATCCGTCCTCTCTCGGCGGCCTTATCGCGAAAGAGCATTGGCGTTGACTGTTCGAAGACTCCATCCGGGGCTATTCGGCTTGTTACGCTTCATTTCGATGGAGAAATCGAACTGCGCGATGCCGATGCAGCCGATAGTTTCAAGGGCCGGTTATTTTTCGCCGATCCCGGCGACGTAATTTATTCCAAGATCGACGTTCGCAATGGCGCTATCGGCATCATTGCCAAAGATTTGGGTAGAGTTTGCGTCAGTAGCGAATACCCCGTTTATGCTGTCGACTCGAATACGGCCGACGCCCACTATATCAAGCTGGTCTTTCGGACTGACGTTTTCCGTCGCAAGATCAACAGCATGATTAGCGGTGCGAGCGGGAGGAAACGCGTGCAACCATCGGACCTTGAATCAGTCGAAATCCCCCTGCCGCCGGTGCCCGTACAACGCACCATCGTGGCACTGTGGGAAGCGGAGCGGAAGGCGGCGGCGGGCACGCAAGCCAAGATCGAAGAGCTTGAACGCAACATTGAAGCCCGCTTTCTTGCCGACCTCGGCTTGAAGGCCCCCACAAAAGCCAGGTTGCCCAAAGCCTTCGGCGTGTGGTGGAAAAACCTCGTGCGCTGGTCTGTCACGTTTAATCAGCTCGCGAGTGTGGCCGCCGACATTAGCGGCGGCAAGTATCCGCTTACGACCTTGGGTCACGTCGGAACCGTGTCTTACGGAATTCAGAAATCCCCGGCCAATCGACCCGGCCAACATCCGCGTCCGTATCTGCGCGTTGCCAACGTGCAACGCGGTGAATTAGACCTGCGCGAGATCAAGTACATCGACGTGCCAGATTCAGAACTGCCCAGCTTGTTGCTTGAACCAGGCGACTTGGTTGTTTGCGAAGGGAACAGCGCTGACCTTGTAGGCCGACCGGCAATATGGCGAGGCGAAATCCCCGATTGCGTCCACCAGAACCATATTCTCAAGGTACGCGTAGATCGGGTACAAGCGATGTCCGGATACCTGTTGGAGTACATGAACAGCGCGCCCGCTCGTAACCACTTCCGGGCGCGTGCAAAATTCACTACGAACCTTGCATCCATCAACAGTAACGATTTGCGAGAACTGCCATTGCCGTTACCACCGCTGGAAACCCAGAGAAAGATTGTTGAACGAATTGCAAATCGACGCGCCGAGATCGCCAACCTGCGGGCTGACGCGAAAGCCCGCGCCAACGCGGCCAAGGCCGAGGTCGAAGCCATGATCCTGGGTACAAAGCCGGTGGAAGGAGCGTGATATGCCGCGCACCTCAAGATACGTCACCATCGAAGGCCAAGTTGCCGACGATGTAGGTTTCGCATCGGGACCACGCGAGCCGACGGCGCGCAGGTGCTCACGCTGCCGGAGACCATCACCGTCGCGGCGGCGCGGCCTGCGATCTTCTCGACGAATCAGCAGGGCACGGGGCAGGGAGCGATTCTGAACCAGGACTCCGCGCCGAACTCGGCGGCCAGCGCGGCTGCGCGCGGGAGCGTGATTCAAATTTATGCGACGGGGTTAGGGCCGACCAATCCTGTTGTGCCAAGCGGAAGTGCGGCTCCGTCCTCGCCGCCCGCCGTGGCGACCAACGCGGTGACGGCCACGATTGGCGGTGTCACTGTGCCGGCGCAGTTTGCGGGATTAGCGCCGGGCTTTGTGGGACTGTATCAGGTGAACGTAGAAATTCCGGCGGGCGTCACTCCCGACCCCGAAGTCCCGCTGATATTGCTCCAGAGCGGCGTGCCGAGTAACACCGTCACCTTGGCCGTGCGGTAGAAGAGAGAAGTTAGAAGTCAGGAGTCAGAAGTCAGAATCGGAGCCGCCCTTCGACTTCGCTCAGGGCCATGAGCGAAAGCCGAATGGCGACCGTAAGCGAGCGGTCAGAAGTCAGAAGAAAAGCAGGCCACGGAGACACAGAGGCACAGAGAAAGTGCGGGGCCTTCTCCCGCTTACCGGGATCGGATGACAAGCCGGAAGGCGGAAGTCAGAAGTCAGTGTTTCTGGCGGAACTGGGTTTACAGCACAAAAGCTGCGTGATTTTGGGGGTGATGGGCCAGTTTCCCGGTACGCTGATTCTCAGGCGGAATTCGGCTTCGATGGGACAGTTCGACATTTCTGCAAACCCTTGGCGACTACGTCGGTGACGAGACACGGCTCGATTGAGAAGCCACGCACGAATCGCTTGCCAGTAGCCCTTCGCCGCAACTGAACAGATCCGGCTGGAAGCCGGACCATGCCGTTCTGTTCTGTGGTCACACTCTACCCCGAAACCGATCGAGTTTACGGCGATCGCGTTTCGACGGTCTCCCTTCCCGCGACGATTCGAAATGCGACATCGCTTTACGCTCCGCGGCCAACTGTAGCCGCAACTCCCGGCTCGTCTCTGTCTCGCGGTAAAGCGTCTGCGCAACCGCTGCCGGGCCGCGCATCTCACTGAGAAGCGCGACCTCCACCTGAAACGCGCCTGCGTCGCTCTCCACTTGCAACAGGTCGCCGACGCGGACCTCGCGCGAAGACTTGGCTTTTTGTCCGTTGGACGCAATCCTGCCGAGTTCACATGCCCGTGCGGCGAGCGCGCGCGTCTTGAAGAATCGGGCGGCCCAGAGCCACTTGTCCATTCTCACGCGGGCCATCATTCCATTTTCGCATAACGGCGGAATCTTAAGCGGGGCATCCGTGTCAACGCCTTCTGGGATGCGGACCACCGGCCCGAGTGAACCGCGTCACGATCTTGAAAGGCATCGTGAAAGGGAGCTGCGAAGCGCTCCCAGGCTTGACTTTCCCCTGCCAAGTTGATATAAATCCGTCAATCAGGGTAGGCGGTGAAATCAAACAGTGACGTGGAACGAGATGTTTTCTTTCCAAAGGATGAAGAGGCGCGTCGTTGCCTCGAACACTGTTTTGTCATGGCATGGGACCCGCTGCGGTCGGAGCTGCTTACGCCTGGAGGCGTATGCTGGCCAACCATTTTTCGCCCGGCTGCTCCACCCGGGGATTCGCATGAAAAAATCCAGCCCTGTCCCGCTGGTTGCTCTCCAAGGGAAGCATCCATACGGCGAGCACCCGTAGCGGTGGTCCATAGCATTTTCATCCAGACTTTTCCATGACCTCGCGATGTCGCGGTTGCCGGTATGATCCAACCCGTTTCCCGAATCGTGCTCCGGTCCCTGCTGAAAAAGAAGAGGTGCTCCGCAATTCTCCCAATCCTTCAGGCGTCGGATCCCTTGGAGAGGGTCCGAGTTCTTGGGAGGTAGTGGGTCAGTTTGAATATTTCCGAACTGGAAGGGCACGGTTTCACCTGGATTATTCATGAAGGACGGTCCTTTTTCTCTAGCCCAGCGCTTCAGCGCTGGGTAGGCAGTGTCAAGAATGACCCCCAGCCCGAAACGACATATAGATGTCGTTTCGCAGCGGGCTTCCCAAGGCCGGCTTTAGCCAGAGGGTTTAACGAGGGCTAAAGCCGAAGACCGAAAGGCTGCTAAAGCAGCCTGTAAAATAAATTGCTCCGCTTACCCCGGTCCCGCCAAGCGGGACCGGGGCTAGAGAAAAGGGGAACGGCTACAGAAGCAGCTTGGCAACGCTGGGACCAGCGCGTTTTGCGAAACCGTTATGAATAATCCAGGTTCAGGAACAGAAATCCATGTCAGGGCATAGCAATCCGGGAAAGGGAAATCGGAGGAAGGCTGTTCTGATGATGGCTCTGGCGATCATTGCGTCCAGCCGGTTGCCATTAGAAGCTCAAAACACCAGCGTCACCGGCGTGGTAAAAAGCGCGGCGGGAGAGCCCGTGTCGGGCGCATTGGTCAAAGTGAGCAGCCAAGAGGAGCGGATTGAATTCATGGTGGTCACGCAGGCACAAGGCCGCTACAGCACTCCCAATCTTCTTCCGGGAAAGTATACGATCCAGGCTTTTGGAGGCACTCATCAGAGTCCGTCTGCGGACCCGATCGAGCTCCGCAGGGGCCGGCAGGGGAAGACGGATGTTGTATTGAGCGCCCTGCTGCAGATTTCTCCGCGAGAGAAACGGATGACGGACGCGGCAGAATACGAGAAGTTGATGCCAGTGTCGGAAGATGGAATCCAACATGTCATCGCGGGCATTTGTTCTGAGTGTCATTCATTGGAGTGGATTCTTTCCGCCCGGAAGACTCCGGAGAAGTGGCAAGAAACTCTGGATAGGATGGGAGTCAAAGTAATCGGGAATCGGCGGGCTCTCAGCCCGCTGGTGAGGCCGCAACGGGAACACGAAGACCCCTTGATGATGAAATATTTCTCGAAGCATTTCACCCCGGGTGTCCCTCAGGACCCTCGGGTTGTGAAGCAGTGGCTCCTTCGCAAAGGGGGCCCTTCCCACCCCAACAGAAACCTGCCCCCAACGTTGCTTACGGGTGCGGCCGCCAAATACTTCGCGATGGAGTTCTCTCTGCCGGCCGGCTCTGCGCCCCATGACATCGCGGTTGATTCCCAGGGGATAGCCTGGGTCAGTGAAAGAAACCCAGGCATGCTTGGCCGGTTTGATCCCAATTCGCTTGCATATGGCCGCATGGCATCTCCTCCTGGGGCGTATCCCGAGTTCCAATTGAACGCGGTTGCGGTTGATCCCCAAGACCAGATTTGGTGCGTGGATGACGGTCCCAACGCTCGCATTCTACAGTACGATCCGAAAAGCCGGGAATTCAACAGCTATCCGATTCCCGAGTATCGTTGGCCGGTTCCTGAGATCGGTTGGGCCCGGATCCAAACGCTCGGTTTCTTGAAAGGGCAGGTCTGGGCAGCGGGAAAAACGTCCGACCGGATCATTCGGCTGGACCCTAAAACCCGAAGGTTTACCCACTATCCTCTGCCCCGGATTTCGGTGCCTTTTGGATTGGCGATCAGCAGCGGCATGGTTTGGTACTCGGCACAAGTCGGCAACGCTGTCATGAAACTGGATCCAAGCACCAGCAGACTTACACCCTTTATCGTGCCCACCCTGAGATCCGGCCTGAGAGGGATGGCGGCCGATGGAGAAGGGAATCTCTGGGTAGCGGCACTGGAATCAGGCAAGCTGGTAAACGTGGATCGCACGGGTAATATTACGGAATACTCTCCCCCCACGGAAGACCCCGGTCCTTTTGCGGTCGCTGTGGACGCGAAACGGAACCTGATTTGGTTTAGCGAAGTTTTCTCGGACAGGATTGCCCGGTTTGATCCCAGCACCAGCACATTTGTGGAGTTTCCGCACCCGAGCGCGGATTCCGATGTGCGAAGGATCGAGGTAGATCGCAGTCATCCGAATCGGGTGTGGTGGTCCAGCCCTCGCAACGACAAGATCGGGTACATGGAAGTGATGGATTGAATTCCCCGCCCCGTTAGATACCCGCCGATGCGCCGCGCTCGGCTCAGGCGCGCGCGTCGAGTGCAGCCTTGACCCGCTCCGGCGTGAAGGGGACCTGCCGGATACGGGCGCCGGTGGCGTCAAAGATCGCATTCCCGATCGCGGACGCGACCAGCGTAATGGAAGTTTCGCCTGCACCCATTGCTCTTTCGTTGGGCCGGTTGATCAGTACGACTTCGATTTTCGGCGCCTCGAAACCTAACGGCAGGCTACGGTAGGTTTTCCAATCGAAGGAATTCACTTTCTGGTCGTCCCAAGTCACCTCTTCCAGAAGCGCGCGGCTGACTCCCTGGAGAGCGCCGCCTTCGATCTGATTTCTGAGGCCGTCGGGGTTGGAAATCGGGCCGCAGTCGTTGCCTGCGAACATGCGCCTGACCGCCACCTGTCCGGTGGACTGATTCACCTCAACCTCAGCGACCAGCGCGCAATATCCGTTACGGCCCTCATACAGGACGCAGGAGACGCCCCGCCCGGTCGCGACGCCGGTCTTACGGATTCCGGGCTTGGGCGAGGGACGGGCGTCCCAGTTGGCAGCCTTCGCTGCCGCCTGGAGCACCTCGCTCAACCGGGAATCACGCAGATGACGCAGACGAAACGCAACCGGGTCCGCCTTTGCCTTTGCAGCCAGCTCATCCATGAAGGATTCCTGGGCAAAGGTGTTCTGGAGCCGTCCGGGGGACCGCAGCGGGCCTGTCCAGAATGACGATCTCACGTTGTGTCCCAGGATCCGCGCGCTCTTGATGGTCCCTGTGCCATAGCACTCGGCGCCAATGCAGCCGGCCACATAGGAGGGCACTGCGTTGCCGTTGTTGTTAAATTCCCTGGGCTCCGGCGCGGGCGATCGCGGAGCAAACTCCTGCGGTTGAAAGCCCGCCAGCATGCCTGTGATTACGTTCCCGGGAGTCTCATTCCCCGGCCGCCCCCCCAGCGTCGGGGACCAGGATTCGTGCTCCCAGGCAACGATATTGCCTTGAGCGTCCAGCCCGGCGCGCTCGTCCATGACAAATGCGCTTCCGTAATTCTCCCACGCCATTTCATCTTGGCGCGAGAGTTGCACGCGGACGGGCTTTCCGGCCGCCTGCGAAAGCAGGGCGGCATCGTAGCTGACGGTGTCGGCGCCGTTCAGCCCATAACAGCCGGAACCCCGCCGGTAGATGACGCGCACGTTTTCCGGCTTCAGGCCGAGCACCATGGCCGCGGTGTTTCGCTGGGGCCAAACCCCTTGCGTAGGCGACCAGATGGTGGCTTTATCTGCCTGAACATCAGCGACCGCGCATGAACTGCCCACCGAGCCGTGCATTTGATGGGGGTGGTAATACGTAGCTTTCAGAACCGTAGCGGCTCCCGCCAGCTTTTGCTCCGAGTCGCGGGAATCGAGCACCATCGTGTCGCGGGTCGGCTTCTGATTTCGCAGGTGATCGTAATAGCGCGAGTAACTCGGCAGCCCGGTTCCAGGGGTCCACGTCACCTTCAGTCTGTCAGCGGCCTGGATCGCCTGCCAGGGTTTTTGCGCGACTACGCCGACGAAGTTCTTCTTGACGACCACCTGGACTACCCCCGGCATATCCTGAACCGAACTTTCATCCACACGGACCACAGTCGCGCCGACGGCCGGAGGTCTCACCACCCTGCCGTGCAGCATGCCGGGCAGTCGCACATTGTGGACAAACTCAAACTGCCCCGTGACTACAGCCGGGAGGTCCTCGCGTTTTACCGGGGTGCCGAGCACTTTCCACTCGCTGGCCGGCTTGCGCTTCGCGTTCCTGTCGAGCGTGAGGTTGAACTTCTTCCCGCCGACCAACTGGCCGTAACTCACTTTCTTGGCGGGGTCGTTCTTCACGCTGATCACGCTATCGGCGGCCGTGAGCTGATCCGCCGTCGCACCGAGATGCGCCGCAGCGAGCCGGAACAGGGCTTCGCGAGCCGTGGCGGCGCCCTGGGCCAAATTAGTATTATTGAAATTGGCGGGATGGGACCCGCTGCCCGAAGTCACGCCCTGATCCGGTGTAAACGCGGTATCGGAATAGATGAGCGTTACGCGATTCAGGGGCACAGACAGTTCTTCCGCCACCAGTTGCGTCTGGACTGTGGACATACCCTGACCGATTTCACACTTGCCCGTGTATGCTGTCACGTTGCCGTTTGCGGCGATGGCGATCCAGGAATCCACCTGGTTGGCGGGCGGCGAAGCGGCTCCGGCCCGTTCCCCAAGGGCCTGAGAAGCGGCTGGCTGGCTGGCCGGCCCCGCCGTGCTGAAGCCGACCAGCAGCGCCCCGGAGGTTTTCAGAAAATCCCTGCGAGAAAATCCAGCGGCTTTCAGAGCGGAGAGGGCCTCCGGCGTCAGAGCCAGCGGGCTTGTGGCTTTCCAGAATTTCTTCATCACGCCCTCCCCTGCGCGTAGCGCATGATGGCCCGGTGCATCCGGACATGAGTGAAGCAACGGCAGAGGACGCCCGCCAGCGCTTGCTGGATCTGCGCTTCCGTGGCTTTCGGATTCTTGTCCAGGAAAGCTTCCGCGGTCATGATGACGCCGTTGACACAAAAGCCGCATTGCGAGGCGGCCTCCTCAATGAACGCCTGCTGGATGGGGTGCGGCTTCTCGGGGCTTCCCAGCCCTTCCAGGGTCGTGATTTCCACACCCTCTACGTCCTTCACCGGCGTGGAACAGGACCGGATCGCCTCGCCTTTCACGATGACCGTGCATGCGCCGCATTGGGAAAGGCCGCAACCGAACTTCGGACCGCGCAGCTCCAGATCGTCGCTGAGCACGTAGAGCAGCGGAGTGGTGGGATCCACGTCCAGGCTGTGTGTGCGGCCATTCACTTTCAGAGTGATTACGCTCATATCATCCTCGCCACGCCTGGCTCATCCGGGCCAGGCTCGAGATTTGCTGGTTCCGTTTTCGAAAGAGTGTTTGAATCCGACATCATTGTATCCCGGATTCTCCCGCCACCTGCCAATTCCCCGTGGCTATGCCATTTTCAGGGTCGGTGTAGAGTACGTGGGGACGTCAGGGCACGACTTCAGTCGTGCCGGAGGGCCTGTCAAATCAACTCCTCTTCCTTACGGCTTCAGCCGCTGAGGGACGTACCTCAGGGGCTAAAGCCCAGCGACAACGACGCGGCTTTTCGGCATGGCTGAAGCCATGCCCTGACGACTTTCCGCCCCTATATATCAACGGTGAAAATGCTCTATGCCCCAATCCGCAGCAGCCTGGCCGCGTTGCCGCCCAGGATCGCTCGACGGTCGGCGTCGCTCAGCGCCGGCGTACTGAGGATATGATCTACCGCGTTTCTGTTCCACTCGCTTTGATAGTCGGTTCCTAAGACAACCTGGCCGGCGCCGACGGTTGCGACCAGATGCCGCAGGGCCTCGCCGGTAAAGACGACCGTATCGAAGTAAATCTGTCTGATATACTCGCTGGGTTTTTTCTTGAGCGGTTTGCAATTCTCCCGAAAGACGTTCTGGCATTGATCCTGCCGGCCGGCGGAAGCCGGCAGAAACCCGCCGCCATGGGCCCCGCAGATCTTGAGTTCCGGAAAACGATCCAGCGTTCCATCCTGAATCAAATGAGACAGCGCTACTGCGGTCGCCATAGGGCTTCCCAGCGAATTGCCTAAGTTGCCGTTCCCACGGAACCGCCGCGCGCCTTCGCGGAACCCCTGCGGATGGATGAAAACGAACGCTCCCAGTTGCTCGGCCTTGGCCCAAAAGGGGTGAAACTTGGGGTCGGACAGTTCGTCTCCATTGACGTCGGTTGTGATGGCACAACCCCGCAATCGCAGGTTCTTGACGGCGTAATCCAGTTGCTGGGCGGCGAGGTCGGGATGCTGCATCGCGATGCTGGCCAGTCCCACGAAGCGGTCCGGGCGGGCTGCGCAGAGTTCACCGATTTTTTCATTCTGAAGCTGGACGATCCGGTCCGCGAGGTTCCGGTCCGCCCAATTCCAAATATTGAATCTGCCGATGCTGACCGCCTGCACGTCAATTCCGGCCCGGTCCATTTCTGCGATACGGAGGTCCAGAGTGGTGATGTCCACTTCCGGGTCCGGGGTGGCCAGGAACTCCTCCAGGCTCTTGCCCTGCTCCGTGTCCTTGACCAGTTCCCAAACCTGGGAAACCCGAATGTGGGCGTGGACGTCAATGGTTTGTACGCGCCGGCCGCCCACAGTGACCTGCCGGCGTTTCACGCCGCCGGCCTGCATCGCTCCGAGCGCAGAATCAACCAGGCCGCAGCCTGTGAAGAAGATTCCAGCGGTGGCGCCCGCTGCATCTCTCAAGAACTCTCTGCGATTGGTCACGGCTCCCCCCTTCTTTGGCCCCGAAGCTTGCTGCTCGTCACCGGCCCTCGGTGGTCAATCGGAGGCTATTCTTTCGTTGCGAGCGCGAGCTCTTAAACTGCAATTCCTTATCGCTGGTTCCGCCGCCTAAAAGTATACACTCCCTGAAGTCAAAACGGATGCCGACCTTCGGTCAGCTCGATCGCCGTTCCCCAGGAGTCGGTGAGTTCCGCGCTCGCAGGGTCCGGGGGATCCAGTCTCACTCCGGCAGCCTCCCGCTTTGCCAGGAACTCCCTGCCGTTCGGTACCCTCTGGCGGCCTCCGTCGCCGCAAACTCGGTATGGCGACAGGGGGAAGATTCTGATAGCGATCCTAGAGCTTTTTCACCGATGATATATAGGGGATGAAAGTCGTCAGGGCAGGGCTTCACCTGCATTATTCATGAAGGACGGTCCCTTTTCTCTAGCCCAGCGCTTCAGCGCTGGGTGGGCAGTATTAAGAAATGATATCCAGCCCGCTTCAGCGGGCTTTCCCAAGTCGCCTTTAGCCAAAGGGTTTAGCGAGGGCTAAAGCCGAAAACCGGGAAGGCCGCTAAAGCGGCCTTTAAAATAAGTAGCTTTGCTGACCCCGGCCTGAAGGCCGGGGCTAGAGTTAGGAAGAGGAGCTGATTTGACACGCCTTCCGGCACGACTCAAGTCGTGCCCTGACGTCCCCACGTACTCTACATCAACCCCGAAAATGGTGTAAAGTCAAGAAGCTTCCGCCTGAAGAACGAGACCCGTTGGTTTTCGGGCGCCTCCCGAGAACTCCAGGGGACTGAAAAAGTAGAATGAAGGGAACGAATATGGGTCAGGTTCAAGACGCCAATCTCCCGGCAGCGAAAAGCGGCGCAACCATGAGCCGGCGCAGCCTGTTGCAAGGCCTGGGGTGGTCTGTCGTATTCGCGGCGCTTCCGCGCGGGGTGGGGTTTGCCGCGGAGAGCATCAGTCCGGTGATGGCTCAGCTCAGCGCCTATATGAGCGAGGCCCGCAACCGCGCGCTGCCGGACGAGGTGGTGGAGAAGGCCAAGCACCACATCCTCGATACCTTTGCGGCCATGGTTTCCGGCTCCGATCTGCCTCCCGGACTCGCGGCGCTCCGTTTCGTCCGCGCTTATGGCGGCGAGAAGGTGGCAACGGTCGTGGGCTCGAAGATGGTCTGTGGTCCGATCGAGGCGGCGCTCGCGAACGGCGTGATGGCTCATGCCGACGAAACCGACGACTCGCACGGCCCGTCGCAATCCCATCCGGGCGCCCCGATCGTGCCGGCCGCCCTGGCGGCTGGAGAGAAATTCGGCGTCGCAGGGGCGCACTTTCTGCGCGCCGTGGTCCTCGGCTACGATGTCGGACCGCGGGTAACAATGTCCATGGATGCCCTGGCTTTTCGGAGAGACAGCCACAAGAGCACCCACGCCATCGCCGGAATCTTCGGGGCCGCAGCCGCCGCGGGCTGCGCAGCCAGCCTCGACGCGCAGCAGATGCGCTGGCTGCTCGATTACACAGCCCAGCAGTCTTCCGGCATTGCCGCTTGGCAGCGCGATACCGACCATATCGAGAAGGCCTTCGTATTCGGCGGCATGCCGGCGCGCAGCGGGGTCACCGCGGCCTTGCTGGTGCAGTCGGGATGGACCGGCGTGGACGACATTCTGTCGGGACCCGACAATTTCTTTCTCGCCACCGCTCCCCAGGCCGATCCGGCCGGGCTGATCGAGAAGCTCGGTGAGCGCTATGAGGTGACCAGGACGGACATCAAAAAATGGTCCGTGGGATCGCCCATCCAGGCGGTGCTCGACGCGCTGGAACTCCTGCTGAAGAAGCGGCCCTTCGAGGCGGAACAAGTGCTGCGGGTAATCGTGCGGCTCTCGGCCACAGGGGCGGCCACCGTGGACAACCGCGAGATGCCGGATATCTCCCTGCAGCACATGATCGCGGTGATGCTGCTCGACAAGACCGCTTCGTTCCATGCGGCACACGACAAGCCGCGCATGCAGGAACCAGCGATCCTGCGGCAGCGCGCGAAGGTGCAACTCGTCCCCGATGAGGAGCTGCAGCGCCGCCTGCCGCGGCGGGAGGCGATCGTCGAGGTCACGCTTACCGACGGAACACAATTCCGCGAGCATGTCGAAGCGGTGCGCGGAACCGCTGCAAACCCGATGACCCGCGATGAGGTGGTCGCGAAATCCCGCGAGCTGATGACCCCCATCCTCGGAGCAGCGAACTGCGCCAAGCTCATCGCGCGCGTGCTCGGACTCGAGAACACAGGGGACATCCGAGAATTTCGACCCTTGCTGCAACGGGCCTGATCCAGCAGCTTCTACGAAGTTCCGCGCGCTCAGTCAGCGATGGGGGAAAGACCGCCCCTCTCCGGCGGACGGTAGGTCTTCAACGCATTCCCCTTGGGCTTGAAATTCACTCCCACAATGGTCTGGATGCCCCGCGACCCAAACCAGACGCTGCCGTCCTTGTCAATCTCCACTTTCGGCACGCTCCAACGCACTTGCGGCAGGGGATAGTAGGTGAACTTCTTCGTTGCCACGTCAAACCGGATGAGCGAATTGTAGGTGTCGTCGGTCACCCAGATGCTGCCGCGATTATCCGGCCACGCTTCGTAAAAGCCCCCATGCTTGTATTGCGGCTGGTATTCGATGATCTGCGCGGTGTCCGGGTCGAGATAGCCCAGCTTCCCGATGGAATATTCCGTGAACCAGACCTTGCCTTTGTTGTCCACGCCGAGCCGCCGGGTTCCGGAAGGCTGCGAGGGAGTGGGATACTGCGTCCACTTCTCGGTGGCCGGATTAAACCGGAACACAATGTGCTTGGGCCGCCCGACGGTCCAGATGTTGTCCTGCGGGTCCACGGCCAGCCCGTAGGTCTTGGCGCCCTCGACCGGCAACCCCCAATCGGTGATTTTCCGCGTCTTGGCGTCCAACTTCCCGATGGCGTTGCCGGCGTTCATCCCGTACCACACATTGTCCTTGGAATCCACCACCACCTGGAGCAAGGAACCTTGCCTGGGAAGCTCGTGCCGGATGGACTTTCCGGTCGCCGGGTCGAGCTCTCCCAGCTTGCCGTCCGCAATCTCGGCCCAGTAGACGCGCCCTTTGCTGTCCACGGCGTTTCCATGGATGAAGACGTTGCGCTCCGAAGGAACCTTGAACGTCTTCCACCGCTCGCTGAAACTGGTGGCGCGCGGATTCAACTGCGCCATCGCATTGATCCCCGAACCGCCGAACCAGATGGTCCCGTCCAAGGGCGAAACATAGGGATCGTGCAGCCGGTGGCCGCTCGCGTATTCGTCGCGATCCGGGCGCTTCAGCCGTTCCGGGGTGCGGTAAACCGGCCCCAGATCAATTTCGTACTCGATGTAAAGCGCGTCCGCCAGGGCATCCTCGTCGGGCACGACCTCGTCGCGTTTGATGTCCCGGTTGGGGGCGTTGGGGCCGAAATGGGTCGCCAAATACTTATAGATCGGCTCCATCACGGTTTCGGCCGGCCACGGTTCGAGCGCGCTGGTCCTGCCGTTCCAAGTGGGAGCGGTCCGCATCTTCTCGGTCGCGGCCTTCCATCCCGCTTCGTCGAGCTTCCTGCGGTGGAGAAAGAACGGATGACAACCCATGCACGCGACTTCCACCTCTTTGCGGCCCGGCCCCGGCGGATAGAGCGTGTCATAGTCCACCAGTTCCGCCGTCTGCCGCGGCCGCTCCAAAGCCGTCAGCGCCAAGTCCACCCGCTGCGTTTCGCCGGCGCGGAGTTGGGTGACCTCGACGGGAGACTCGTAGCCCTGTTGCAGCGCCCAAATCTCGTAATCGCCCGCCGGCAAATCCACAAACCGATAGCGGCCCGCCTTGGTAAAGGTGGTGTACATGATCCGGTTTACCGTATCGCGGGCCTTTACGCGGAATCCCCTCACTTCGCCGCGATCCGCCGTGATCGTGCCGATAACCCTTCCTCCGGCTGCAAGCAGCGGAGTCGCCCCGGTGAAGATGATCACGGTCAGAATGCCCAAAAGAACTGCGCTCAGGTGGAAAAACCTGCGCGACTGGAAAGAAGACCTTTCTTGGATGCTCATCGTTGGTTCTCCCGTATTGAGATAGTATTACTCCTCCCGGCTTGCCGGGAAGCGTTGTCTTAGAACCTTACACCATTTTCAGGGTTGGTGTAGAGTACGTGGGGACGTCAGGGCACGACTTCAGTCGTGCCGGAGGGCGTGTCAAATCAACTCCTCTTCCTTACGGCTTCAGCCGCTGAGGGACGTACCTCAGGGGCTAAAGCCCAACCGAAACGACGCGGCTTTTCGGCATGGCTGAAGCCATGCCCTGACGACTTTCATCCCCTAAATATCAACGGTGAAAATGCTCTAAAACAAGACTTTCAGGGCCAACTGGATTTGCCGCGAGGTCGTCGCCGTGCCGGTGATTCTTCCGGCCGTTGCCAGCGGGGCTTCCCCGTCGCGTTGCGCCGAGTAGACATTCGTGCTGGGGATGGCAAAGTTCACGCGGTTCGGCAGATTGAAGAACTCCGCGCGGAACTCGAGCTTTCCGCTCTCGCCCAGGAAGCGCAGCGCCGTATCTTTCGCCACGGAGAAATCCAGGTTGGCAAATCCTGGACCGCGCAAAATGCCGCGACCCGCGTTCCCCAGAAATCCTGCCGGCTGAATGGCGAACGCCGCCGGATCGAAGTAGCGATTCGGGCCGCCCAGTATAACTTTGTCATGGTTGTATCCCGCCGCCAGATCCGGACGGTTCTCGCCGCCGAACTTGCGGGCGCGGTCGCTGGCAATGGTGGGGCTGAACGGATACCCGCCCTGCAGCGAGAGGATGCCGCTCATCCACCAGCCATTCACAACCTTTCCCAGGACTCCTCCGGAGGAAACCAGTTGCGGGAAGCGGTAAATCGTGTTGAGACGCCAGCTATGAGTAATGTCAAACGCCGCCGGTCCCCGGTCGAACTGCCGGTGGGTGGAAGTTACCGGCGAGCCGCCCCGCTCCGCGGGCAACTGGCCCTGCGTTTCGTCAATCAGCTTCGACCAGGTGTAGGAGCTTTGGAATTGCAACCCCCGGCTCAAGCGTTTCTGCAACACGAATTGTAACGAGTTATAGAAGGAGTTTCCTCCCGCCGTGACGAGCGTGATATTCCCCCAGTTGGGATTGGTCCGCGCGGGTCGCTGCCCGGTGGGGACGGCGGGCCAGAACAGCCTCCCGTCGGGAAGCACCTGCGGGACCGTCGGGTTTCCTTCCTTGACCTGCAACAGGTTGATGCCGCGCGAACCGGCGTAGGCCAGCGTGACCGCCATGTTGAACGGCAACTGGCGCTCGACCGTGAGGTTGTATTGCAGCATGTGGGGCTGCTGCATCAAGTAGTCAATCACGCGAATCTCTCTTCCGGCGGACTCCGGCGGGAAGGTGAGGGGAATCCCCGGCAGCAGGAATGCCGTGGGGTTCTGCACCTGGCTGCTGGAGGAGAATGGCGGCATGGCGATCGTCCCTTGCACGAACGCGCTGCCCAGGTTCCCGATGTCATAGAGCAGCCCAAAGCCGCCCCGGACGGCGGTCTTCCCGTTGCCTCTCACGTCCCAGGCAAAGCCGACTCGCGGACTCCAGTTCCGGGTCGTGGGGTTGGTCGGAAACATGGGACCCCGCGTGGTGTTGGAGTCGTGCTGGATGTCGCGCAGCGCCGCGTTGAGCCCGCGAACTTCCACCGGGATGGTGAGAAATTCATACCGCAAACCGAGATTCAACGTGAGGCCGGAATTCACCCGCAGGTCGTCCTGGAGATAAAAACCGGCGCTGGTCGAGAAGAAGGTGCGATCCAGGATCGAACCCGGCGTAATGGCGTTGTAACTGGTCACGCGGCCCTGCAAGAACGAGGCCAGGTTGGGGAACGTGACGCTGCCCCGGTTGCCGGTGCCCGATTGGGTGTACTGCTGGAAGCGGTTGATCAGCGTTCCGAACTTCAGGGAGTGCCGGCCCCGCGTGTAAAAAACGTCATCGCTCCAGGTGAAGAGATTCTGCTTCTTGACGCTGGGCGTGTTGCCCTCCGGCCCGATCCCGGCGAGTCCCCCGATGCTGATGCCTCCAAGCTCCTTGCCCGGCACGAACGAATACTGGGGACCGCTCAGCCCGGAAGGGGAATCATTGTTCACCCTCGTCCGGACGTAGGAAAACCGGAAGGTGTTCAGCATGGTGGGAGAAAAGACGTGGTTCTCCGACAAGTTCGCGTACTGTCCGCGGCTGGTCAGGACGCTCCTGAACTGCGGGAAGGCGAGCGGGGACAAGCGGTCCGCATCGTGCGCGGTGTAGCGCACAAAGAAGCTGTCGTTGCCGGAAAGGGTCTGGTCCACGCGGACCTGCCCGAAGTCTTCGCGGGTCGGCTGACTCGCCGGGAGGGTGAACTGGTTGTTGGGCAGGTTGGGATCGGGATAGAGCGCCAGCCAGGGCGCGATCAGCGGCGCAATCGTTACCGACGTCACCGTCCCCGCCGGCGGATTCAGTTGCGGACAGGCCGTGCTGGTGATTGTCGCGCCGGCTGGCCCGCGGCACGAGGCGGACATCACGTTGGCGACGGAGGTCACCCCCAAGCGGTCCCGCAGCCCTTCGTACACCAGATGGTAGAAGGTCTTGTCTTTCCGGACCGGCCCGCCGACCGAGGCCCCGAAGCTGTTTCGCTTAAAGGGAGGCAAGCGGAAATCCGGCGGCGTCGAAGCGGACTTGAGGTCGAAGAAGTTCCGGGCGTCGAGCGCGCTGTTGCGCAGGTACTCAAACAGGGAACCGTGCAGATTGTTGGTCCCGTTCTTGCTCACGACCACCATCTGGCTGCCCATGGTGAGGCCGTACTCGGCGCTGAACGAGTTGGTGATGATCCGATACTCCCGGATCCCTTCCACGCCCAGCGTCGAGCCGGTGGCGGAGGACGAAGTCGCGCCCGAGAAATCCCGGATGGGCGCTCCGTCCAGCAGATAGTTGTTGGAGCGCAGCGGCGCCCCATTGCTGCTGTACCAGGTTCCGACCGTGGAGGTCGAACGGCTCATGTTTCGGTGTTGCTGGATGCCCGGCTGGAGCAGGGTCAGGTCCACGTAGTTGCGGCCGTTGAGCGGCAGATCGGCGATCCGCTGCTCATCCACCAGGCCCCCTAACGACCCGCTGGTCGTGTTCACCAGCGGAGCCTCGGCGGTGACGGCAACGGTTTGCTCCACCGCGCCCACCTGGAGCGTAAAGTTCACGACGGCTTCCTGGGCCACCGCGAGCGTCAGCCCGCTGCGCACTTCCGACTGGAACCCCGGATGCTCCACGCGGACCTCGTAGCTCCCGACCGGCAACCCCGCAAAGCGATAGGAGCCGTCGGCCCCCGCCACGGTCTTGCGAGTCTGCCCCGTCTCGACATTCCGGGCCGTCAAATTGACCTCGGGCATCACGGCCCCGCTGGGGTCCCGGACAACGCCCAGAATCGTGGCGGTGGGCAACTGCGCCCAGGCCTGCCCCGGACCAGTGAACAAACCGAACACAACGACAACCGGAATCATCCGCTTCAGAGGAATCATCCGCTTCAGAAAGGATCGTCGCATGGTCAAAGCTCCCATTCCCCGCCTGTTTTATTTTGATTGTGCCGACCCCGCTGTCCCTTCCTATCCGGAAAACACTGGCAACGGGACCCTTATCCTCCCAATGGAAATGCAGGGAGCCGCTTTCTGTTGCAGCACGAATTCCCGCTGGGGCTCCCAACGGCCCACACTATACACCCAGGGAGGGGTTCCCGCGCACAATTTTTCTTTGGCTGCATCCGCAATCTGAATCTGCTCACCAGGAAGCTCCTCGATAGGATGGCGCAGGAACCGTTGGAGCCTTTCTCCCGTTGCTATAGATCGTCCGGGAAAAGCCCCGGAGGGGCGTTAGACTCTGGCCCACGGCGCAAGCCGTGGGAAGGGGCGACAGACATCAACCCCTCGGGCGCACTACACACCAATTGTGAAAATGGTGTAGGTGCTCTACAGCGATTGAAAAGATATGGCGCGCCTGAGAGGATTCGAACCTCCGACCTTTGGTTCCGGAGACCAACGCTCTATCCAACTGAGCTACAGGCGCGTGCTCTTATTCTAAACAACTCCGGCAATTCTGTCATCCTGGTTTCCCGCCCCTCGTTTCCTGCAACCGGACGGAGGCAACCCAGAATCCGCGAACCGATCTCCAGTTCTTCGATGGAATAGCCGGAGCGCTGGCCGAGATCGTCAGCGCGTAAGGGCCGCCCCCAACGTATTGCTCCCCGTTGCCTCGTTGCAGGCCGCTCTGAATCAAGGGCGTTCCAGCGCGCGCAGGTCGTGGAGAGAAACCGGCTGGAGCAATTCAAATTCTTTCTGCCAACTCTCGCGCTTCGGTTACAACCTTGTAATCAACTCCTAACGCATCCTTGAAGTGGCGCTCACCGCAATGAATCTTGCGCCGTTCGTCCGGGCGAAGGTCGGTCTTCCAATCCTTTCCTTTTGTTTCGCGAACCAGATAAAGCAAAGGCTTGCCCGTAGGCTCCCCATATTCGTCTCGGTCTTCCATAACGATGGCCCAGTCCGGGTTGTACTCCCCAACGGGCGTTGGCACGACGAACCAGCGCGGAAGTTTCAGATACAATCTGACTGCGCCCATCTTATCGAGTCCATTCACGAATTCGCGCTCGATCTCCGATTCGTAAACCACATGGTCATATACCGAGTGATCCGCCGGAACCATATAGTCCATCCAGCTTTCGATTTCCGCATCTAGCTGCACCATTTCATACCACTCGTTGATTTTCTCGTACTGAATACCGCTGACCAAGTGCTCAGCGAGCTTATCCTTTATGACACGCACAGCCACGGTCGCAAATTCGCTTGGATTGTGGGTCGCGGCAATTCTGTTCTTGCTGCGCCGGAACACCTCCAACAGCGTTGTCCGCGTCAGTCGGACTGGCGGTGACGTATGTTCCATGAGGTGTGCCATCATTTCGACCAGGTTCGGCAAAGGGTAGCGCCCGGCGAGGTCTAAAACAGTTTTCGCCCCGCTCATTGGCAGCGCTTCGAACGTATCTTCCCGGCGAACCTTTAATTCCACCTTCATGATAGTGATTCGTGGGTGGCGGATTTCTTCGCGGTCGAGTTCTTCGACAACGTCAGCAAGCAGCTTTTCTGTATCGATTTTCACTGCATAGCGCGTCTTGTGCTTGATACGTTCCCACAATTCCTTGAACTCCGGCTTAAGGACATATTCCTTCCGCAGCTTGGCCACACCTCTTTGCCTGGCGTTCGCAGGCTTGGGGGGCAGACCCTCTTTGCCGTAATCTTCCTCGATCTCTGCCTGCAACCGCTCAACGTATTGCTCGTAACTTTGATTCGCCACCACGGTAAGAACGTTGACCTTCTCCTCTCGGACGCGCTCGCCTTGCTGGTCCACGGCTAGACGCATCCCTCGGCCAATCTCCTGCCGTTTTTTCATTTCGGAAGCGGTCTGATTGAGCGTGCAGATTTGAAAGACGTTGGGGTTATCCCATCCCTCCCGCAAGGCCGAATGTGAAAAAATGAACGCCCTCGGCTCGTCGAACGAAAGCAGGCGCTCTTTGTCTCTCATAATCAAGTCGTAGGCCGCTTCATCCTCTGCGGATTTCCCGGAAGTCGAATCCCTGACCTCCATGATTCCACCCCTGTGACGCTTCTCGGCGAAGTAAGCAGCCTGAACCTGCTCCGGGTCCACGTCTTTCCATCCGGCATGTTTTTTCTTGGCGGCGTTGAATGTTTTCGCGAAAAGAAGCCGGATGATTCCGTCCGCCCGACTGTAGTTGTCCACCCGGTCAATAAAAAAGAGGGAGAGCACTTTGATCTCGCTATCTTTCAGCCGCTCTTGTTTCCGAAAGTGCTCTTCGATGGTGTACTGTATCTGCGCCTCAAAGATGGCTTCCTTATCAGCCCCGGAGGATTCCCCGACCTTCAACTCCACCCCGTTGGCAAAGCGGATATAACCGCCTCCATAACTGATTTCTTCAACCTCAAAGCCCGCATATTCCTTTCGCTCCGTCTTTTCCTCCAGAGAATCGTCCCGCCGGATCGTGACAATCTTCTCCTTGATCGTTCCGTCTTTCATTAGCTTATGGACAGCGACCCGTGCGGTCAGGGTCTTCTTTTCGGCTTTGATGTCATCTAACCGTAGAAAAACCTGATTGACATCGTCTGCTTTCACTACGGATGCGACCTCGATTCGCTTGACCAAGCCCTGCCGGTAGGCTTCGAAGGGGGTCAGCCGATACACAAGGTTGTAGGGGTTTCTGTGGGTCGCGCTGTAACGCAGAGCCAACAAGGGATCGAGCGCGGAAAGCGCTTTCACCCGCAGCTCGCTTTCCATGTTTTGTGGCTCATCGAGGATGAGTACCGGCCGCGCCGCCTGGACAAGATGAATCGGGGTTTCGCCTTGAAGCCGATCCGTCGTCTGGCGGATCACGTTCGATGCCTTATTGAAGGAATCAATCGTCATCACCATCATCTCGATGCTGTCGGAGAGCGCGAACTGCCGCACCTGGGAGAGATTCTCCGAGTCATAGACGTAGTAGCGATATGGCACATTGTCGTAAAGCTCGCGTAGGTGGGTTTCGGTTATTTTCAGAGTCTTGAGCACGCCTTCGCGTATCGCCACGGAAGGAACCACGATAATGAATTTGCGCAGCCCGTAGCGGCGATATAGTTCAAGCGCCGTCCGCAGGTACACGTAAGTCTTTCCTGTCCCGGTCTCCATTTCGACAGAGAAATTTGGGAAACGAGCGGTTTTAGTTCCCGATGTCGTTTCAATTACTTCCTCGATGCAAGCCAGCGTGTCATCGGGCGGCGCGATTCCGCTCTTTGCTTGAACGGCTTGCAGATTTTTGAGGAGATCGGCTTCTTCCAGATCGAGCCGATTGGCCACTGCTGCAAACCCAAGGCGAAAGGTCAGGTCCGCCTCGATGCGTGGCTGTCCTTCGAACAGGTCTGCGACCGCCTCGATTGCGTGGATTTGGTATTCCTGTTTTCCGTCAAATCGGAATTGCATTGGAACCGCTCAAATCGTTTTAAGTCGGCATTGCAGGGCCAGATTCGCGGCACCTTCATCGTCCAGGGCTTTGTCCCGACAAATGAATATATCATCCTTCCCGAGATTGAGTGCTTTGAGTGTGGCGGGCTTGAGCGTGTCGTCCAGGCAGAGGCGGAAGCCCTGGGCTTTGTCTGGATCGGTCACGCGGTAAACTGCGTTGCCCTTGACCCCTGGGACTGGTTCGATGCGTGAGTTCAGCCCATAACCTTCCTTGATTGCTACTTCCCAGATGACGTTCTCCGGCTTCCATCCCGGAACGAGCGGGTCCGTGTAAAGATCCATCGTCTTGGCGTATTGATTAGAATCCTTGTCTTCGACACCGGCCCACGGCTTGTAGTTCGATTCGGCAAGCTTAAACACCTTGAATCCCAAATCTTCACCGGTATCACGGGTCTTGATGTCAAGCTTGCTGGCACTTTCTTTCTTCATCTTCTGAATCACGCGGCGAATTCGCTCCTTGCCGACCTCGGCAATCGTCTTGAAACCCTGCTTTCTTGCTTCGGAACCTTCAGGGGTCGGTTCAGGAAGCTGCACACAGACGAAGCGACGATTCCCACCATCCTCGCAGTTAAGTTCTAACGCCGCATGAGCGCTTGTACAAGACCCCGCGTAGAAATCCACTACCAGAGCATCGAGATCGTTGCACAGTTCGAGTTGAGTCTTGATTAGTGCGACAGGCTTTGGAGACTGGAATACCCTACCAGGAATCAATTCGTCGAGAGCTTCCTGGCCTTTCTCGGTGTGATACTCCTTATCTGTCCAAATGGTCTTCAGTTTCTTCCGTGGGGTGTCTCCGTTCTCACCGATGGCGTAAGCCTTTCGGTACACTTTCCACTTTCCCCCAATCGCTTTGCCAATGAGAAGTTGGCGTTCTCGGCTGGCCTTTTCTCTTCCCCAGGACCAACACCCTTCAAATCCATCATCCCAGATGGGCAGCACGTCAATGAATCCCTTCTCCGGGTGAAGAAAGACCTCTCCGTTCGTCGGATTTATATAAAGGGAATAGTAGAGTTTGGGCCGATTGAAACGACCGAATTGCCTGTGAGTATTGCGAAGCTCGAGCAAGCGATGTCGACCATTCTCATCGCTTTCCTGATACTGCGCGTCAACTTCGTCAGGAGTCTTTGAAATCGAAAGTTCAGTTTCCAACGCATTGCGCGTGTAAACGAGCAGATAATCGTGGCTTCTTGCGAAATGTTCCCCAAGCACCCGTCCCTTAGGATTTGATAGAACTGTCACTTGTGCAACAAAGTTTTCCTCCCCAAATACCTCATTCATGAGCAAACGTAGGTTGTGAACCTCATGATCATCGATGCTGACAAAAATCACTCCGTCATCGGAGAGAAACTGCCGGGCCACAAACAGGCGAGGGTAAAGCATGGACAGCCAAGCGGAGTGGTAGCGCCCGCTGGATTCGGGATTGCTTGTGAGGAGATTACCCCCGTTGTCTTTTTGCCCCGTCAAGCGAAGATAGGTGTCCAGCGGGTCGGCGAAGTTATCGGGATAAATGAAATCGTTGCCGGTGTTATAAGGCGGGTCAATGTAAATCATCTTGACCCGGCCAAAGTAGGACTTGTAGAGGAGTTTAAGCACCTCCAGATTGTCGCCCTCGATAAAAAGATTATTGGTCTGGTCAAAATTGACCGACTCGCTGGCACAAGGAATGAGCGTGGCGCGGCTGGGCACCTGCAATAGACGAAGTGCATCGCGCTTTCCCGCCCAGGTGAACGAGTAACGTTCCGGGCGGGAGTCTACCTCTTCGCCTAGCGTAGCGCGCAGCTTGTCGAAGTCAATCCGGCCTTCGGTGAAACATTCTGGGAAAATTTCCAGCAAATGAGCCATGCTCTCTTCCGTCAGATCGGCAGAAGTCCGCATTACGGGTTCGCCTCGCTGCATTTTCTTGCTCATACTGTCTCTTCCCAAATCAGTTCCGTCATGGCTGAGAAACCCGACCGCTCCCTTGACGAATCGGAAATGACGACCGGAAGAATTATAGTCGTCTCCGGGCCGGGGGGAAAGACCTCTGCCGAGGGAACCAACGAAACGGAGCAAATATGCCCACAGGAGGCCTATTACTTCTGGGTCTCATTGCCGAATAGCGGAGTGTGGCATTCTTGCGACAGAGGCAGCAGAGGGAACAGGGATTAGGGAATCGGGAACAGAAAATAGGGAGTGGGGAAATGTCAAGAAATGCCTTCCGAGGATTCCGAGAGAACCGAGGGAACCGAGACTTCCGAAAGAACCGAGCCCTCCGAGCGAACCGCGAGAACCGAAAAAGGGGGAGTAGGGAGTAGGGAGTGAGGGGGGAAGTGCAGGTCCTTCTCCCGGCACGCCGGGATCAGGATGACCACATTGCTATTCGGGAACGAATCGGGTATACTGAACGTGGTTGAGTGGGCGCAAAGCTGAGTGGGCGCGAGCCCACTTTTTTGTTGGGTGGAGGGATGGACCAACTGGAGCGCATCCGGGAGATCGCGGACCGCGTGGCTGTGGCAGAGGGCATGGAGCTGGTGGACGTCGGGTTCGCGGGCCGGGGACCCAATGCCGTCCTGCGGATTTTCCTCGACAAGCCGGGCGGGATCACGCTCCGGGACTGCGAAGTGGTCAGCAGGCAGGTGGGCGTGATCCTGGATGTGGAAGACTTCATCCCCACCCGATATACGCTCGAAGTCTCCTCGCCGGGCCTGGACCGTCGTCTGGCGAAGCCGGCGGATTATGAGCGCTTCGCCGGCAAGCAAATCCAGGTGGTCCTGAAGACTCCGCTCGAGGGGCGGCGGCGGTTTTCCGGCCGGCTCCGGGGAATCCAGGAGGGAAAGGTCCAACTGGAGGAGGAGAACGGTCAGGTGCTCGGGTTTGACTATGCCGAGATTCAAAAAGCGAATCTGGTGGTCGAACTGTGAGCGGGGAGCGCCCGTGCAAGAGGCCGACGCGACGGGCTTGAGGTGAAGGATGTCGAGTTTGCTGTTGCAGATCGTAGACCAGATGAGCCGGGAAAAGGGCATCGAGGCGCAGATCATTGTCAGCGCGATCGAGGATGCCATGCTGGTCGCAGCCCGGAAGTACTACAAGACGAACGAGGAGTTGCGCTCCGAGCTGAACCGGGAGACCGGCCAGGTCGAAATCTTCGCTTTGAAAAAAGTCGTCGAGCAGGTGGCCAACCCATTGCGGGAAATCAGTTTGGAGGAAGCCCAGCGCCTCGACCCGAAATCCGCTCTCGACTCGGAAATCCGAATCCAAAAGCCCACTGCCGTCATGGGTCGAATCGCCGCGCAAACCGCCAAGCAGGTGATTTTCCAGAAGGTCCGGGAGGCAGAACGCGAAACCGTATATAACGAGTACAGCGGCCGGCTCGGCGAGATGGTCAATTGCGTCATCAAGCGATTGGAGGGGCCGGACCTGATCGTGGACCTGGGGAAAACCGAAGGCCGCCTGCCCCGGCGCGAACAGTCCAAGCTCGAGACCTTTCAGGTCGGGGACCGCATCCGCGTGGCGATTCTCCAGGTGGAGAAATCGGCCCGAGGCCCCCAGGTGATCGTTTCGCGGGCCGTTCCGTCGCTGGTCTCGCGCCTGTTCGAGATGGAGGTGCCGGAAATCTATGACGGCACGGTGGTGATCCGCGCCACGGCGCGAGAGGCCGGCGAGCGCACCAAGATTGCCGTCCTCTCCAAGGACCGCGAAGTGGACTGCGTGGGCGCCTGTGTCGGCATGAAGGGAATGCGGGTGCAGTCTATCATCCGCGAATTGCGAGGCGAGAAGATTGACATCATTGAATACAATGAAGAGACGTCCACGTTTGCGGCCAACGCGCTCAGCCCGGCCAAGATCAACCGCGTGACCATCCTGGACCCGGTCAGCAAGCATTTGGAAGTCATCGTGGATGACACCCAGCTTTCTCTGGCCATCGGGAAGAAAGGGCAGAACGTCCGCTTGGCGTCGAAGCTCCTCGGATGGCGGATTGACATCAAGAGCGAAGAGGAAAAGCGCCAGGAAGTCGAAACGCAGATGGAGCAGCTCGTCTCGACCGGTACCCCCATCCAGGAGGTCACCGGAATTGGCGAGCGGACGATTGCGAAGCTCGCCGAGCGCGGCATTACGACGGTGGAGCGGCTCGGCGAAATGACTCCCGAGCAACTGGAGGAAATCCCGGGGATCGGCCCCAAAATGGTGGAAAAAATCCGGTTGGCTGTGAATAATTATTACGTGCAATTAGAAGAAACAGCGGAAACAGGCGGGGAAGCAAAAGCTCCGCCGGCCGCCGCTGCTCCGGTTGCGGAAGTGGAATCCGAAGAAGAAGTATCGGAGGAATCAGGAGGCTCCAGCGCCGCCGAAGTGGAAGATGTAACAGCTCCTTCCGATCCTTCCGAGGAAGAGCACAACCCGTAGGCAGATTGCCGGAAGCTTCCGGAAACAATCGAGCGGCAACGACGGTAGGAAGGCACGATGCGAATTAACGAGCTGGCCCGGGACCTCGAGGTCAAAGCCAAGGCGATCCTCGACTACCTGGCCGAAATCGGCGTAGAGGACAAGAAGTCCCACTCCAGCTCCATTGATGAGGAGCTGACCGAGAGGGTCAAAGCGCACTTCCGCGAAGTGAAGGAAGCGCCGGCCCCGGAACCTGTTCTTCCGCCCTCGCTGGAGAAACCCCCCGCTGCTGTTCCTGAAGCGCCCCCGGCTGCGAAGCTCCGGTCTCCGATCGAAGTAGAACACAAGGTGACGCCTGTCCGCGCTGAGCCTGGCAGAGCGGGGGCGCCGATGCCACCATCGGCAGTTCCGGCTGAACTCAAGGCCGGCCCCGCCGCGCGCAAGGCGGCGCCTGCCGAAGCACTCCCGATCCCGAAACGTCCTTTTGTTCTGCGCCCCCCGGTTCGGTCTCACGGAGAGCCCCAGACCGCACCGCCCCCCCCGGGTCGCCCGATATTGGAACCAAAGGCTCCTCCGCCCGTCAGCGCACCACCATCTGCCATGCCGGCCGAGCCGCACAGGGCGGGTCATCCGGCGGCCGCAGCAGCGGGACGAGGTGCGGCTCCGCTTGC
>Ga0155949_1188_pt1 | contig 53364 bp, 41 predicted proteins | sample RifCSPlowO2_02_FD_107603 | JGI IMG/M metagenome (GOLD analysis project Ga0155949, IMG submission 107603) | Acidobacteria bacterium RIFCSPLOWO2_02_FULL_61_28
GGCGGGCGGCGTTCGTCGCGGACCACTTGCCCGTCCCGGATGTGCAGGATGCGAAAGGCATGGCTGGCGACGTCCGGCTCGTGCGTCACCACCAACAGCGTATTGCCCTGCTCATGCAGGCGACTGAACAGTTTCAGAATTTCCGCGCCGGTGACCGAGTCGAGATTCCCGGTCGGCTCGTCGGCCAGGATGATGGAAGGGTTGTTCACCAAGGCGCGCGCAATGGCTACCCGCTGCCGCTGCCCCCCCGAAAGCTCATTCGGACGATGGTTTGCCCGGTCGCCCAGCTCGACCATCTGCAAGGCGTGCCGGGCCAACTCCCGCCGCTCGGCGGCCGGCACCCCGCGATAGATCAGAGGCAGCTCCACGTTGCCGAGCGCCGTCGCCCGCGGCAGCAGATTGAACGTCTGGAAAACGAATCCGATTTCGCGGTTCCGGATGCGCGCCAATTCGTCATCATCGAGCTCACTGACAAGCTGGTGATTGAGCCAGTAGCGGCCCGTCGTGGGCGTATCCAGGCATCCGATCAAATTCATGAGGGTGGATTTGCCGGAGCCGGAAGGCCCCATGATCGCCACGTACTCGCCCCGCCCGATCTCGAGATTCACGCCGCGCAACGCGTAAATTTCTTCCAAGCCCATCCGGTAGGTCTTCGACAGGTCCTCGGTCCGGATGAGTTTTTCGTTCTGCGCTTCCGCCGGGCGCGGAAGCACTTCGCGGGAAGGGGTGCTCGAGGACATCAGGACTGCCCGCCCGTCTCGCCGGGAGCGGAGTTGTCAACGCGGACCCGCTCGCCGGACTTCAGGGTTCGCAAGACCTCGTAGCTGCCGGTTACGATCTCATCGCCTTCCTGAAGCCCCGACAACACCTCGATGTCGGAAAGGCCGCTGATCCCGGTTTGAACGGACTGGAATACGGCCCTGCTGTCACGAATCACGAAGACCCCTTCGAGGTCCTGTTGTCTCTGGGCATCGGAATCCGGAGGGGTGTCGGCGGCTTCGGTGACGTTCTCGCCTCCAGGCGGATCGAGATCGCGTTGCTGGCGGATGGTGAGCGCCTGGAGCGGAATCGCCAGAACGTTCTTCCGGGTTGCGGTGGTGATTTCAGCCGTCGCCGAAAGGCCGGGGCGGAGGTTGGCCTCGGGATTCGCCAAGGTGATCACGACTTTGAAGTCCTTGGCTTGCTGGCTGGAGGTGGCGCTCTGGGCGGCCGCCAGGCCGGTCGAGCGGATCACTGCCGTGTTGCCGATCTCGGTCACCTGTCCGGAGAACGTGCGTTCCGGAAACGCGTCCACCTTCACCTCCGCGGTCTGTTCGAGCCGGACGGCCGCGATGTCGGTCTCATCCACCATCACCTCGGTCGTGATGACGGAGAGGTCGGCAATCGTCATCAGCAGGCTGCCGGGCATGTTCTGCACGCCTACGACTGCATTCTCGCCCTCGCTGACCGGAAGATCGGTGACCACGCCGTCAATGGGGGCAACAATCGTATGCTTAGTCAGCGCATCGCTCACACGGTCGAGCACCGCCCGGGCGCGCCGGACTCGCTCCTGCGCGATCCGGGCTTGGGCGCGGGCTTGGTTCAACTGGGCCTGGGCTTGGGCGCTGCGCGCTTCCGCTTCCTCGACGGCGGCCACGGCCACGGAGTGTTCGGCATGGGCCTGCTCGAAGGCGGCCCGGGAAATCAACTGTTCTTCGTGGAGTGATTGGGCCCGCTCAAAGTCGCGCTTCGCGCGCTCGAGCTGTGCCCTGGCTCGCGCCAGCGCCGCCACGGCGGTCTTGCCATTGGCCTCCATGGACTCGACGGCGGCCTGCCCGCTCTCGACATCGGTCTCCGCCGCCGCCAACTCGGCTTGCTGGCCGCGCACGTCCGCCGCCGGCTGGATGGCCTCCAGGCGCGCCAGCAACTGCCCCTTGCGCACCCGGTCCCCTTCTTTCACGTAAATCCCGGTTATCTTCCCGAAGGCATTCGCGGTGATGTGCACATAGTCGCGGGGCCGCACCTCGCCGGAAGCCATGACCACCGCGATCACATCCTGGCGGCGGACCCGAGTGGTCTGGACCGTCTTGGCGCCTCGCCGGTACCAAACAATCCCGGCCGCTGTCAGCAGGCCCGCGGCCACCAGGAAGGCCAACGGATAAATGATCCGCTTCTTCGTCTTCTGTGCCATGCGAGCGGCGGCAAGAAACCTTTCCCCGTCGCGCGATTCGACGCGGGGAGTCCTTACTCCTGCCAACCCATTCCTTTCCCGTGCTCCCAAGAAAATTATAGCATCTGCGCGCGACCGTCCCCGCCCATTGGCCGAAGAAACAACACCCTGGAGCGAGTTTTCGGAAGAAATGCCACTCGGAAGGAGGCGACAGATAGCTTCCTGGGTCTCGGATTTGTGTCAGGAGATGTTAGAAAACGCCGGCCACGGGAAGGTCAAGGCCGGGAAAAAGCGGGCTTGCGACGGCTTCGCCGCAGGAGAACGTCCGGGTGAGTCGCAGCAGGCCGCCCTCGCGCGCGTAGAGTTCGATGGTCTGCGCCTCCGGGTCCACGAGCCAGCATTCCCGGACTCCAAACTGCGAGTACACCGCGAGCTTGCGGCGGCGGTCCTTCTCCAGGGTGCTGGAGGAAAGAACTTCGATCGTCAGGTCCGGCGCGCCTTCAATATGCTCTTTGACCGTATCGGGAATGCGCTCACAGCTCACAAACAGGATGTCGGGCTGGAGCACGGTGTAGGGGTCGAAGATCGTGTCCACCGGCGAAACCAGCAGTAAGCCGAGCGAATGAGCCTCGACGTAGGTCAGCAGTTGCGCACACAGTCTCCCGACAATCCTCTGATGGCCCACGTTGGGCGAGGGCGTGATCACCAGTTCCCCGTCAAAGAGCTCGTACTGGTTGCGGCTCTCGGGCAGGAGGCGATACTGGGCGTAGGTCATTTTGGCCATCGTTTATTTCATCGGCAAATGCCCAGCAGTGGTTTACGGCCGAGGGGACAAATGGGCACCGGTCCCGGCAGGCCGGGACCCTTCCCCCGGCGGGGAGCGACGGGGCTGCCGTTTAGGAATCCCGGATCACCCAATTCTCCGGCGGCTTCGAGAACTGCGCCTCGATCAATTGTCCTTCGCCCCGTTCCAGGAGGCGGGTGACCGTAGCGGTTTCCAGGAAACTTCCGTCGTGGAAACTAATCGTCAACCCGGAATGAACGGGCAGATGCTTTTTCAGGGAAAACCAGATGCGGTCCGCGGCGACCCGTTCCGTCAGCACGGATTCCTGGAAGGGTTGGCCTTCCCTGTCTATTCCTTTGACGCGAAGTTCCAGAGTTAATCCGACGCTCTTTTCCCGCCGCCCCAAGGCCGGATTCGCAGAAGAGGGGGAAGCGGGCGCGGCCTGCTCATCGTCCAGCAAGCGCTGCACCTCGATCAAAATGTCTCCGGAAAGCCCCAGACTTTCCGAGGTGACTGCACGGGTTTGGAACACCGGGGGCGCGCTGTCAAAGTGTGCCTCGGCCCACTTCTCCAACTGGGTGCGGATACGAAAGCCGACGCCGGGCAGTTCCTGCCGCGTTACTTCTGGAAACACGAGAAGAAACGAATCCGGAGTCCACCGCAGCAGGGAATCTATCGGGCGCGAAAGACGCCGGATCTGGCGGACCAGCTCTTCGGTGAGGGGGCGCGTCTGCGGGTCGAGCGAGAGTTTGTGGAGGTTCGGGACGGTCATCTCCAGAAGCGAGATCGGGGAGTGCAACCGACTGGAGTAGCTGGCGTGGCGGAGCAGGATGTCCCGGCAGACTTCGGGGTGATGGAACTGCGTAATGGGATCGAGCCGCCGCGCGCGCGTGATCGCTTCCTCTTCGAGCAATTGCTCAATGAGGCGGCGCTGGTAGCGGGTCGTCGTCCAACTCTTGCCCACCAAGTACCCGACGGTCAGCAGCATGAGGAGCACAAAGCCGCCCAGCAACTGGTTCGGGTTGTCCAGGACTTGCGCCAGAGCGACGCTTTGCCGGAGTTGGCCGTACACGATCACAGCTACGCCCGCGGTGAGCAACAAGATGAGGACAACGGCAAAAATCCGCACCGAGCGGCCCACCTTGAGCAGCGAGTCGCTGGTCAACCGTTCGATTCGATGGTTTTCATTCATAGCTGAAGTCTTCTCCTTCTGGGCCTTGCGACCCGTACCACCGATCTCTTGTCGCGGCTTGCAACCTTGGCTTCGATGGCGGTCATGGCTGCTGCTTCTCAGCGGCGGGGATAGCCGGCGATGGCTCTTGGTCTGCCGCGTCCTCCAGAGGGACCGCTTCGAGCCCTTCCGTTTCCGCGATCTCCAGGAACGCCGCCACCACCTGAGGGTCAAAGAGCGTCCCGGCGCAGCGCCGCAACTCTTCCCGGCCGATGGCCGCGGATTGCCCCTTGCGATACGGCCGGTCCTGCGTCAGGGCGTCATAGGAGTCGGCGACGGCGAAGATCCTTGCCCCCAGGCTGATCTGGTCTTCGCGCAGCGCGCGGGGGTAGCCGCTTCCCCCGTAGCGTTCATGGTGTTCGAGCACAATGCGGGCAGCTCCTTCCAGGCCGGGAATGCCCGCCACGATGCGGTATCCGGCTTCCACGTGATTCTTCATTACGCTATATTCCTTATCGGTCAACGGACCCGGTTTCAATAGGATTCGGTCCGGAACCACCACTTTCCCAATGTCGTGCAGCAAGGCCCCGAGCCGCAGGGCTTCCTCCTCTTCGGCGCTCAAGCCCATCCGCTCGGCGAGGCGGCAGGCATAGCCCGTCACGCGCCGCACGTGCGCAAACGTCTCCGCATCCCGCATCCGCTGCATCTGGGCGAAGGCCTCGGCAATCAACCCCATCATGGCCTGGTTGTGATTGGCGAACTCGTTCAGCAGACCTTGCACGCGCAGCAGCTCCTGCTCGGTCTTGCGCTGCACTTGCTTCTTGGAGACGGCTTGCTGGACCGAGCGCTCCGCGGTGCTGAAATCGAGCGGCTTAAGCAGGAAGTCGGAAGCCCCGGACCGCAAGGCCTCGATAGCAACCTCGGCACTTGCCCTTCCGCTCATCAGAACCACCGCCGTTTCCGGATGCGTCTCCAGCACAGTGCGCGCAACTTCCAGGCCGTCCACGCCAGCCATTCCCACGTCGCTCAACACGGCCTGGGAAGGGCTCTCGCGGAATATGCAGAGTGCCGCTTCGCCGCTCGGCGCCGTGCGGCATTGGTATCCCCGCCGCGCGAACAACTCCGCCATCCCATCCCGAATCCCCGACTCATCGTCCACGACCAAGATGCTTTGCTGCTCCAACATAGCCTCGCTTCCTCCGCACTGCGACAGAGGGTCCTCGCACTCCAAATACCAATGGGGGAGATCACGATAAGTAACTAATATTAAATAGGTTACAAATGCATATTCCGCCGAAGAGCCAAACCGTCCGAAGGCGGGTCGGGCTTCCAGGAGAAACGGCAGTATCCTGTTAAGTATAAGTTTATCAATCAGATAGTTGGCCATCAGAGGAGTAGATCGGGGCCATTCGGTCTCCTTCTCGACTGTTCAGTTTTTGACATGCGGGGCAAACTCCCGGCGGGCAGGAGCCTCTTCCATCGCCTGGCCGGAAAGAACCGAAGAGGGTGGTTTGTGGCCTAAACTACTAGGACTTCACCCCGATTTCCTCTTTTTATCTTCAAGAAGTCCCATAAGTATTAGTCCCAATATAGATTCTCTTTGGCGAAAGATTTTTTCGCTCCTGCCGCTTTGGGCAGGAGTATAATTGCCTCCGCTGTTCTCAGTTCCAGCGCGAACACGGCGAACTCATGCTCCAGCTCAACAGCAAGAAATAAGAAACTTTCTCGGTCTCCTGGGCGGGAAGGAATCCGAGCCGCGACCGTGAGGGAGCGGACAATCCGGCCGCCAACGAGGAACCATGAGGAAAACGCCTGTCGCTGTTTGCTTCTCGTTGCTCGTTGTCGTAGCGACCATCTTCACGCAAGTCCCCAAAGGACAGGAGTCAGAAGTCAGGAGTCAGAAGTCAGAATCAGAGCCGCGACCCGTTCGGCAAGCTCAGGGCAGGCCGCAAGGGAGCGGTGGTTCTGAATCCGCGACCGTGAGCGAGCGGCCGGAAGTCGGCAAGCAGCTCGTTTTGGAAACCTACGGGCGATTGCCGCTGAGCTTTGAAGCGAACCACGGCCAGACCGACGGTAGCGTGAAGTTTCTCTCGCGCGGCAACGGCTACACGCTGTTCCTGACCGCGAACGAAGCAGTGCTAACGCTTCGCAGGAGTCAGGAGTCAGAAGTCAGGAGTCAGAATCAGAGCCCCGACCGCGAGGGAGGGGGCATTCATCCGAGCCGCACCAATCCGAGCAGTGCGCGCCTGCCCCGAGCGGAGTCGAGGGGTCAGCGAGTGGGCTATCCCCAGGTTACGCAGATTCCCCCGATTGTCATCCCGAGGAGCGTTAGCGACGAGGGACCTGTACGTTCTTCACCATCTGTGCCATCTGCGAAATCTGCGGACCTGTACCGGCTTGCTGTGGATGAAACGGCGGTGCTGCGCATGAAGCTGGTCGGCGCGAATCCAAACCCGGCGGTAACGGGCCTCGCCGAACTGTCCGGCAAGAGCAACTACTTCATTGGGAACGACCCCTCGAAGTGGCGCACCAACGTCCCCACTTACGCAAAGGTGAAGTATGAGGATGTCTACCCCGGCATTGACCTGGTCTATTACGGCGCACCAGCCCCGGCTGGCCGGGGCCAGCGCCAACTCGAATACGACTTCGTGGTTGCTCCCGGCGCGGACCCACGCGCTATCACGCTCGACTTTGCGGGCGCGCAGCGAATGGAAATTGATCCGCAGGGCGAGTTGGCGCTCCAGACAAGCGCGGGTGAAGTCCGCTTGCACAAGCCTGTCGTGTATCAGGAGGTCGGCGGCATTAGGCAGATGGTGGACGGCCATTATGTGCGGAGGGGCAAAGAGGTCGTGGGCTTTGCGGTCGCCTCCTACGATCCGCGCCATCCTCTGATCATTGACCCCGTGTTGGTTTACTCCACCTACTTGGGCGGGAGCGGCAACGACAGGGGCTTTGGCATTGCGGTGGATACTTCGGGAAACGCCTATGTGACGGGCGATACCCAATCGGCCACTTTCCCCGGAACCAGTGCCAGTTCCTTCCAGGCTGCTATCGACGGCGGCCTAGATGCCTTTATAACGAAGCTGAATGCGGCGGGCAGTTCCCTGGTCTATTCCACCTACCTGGGCGGGAGCGGCTCTACCAGTGGCAACGGCATCGCGGTGGATTCTTTGGGCAACGCCTATGTGACGGGCTGGACCGAGTCGGGCAACTTCCCCGGAACCAGTTCCAGTCCCATCCAGTCTGCTTTCGCTGGAGTCCAAGACGCCTTTGTGACAAAGCTGAATGCCGCTGGTAGCGCTTTGGTCTACTCCACCTACCTGGGCGGGAGCAGCGGAGAGAACTACCACCCACAAGCGGGCATCGCCGTGGACCCCTCGGGCAACGCCTATGTGACGGGCACTACCTTTTCGAGGGACTTTCCCCTGGTCAATGCTTTCCAGCCCGCTTACGGCGGCAGCTGGGACGCCTTTGTGGCAAAGCTGAATCCTGCGGGCTCCGCTCTGGTTTACTCCACCTACCTGGGCGGGAGCGGCACCGACAAGGGCTTTGGCATTGCGGTGGATTCTTCGGGCAACGCCTATGTGACGGGCGGGACCGGTTCGACCAACTTTCCCACGGCCAATGCCTTGCAGGCCGCTTTTGCAGGCGGCGCCCCGGATGCTTTTTCGGGCGCTGATGCCTTTGTGACGAAGCTGAATGCCGCCGGCAGCGCTCTGGTCTATTCCACCTACCTGGGTGGGAGCAGCGTCGACCAGGGCAACGGCATTGCGGTGGACTCCACCGGCAACGCCTATGTGACGGGCGACACCCTTTCGGGCAATTTCCCGACGGCCAATGCCTTTCAGTCCACTCTTCGCGGCCACTATAACGCCTTTGTGACGAAGCTGAACGCGGCCGGCACCGCTCTGGTTTATTCTACCTACCTGGGCGGGGGCGCCGAAGGTGGCCACGGCATCGCCGTGGACTCCGCCGGCAACGCCTACGTGACGGGGACCACGTTCGGTTCCACCGATTTTCCCACCGCGAACGCTTTCCAGGCAGCGCTTGGCGGCGCCGACGACGCCTTTGCGGCGAAGCTCGATACCAACGCTACCGGCGTTGCCTCCCTGGTCTACTCCACCTACCTGGGCGGGAACAGCTTTGAAGAGAGATCTAGCATTGCGGTGGACTCCTCCGGCAACGCCTATGTGACGGGCTATACCACTTCGGCCAATTTCCCCACAGCGAATGCTTTCCAGGCAGCGTTTGGCGGTAGCACCGACGCTTTTGTATCAAAAATATTTTGTCAGCCCCCCAACAGCCCGCCCGTTATCACCAGTGTGAGCGGACCGACCAGCCCGATTGCGCTAGGCAACGCTGCGACCGTATCCGCAAACTTCACTGACGCTGACGCCCAGGACACGCATACCTGTACCTTTGCCTGGGACGATAGCAGCTCGAGCCCAGGCGCTGTTACAGAGCCGACGACTAGCATCCCCGGCCAGTGCATGGCATCGCATACCTACGCCACCGCCGGTGTTTACGCTGTTGCAATCACGGTCACCGACAACAGCGGGGCCAGCGCCTCCACCACGTTCGAGTCCGTGGTGATCTTTGCCGCGAACGCCGGCTTCATTACCGGGGGCGGCTGGATTAACTCACCCGCGAGTGCTTATGCGGCCAACCGGAGCTTGAGTGGGAAAGCGAATTTCGGCTTTGTCTCGAAATACCAGAAGGGCGCGAACACGCCCACGGGTCAAACCGAATTCCAGTTCCCAGCCGCTAATTTCAACTTCCACAGCAGTGTTTGCGAATGGCTGGTCGTGGCCGGGGCAATGGCGCAGTACAAAGGAAGCGGCACCGTCAACGGCGCGGGCAACTACGGCTTCCTGCTGACGGCGACTGATCGTCAATTGCCCGTTGGCGGAGGGGTAGATAAGTTTCGGATCAAGATTTGGAACAAGGCGACCAACGCGGTGATTTACGACAACGTCGGAGGCTCAGACGACATAGACTCGGCCAATCCGCAGGCGATCAGCGGCGGGAGCATCGTCATCCACAATCAGTAGGGGAGTGGTGAGTAGTGAGTGGAGAGTAGGGGAAAACGGGGAACAGGGAACAGGGAACAGGGAACAGGGAAGAACAACCCCATTCCCCACTCCCTATTCTCCTAGATTGCCCGCTTGCTTACGCGCGCGGCTCGGATGATAAGAACAGTGACGAGTGAAGAGTGATAAGTGACGAGCAGGGGAAAAACTCACTCAGCCTGTTCTTGCTCGTCACTCGACACTTGTCACTCATCACTGCTTTTACTTACCGCGCCAGCGGGTCGGGGCGAAGCTGGAACTTGACGACCTTGCTGGTCATCCCTTTGCCGCCTTCGGCGTGGAACGGCGTGCGGTTGGCCCAGGTGGACCACAGCCCTTTGCCCTTCCAGCCGGCTCGCGGATCGTCAATGCGGCCATCCATCCCTTTCCCATAGAACCCCGAGGGATAGGGGACGCGCAGACTAACGAACTTCCCGTTCACCAGCGCAATCAGCGATTCATTTCCATTGCCGGTGATCATGGGCACGTCCTTGCCCAGGCCGAACGTGTCAAACTGATCCACCCAGGTGTAGTAGGGGGCTTCGGCGCTGCCGGAGTCGGTAATGCCCTTGAACTGTGGGCCGGGCAGCGGATAGAGCGTCCAGCCTTCCGGACAGTGCTGCCCGGTGGCGGTCGGTCCGTTCAGAGGCCCTTTGCACTTGCGCCGGTCGAAGCTGGCAAAGTGGCCGCTGGCGAGCGCGGCCCAGACCACGCCCTGGAGATCAATGTCCATGCCGCGCGGCGAGAAGCCTTGCACGGCCGCCTTGGGGTTGTTCCAGGGCACTTCGTAATATTCCGCCAGCGTTGTCGCCGGCGGATTCGGCCCCGGGTTCAGGCGCACGACCGCGCCCGGAAAGCCCAACTGCGTCCCCCAGGCGGAATCATCAATCGGGCTGGGCGAGACGGCGTAGAGGGTCGGGCTGATCCGCTTGTCCTTGGAGGGGTCCAGGGGCTGGCCGGGCTCCACCCAGGGGTCCTGTTTGCCATTGCCGTTGGTGTCGAGGATGAGCGGAGCCCAGGTCTGCGACTTCTGCTCATCGCCGGTTTCGTCGTACATCTTGGTGTTCAGCCAGCCGACCACCTGGCTGCCGGCGACGCCGCCGCTGGTCCACAAGGTGTGGTTGGCATCGCCGTCAAACTGCAAGTGGTGCGTGCCGAAGCAGGTGGCGATGAGCTTGAACTCCTTGGTCTTAGGATCGTACATGGAGAGATGCCGGCCGGAGGCGGCGATCGGGAAAAGCTTCGCCGAAGGGTGGCTCGATCCCTGTTTGCAGAAGTCGAGGTTCTCGGCCGGACGGACGCGGGAGGTGAGCCAGAGCCGCCCCTTGTGATCAAGCATGGGGTTGTGGGCGTTGGCCTTGCTGTCCCAGATGACTTCGTCGCCCCAGTAGGGCGACGGCGCAGCCGGCTTGGTCTCGGCGGTCGAGGGGGTATTCGGATCGCGGACCGGAATCTTGACCTGGCTCGCCGTGTGGCGCACGGGATCGAGCACGGGCACGTAATCCGCACTCAGCTCCAGCGCCCCGTAAATCGGCCCGTTGGCGTTCACCGAAGGGTTCCGGCGGTCCGACGAGACTTCATCGTGAAGATAAACCTTGGGGTCGGCCCAGTCCCATTGGGTGACCACGATGTTGCGCTCGACGCCTTGCGGCCGGGGCGGGGTCGGGGGCACTTCGCCGGCGGCGATTCGATCGGTCCAGTCCGCGAACATCGCGAGCGCGCGCTGCTGGCCCAGATTGTTGATCGAGCCGACCATCTGTGCGCCCGCTTGTCCTGACTGCACGCGCCGCCGCCAGGCGGCCACCGAGGAATCAAAATGACCCAGGCTCTCGGGGATTTGGCGTGTCCCTTTGCTGCCCATTTGATGACACGACATGCAGCTATCGGTCTTGATGGTCCGCAACCACTGCGCCTGGCTCTTGATGTTTTCGGAAATGCCGTTTGCGCCCGTTCCGGGAAACTCGCTCTTGTCCGGGACCTTGAGGAGTGAATACCAATAGACGGCCGGGTAGTATTGCGCCGCGGCGCGCGCGTTGGGCGCCACTTCCGCCTTCAGGTTCACGAGCTTGCCCGGCTCCGATTGGACCGGGGAGGAATCCACCAGGCCGTAGCCGCGCGCCCACACTTTGTAGCTCGCTTTGGGGAGGTCCGGCAGCAGGTAGCGCCCGCGATCATCGGTGACCACGGTGCGGCTGAACCGGGTCGGCAAGTCGGTGGTTTCCGCGATCACCCAGACGCCGGCTTCAGGCCCCTTGGCGCTGGTCACCACGCCGCCGATGTCGTCGTTGTCAATCCGCACGGCTCCGTTGGTGGCTTGGGAGCCGTACTGGGGCGCGCTCATCCCGACGCGCGAAACGGCCAAGAACAACGCCAACCCAACCACCCCGATGCTTCCATACAACACTCGTTTCGTCCTCATGTCTGCTCTCCTCTCTTCGCTTCCCGCGGCTCCCATCGGGAGCGCAGCTCGGCATTCTTTGACCATTCCTCGGACGGAGTCTCACCCCAGCGCCTTGGCTCTGTCCCTGCTCACCATCTGTTTCCGATTGCGGCAACGCATCGGCCTGGCTCGGTACGATTCCAGAATTTCCCGCCTCGGGTCCCGCCTGCTGGTAGTCTACACCAGCCGGGTTCGTTTTGGCCCGATTTCTTCACGTGGCCAATGGCCCCCCGCTGGCCCCCCTGATCTTAATTGAGGAGCCACGGCCCGGCATGTTAGAACATTCCGGTACAATGCGACCAGGAGAATTATGGAAACGCTCCAGTCCGCTCTGGGAATAGTCGCTCTGCTGCTGATGGCCTGGGCCTGCAGCGAGAATCGCCGCGCGGTCTCCCTGCGACAGGTTCCGATGGGCCTGGGGCTTACGTTCCTGCTCGCGGCGCTGCTGCTGAAGGTCCCGCCGGCGCGGGCGGCCTTCGCGTCGGCCAACCGGGTCGTGGATGCGATCGCGGCTTCGACGCGCGCGGGAACGGCGTTTGTGTTTGGCTATCTCGGCGGCGCCCCCCTGCCGTTCGATTCGAAAGTGCCGGGCGGCGAATTCATCCTCGCACTGCAAGCCCTGCCGATTGTCCTGATCATGAGCGTTCTGACGTCGCTGCTCTATTACTGGCGCATCCTGCCGCCGATTGTCCGCGGCTTCGCCTGGGCGCTCGAGCGAACCCTGGGTGTCGGCGGGGCGGTCGGCCTCTCGACGGCGGCCAACATCTTGTGGGCATGGTCGAAGCGCCGCTGCTGATCCGCCCGTACCTCGACCGGCTGTCGCGCAGCGAATTATTCGTCGTGATGACCGGCGGCATGGCCGGAATCGCCGGGACGGTGCTGGTCCTCTATGCCACGATCGTGGGGCCGGCCGTGCCGGAGGCGGCCGGGCATTTCCTGATTGCTTCGGTGCTCGGCGCGCCGGCGGCGATCTTGATCGCGCAGATCATGGTCCCCCCAATCATGGCCCCCAAAGTCGTGGGCCCCCAAGTCGTGGGTCAAAAGACGCGGGAGCGGCCCACCGGCGGCGCGTTCGATGAACCCCAGTCCGTTGCCGGCAGCGCCATGGACGCCATCGTGAAAGGCACCAGCGCGGGTCTCGAACTTCTCTTGAACATCGTCGCCATGCTGGTCGTGCTCGTCGCGCTGGTGCATCTGGCCAACACGATCCTCGGGCTTCTGCCCTCGCTCGGCGGAGAACCGCTCACGCTCGAACGCGGGCTGGGCATTGTCATGGCGCCGGTCTGCTGGCTCATGGGCGTGCCCTGGCGCGAAGCGGCCACGGCGGGCAGCCTCATGGGCATCAAAACGATTCTGAATGAATTTGTAGCCTACCTGCGGCTGGCGGCGCTGCCAGCGGAGGCGCTCTCACCCCGCTCCCGCGTGATTATGCTTTACGCGATGTGCGGCTTTGCCAATTTCGGCAGTTTGGGAATCATGATTGGCGGCCTGGCTACCATGGCTCCGCACCGCCGCGACGAGGTCATGGCGCTCGGCGTCCGGTCCATCGTCTCGGGCACACTGGCGACCTGCCTGCTGGGAGCGATCGTCGGCATTCTGGAGTAATTTAGGTCAACTGGTAGCCACGGCGAGCGCTTTTCTCGCCGTGGGCTTTTTCTCAATACATGCTTTGATTGTCCGGCCCCTGCGGGGCCGTGATCCCGTTGATGATTCCGTTTCCTGCGTTCATTTCCTTCGGATTCTTTTCATTGAACCGTACCGGGACGATGCGTGTCTTGCGTTACAATATTACGATTCTTGACGAACGCTCCAAATTAGGAGGCTGGCAAACCCATGCCAGAAGAAGGTAAACCCAAGAGTGATGGCACCGACCCCGAGCCAAATGCGCGAGTTGAACTTTATGTTCCACCCTCCGTAATAGAGAGCTATAAAGCCCAGCAAGCAAAGTCCCATGGCCTCGAAAAGCGGAGATTTGCCGTTGAAATTCTTACATTCCTCGCCATCGTCGCTTATGCCATCATCGCGTATTATCAGTGGTCTTCCCTGCGCGAAGCTACCCAGGCTTCTAAGAAGAGCGCCGATGCTGCCACTAGTGCTGCCAGGATCGCCGGAGATACCCTGAAATCCGGCAATGAATCGTCCAAAAACATCTTGGCTGAAATGGGGAAACAGAGCGCGGCGATGCAAAAAGCCGCCGATGCTGCCAAAAATCAGGCCGATACCAGCACGAGAGCGCTGAATGCTACTATTGCCCAGTCCCGCTTGGATCAGCGCGCTTGGCTCGGAACGCCTTTTACCATTGAGCCGGAATTTAGAGACAGCGGGAAACGTGTGTATCTGAAGGTTGGAGAAAGGCCAAACTTCGCCGTGCAGATTGCGAACTCTGGGAAAAGTATAGCTAGGAACGTGACTGTGCAAGTTGATTTCAAAATTATCGGACGGCAAGAGCCGTTCGCTCCAACCTATAGAGTGCCGATTCCAGGAAGTAGTGTAACGGTATTGCTTCCTGGCGCTCACGTCTCTATTGGCACTGGCGTAATTCCCGCCGCAACAACGCAAAATGAGGTAGATGATATTGTTAGCGGAAGTAAGGTTCTTTATGTATATGGGAGTATCGTATATGAGGACATTTTCAGGGAATCCCACCACTCCAATTTTTGCCTGCATCTCGATCCAAAATTGACTAACTTTGCCGTATGTCCCACTTATAACGATGCCGACTAGGGCCATCAGGATGACAAGCCCCAGTGCCACAACGCCGACTTGGCGGTTCTGGCCCATACCTAGCTGGTAGCCACGGCGAGCGCTTTCCTCGCCGTGGGCTTTTTCTCAATACAACCCCACGGCCAATTGATACTGCCAATTGACCGTGGCTACCATGCTATGATTTGCAGCATGTCGGGCGTGCATCGGCTTCGGCTGAGCGACCGAATTTTCTTCGTCACCGTGAATCTCCGCCGGCCGCTTCCGCGATTCACGGAAGCAGAGTTCCCACTGATCCTGGCGACTCTTGAGGAATCCCGCCGTCGGCTGGGATTTGCGCTTTGCGGATATGTGCTGATGCCAGACCACTGGCACGCGCTCTTGGGGCCTCGCGCCCCCCTCACGATCTCCCGCTTGGTCCAAGACGTGAAATATGTCTCCGCGCGCCGCTTGAACCGCCAGCGCCAGAGCCACGACCCCCTTTGGCAACACCAGTTCTGGGATCGTTTTGTGAGGCATAACAGAGAGTTCGGACAGCGACTCCATTACATGCACTTCAACCCGGTGCGAAAAGGCTTGGTGGCGAAGCCGGAGGACTGGCGGTGGTCCAGTTGCCGGAATTTCAGCTTGTAAGGAATCTGAACGAGCGGCGTGTCCCATCCAGATTGATTATGTCGAATTGCCGGATTCCTACCGAGGGTGAATGGCAGCCTCGGCAATTTTGCTTTTCCAATTTGCCGTGGGTTTGTTCCCGGGGTAGAAAAACCCACGGCGAGATACGACATTCGCCGTGGCTACCCATCCCCCCTGCGCTTCAATTGCTTTTTCCCTCCTCCGGTGCTACCTTAAATTTCTATGGGGGAACGGCACGATCTCCCCATTGCGCGTGGGATTTCGGTGTTTTGCTTCCATGTAGCAATTCTATAAATCCAATTTGGAGGGTAAACGAGCATGTCCACAGCCAGGACTTCTTATAACAATCTTCCCGTTCCCACGAACGGCCAGCGGATCGAGTTCCGCGACGGCCAGTACGTGATTCCCGACCGGCCCATCATTCCGTTCGTCGAAGGCGATGGAACGGGCCGCGACATTTGGAAGGCGTCGCGCCGGGTCTTTGACGCCGCCGTCGAGAAGGCCTACGGCGGCAAGCGCGCGGTCGCCTGGTATGAGGTCTTCGCCGGCGAGAAAGCGTTTGCGATGTTCAAGGAGTGGATGCCGCAGGATACGGTGGAGGCGATCAAGGAATTTCGCGTCGCGATCAAAGGGCCGCTCACGACCCCTATCGGCGGCGGCATCCGCAGCCTGAACGTCACCTTCCGCCAGGTCCTCGATCTCTATGCCTGCGTGCGGCCGGTGCGCTACTATCCCGGCGTGCCGTCGCCGGTCAAAAACCCCGAGCGGATGAACATCGTCATCTTCCGCGAGAACACCGAGGACGTCTATTCCGGGATCGAATGGAGGGAAGGGACTCCGGAAGCGAAGAAGGTCATCGAGTTCCTCACCAAGGAAATGGGCAAGAAAATCCGGCCGGACTCGGGCATCGGCATCAAGCCGATTTCCCGCACCGGCAGCCAGCGGCTGGTGCGGCGCGCCATCCGCTATGCCCTGGACCACGGACTTCAGCGGGTGGCGCTGGTCCACAAGGGCAACATCATGAAGTTCACCGAAGGCGCGTTCCGCGACTGGGGCTACGAGCTGGCCAAAGCCGAGTTCCGCTCCCAGATCGTCACGGAGCGCGAGAGCTGGATTCTCGACAACAAGGACAAGAACCCGAATTTGACCATCGAGCAGAACGCAGCGATGGTCGAGCCGGGTCTCGAGCACGCGGCGGAGGCCTTCCGGCAGGAGATTTATGCCGAGGTGAAAGAGGCGCTCGACTCGATCTACGCGACGCACGGAAAAGGCCAGTGGAAGAAGAAGGTCCTGGTGAACGACCGCATCGCCGACTCGATCTTCCAGCAGGTGGTGACGCGGGCGGACGAGTATCAAGTGCTGGCGACGCCGAACTTGAACGGCGACTATCTCTCCGATGCCTGCGCGGCGCAGGTGGGCGGACTCGGCATGGCTCCCGGCGCCAACATCGGCGATGAGTACGCCCTCTTCGAGGCCACGCACGGTACCGCCCCCAAGTACGCCGACAAGGACGTCATCAACCCGTCGTCCGTCATGCTCTCCGGCGTCATGATGTTTCAGCACATGGGCTGGAAGGAAGCGGCCACCATCATCGAAGACGCCATCGCCCGCACCATCCAGCAGAAGAAAGTCACCTACGACCTGGAGCGTCTGATGCAGGGCGCCACGAAACTGAAGACCAGCGAGTACGCCACCTGCATCATCGAGAACATGCAGCCGGTGCCGGTCCCGGCGTAAGGGGAATTTTGCCTTGACACACGAGGAACTGCGGGATCGGGTCACCGTTATTCCAGAGGTTTGCGGCGGACAGCCTTGCATCCGGGGAACGCGAATTCCGATCGCTGTTGTCCTGGATGCGCTCGCCGAGGGCCTTTCTCCGGAGGAAATCGTTGACCACTATCCTTCCCTGACAGTCGAGGACATCCGGGCGGCCGTGGCGTACGATTCCGTCTGAACCTTTACCTGGATTATTCATGAGTAATCACAACAGGAAAACGACTGCCACATTTTTCTCTAGCCCAGGCGTTCACGCCTGGGTCGAAGGGAGCCCCCGAATTTCTTAGCCCCCTTCAGGGGGCTTGCCAATCCTTGCGGCTTCAGCTCTCGTAAGGTCGAGGGGCTTAAGCCGTTATCGAGAAGCCCGCTGAAGCGGGCTTTGTACGTCTTCGCAACATTCGACCCCGCCCTGAAGGGCGGGCTAGAGAAAAATGCCCGTCAAGGCACTGGTACGACTGAAATCATGCCCTGACGAAAGCCAACATTTTCACTCCCCAGTCTTTCAATGTCTTTCTTGTCCAAGGAGAAACTATGTCATCCAGTCAGGCCGTCACTTACAAATATCTCGGCCACTCCACGTTTCTGTTCACCACGCCGGCGGGCAAGAAGCTGATCATTGATCCTTGGCTCAAGAACAACCCGGCCTGTCCTGCCGCCGACAAGACACTCGCCGCGCTCGACACCATGCTCATCACCCACGGCCACTTCGACCACATTCAGGACGCCGTGGAGCTGGCCCAGCAGCACAAGCCGCAGATCGGCTGTATTTTCGAGACCGCTCTCTGGCTCCAGCGCAAGGGCGCGCAGAACGTCAGCCCGATGAACAAGGGCGGATCGCAGAAGTTGAATGACGTGCGGGTCACGATGGTGGACGCCCGGCACAGTTGCGGCATCCTGGAGGACGACGGCTCGGTCACTTACGGCGGCGAGGCCGCCGGCTACGTGGTCGAATTCGAGAACGGCTTCCGCATCTACCACGCGGGCGACACCACCGTCTTCGGCGACATGAAGATCATCGCCGAGCTGTATCAGCCGCACCTGGTCTTGCTGCCGATCGGGGACCTGTTTACGATGAGCCCCAAGGAAGCCGCGTACGCCTGCCGCCTGATGCAGGCCAAGCGAGTCGTGCCGATGCATTACGCGACGTTCCCGCCGCTCATCGGCACGCCGGAGGAGTTGCGGCAATTGACGAAGGATTTGGGGACCGAAGTGATCGCGCTCCGCCCCGGCGAGACCGGAAAGCAGTGACGAGTGACCAGTGATGAGTGACGAGGAGATTTTTTCCCTCGCAACTTGCGGTTGTTCACTGCTGCCTGCTGCGGAGCCCCTGCGGACGGTCGAGCGCCTGATTGGGGAGCAGGGGACAGCTAGCTCTTCTGGCTACTGGCTCCTGACTTCTAACTTCCGGGTAGTGTCTCAGTTTGAATTTTCTGGACCGTAAGGGCACGGTTTCAACCGTGCCGTAACAGCGCATTCTCCAGCGGTTTTAACCGCTGAGGGATGCACCTCAGGGGCTGAAGCCCCCCCGTCGGCGGCGGTTTTCGGCATGGCTGAAGCCATGCCCTTACGTCAAACTGAGACACTGCCAACTTCCGGTTCCCCTCGAAATTCCCGCCCCATCTGTGGTAAATTTTCTGCAATATGTTTTCATAAACGGAGGAGGTATTTATGCGTCAGAAAGTAACGGTAGTGGGATCGGGCAACGTCGGGGCTTCGACGGCGTTGCGGCTCGCCGACCGGGAGCTGGCCGACGTGGTGATGACCGACATTCTGGAAGGAATCCCCCAGGGGAAAGGGCTCGACATTCTCGAGGCCGGGCCGGTGGTGGGTTCCGATTCCCGAGTGCTGGGAACGAACGACTATAAGGACACCGCCAATTCCGACATCGTGGTGGTGACCGCCGGGTTTCCCCGGCAGCCCGGCATGAGCCGCGATGACCTGCTGATGAAGAACTACGACGTCCTCAAGGCGACCACCGAGAAGGTCGTGCAGTATTCCCCGAACTGTATCCTGATCATCGTGACCAATCCGCTCGACGCCATGTGCCAGGTGGCGCTGCGGGTGAGCGGTTTCCCGAAACACCGCGTCATCGGGATGGCCGGAGTGCTCGACTCGGCCCGCTTCCGGACGTTCATCGCGCAGGAGTTGAACGTCTCGGTCGAGAACGTGACCGCCTTCGTCTTGGGAGGCCACGGCGATGAAATGGTGCCGCTGGTGCGCTACTCCCAGGTGGCCGGCATTCCCCTCACGGAATTGCTCAATGCCGAAACCCTGGCCCGCATCGTGCAGCGCACGCGCAAGGGCGGCGGGGAGATCGTCAATCTGCTGAAAGCCGGCAGCGCCTTTTACGCCCCTTCGGCGGCCATCGTCGAGATGGTCGAGGCGATCTTGAAGGACAAGAAAAAGATTCTGCCCTGCGCCGCCTACCTCGAAGGCGAGTACGGCATCCAGGGGCTGTACGTCGGGGTTCCGTGCAAACTCGGCGCGCGCGGCATCGAGCAGATCATGGAAGTCAAGCTCGCCGACGACGAACGCGCGGCCTTGCAGAAGAGCGCCTCGGCGGTGCGCGAGCTGGTCGAGGTCATTAAGGTGTAGCCGGTCCCGCGGCGCGGATGGCCTGGGCGCGCGCTTCCAGTTGCTCGGCTTCGCTGGCGCGGTTCGTTTGGCGCAGCAGCAGGGCGCACTCTTCGAGGCTCGCGGCCACGTTCGGGTGATCGGGGCCGAAGGCGCGTTCCAGAATTCCCAGGACGTGCCGAGAGAGCCGCTCCGCGAGGGGGTACTTGCCTTCCGAAGGAGGGCACGGCCGCGTCATCAGCGGCAGGCGCGCGATACAGGAACCATGAAACCACAGTAGGGGAAAATCCCCCTTCTTCAAAAATTGATCCAGGTGACAGTTGGAGCTGCAAGAAATCCGTCCCCCTGCTCCAAGTAAGACACTCACAGAAATCTCTACCCATCGGAGACGGATTTATGAGAAACTGTGTTGGTATCCTTACGAATCCTGGTGGCAGCCGCCGGCGGGACGGGTGTGCGCCAAATGGGGGGCCTGTGAGACGGTTGCGACTACTTTCCTGTTTTGTGTTCCTGAGCGCCATGGTGTTGTTCCTGGTGTCGAGCGCCTGGGCGGCCACGGTTGCCGGACGCGTTTCGGACCCGGAAGGCGCGCCCATTCCCGGCGCGCAGGTGATCGCGCAAGGCCCGGAGGCCGGCGTCTCGAAGACAGCCGTCACGCGGGAGGACGGCAGCTTTTCGCTCGACCCGCTGCCGGCCGGCGTCTACACGCTCACCGTGCGCCGCGCGGGATTCGCGGAGCTGGTGCAGCAGAACGTCCCGGTGGGCGAAAACGGGGACTCGGTCCAGCTCAATCTGCGGTTGCGCTCCAACCGAGAGCAGGCCGTGAGCATGGGGATGGAGGAACTCAACCCCAACATCTTCATCGTCAAGCTCGATACCAATGAGATCGTCCGGCAACTCAGCACGCGCGGCGCCAACACCCAACTGGTCACCGAATTTCGCCCGCAGGAAAATTCCTTCGGCGCTCCCTATGGCTACCCGCTGCGGCGGGTCGAGTTGGCGCGGCCCGGAGGGCTCCTCCGCAGTTTTCACGGCTCGCTCTACGAAACGCACCAGAACAGCTCCCTGAACGCCCGCTCCTTCTTCACGGTGGGGGACCTTCTGCCTTCGCGGCGCAACGATTACGGCGCGTCCGTGGGCGGGCCGCTCGTGAGAGACAAATTGTCCACCGACTTTGCCTGGAGCCAGACGCGCGATTCCGGCTACGTCAACGGCAACATTCAGGTGCCCCTGCTGGAAGAGCGGATTCCGCGCTCGGCCGATCCGGCCACCAACGCCCTGATCGCCCGCCTGCTCACGGCTTATCCGAACCAACTGCCGAACCTGCCGAGTGTCGCCGCGCGGCAACTGAATACGAATGCACCGCGCGACGTCCGCAGCACGGGCTTCTCTACGCGCCTGGACTACCGGCCCCGCACGGCCGACCAGGTTGCCTTCGAACAGCGGTACTACGACGTGACCGAGGACCCTTTTGAGCTGGTGATCGGGCAGAACCCGATGACCTTCCTGCGCCCCCAGAGCTATCACTTGACGCACAGCCATACGTTCTCGCCGCGCACGGTGTCCCGCCTGGGACTCAACTACGACCGCCTCGCGGTGTCTCTCGATGTCACCGACCGGTACAAGAATTTGCTCGCGCCGCTGGGATTGGCGACCGTCCCTGAGATCACCTTCGGGCGCAACGGCGATTTAACCGGCCTCGGTCCCGGCACGAATTATCCGCGACGCCGGATTGAGAACCGCTTCCACGTCGCGCCGGAGATCACGCAGGCGCGGGGCGATCATACGCTCGCCTTCGGATTCCTGGTCTCGCGGTATCAGATCAACGATTTGCAGAGCGAGAATTCCCGCGGCGTCTTTGATTACACCCGGAACTTCGGACGCTCCGCCGTGGAGAACTTTCTGCTCGGACGGCCGAGTTCGTTCAAGATCAATCTGGGGGATTTCTACCGGGGATTCCGCAACTGGGAACAGGCCGTCTATTTCCAGGACCGCATCCGCTTGCGTCCCAACCTGACGATCTCGCTCGGCATGCGCTATGAGATGATGACGGCGCCGGTCGAAGTCAACAATCTGACTCCGATCACCTACCGGACCGATGCCAATAATTTTGCGCCGCACTTCGGCTTTGCGTGGAACCCGCGCGGAGGAAAGACGGCCATCCGCGGCGGCTACGGAGTCAGCTTTGGCGCGCTGTTCCCCTTGCTCTACCAGCGTGCGCGCTTCAATCCGCCGGCCGTCAAGGTGATTTCCGTGGACAACAATCCGAGCCTGGTCAATCCCCTGCAAGGGCTCGATCTCTCGAGCAGCGGGAACGAACGCTCCGGGCTGAACGCGCTCAGTCCCGACCTGGTTGTGCCGTACACGCACCTGTACACGCTGTCGGTCGAGCGCGAGCTGCCGGCGGGCCTGTTCTTCCGCGTGGGCTACATGGGCAGCCGCACGATGAAGCTCCCCTGGGAGGTGATTACCAACCGCGCGGAGCCGGACCCCGATCCGCGCCGCAACATCACCGCCACCATCAACGAGCGGCGGCCCGATCCGCGGTATCTGGAGATTGACACCGTCACCAACGGCGCCACCGCGTACTATGATTCGCTGAATGTTTCCGTCGAGAAGCGCCTCAGCCGGACCATGACCTGGAGCGCCCGCTACGTGTTCAGCAAAGTCATGGACACGGGCGACACCACCTTTGCCGACATCGGCACCGGACGCCACAAGAGCATGATGCCGTACGATATCGTCGGCGACTTGAAAGGGGTCTCGCAGTTTGATACACCGCAGGCGCTCACCCTCACCTACCGCTTCCAGCTCCCGGCATTCGGCGGGCAGGGCGTTCTGGCGCACGCGCTGGGCGGATGGAGATTCCTGGGCACCTATTCCTACCGCACCGGCGTGCCGTACATGCTCCATACCGGCTCCGATGCTCCCGGCTTCGGCAACGTGGACGGCGTGGGACAGGACCGGCCTCACATCTTGAACCCCAGCATCCTCGGCAAGGGAATCAACCATCCGGACACGTCTCAGTCCATCCTGCGCCGGGAGTACTTCGACCCGAACATCCCCGTCGGCGGACGCGGGAATCTGGGCTTTGACACGTTTCGGCTGGACGGCACCAACAATTTGAATTTCGCCGTGGAACGGGAATTCGCTCTCCGCAAAGGCGGCGACCAGTTGCCCGCGCTCCAGTTCCGCTCGGAATTTTTCAATTTCCTGAATCACCCGCAGTTTGACACCTACGCTCCGCACTGGGGCAACGAAATCTTCGGAAAAATCACCAATACCGTCAACCGGGGCCGCATCATCCAGTTCCTTCTGCGAGTGCGGTTTTAGGGCTGTATCACAATTGCTGTATAGCAGGTTCGCCGAGGTAGCCACGGCACGTTTTCTGTGCCGTGGGCTTTTGGCCGTGGGCTTTTGTCGGAACGAACCCACGGCATCAAGAACCTGCCGTGGCTACTCCCATTCCCGAATCCCCTGCCGCTTGCGCGATGAGCGCGCTACTGCTACACTCGCCTCACTTTGCCGGACCAGTCTGCTTCAATCCGGCTGCCGCTGCGCGACGATGCCGATGCGCGCGTCGCGGAATTGCTGCGCAACATTGCCGAAGCCTGCCGCCGCCAATCGAGCGAAGACTACAATCAATCGAACAAGCGGTTAGCGGAAGAATTTCTGGCGCAGATTGAGCGCGATTTCCCCGGCCGCTGCATAGCGCGCCGCCAGCCGATCCCGACCTTTCACATTCGTACCACGGACTCGAACTACATCTTCACCGTGCCGGGGCGCTCGGAGAATGAGCTGGTTCTGGTGGCGCACTTCGACACCTGGCGCGGGCCGGGGGCCGACGACAACACCACCGGCGAGGAGGTCTTGAAGCAATACCTGCTCGAAGACCTGCGGCGGGCGGAGCCGCCTCCGCTGACGCATACTTACATTTTGGCAGGGTCGGAGGAATGCGGACTGATCGGGTTCGTATCGCAATGCCTGCTCGCCGCCGGTTTGGTGGCGGCGAATCTCTCCTACCAATCCGGCAGCGTGATCGAAGCGCTGATCGCGCTGATTGCCATTCCGCTCGCCAAGTACCGCTTTGGCGTGGCCGGCTCGCGCGTCTATGTCCAGAGCCTCAGCCCGGACGAGCTGGCGCGGACGCAGGCCGTCATTGCCGTGGACTCGGTCGGCGAAGGGCGCATGTATGTCCCCAGCACGAGCCTGGGCGCCGATTTTGTGCGCGCCTTCATTCCGTTCCCCGGCTACGACCGCTTGAATGACTTGCTCGAAGAAGCCGCCCATCTGCACGGCATCAAGTACAACCGCTTTCTCTCGGGCGGCACCACGGACCACGTCTCGTGGCTCGAAGTCAACAACAGCCTCCTCGATTGGGTTCGGGAACACCTCGGAGGAAAGAAAAAATTAAAGGTCCCGGCGGCGGCGCTCATTACGATGTGTCCCGGCAAGGCCTCGCCGTTTGTCTTTGGCGGCAAGATTCACACGCCGGCCGATACGGCCGACCGCGTCTACCCCGAGCCGCTGCGCCAGACGCTCCACGTCCTCGACTACTTCTTCCACATCTTCGAAGGAGGCGCGAAACCGAGCGAGCCTCGCACGCCGGAGGACTGCCACTACGCCCGCCTCTACGCCGCCGGGAGCGAGACCTATCTCGTGCTCAAAGACGCCGTCGAGCCGAATCGCCGCAACCTGAACATGATCTACCGCGTCGAGGCCGGGATCACCGAGGACGGGCCAAACCGCGTCGCCCGCGTCCGCATCGGAGCGTGTGTTAGGTGGGGCGTGGAGACTTCGATGGACGAAGAGATCGCAAACTTCCTGGCGGGGAAAGAAAATCCGAGCCGCGATTCCGAGCCGCGACCCACGGCAAGCCGGGGCAGGCCGCAAGGGAGCGGTGGTTTGAATCCGAGCCGCGACCGTGAGCGAGCGGTCCTGACTGCCTGCCGGCGCATTCCACTTACAGAAATTCACGTTGAAAACGGCCCCACGTTCTGGCGGCGGTTTGGGTTGATTCGGAGCCTGCGGGCGGCGGCGCATTCGGTTGTCGGCCACGTCGCGGAGTGGATGGGCCGCTACAGCTTCCTGATTTACTTTCTCGCCGCCTACCTGGTTGCGGAAGCGTTCAACATGGCGATGGACGCCGCGTTCTGGGCTTCGCCAGAGTTCGCCGTTCAGTTCTTCCGCTTCTATTGGGCGACCATCCCGTTCACGGTGGCCCTGGAATTCGGGCTGATTACATACCTCTTTGTGGTGGCCATTCCGACGGTGATTGACAACAGCTATCGGCATCTCAACCGGGCCGACAATCTGCTGAGCCTGAAGCGGGCAAGAAAGCAGGGAGCAGGGAACAGGGAATAGGGAAGAAACCGGAAGCAGAACCATTACCGATTCCAGATTCCATTTTCTCTAATCCCTGTTCCCTACTACGGCCGATACCGCCGCGAGGGGTGTCGGCACGGAAGCCAATCTTTGCGGCGCAGAGTCCGGACCTGGTTCCAGTCTTCGGCGCGGCAGGCCGGAAACCAGAAGGCGCTGTCGGCGGCCCAGGCCAGGCCGGCGGCGCCGAGCAGCCGCAGCGGCAGCCGCTTTCGCAGAGCGTAGTCGCGCCAATCCATTCCCCATGGGAAATCGTGCACAACGCGTAGGCCCGCGCGCCGCAGCAGCCGCGCCAGCTTCCACGGTCCCAGCAGGTGCACGTCGCCGTAGGTCTTGTACTCCTGGAGGAAGCTCGGGTTCTTCCAGCGGATGTAGCGGTCTGCGAGCCACACGGGCAGGTACTGCGGCCCGTAAAGAAACGTGTGGCCTTCGAAGGGATAGAGCCGGTTCGGCGTGGTCAGCAGCAGGAGGCCGTTCTGCCGCAGCACGCGGCGAATTTCCTGAAGGAAACGCAACTGCCAGTCCTCGCCGCCGACCAGGTGCTCGATGACGTCGAAGGCGACCACGATGTCAACCGAGCCGTCCGCGAGCGGCAGGCCCGTTCCCGAAGCCCGGATCAGGCTCGCGCGTTCCGGCTGCGGCAGGCCGTGAATGACCGCGTGGGCCATCTCCAGGATCGCGGGAAAGAAATCCGAGCCAATATAAAACCCCCCTTCTGCGGTGACGATCTGGCTCAGTCCGCCGGTGCCGCAGCCGATGTCGAGCACTCGCTTGCCGCGAAAATCAATCCGGATGCGGGAGCAGAACGCTTCGACCAGCTCGAAGTTCCGCGCGAGCGTTTCGGTCCAGTAGCCCACCCACTTGGCGATGGCCGCCTCGTTCTCCCGCCCGAACTTCAGTTCCGCGTAGTGGCGGGCGCGCTGCTCGAATTGCGACCGGGGAGAAAGTTGCGGCGCCGGCGGCGCTTGCTTGGAATGCTTCCACGGGCGTGGCTTGCGCCGGCGCGCCTGCTCCCAGTTCTCTCGGCGGCAGGCCGAAACCCAGAAGCAAGCGGGCGCGGCCCAGCCGAGTCCCAGCGCGCTCAACAGTCGCAGGCAGAGGCGCTTGGGGAACGCATAGTTTTCAAGCGGCTTCCCGCCGGGGAAATCCGGGATCAGCGTGAGGCCGGCCTTCTCAAGAAGCTCCTTCATCTTCCAGGGGGTCAGCAGGTGGACCTCGCCGTAGGTCTTGTATTCCTGGAGGAAGCTCGGGTTGCGCCAGCGGATGTAGCGGTCGGCGAGCGGGACCGGGAGGTAATGCGGGCCGTAGAGGGCCGTGTGCGGCTCAAAGGGGTGGAGACGGTTCGGCGTGGTCAGCAGCAAGATTCCGTCCGGGCGGAGCACCCGGCGGATTTCCCGCAAGAAGGCCAGTTGCCAGGATTCGCCGCCGACCAGATGCTCGATCACGTCGAAGGCCGTGACCAGGTCCACGGATTCATCCCGCAGCGGCAAACTCGTGCCGGAGCCGCGCAGGAGCTGCGCCGGGGGCGAATGCGGAAGATCGCGGATAAACGCCTGGGCCATCTCCAGCACCGCTGGATAATAATCCAGGCCGATGTAGGAACCGCCTTCCTCGGTGACCACCGAGGCCAGGCCGCCGGTCCCGCATCCGATGTCGAGCACGGTCTTGCCGGCAAAGGCCACCTCCGTTTGCGTCGAGAGAATCTCGACCAGCTCGATGTTCCGCCCGGCGGTCTCGCGCCAATACTCCACCCATTCCGAAATAGCCGGCTCGTTCTCTTTGCCGAACTTGATTTCGGCGTAATGGCGGACTAAATTCTCGAAGTTGGACATAAGTCGCCCTTCGATTCTACTATCGGTTATGGAACTTGGACCACCGTTCGGCCTGCAACCCTTTGAGGTGCTGTTTGACAAGAGCGAGTTCAATCGCGTCTTGCCGCCGGGCTTGCTCGCGTTCGTGGGGAATCTGGGTTTCCCGCCCCGGCCAGCCGGGGAGCGCCCCTGGGTCTTCGCCAATTTTGTGCAGAGCCTTGACGGGCTGGTGAGTTTCGGCGGCCGGCGGCACAGCGGCGAATGGGTGGCGCGGAGCCGCCACGACCGCTGGATGATGGACCTGCTGCGCGCGCACGCTGACGCGCTCCTCTGCGGCGCGCGGTCGCTCGCGCTCGAAACGCTCTCGGGCTCCATCCCCGGCGGGCCAGTCTATCGCATTGTCCACCCGGAGCTGCTCCGGTATCGGCAGGAACGGCTGGGCCGCAAGAAGCTCATCGTCATTCTCGTGACCGTCAGCGGAAACTTGCGCCCGGCGGACTACCGGCTTTTTCACTCCGAGCACGTCGAGGCATGGATCGCTACAACCCCCGACGGACGCGCGCGCCTGGGCGATCCCGGCAAAGCGCGCGTTCTGGTCACCGGACAGGGAAGCGTTTTTGACCTGGGAGACTTATTGCGCCGCCTGCGGAGCGAGCACGGCATCGAGTACCTGTTGTGCGAGGGCGGGCCGACGCTCTATGGCCATCTCGTTCGCGGCGGTTGGGTGGATGAAAAATTCATCACGGTCGCGCCGCAAGAGATTGGCCCGGGCATTCCTCCCGAGCAGGAACTGACGGATTGGGAAAAGGCCGGCGGGACCCCGATCCGTCCGACGAGCTTTGCGGGGACCGGGTTCACCATCGAGGAGGCGCGCTGGTATCGCTGGGTGAGCTGCCGGAAGGCGGGCGACCACGAGTTCAGCCGGTACCGGGCGGCGTCGGTGGGAATGCCAGTTCTTCCTTAGGGTTTCGCTTCTCCGCGTCGCGCCCTCGGCAGATGATCTTCGAGCAGATGGTCCTCGCAGACCACCGACTCCAGCATCAGCGCGTTCCTCCCCGTCGCCAACTGGAAAACCCTCTTTCCATTCCAGGGTTTCGCATAGGTCTTCGGGTCTTCAAAGGTGAAGTCAATTTGCAAGATGTCCTGTGCAGTGCGCCGGATGCGCTCCACGATGTGCATCGCGTCGCTTTGCGGATGCCCCATCGTGTCAAGCCAGGTAAGCCCGTTGAGCGCGATCGTATCCACGACCAGCGTGTCGCCTTCATACTTGCCGGTCGAGTGCCCCATGTAGGTGTTGTACATCCCCTCGGGATGTTCCTGATTCATGTGGACTCGGCGGATGCCGTTGCCCGACTCAAACAGAATGTACACGACGCCGGGCGTTTGAACGATCTCAAACGGGTGGTTGACCGTGAACGCCCGTGTCGGGCCGTAGGGAAGACAGTGGATGGTGGGGTCGAGCGGCTCGTGTCCACGATCGAACGGATTCCGCAGATACCCCGAGCGGATGGCTTTGTATTTCGCCGCCGCTTCCGGGAGCATCTGCGGCTCCACGCCGTTCACCGTTATGGCGAAGCCCGGCCCCTCTCCGGGAGCCAGCACCCGCTCACCACCCCGCGTGAGTCTTCCCCACACTCCAGAGAGGTTCGGGATCGAGGTCTTGGTGGTTCCCGACTCCGGCTGCGCCGGGGTCTGAGCGAGGACCACCGGCGAGAGGGCGAGCGCCCCGGTCAGCACAACGAACGAAACCAGTAAACGATTTCGCATGTTGCCCCCCCTTGTTCTCAATGCTCGTTCAGCTCGATGTAGGTCCCCCACGGATCGGTGAAAAAAGCGATGCCAACACCCGTCTGCGGGTTTTTGCTATAGGGCCTGTCGAACTTCATTCCGCCTGCTTCGAGCTTCTTGCAGTAGGCCTCGAGGTTCTTCACCTCAAACCCGATATGATCGAGCAATCTTCCTTTGGTTCCCACGGTGGGAGTGTCAGATTTGGAAAACGTCAGGTTTACGCCGGGCATGTCCGCCGCCTGGTTTTGGCCCCGCATTCCGGGCTTGGCGCCGAACATTTTGGCGTACCAGGCCTGGATTTCCGGAATGGCGGCCTCCGCCACATAGAAATGGATGTGGTGCATCGCCATCGGAACAGCGAGCGACTTGTCTTCGAGAATCTCAATCCGCATGTCGTCCGGGGAGTACACGTAGGCCTGTCCGGGGATCCGGCCCGGCTCCACTTTCACGCCCGCGGCCTTCCATCGGGTAACCGCCTGCTCGGTGTTCTGCACCCGGAACCCGATGTGATTCACCACCGTTCCCACCATGCCGCCGGAGGACGGCTGTGCGCCGGCCGCCAAGTGGAGATAGACATAGACGCCGGGGATTTGCGAGACCTCGAACTGTCCCACTTTCATCGGCGTGCCCCCGAGCGCGGTCCAGAACTTCTTGTTGGCCTCAACATCGCCTGTATTCAAATGCAGATGTCCCATGGCCGCGCCCGCTTCATTCGGAGGCGGGTACTGGAGAACAGGCGCTTGCGCCCACGACGCCGCCAGCGGCCACAGCACGACCAGACTCAGCATGGAAATCAATCGTTTCATGGATCGCTCCTTCCGTGTCAAGAGATAGAAAGTCGCCCATCCGCCTCGTTCATGAACCATCCCGGTTTCGTCATGCCCGGACGAATTCGTGTGCCACTATACTACTCAATTCTCAATCGGCAAAGTAGTCTTTGAGGTCCTGGCGGTCGCGTTCGAGCCAGGCGATGTTGGAGCGAATGAGTTCGAGCGTCTTTCGAATGGCGCGTTCCGTGCCGGGGACGCGGTGGCGGCGGAAGAAATCTTGCGCGTCTTCCAAATGCCGGCGGTCCGTGAAGCCGCTGGTGATGGCGATCATGCGGGAGAGCAGCCCGATCCCCCCGCCGTGGTACCGCTCCACAAACATCTTCCAATTCTTCTTGAGGCATTTCCAGGCCAGGTCGCGGCCCAGAGGATGGGTCGCGGCGCTCGCCAGCACAATGGGCGTGTCCTGGAACCGCACCTGCTCGGAGAGGGAATATTGCAATACCGCCTGGATCAGCTCCGCTTCCCGGAAACTGCCGGCGGCACGCAGCACCCGCACCTTTTCCTCATGCAGATCGGTCGAATGGTAGACCTCGAGCAGCCCTTTCCATTCCGTTTCGCCGCCGTTTTCGGCGACCAGCGAATAGACGGCCTGGCGCAGATTGGGATCAAGTTCTCCGCCCCGTCGGAAGCGGGCAAAGCGGCTGCGCGCTTCGCCAATCGTGGCCCGGTCGCCATAGCCGCCGAAACCTCGCAACGCCAGCGCGCGCAGGAGCACGTCCAAGTGCCCGTCCGACGGCCTCCTCTCCCATCCCTGCTTTTGGGCGACAGGCTCGAACAGTTGCCGAGCCGCTTCCTGGAACTTGGGCCGGAACCGCTCGCGGGAGAGCAAATTGTCAAGTGAGTCCAATACGGCGGCGATGCCGGTCCAGACGCTGAAGTCGCTCTCATTTTCATAAGCTCGGAGAACGCGCAACGCTGCGGAAGTCTTTCCATACCCGGCGCGCGCCAGGGCGAAGGCGTCATCGAGCAGCCCCAGACGGTCCACGGTCGGCAAGGCCCCGGCTGCGACCGCCTTCGTCAGCCGGCCCCAAAGCTCTTCCGAGTACGCCACGCGGTAGAGGCCGCTCTGGCCAGGATTGAGCTTGATCCATTGCCCATCGCTCGCCGCGAGGCGCAGCCGGTGCCGCTGGCCCTTCATGGACTCAAAGACGGGCCGCGAGGCGCCCTCGACCCACACGCCCAGGGGAACTTGCCAGCGCAGGTTCTGGGGGTCGTGTCTGCCATCCGCCAGAAACCGTTTCTGTTCCACCTCGAGCAGAAGCTCTCCGTTGGATTGCTTCTCTCGCACGATCAGCACGGGGTAACCGGGCTGGCGCGTGTAGCCCGCCATGATGCCGCGCACCGGCTTCCCGGACTCTTTTTCGAGCGCCTTCCAGAGGTCGTCGGTGGCCGCATTGCCGAACGCATGTTTCCGCAGATAGTTGTGCAGCCCTTTGCGGAAGCTCTTCTCGCCCAGGTAGTGCTCGACCATCCGGTTGACGACCGAACCCTTGCTGTAAGAGATGGCGTCGAAGACCTCGCGGATTTCGTACGGATTCTTGACCGGAACCTCGACCGGATGCGTATTCCGAAGGGCGTCCTGGTGCAGCGCGGCCAGGTAGTCGTCGGCCACGTATTGCGTCCAGGTCTGCCATTCCGGGAAGCGATGGTCCGTGGCTTTTGGCCCCATGTAGGAGGCAAAGCCCTCATTGAGCCAGAGGTCGGTCCACCATTGCATGGTGGTGTAGTTGCCGAACCATTGGTGGGCCAGCTCGTGGTCCACAACTTCGGCGACACGCTGCCGGGCCGATTCGGAAGAATTCTGCGGGTCTACCAGCAGCGCGGTCTCGCGGTAGGTGACCAGACCCCAGTTCTCCATGGCCCCGGCGGCAAAGTCAGGCAGCGCCACCATGTCGAGCTTCGGAAAGGCATACGGAATGCCAAACCAGTCGGCGAAGTAGGCGAGCGTGTGGCAGCCCTGCTCCAGAGCAAAACGGCCCTGCTCGCGCTTTCCGGGACTGGTCCAGACGCGGACGGGAACACCGTGCCGGTCCTTGTCTTCCAGCAATTCAAGTTCGGCGATGACGACGGCGAGCAGGTACGTGGACATGCGCGGGGTGGTTTCATAGCGAATGGTCTTCCAGCCCGGCTCGGCCCGCGCTTCTTTCCGGATCGGCATATTGGAGAGCGCCGTCAAGTTCTCGGGGACCGTCAGCGTCACGCCGAAGGTCGCTTTGCGGGCCGGCTCGTCCCAGCAGGGGAAAGCGCGGCGGGCGTCGGTGGCCTCGAACTGCGTGGCGGCGCCCCAGCGCTTGGCTCCGTCCACCAAGTACGATGTGCGATAAAAGCCGTGCATCTTGTCGTTCAGCTCGCCCTCGAACTCAAAGATCAGCTCGGCGGGGCCGCGCTTCAGTTTCCGCCCCCCCTTCCCAAAGTCGAGCGTGATGCTCTCCAGCTTCTTGTTTGGCTTGATCTGCCGGGCGTCGAGCGGCTCGGACCCGGCCGGGGAGCAAATTTGGGCTTTCGTGATTTTCAGATCCAGGGCGTGCAGCGTGATTTTCGAAACCGGCCTGCGAATGATGACCGTGATCCGCTCCGATCCCTGAAACGTGAAGTCTGCGAGATTCGGCTGCAGCGCGATTTCGTAATGAACTGGCTCAACTTCTTCCGGTAACAGGTATGGATTGCGATCCCTCATGCGGTGCTCTCCTCGTAACTGGGGCGTGGCTCGCCGTCCGCCGGAGCGTTCTCTTGCCAGGATAATCCAGTGGGCCGCGCGTTAACGGGTCCGCCCAACTCTCGAATATACCCGAAACACCCGGCGGGAAAAAATTGTGGAGCAGGGAGAAAACCGAGTCAACCGCTCCCAGCTCAACTTTCCCACAGAAGGTTAAGAGGATGAAAGGTGGACCTTGGTAGACGATTTCAGAACTCTTTCGATGCGGGACTTTATCCCGGAACTACCCAAGTGTCCCCAGTTCTTGACGGCCTGAGCCTACCGAAAAAGTCCCTGGAATCGTTTTGACCCCTCCAATTTGTTGAATTATAATTCCCCTGCTACCGGAAAGGGCTTTTCGTGCCCAAAGGGAACGATTTCGGAACAGTCTTTGGGGGGGCAACTGGGGCGTGATAGCCGAATGAACGAGGGGCTCAATCTTTTCTGTCTGGTTGCGCTGACAGTTGTGTGCGTTTGGACCTGGAGTGGCTTTGCTCGTCAAAGTCGGATGAGAGAATGATCGTTCATGAAGATCTGCATTATTTCAGACGTTCACGGCAATTATGACGCCCTTTCGACCCTGCCCGCCGAATACGACGAGCTTTGGGTGCTGGGAGACCTGGTGAATTACGGCCCCCAACCCGCCGAGGTCGTAGACTACGTTTCGCAAAAAGCTTCGGTCGTCGTCCGTGGCAACCACGACCACTGCATCGCGTATAACGAAGACCCACGGTGTGCTCCGCGCTTTCGTGCCATAGCAACCGCGATGCGGAAATTCACAAACGAGGTGCTCAGCAAAAGCCAAAACCAATTCCTACATGCCCTGCCGCTCCACGCGGAGGTCAAGCGTGGAAACACGAGCTTTTGCCTGGTTCACTCCGTTCCATCCGACATGCTCTACGGACATTACGACGAAAACTTCGAGGGCTGGCTCGTTGAAGTGGACAGCATAAATGCCGACGTTCTGTTTGTGGGACACACGCACAAGCCATTTGTGAAAATGGTTGGGGGGCGCACGGTTTGCAATCCCGGCAGCCTCGGACAGCCTCTCCACGGAAAACCGGAGGCCCGTTACGCTATTTGGGAAGACGGCTCGATCGAGCTCAAAGGATTCGACTATCCCGTGGAAGAAACCATCCGCAAAGTCATGGCGATGCCTGTGGAGGATAAAATCAAGCGGGAGCTCGCCAAGGTGTTGCGGAAGGGCAAGTAAGTCCCGAAGGATTTACCTCTGGCGCGGGATTGGTATCACTCCGCTGGGTGTACGACGCGACTGCGAGTCAAACCGTTCCACGCTCAACTTTTCCAGAGAAGGTCAAACGGATGAATGGTGGACCTGGGGGGAGTCGAACCCCCGACCTCTTCAATGCCATTGAAGCGCGCTCCCAACTGCGCCACAGGCCCACGGTCGAGTTGATTGCCCTATTTGTAGCATCTTTCCCGAAACGGTGTCAAACCCAACGGGGCTGGGAATTCCGGCTGTCTGCTCGGCGCCTATGAATCGGGTCCGGCGGCTGCAATGGATATTGCGCGGGGGATTGGGCATCAGTAGACTGAAGGCGATGCACGCTCACGACGTAAAGACGGGGTCGGTCTTGAAGTGGTCCATCGCGCTCATGCTGGCGCTGGCTCTGGCAGAAGCGGCGGCGGGGTATATGGCCAATTCGCTCGCGTTGTTGAGCGACGCCGGACATAACTTCACCGATTCACTCGCCCTGGTTCTCGCCTGGTTCGCCTTGTATGTGCAGTCTAAACCGGCGACCGAGAGCAAGACCTACGGCTACCCTCGCGCGGGCGTCCTGGCGGCGTTCGTCAATGCGCTGCTGCTGGTTGCCATCGCGTTGTATGTTTTTTACGAAGCCTATCACCGGCTGCGGACTCCCCATGCGGTGGACCCGCAGTGGATGATGGTGGTCGGCGGCTTGGGGTTTGTAGTGGATGCCGGGGTCTCCCTGGCACTGCTGCGGCAGATTCGGGGCGACGTGAACGTCCGCACCGCGTTTCTCCACACTGCCGCCGACGCGGTCTCAACCGCCGGCATCGTAGTCGGAGGATGGCTGATTGCCAGGACCGGCGTGTCCGAGATTGACCCGCTGCTCGGCTTCTTGATCGGCGGGCTGATCCTCTGGAGCAGCGTGGACATCATCAAGGAGACTCTGAATATCCTGCTCGAAGGATTGCCGCGCGGCATGGAACTCGACACCGTGGTCACCGCGGTGCGCCGCGTTGAGGGAGTCGAGAACGTCCACGACGTTCACATTTGGAGCCTGGGTTCCCGTACCCACGCCATGAGCTGCCATGTGGCCATCGCGGATATTCCGCCGTCGGAGAGCAACGAAATTCTGCGGCGCATCAACGCGCTGCTCGACCAGGAATTCCAGATCAGCCATACCACCATCCAGTTTGAACATGCCGTGTGCGAGCCGAGTCCCAAGTGCTACGATCCGGCAGAGCCGGCCGCCGAGAGGAAAGGCGCATGAGCCGGGATGCAGTTTCTACCTGGATTTATGGAGAGGTGGTTCTATGTCTAAGAATCCGAGCGGGCCAAGAATATTCCTGAAAACTTGGAGCGGAAAGTCTACGTTCGAGTATCACGGGACTGTTAAGGACGGAATCACGCTGCATTACGGGAAAGGGCATAAGAATCGCCTAGAAATAAGAGGGGCCGACATCCTCAAGGCAATTGCTGTTTTTAAGGGTAAAGAGGTATCCATTGGTACACACCATAGTAAGCCACCAGTGGGGAGCTTTGGCCACTGGTTCCAAAGAAACGTGACGAAGACAAGTGTCGCGTCGTACTTGGGGCCGATTTTTATTGCGGAGGGCTATGCCGAACGTGGTTCTCAGCCAGATTTGATCCTATTTCTCTGAGATTAACAAAATTGGGTGTAAGCTTCCCCATGCGTTCATGCTCAAGCGATTCATAGAGTACCTGAAGTATGGTGCCGGACGCCCACCTGGAACTATGTGGGCGATGGAAAAGTGCTACTTTGTCTTGAGACACCACTATCCTAACCTATCCGAGGATGCGTACCTGCTTCTTACGCTACGATCGCGCTATCCCCTAAGAAGAGACGTTGGCGAGATTGCTTCCCGTTGTCAGAATCTGGATGATGCGATACTTGAAGCTGTGCGACTGGATTTCGGCGACTTTGTTGTGCAGATGTTTCGACCCGCCTTAGAAGCGTTTCCGTTCTGCTCTGCGTGTCAAGAATACCGCGCCCTAAGTTTGACCGACACGCTCTGTTATGGATGTCGGAATTTCGGTGATTTAATTCCCTGTAACAGATGTAGACTTTATTGGCCGAAGAACCAGAAATTCTGCGGACAGTGTGGTGCGCCGTTAGCCGTAGAAAAATCCGTGACTCTAATTCCCTGTAACAGATGTAGACTTTATTGGCCGAAAAACCAGAAATTCTGCGGACAGTGTGGTGCCGCTTTGGTCGCGGCGCAAGAGGAGTAAAAACTCTGCCACCTGAATCTGAGAGGATTCACCTGGAAGAAATCCACACATCGTTAGGGTATATCAGCAACGGAGAGGCAAGAGATAGGCCAGCACTGCTCAATGCTTCCCGACACCATCCAGCAGTTAGAGTTCGACGGAGTGCTCGCCCTGCTCCGTCGTTATGCCGGAAGCCCGTTGGGAGAGGCCAAACTCCTGGCGCTGCTTCCCGCGGCGGACGAGGCAGAACCTGTCGAGCGGTTGCGCCTCGCCGCCGAGGGCAGGGAGTATCTGCGCGTCAGCCGGGGAATCGCCCGGGGAACCGCCGGTCAGGGAATAGAAGCCGCGCCTGCCGGCGCGCTGCCGCTCGATTTCTCCGGGTTCACCGATCCAGCGGAGGTCTTTGGCAAGCTCGGCGTCGAAGGAACGATTTTAGAAATTCCCGAGGTCGTCCAACTACTCCGCCTGGCCGAGCGGGCTACCGACGTCCGCCGGGCGCTGCTCGCGGCGCAGAGCCGCTTTCCGCATCTCGCGCGCGAGGCGGATCGCGTGGCTGACTTCCATTTTCTGCTCCAGGAATTCCACGGAAAGATTCTTCCTTCGGGTGAGCTCGACGACCACGCCAGCCCCGAGCTGCGGCGCATCCGGCGCGAGATCGAGAAGCAGCGCGCCGTGATCCTGTCGTCGTTGCGCGAATTCTTGCGGAGCCAATCCGAGGAAAGCCTTTCGCGCGAAGAGATCATCACGATTCGCGGCGACCGCTTTGTGGTCCCCGTCCGGGCGCAGAAGAAAGGGCAGGTGCGCGGCGTCGTGCACGGCTCCAGCTCGAGTGGCCAGACGATGTACGTCGAGCCGCTCGAGACGATTGAACTTAATAACGAGCTGGTCCGGCTGCGGGAAGAAGAAACGCAGGAAATTCACCGCATTCTGCGCGAGATGACCGCGCGCCTGCGCCAGCGGTTGCTGGAATTGTCCGAGGCGGCCGAGGCCATCGGCGTGCTCGATCTCGCGTTCGCCTGCGGGCGCTATGCTCTGGACTACGACTGCGTCATCCCTAGCTTCAACCCCGCCCGGCTCGTGCTCCGCGACGTCCGCCACCCGTTGCTCGAAGCCCTGTTCCGTAAGAAAGGCGGCGCGGTGGTCCCGTTCTCGCTGACGCTCGAAGACGGGAACCACGTGCTGGTCATCAGCGGGCCGAACACCGGGGGGAAAACCGTCGCTTTGAAGACAGTCGGATTACTGGCGCTGATGGCGAAGGCGGGCCTGCCGGTCCCGGCAGCGGAAGCCGAATTCCCTTTCTTTGACCGAATCCTGGCCGACATCGGGGACTATCAGTCCATTCAGGAAAGCCTCAGCACGTTTTCCGCGCATCTGGTCAACATCGCCGCCATGCTGGACTCGGCCACGCCCGACTCGCTCATCCTGCTCGATGAATTGGGAAGCGCCACGGACCCCGAGGAAGCTGGCGCGCTGGGCGTGGCGATAGTGGATCGCTTTCGCTCCGCCGGAGCGTTTACCATCGCCTCAACGCATCACCTGGCGCTCAAAGCCTACGCCATGAATACCCCAGGCGTGCGCAGCGCGAACATGGGGTTTGACGAGCAGACCCTCGCGCCGACCTATCGGTTGGAGATAGGCCGGCCGGGAAAATCGAGCGGCCTGGCCATTGCCCAACGCCTGGGCCTGCCGCGCGAAGTCCTCGAACGCGCCCGGCAAGCGATGAGCGTGGCGCATCAGGAAGTCGAGCGTTTCCTCGTGCGGCTGCGCGAAGAGGAAGCGGCAGCAACACGACTGCGCCTGGAAGCGGAGGAGAAAAGCGCCGCCCTCGAACAACGAGAGAAGGAGTGGAACGAGACCGTTCAGAAACGCGAGGCCCAGCGCGCGGCGGAGTGGGAACGCCAGCTCGAAGCCTTGTGGCATTCGGTCGAGGAGCGAGCGGAAGAAAAATTGCGGGAAATCAGCGCGCGGGCCGCCAAGGCGTCACGGCTTCGTGAGCCTAAGAAGGAAGCCGCACAAGTTGCCTCGCTCCTGCGGCAAGAGGCCAAAGAAGACCTGCGGACCACGCTACTGAGTCACTGGGGTGGAGGAGGCGAATCCGCGCCCCGGCCCGCCGATGCCGCCCCTCGCCCAGAGCCGCAGGTCGGCGACACCGTGCGGCTCCAGAGCTTCGGCAAGCAAGGGGTCGTGCGCAGCAAGTCGGGGAATTGGCTCGAAGTGGAGGTCGGGCATCTGCGGACCAAAGTTCCGGCGGACGACGTGGCGGAGATCATGGCCGCGCCCCGGCTCGCCGGGGGCAAGTCTCTTGCTCCAGGCAGGATCAGCGTGCACGTCGAACGAGTCGCGGAAGGCTCTCTTTCCGAAATCAACGTCATCGGCGAGACCGCGGACGAAGCCCGGCGGCGCGTGGACAAGTTCCTGGACAATGCGTTCCTGGCCCAGATGGCGCGCGTCCGCGTGGTGCACGGGAGCGGCAAGGGAATCCTGCGCCAGGCGCTGGCGGAGATGTTCGCCGACCACCCCCACGTTGAAAAGTTCTTCCCCGCCCCCCAGGCCGAAGGCGGAGCCGGGGCCACGATTGTCGAATTGAAAGTTTAGGTGGGGCTGTCCGAGAATTGTGGCTTCACCTATTGGCAAGCGGGAAGATGCAGTAGTGCCACCGTTGGTGCTGACGACTGGCTCGGTCAATTCGCTTTCGATTGATCTGGCGCCCCTCTCGGTGGTCGAGTCGCTCGGGATCGAAAGATGAAAAAACGGCCCCAACGGAGGCGAGGGAGTATACTGGCTTGCGGCCGGGAAGGTAAAATGGAAATTCTGGCTGAGGTGATCGTGTAAACTCCGTGTCGTGGAGGTCCGAGAATGAAGCGCCTTCCGCGAGACCCAATTCGATTCGATATATTCAATGCCTACGCCGTCTACGGACGGGAGGAACGGCTCTCATTACGTGATCCGGCAGCGACTGGAGGGTTTGTGAATCAAATACGAACCTCGATTCAGGGGTCGCTATCGAATGACGCGCTCCTGTACGGACGTAGAACGGAATCAATGTTTGAGGCGATGATTGCTAGCATCGGCGAAGTCGAAATTCTCAAGCAAGAGGATTCGGGCGAAATTTACGTATCAAACGACGCGCTGAAGGTTCCAGACTTCCGATTGGTTTTGGCAGATGGAAGTCAAGTCCTGGTAGAGGTTAAAAACCACCACCAGGGGACAGACGCGATGAAACCGTTCGAGCTAGACAAAGATTACCTGGACGGCCTTGTGGGATACGCGAATGTAATGAAATGCGACCTCTTTCTTGCCGTTTATTGGTCTCGGTGGAACCTCTGGACTCTAGTACCACCACAAGCGTTTCACGAGAACCGCAACAAGAGGGAGCTTGATCTGCTTAACGCGATGAAGGCGAATCACATGGCAAGCCTTGGCGATTACAGCATAGGGACGCGTTTCCCCCTCAGCATTGTCATGTATGCGGACAAAGCCGAATCACGATTTCTTGGGCCGGACGGGTCCGGAGATTTTAGGATATCGAACGTCGAAGTCTATTGTGCCGGAACATTAGTTGCAAAGCCGGAGGAACGCCGCATCGCGACCTACCTGATGTTCTACGGGAAATGGCACTACGAATCGGATGCCAAGATCGTTAAAAATGAAATCGAATCGGTCGAGCACAGATGGGTCCCGCAAGAGGATAACAACCAAGGGTTTGAAATCGTAGGCTCGCTAGGAGAGATGTTTTCAACGTATTACAGATTCTTCACCCAGGAGGAGGGCAGAGTCGAAAGACTGCAGGTGAATTTCACTCCCGGCTCGCTCGGCCAACTCATTCCCAAAGACTACAAGCGTGATGTGCTTCCCCTCTGGCGATTTAGGCTGAAACCCTCAGTCCCGTCAGGCGGGCAAGAGTGATTGTTTTGGAAAAACTGGGGGGGAATGGGGACAGCCTAAACTGCGCGTTTTTTTGCAAATAGAGAATTTCTAAAACGCCTGGAATCAGCAAACAGTTTGGAGGCGCGGGCGGCCCAACCTGTTGTAGCATGGTATGAACATCAGGCGAATCCATGAGCAATCAACCAACCAAAAATGACGACATGGCGGACGAGATAGACTTCAGCAAAGGGGTTCGCGGCCTCCATCACATCCCGCCTGGCGCAAAGGTGTTTTTGCCCGCCTCCATCGAGCGGAGCGTCTGGGAATACTTCTCGGAAAAGGCTGAAGAGAAGGGCGTGGAGCTTTCAGAGCTTCTCACCGAGGTCCTCCAGCGCGATATCGAGATCAACGAGGCGCTGAAGTAATTGCGATTCCGGAGCCGACTCGTGGATCATCGTTAGGCTGCATGGGAACCTTCCTCGATTAAAAACACCTCACAACAACCGTAATGACAAGCCATCCGCCCCAGCGATCCGGCAAGGCACACCGGCGGACAAAGCGTGGTAGGATAATTTTCTCAATAAGATGCCTTCGGCGAGGTACGAATGCCCTACCACGATCTGCGCGAATATCTCCAGGTACTAGAGAAAAAAGGTCTGCTCTGCCACGTCACGGCGGAGGTGGACAAGGACTGGGAGATCAGCGCGGTGTGCCGGCAGGCCTTCCGGACCATCCCCCAGGCGCGCCGCCCGGCCCTGATGTTCGATCGCATTAAAGGGCACACCATCCCGCTGGTGGTCGGCATCCTGGGCGGTTCCCGCGAAATTTACGCGACGGCGCTCGAGACGGACCAGGCCGGGGTCTGGGAAAAATGGCAGCGCGGGAAGAATCCGATTACCCCTCGCTTGGTGAATAGCGGGCCGTGCCAGGAAGTAGTTCAGATGGGCGACGAGGCCAACTTCGAGATGCTGCCCGCGCCGGTCTGGACCGTGGGGCAGGACCCGGGTCCCTATCACACCTCTCCGTTTGTCATCTCCCGCGATCCGGAGACCCGCATTCCGAACGTGGGGACCTACCGTCTGCAAGTCAAAGGTCCCCGCAAGGGTGGATTCATGATTAACCCGCAGCGCAACATGCGCCAGCACCTGCGAAAGAATGAGGCGCGGGGCTGCGGCACCGATGCCGCGATCGTGTTCGGCACCGATCCGGTCATCGGCCTGACCTCGGTCAGCCCGTTTCCGTATGGGGCGGATGAGCTGGCGGCGGCGGGAGGAATCCGCGGGGAGCCGGTCGAGGTGGTGAAATGTCTGACCGTGGACCTGGAAGTCCCCGCCACGGCCGAAATCGTCGTGGAAGGCCGGGTGCCCTTCCAGGGTCTCGAAAAAGAAGGCCCCTTTGGCGAATATGCGGGCTATATGGGCGCGGGCGGAAACAATCCCCTGTTTGAAGTGACCTGCATCACGCACCGGCGCAACCCGATCTACCAGGCCTTCCTGAGCCAGATGCCTCCCAGCGAATCGAGTTGCATCAAGGCCTTTGGACGCGAGATGGAAATCCGCCGGCACCTCAAAAATAATTGCGGCATCCCGGTCGAGGACGTCTGCCTCACCGAAAGCAGCGGCGCCACCGCCTACCTAATCGTTTCCATCAAAAAGCAGAACCGCTTTCAACCGCTGAAAGCGATGATGGGAGTTTGGTCGCTCAATATCGGGATCGGCAAGATCATGATCGTGGTGGATGACGACATTGACGTGCGGGACCCCTGGCAGGTCGAATGGGCGCTGAGCTTTCGCATGCAGCCGGCCGAGGACATCCACATCTTCCGCAACATGGACCCCACTACGCTAGACCCTTCGCAGCCCCCCAAAGACGGGAAGCCGGTGCCGCCCCCGGAACAGGTGAGTTCGAAGGTCGGCATTGACGCCACCCGGAAATTCCCTTACCCGCCGCTCGCTGTGCCGCCCAAGGAGCACTTGGAGCGAGTTGCCGCCAATTGGGCGCACTACGGAATCCGCGAGGTCAACCCGCAGGGGTCCTAGGGTCGGGCCTCCACCCAGGCGCCGTCCCGATCAGGTATAATTAGCACGTTAACGCATGACGGATTCTAACCGGGCCAGCAAATTCGAGAGCTAGGGTTTCAGCCGAGACGGTCGCACGCGCGGTCGGGGGAGGACCGAGCGGAATGGATAGAACTCAGCTTCAGCAACTCGCCGAGCTTCGCGTAGAGGACGCCGAGGTTCTGCTCGCGGCAAGCCGATGGGCGGCGGCTTACTACCTGCTCGGCTACTCCATTGAGTGCGCGCTGAAGGCTTGCGTCGCCAAGCAGTTCCGCTTCAGTCCATACGAAGTGCCAGATAAGAAGGTTGTCAACGATTTTTATACGCATGATCTTGGCACATTGCTCAATCTCTCAGGTCTCAAGTCGGAGAAAGAGAGGCGAGCCAGGACCGACTCGGCCTTTGAAATCAACTGGAACATAGTGAAGGATTGGAACGAAACTTACCGTTACTATTTGGGTGGCACTGAAACGGACGCTCGCGGAATGTACGAGGCTGTCACAAATAGTACGTCAGGGGTTCTACCATGGCTGAAAACACAGTGGTAAAGGAACAGCTCACGGAAGAGATGATCGAGGCTGGCGCCGAGCTGACGGCTAAGCTCGACGAGATGGGTTTGCCTATTGCGGCTGCTATGTGGTTCTTCATGCCGGAGATCAACGAATGGCGTCTTCTATTCGCCTCTGCCGAAGTATCCTCAGTGGGGCCACGCAGCGTCTACAAAAAGATCCAAGAAGCCCGGCAAGCCCTCGGTCCGAAGGTCGAGGCGTCGCCGTTCTCAGCTATCGGCCTCCTGGACGCGAATGATCCACTTGTCCAGCTTCTTCGGATCGCCCTGCGTACGGAAGGCGGGGTGTCGCGCATTCGCTTCTCGAAGAATGTGATCAATGGGCATTTCATAGAAGATGCGCTGATTTATCGCATCGCATGAGGCAGCCTAACCTGCGGCGGAACCCGAAAAAAACAGACTCCAGACAGAGGCTAATTGCAACCTGTTTGACTCCGAGTGAGGTTGAATCCACCGGCCGGCTGGGGGTATGATTTTGCTCGGCGGCTCAGGAAAAACCTGGAATTCATGACCTCCACGTTGGCCTCGCGGGGCGAGGAACCTGCGCGATCCTGGATTCAAAGTGCAGGTCCCTCGTCGCTACGCTCCTCGGGATGACAGCGGAGCGGCACGGATACAGGGCTTCCCAAAACCGCGCTAGTTACCCTTCACTTCGACCTTGGCGATTCCGTTGACGCCGCTGGTTGCCAGCCACAGGTTGCCGTCCTTGGCCGCCACCATGTTGCGCACGACACCGCCGCCCGAGGGGATCAGCCAGGTCTGGAATTTTTCCGTCTTGGGGTCAAAGCGCACGACCGTGTTCTTGCTCACTCCGGACTCGCTATACCAGAGGATGTTCCCCACGGCGGCAATTCCGTACGGTTGAGATTTCGCCCCGCTCGGGGAAGGCCATTCCTTGGCCGCGCCGGTCTTGGGGTCGTAGCGGCCCAGATAGCCCCGCGAATAGTCGCTGTACCAGATGGCGTCGTCGGGAGTCACGGCGATGCGCCGGGGGCGCGTCTCGGGATTCGGCAGAGTGTATTCGCGAATCTCCATGGTCTCCGCATCAATGCTGGCCAGCTTGTTCGTGCGGAACTCGCAGAAGAAGACCACGCCCTTCGAGTTCACCGCCATCCCGTAGGGATTCGCGCGCGGGGTGGGCGTCGGCACCACCTTCACCTCGCCCGTCTTGGGATTGATCCTCCCCACCATGCTCGCTCCCTGCAAGGTGAACCAAACGGTCCCGTTGTGGTCAATGATGGGAGTATGCGGATCGCGGGCCTTGGGGTCGGGCATCTTGTATTCGGTGACCTCGCCCGACTTCGGGTCGAGCTTGCCGACGTAGGACCCCGATTGCGCCGTGAACCAGATGTTGCCCTCCTTGTCGGCGACCAGACCGTGGGGTCCGGACCGCTCGGTCTTCAAGCGGTATTCCTTGAACTGCTCGGTCTTGGGATCAAACCGCCCCATGACGTTGGCCATCTGCCCCGTGTACCAGACCGAACCGTCGGGCGCCACGAGCGGATCGTGCGGCCGCGAGCCGGGCGTGGGCACGGTCCATTCTTTGATCGAGACCTCGACGCTGCCGGGCAGCAACACGCCGGCCGGCCTCGGCTGACCCAGGTAATTCCGGGTCATATACTCGACCACCACCGGGACATCATCCCCCGTCAAAATCGCGCCGTAGGCGATCATCCGGTTGATCGTGGCCTGCCAGTCCTCGCGCGTGTAGCGGGCTGCGACCACCCGCTCGAGCGGGTGGCAATTCGAGCATACCTTCTCCACGACCACCTTCCCGTTTCCTTCGGGCAATTGCACGGGAGCCGCGCCTGGACGGCGGCCCTCTCCCGGGCCTTGGCTGAAAGCCGGAAGCGCAGAGTAGACCGCAGTGTAGAGCGCAGTGTAGAAAAAGACTGCTGCGAGCAGCGACGCGCTGTGGACTCGGCCGGAAAGCAGTTCCTTGCCACCAGAGATTGCCTTCATAATCCCTCCTCCGTCATTTCTTCGATTTCGATGTTCGTTCCGCCGTTACTGGCTTTGATTCTATGCCAATCCCCACGGCGTTGCAATCACAAATCGGCGTGTCTAGTCCTCGGTCGGCAGATCGGGGATGAGTCCCTTCCGGCGGGCTTCTGCCTGGATCTCGGGCGGCATCTGCCGCGCATCCACAATAAAACCGTTGACGGAAATCATCCACGCCATCGGATTCTTTTCCAGCAACTCCCGGCGGCAAAATTCCGGGTGCAATGGGTGCAGGTGAAGAAGTTCGCCGATGAGCTTGAACTTCCCCGACAGCGTGCTCATCGAAACGCCGGTCAGATGGGCGAGCTGGTCCCCCGTCAGGTGCGGGCGCTGCGTCGGGTCGGACAGGAAGTTAATCTTCCCGACCGTGTAGATCACGGCTCCGGCCCAGGTGCGCAACTCACCACGGAGCAGCGGGGAGGGACGCTTGCGGGCCAGCTTGGCGACCAGCTTGCGGCACAATTCGGCGTATTCCGCATCCAGGTGCTCGGCGCAAAACGGGTCGGTCCGCTCGATAATCTCCTGGGCTGTGTGCTGAAGATCGCTTGGGATCGGAAGACGGGTGTTTTTCATCGTTGCTCCAGTGTGTCGGCTCTGCTTCCCTCAGCCCTGCAAATACACCGCGGAGGAGTTGAAGGCTTCCTCCGGCGTTGCCACAAACGAACCCGAGGCGCAGACCGAAGGCGCGTACTTTTCCGTGCTGTACTTGAAGAAGGCATACTCCCAGCGGTTCCTGCTCCCGATGTAACCGAGGCGGCACAGTTGCAATGGGTACTCTTCCTCCTCCACGTACCGGCAAACCTGGGGAATTGTTTCTTCGCCGGGCGCGGGCTCGACCACGGCAACGTATGCATATCGCCCGTGGAAGCGGAGCAGAATCTTTCGAACGCGATTCTTCCAGTGTTGCGTAACGTGGCGCAGCAAGCGGGCTGCAAGCTCCTGCTGAACGCTCTCCGGAACGGGTTGATTGCTCGGACCCCTTTTCCAGGTTTTCCAACTCTTCCGTCGTGGGGTCATGAAGCTCTTCCTTACATTCGTTTGCGGTCTCTTTCCCGGTGACGCAGAGCATACCAAATCGCGTGTTTGAACCCAAGCGATACGTAATGGGGAAGCCAAACCAACGCTTGCTTACGCGCGCGGCTCGGATCAATTTGCACGAACACTATTGGCCGAGCGCCAGCGAAGCGTCGGGCGGGACATCCCAGGCGGCGAACTGGCGGGCGAGATATTTGGGGAAGGCGGCGGCGGCGATCATGGCGGCGTTGTCGGTCGAGAGCGACAGGCGCGGGAAATAGACCGGCGGGCAGGCGGCGCTCCAACGCTCCGTCGCTCGAACTTGTGGAGCGCCGCGCGGCTGTGGCTCCGGAGGGCCAGCGCGGAGCCGCGAGAAGCGTTCGCGCAGGAGCGAGTTGGCGGCGACGCCGCCGGTGACGAAGATCGAGTTCACGCCCTCGCGCTCGGCGGCTTCGAGCGTGTGCTCGACCAGGTCGTCCACCACGGCGCGTTGAAAGCTCGCCACCAGATCGAGCGTCGTGCGCGAGCTGTGCGCCAGCAATTCGTCGAAACCGGCCGTGGGATTCTCGCGGCGAAAGGAGTTGCGTTCGGCGATCTCCTCCGCCAGGCCGTGGGATTCGACGTAGCGCAGCACCGCCGTTTTGATTCCGCTGAAGCTGAAGTCGAGCGCATTGCCTTTCGTCGTTTTCGTCACCTTCATTTTGGGCTTGGTGAAGGCGACCGCGCCGGAATTGCCGTGGCGGGCTAGTCTGTCTAGGACTGGACCGCCGGGATAGCCATAGCCGAGCAACTTGGCTACCTTGTCGTAGGCCTCCCCGGCCGCATCGTCGCGCGTCCGGCCGAGAATATGATACGAAAACACCGCCGAAGAATCCGAGAGAACCGAATCTTTTTTGGTCTCGCGCTCGGCCACCGCCAGCAGCGTGTGCCCGCCGCTGACGACCAGGGCCAGGGCAGGGAACTCAGGGTCGGGGCGGCCGGCGAGGTGTTCTTCCAGGATCACCGCATGGATGTGGCCTTCGAGATGATTCACCGCGACAAGCGGCTTGCCGAGCGCCAGCGCCAGCGACTTGGCGTAGGTGAGGCCGCCCAGCAAGGAGCCGACCAGCCCCGGCCCCTGCGTGACGGCGATGGCGTCGAGTTGGGAATAGGAGAGGCCGGCGTCCTCGACCGCCTGGCGAACGATCGGCACAATCGCCCGCAGATGCTCGCGGCTGGCCAGCTCCGGCACCACGCCGCCGTATTTCCCGTGCGTCGCCATCTGCGAAGCGACCACGCTCGAGCAAATGCGCACGCCATCTTCGATGACCGCCGCCGCCGTCTCATCGCAGGACGTTTCAATTCCCAAGATACGAATGGGTCCCAGGATGCGAACGGGCGGAGTGGATCGTGTTGGAGTCTCGTTGGGTTCCGTCATCCGCTCCTGTGCCGCCACCTTCCATCTCTATCCTAACCGAAGTGTCCCATTACCGTTCAGGGCCAGCGGTCAGGTCTGGAGGAGTTACCGCGGGGATCCGACTTTTCCGGCCCCCAGATGTCCGAATCCCCGGTTGATCGGTCACAGGGGCGGAGTGCCAAGGCAGGGTACTGGGAGACCACTGGAAGGGAATTGGCAGGGAACTTTTCCCTGCTTCTCCAAATCCGTTTCGCATCTGCACTTGTAACTCGCTGATACAAAACAGAATATTTAAGAATCGGCTTGGCACACTGGTTGCTTCTCCCTGCACGACGACAAGACGCAAGGGTTCCCAATCGAGATCGGACCCTCGGTCCTGTCGAGCGCCATCCCTGAGGTGGCGGAGAGAGATGCGGATTCAGGAGGACGACATGGAAGCAAGGAATGGTTTTTGGCGAGCGGCGACAATCACAGGAATGGCACTTCTTCTGGTTGGGGTGAGCAGCGGGTGTGTGGCTACGAGAAAGTTCACCCGCAGCAGAGTGAATGAAAAAGCGCAGGAACTCAATGCCCGGGTTGATACGACCGACCAGAACGTTCAGACCAACACCAATCAAGTCCAGGCGCACACGGGCCAGATTGATGAGCTCAATTTCGTCACACGGGACCACTCGGGAAAAATCTCCACTTTGGACAGCGGGTTGAAGCAAGTGGATCAGAAAGTGGATCAGAAAACGCAAGAGGCGATGAGTGTCGGCCAGGGAGCGCAGGGCACGGCGGACAAGGCCGTGGTCCAGGTCACTTCTCTCGGCGAGAAGTTTGAGAACCGCAACAATTACATCGTTCTGTCGGAGGAGAAAATCAAGTTCAAGTTCGACAGCGCCACTATGGATAAGACCTATTTCCCCGCACTCGATCAACTCGCGCAGCGGCTCAAGGGCACCCCGGACGCCATCCTCGTGATGGAAGGGCGCACGGACTCGGTGGGCAACGATACCTACAACATCCGGCTCGGGGAAAAGCGCGTCGAGGCGGTCATTCGCTACCTGGTCGTCAACCAGGGCGTTCCCATGCACAAAGTCTACCGGATGAGCTTTGGGGAGGACAATCCTCTCACCCTGAACAAGACCCGCGAGGAGCGAGCCGAAAACCGGGCGGTGGTGATGCGCGTCATGGGGCCTAGCTTCTCCACAACGTCGGGAGGGATGGTTTCCTCCGCCGCGCCGACCCCCTAACATTCGCCACGGCCATTCCTCGCGCACGCGAGGGGAGCCGGAAAAAGGAGACGACTCATGAATACCTCAGTTCCATCTCGAAGCACCTGGATTGTGCTGGGAGCGTTGCTGCTCTTCGTTCTGGGCGAGGGCATCTATACGGTGCGGCTCAGCCACCGCATTACCGAAAGCGGGAATCGGCTCGAAAGCACTGTGAACATGCAAGGAGAAACCATTCAGAAGCTCGCCCGCAGCATCGAGCAGGCCGACGCGCACTACGGTGAATTGCAAGGGAACTTTCGCACCGCCGAACAGCGGCTCGGGAGGACCCAGGCCGATCTCCAACGCGCCCGCCAGCTCTCCGACCGCCTGGCGCAGCAACACAAAGAGGCGACCGAACAACTCAGCCAGCTTCGGCAGGAGCAGGTGGCCACGCAAGGAACCGTGGGGACTCTTTCCTCGGACGTCTCGGGCATGAAGCAAGAGGTCAGCCTGACGAAAGACCAACTGGCCTCCACCCGCTCCGAGTTGCAGCGCGTGGTCGGCGACCTCGGCGTGCAGAGCGACCTGATCGCTCATAACCGCGACGAGCTGGGCGACCTGCGCCTGCGAGGCGAGCGCGACTACCACGAGTTCGACCTGAAAAAGAGCAAAGCCCCCGTCCGCCTCGGCTCCCTTTCCCTTCTGTTGCGGAAAACCGACGTCAAGCGGCAGAAGTACACCCTAAACTTGGTTGCCGACGACCGCACGATTGAGAAGAAGGACAAGACCACCAACGAGCCGGTGCAGTTCTATCAGGATGGCTACCGGCAGCCGACCGAGATTGTGGTCAACCAAGTCTATAAGGACCGGATCGTGGGGTACATTTCGGTCCCCAAACAAAAGGCGTCCCGGCCCGTTACGGCCTCCTCCGGACCAGGGAGTCCGAAGAGCACGTTGTGACCCATGCTGCCGGAGGAATACCTTCGCGGCAGCTTCGGAGACCGAAAGGAGGACGCGTGCAAGACCGGAAGCAGAATCCGCCAGCGGGGGGCAGATCAGACAAGTCCGGGACAACGGCCTGGAAAATCAGGATCGAGAACGAGGATCTCCACCTTCTGAAACAGATTGCGGAAAAAATCGCGGAGCCGGATCGAGGTTTGATCCCGAAGCCAACGGTCACCGCCCTGATTCAGAAGGCGATCAAGAACTACATTGCGGAGGCCTTGCGGCGCTACCGAGGCAATCTGGAGGGCAAGCAACTCCTGCTGGTCCGCGCAGAAACCAAAGAGCAAGCCCGGGCCGCGGCTGCCTCCGGAGGCGGCGCTTCGCTCAGCGCGTCCTGATTCGGAATGGATTTTGGAACAACTCCACCCGGAACGCCTCAACCATGGAAGGAGGAAGCAATGGAAAACCAAGAGATGCAGACTCCCTTAACGGGCCAATGGAACGACTTTTCGAAGAGGGTTCAGCAACTGTCGGTGGAATCCGCGCGAGCGCTGGAGTCCGCCGAGCAGGCTCGGTCGGAAGCGACCCATGCGCGGTTCGACGCCGAGGCGTGCACTGCAAAACTGCACAGCCACCGCCGCAGCCTGGCGGGACTTTGGAGCGTCGTGGCGGTGGTCGCCCTCGCCCTGGGCGGCGTAACCTGGTACGGCTATCGCACCGCTCAGCGCCACGACAACTGGTTCGCCAAACTTCCCGCCTGGGAGCAAACGCTCCAGGGGATAGGCGATCGGATCAACGCTACCGAAACCAAGCTCGGAACCTGGGCTGGCGATTGGAAGGGCGCAGGAGAGCGCCTGGGGAAACTTGAAAAACGGGTTACCGCCAACGTCCAACTCGTCCGCAATTACGCGAAGGAACAGGCCAATGAAGTGCACCGCCAAGTCCTAATGGAACTCGATAACCGCACGGAATGGATGCAGACTCGCCTGAGCCGGGTCGAGTCCAGCCAGGAATCCCAGCGCGCCCATATCGTGGAAGTTCAAGAAGAGGTGGCGCAAGTGCGCCGGGAAATGCACCAGCAAATCGCACAACTCGAGCGCGAAACCGGACGCGAGCTGGACGGGGTGCACCAACGCGCAACCGCAACCAGGAATGATGTCGCCGCAACCCGGAATGATTTGGACCGGATGACTGCGCAGCTCAGCCGGGACCGCGTGGACTTCGAATTGGCCAGAAACAGGAGCCAGGAACTGGTCGCGGGCATTTCCATGACCGTGAAAGACACCAACGTCCGTTACCAGCGGGTCGAGGAGGGTTGGGTGCAGTTGGTTCCGGAAGGCCGTTTCCTGTGGATTCGCAGCCAAGGCATCCAGCAGCCGATGATTTTCTACTCGCAGCGGGACAGCCGTCCCTACGAGATCGTATTCACGCGAGTTAGCAGAGATGGCGCCATAGGTTACCTGGTGCATCCGGGGGGACCACCAGTAGCCTCGGGCGCCAGCGGGCCTCTTGTCGGGGAGGATCTCTCCGCTTCCGCCATTGAGGCCCGCTAAGCTCGGCCTCAGAGCATTCTTTCCCCCTGTGCTCTGAGGCCTTTCCAGCAGGAGAACAGCGATTGCCCCTATGCAAGCGCGGAGGACAATCCCTCCCGGCAAGGTTTAAGGTTTAAGGAGAAAAAAACAATCATGACAAAACGGTACTTGATCTACGCGGTGTTCGTGGCATTGGTACTGTTCGGTTCGAGACTCGCTCGAGCCGAGGACGGTGAAGACGAAGGGCGGGGGGAAAAGCTCCTACACTCGGACCTGGTGCGCGTGACGGAACTCAGCACGGCTCTTCCGTTGGGCCCCTTCCTTCCTGCCGGAAGCGACACCCTTCGGGAAGGGGAAGCCGAAGTGCGGCGCAAGCGAGAGCTGGGAGTGAAGGTGGAAGGCGCGGTGGCATCGGCTGCCTACGGAGTCTTGTTCTGCCCCTTCGGGCACCCACAGAGTTCCTGTCTGGCTTTGGGGTCCCTCTTCACGGATGTCGAAGGGAAGGGAGAAGCCCGGCTCGATTTCCTGGCGGCGGGGAACACGTGGGCGGGAGTGATGCTACTCACTCGGGACGCCAAGAACCAGTTCATCAGCGGCTTTAACTTTCCGCCGGCGGAGGAAGTCACCCCGGCCGGCGCCGGCGAAGTCGAAGTGGAACTGAGCGGCCGGATCGCCTCGCTGAATCCCGCCAACACTTCGTTCCGCTTAGTAGGCTTTCCGGTGGACATCTTTGTGGGTGCGTCCACGAGGTTCAAGAAAGTCGGCGGGTTCGCGGCCTTGTTCGTGGGCCTGCAAGTAGAGGTGAAGGGATTCAGCCGCCCGGACGGGACCATTTTCGCCACCGAGGTGAAAGCCGAACAGGACGACGATTAGAAGCGAGGTAGCCACGGCACGTTCTGCGTGCCGTGGGCTTTTGCCAGAGAAGACGATAGGAGTTTGATCCCCCCAAGGAGGAACACCATGAAGCATTGGAAACTGATCGGAGCGGGTGCGGGGATCGCGGCGGCAGCCGCGCTTTCCTTTGCCTTTCTCGGCCGCCGGGATGCCACCGTGTCAGCCGACAACGCGGGGACCAGCGCCCCGCAAGACAAATCCTTTCTTTCGCGACTTTCCCGTCAGCCGGAGTTGATCACGGTGCCGGCGAACACCAAACTGCCCATCCGGCTGGAACACGCCATCAGCACGGAGAAAAACTCCCCCGGCGATTCCTTCACCGGATCGTTGGATGGGCCGTTGATGGTGGACGGCAAACTGGTCGCGCCTTCACACAGCAAGGTCGTCGGCCAGATTACCCAGGTGAAGGAGTCGGGACGGGTGGAAGGCCGAGCCAGCCTGACGATGGTGGTGCAGAAGTTGGTGGTGGACGGCAGGGAATATGATCTCAACACCGTGCCCATCACGCGCATCGCCCGCAGCACCAAAAAGAAAGACGCCGCGATCATTGGCGGCGGCGCAGCGGCGGGAGCCGTCATCGGCGCGATTGCCGGCGGCGGCAAGGGAGCGGCCATCGGCGCCGGAGTGGGCGGAGGTTCCGGGACGGGTTACGTGCTCGCCACCAAGGGGGCACCGGTCGCCTATGGCCCGGAGGCCCGCTTTGTCTTTGTTCTCTCGAACCCCGTTGAACTGCCGGTTTACAAGCAGTCCAGTTAAGCTACCGCGGCGGCGTGGCGGGGCGGCGCTGCAAGTCAATTTGCTTGAGTTGTTCCAGTTCCGCCTTGAGCTTCTCGAGTTCCTCGGTGAGTTGCCGGATGCGTTCCTCGCGGCGGGTCAGGTCGGCGCGCAGCCGCTGCAATTCCACCTGCCGGATCCGGTCGAGTTCCTGGTTGATCTCCTGAATCCGCGCCTCCCGCTGGCCGAGGTCGGCACGCAGCATCTCGACTTCCCCCTGTTGCTGCGAGAGTTCGGTCTGTTGCCGCGCCAGTTCACTCTGCTGGCGGATGAAAAACTCGGCGGGTGACCGGAAGAGGCTGTTGGGATACTGGCGGATGAGTTGTTCCAGCAATTCCGTGGCCCGGGCCGCGTCCCGCGCCGGACTCTCCGGGAACGCGTGAGCCAGGGCCAGGCGAAACAGCGCGCGGTCGGCGTTCGGCCCCAGCGGCGTCGCCCGCAGGTAAGTGTTGTACGCTTCGATCGCCTGCCCGTAGTCGCCCGACTCGAAGGCCCGTTCCCCCATCTCGAAATAGTTGGGAGGAGGCGGCGCTACGGGCGCGCTCGGCCTTCGCTGGCAGGACCACGGCAGCGGGATCAACACCACGCCCAGCAGCCCCGCCGAAAGAATCCGCCTCGCTGTCTGATACTCCCGCTTCATTCCTTCAGCATAGCACCGCTAACACACGCCGGAACGCGAAGATGGAATCGGGTAGTGCTTGGCAAGCCCCCTGAAGGGGGCTAGAAAAATCCGTGGCTCTCGGAGACCCAGGCGTGAACGCCTGGGCTAGAGAAAAAACCGGGGGGCGGTTGTCCTGCGCCGATTCCCCATGAGGGTCGAGCCGGTGTCGCCGCCGAGGATTTCGCGGGGCGCGGCGGCCGGTTTACGGCGCGGCCATTTCCGGCCAGCGCCACTGGGTCCACTGCTGCGCTTGCGATTCGTCCAGGCGCTCGACGCGCTCGATGCCGACCGTGCTTTCGAGTTCCCGCACGATCTGGTCCACGGTGATCGGTGGGGCTTCGACCAGCACGGTGGCGCGGTGGTGATCTCCGACCGGGGCGCACCAGACGGCCTCAATCAGCAGGCCCCGGCGCGTGAAGCAATTGAGCGCGCGCATCATCGCGCCCGGAATGTTGTGAAAGTAGATGGCAAGTCCAGTCATAAATTAAAGGCAGTGACAAGTGAAAAGTGACGAGTGACAAGAAAAAACCGCTCCACGAGCGCCGGTTGTCTATCACTCGTCACTCATCACTGTAGTTCACTTCTTCTCCTCCAGCAGCATATCGGTCAGCGCCGCTCCGGCGGGGACCATCGGGTAGACGTTGGCTTCGGCGGGGCACTCGACCACGAGCTGCGCCGCGCCCGGGGTGGCCAGGAACTCGCCGAGCATCCGCTCCATGTCCGCGCCGCAGTTCATGAGCGTGCCGGGGATGCCGTAGGCTTCGGCGATCTTGACGAAGTCCGGGTTGTCGTACAAATCCACTTCCGAGTAGCGGCGGTCCCAGAACAGTTGCTGCCACTGGCGGACCATGCCGAGGTACTTGTTGTCAATCACCAGAATCTTGATGGGCAGCGAGTACCGCTGGACCGTGGCCAGCTCCTGAATATTCATCTGGAAGCCGCCGTCGCCGGCGACGCAGATCACCTGGCGATGGGGGAACGCAAGCTGCGCGCCAATGGCGGCGGGCAGGGCAAAACCCATGGCCCCGAGGCCGCCCGAGGTGATGAACTGCCGGGGGTTGGCGATGCCGGAGGCGCGCTGCGCCGCCCACATCTGGTGCTGGCCCACGTCGGCAGTCACCAGCGCCTCCGGGTCCATTCTGTCGAAGAGCAATTCGAGCACCCGGGTGGGCGACGGTTTGCCGCCCTCCAGGTTCTCCTTGTGCTGCGGAT
>Ga0155949_1095_pt1 | contig 51705 bp, 51 predicted proteins | sample RifCSPlowO2_02_FD_107603 | JGI IMG/M metagenome (GOLD analysis project Ga0155949, IMG submission 107603) | Acidobacteria bacterium RIFCSPLOWO2_02_FULL_61_28
CGTTGCCCGTCAGCCAATAGAGCACCAGGCCGCTCGACATGCTCCAGAACAAGAACAGGAACATCACCGGCATGAACATCATCATTTTCTGCTGCATGGGGTCGGGCGAGGGCGCCGGACTCATCCTCTGCAAGACGAATTGGGTCGCGCACAGCAGCACGGGCAGCGTCTTGATGGGAAGGTGCTCGGACGCCGAAAGGTCCTGAATCCACAAAATCCACGGGGCGTGCCGCATCTCGATGCTGACCAGCAGCACATTGTAGAAGCCCAAAAAGAACGGGATCTGGAGGAGCATCGGGAGGCAGCCGCCGACGGGGTTGACCCCGTGCTTTTTGTAGAGAGCCATGGTCTCCTGCGTCATTTCCTGCCGCCGCGGGTCCCGCGTTTTCAGATGCTTGTACTTGTCCTGGATCGCCCGGAGCTGGGGCTGAAGCTGCTGCATCTTCATCGCCGACCGCATCGTCTTGAGCTTCAGCGGGAAGAGCGCGAAGTTGATGAAGATGGTGAGCAGGATGATGGCCCAGCCATAGTTGGCGACGACGTGGTCGTAGGTCCACCGCATCGCCAGAAACAGCGGCTTGGCAATGAAGGGGAACCAGCCGTAATCCACCAGCTCCGGCAACCGCGGCTCGATGGCGGCCAGCACCTCGGTGTCTTTCGGCCCGACATAAACGCGCAGGTGGTTCACCGGCGAATCGGCTCCGCCGACCGCCAGTCCGACCGTCGGGAATTTATTCTCCTGTCCAGGCAAGGCGATCTCCTGGCGGAATCCGGTCACGCGCAGCGCGCCCGGTCCTGCGCTGACCGACGGAGCGGGCCCGGATCCCGCCGGGGAGGACACCGGGGGGGGCTGGGGCAGGAAGACGGCGGCGAAGAAGTGGTCCTGGATGCCGGCGAACGGGAAGAGGCCGCTCACGGCGCCCTCCTGCTTTTCGAGGTCCTTGGGGTTCCAGCGCATCAGCTTTTGCGATTCGCGGAAGAAAATCTGGGCGCTGCTCCCGCGCGTGGGAACGTCATGAACATCGCCAAACCCGCCCTGCCAGGCCAATGCGTGGACTACCGGCTTGCCCTCGCTCGAAAGCTCGGTGGTAAGGTTTGCCACGTAGCTGTCGCGCGCAAAGACGAATTGCTTGCGCGCCGTGATCCGGCCGTTGTTATATTCGAAGGTGAGCGTGGCGGGGGCCTTCAGGGAACCTTTGGCGGAGGGCACAAACAGCGAGGCGTTGATTTCCCGGCGGAGCGTCTCGTCGGAGACCCAGAACGAGAACGGATCGCCGTATTGCGCGGCGGCGTCCGCGTTCACCAGGTCCAGGGGGTTATTCTGTTCGTCGCGGTACCGGCGCAGAGTCCAACTCTTTACCGCTGCTCCGCGGGTCGAGAAGACGACCTGATAGAGATCACCCTCCACCGTGATCTGTTCTTCCGCCGATCCCTGCCTGGGTTCGGCGGGCAGGGCGCCTTGCCCACTACCCTGCGGTCTCGCTCCGCGGGCTGGCGGGACGGAGCTTTGGCTCTGGGGAGCCTCCCCGGGAACGGCTGCGGGCGGCGGTGCCGGTGCCGGTTTGTTCGCAGTCTGCTGCGGTGGAGTCGGCGGCGGGGGGAACAGGAACCGTTGGGAGAGGAACAAGATCACAAAAGAAGCCGCGAACGCCAGCAGGATACGAACTTGCAACGACGGTTCTTTGGGTTCCATGTGAAATTGAGTCGAGTCCCGGTTTTTCCTTTTCGGCGGTTGGTTCCCGTTCAGAATGGAGTGACCGCGAACCGCAGTCTAACCAACCGGATCATAGCCGCCGGGATGAAACGGGCGACAGCGCAGCAGCCGCCCGGCCGCCATCCAAAGCCCTCGGCCGGGACCGTATTTCCGAATCGCCTCCGCCGCGTACGCCGAGCAGGTAGGGTAGTACTTGCAGAACGAGGGGAACACGGGAGAAATCGCCTGTTGATAAAACCCAACCAGTGCCAGCAGGAATGGTTTCATGAGTGCATCGTCACACGGCCGCGCCTGGCGGGATGGCTTGCGCGCAGGCCAGAAAAAATTTTTGGACCGTTTCTTCCAGTTCCGCGAAGGGGACCGTTTTGGCCGCTGTGCGCGGCTGGAGAATGATATCCCACCCCGGCCCCAGCTCGGCCCGGTGCTTGCGAACGGCTTCACGCAGCCGCCGCTTGAGCCGGTTCCGTTCGACGGCCCCACCCATCGCGCGAGAGACGGTCAGTCCGATCCGGCTCGCGCGCTCCCCATTGATCCGGGCGAACCCCACCAGGAGTCCCAAGTTGCGGCGGCGTCCCTCGGCGTACACTTTGCGATAGTCGGCGGTGCGCAGCAGGCGCGCGCTCTTCGGAAGCCCGTGCTGTCGCTGGGAAGTCCGCACCGTGAGCTTTCCCCCATGACGCTGAAAGCGGCGTCCTGGGGACCCCGGATCGTTGCCGTGCCGAAGCCCCCTACTGGGAGGAAACAGTCAGGCGCTTGCGCCCCTTCCGGCGGCGGCGGGACAGAACCTTGCGCCCCCCCGGTGTGCTCATTCGCGCCCGAAACCCGTGGGTCTTGGCCCGCTTCCTCTTCCGTGGCTGATACGTCCGCTTCGGCATGTGGCTTCCTCAGTAAACTCCCGGGCCAAAAGCCCAAACAGCCATCATATGATTGCCGGGAGAGGACTGTCAAGGCGGCGACCTTGGGAAAGCCTATGACGAACGGCCGCGAAGTCTGGTATTCTAGTTCTCGATGAGCTGGCAAGACCACATCAGCATAGACCCCCAAATCCTGGTGGGAAAGCCGGTCGTGAAGGGTACGCGCGTCGCCGTCGAACTTGTTGTCGAGCTGATGGCCAACGGTTGGACCCAGGAGCAAATCCTTGAGAACTACCCCAATCTCACGGCTGAGGACATCCGCGCCTGCCTTGCGTATGCGAGCGAGGTACTCCATTCGGAGCGGGTCTATCCAATGAAGACTTCATGATCTTTCTTGCCGACGAGAGCATCCCTCGTGCGGCTTTCCGAGTTCTGCGGGAGCAGGTCTTTGATGTAGCTTCGGTTGGCGAGGACAGTGCCGGTTCGACCGACGAGGATGTCCTTGCCGGATGCACCAGCGAGAGGCGCACTCTTCTTACACTCGACAAAGATTTCGGCGAACTCGTTTTCCACCGAGGCTTGCCGGCTGAATGCGGCGTGATCCTGTTTCGGGTTGACGCGGAATCTCCATCCGAATTCTCCGAAATGGTCTTGGCGGCTCTCCGATCCAGGAACAACTGGAGTGGCTTCTTCACCGTCGTAAGTCGCGATCGCATCAAGATGAGGCCTCTCCCCAAGTCCTGATCGGTACTCACACTGTTGAACCCAGCCACCCCAGCAGCGCGCCCGCTAGAGCGACTTTGATGAAGCTGATCTTGTAGCGGTGGAGCGCCAGCAGCGCGACGGCAAAAAGCCCGATGGAAAATAGCCCCAAAGGGAACGGCTGGAGGAGCGATTTCGCGGAGAGCGTGAAAAAGGACCCCAGGATCGCCCCCACGGCCGCTGCGTTCACCGGCTTCAGGAACGCCTGGACGTAGGGGGAATGCTCGATCTTTTCGAGGTACGCAGCCCCGATGAAAATGAAGACGAAGGAAGGGAGAAAGATGCTCACGGTGGCGATCAGCGCGCCCCACCAGGACGCCACCTTGTAGCCGATGAACGTCGCCGTGATGACGACCGGGCCGGGGGTCATCTGACCGAGCGCCAGCCCGTCGAGAAACTCTTTCGGCGTCATCCATCCCAGGGTATTGACAACTTCTTTCTCGATGAACGGAACGATCACCAAGCCCCCGCCGTAGATGAGCGCGCCGACCTTCAGAAAAAACCACGCCAGTTGCAGCAGCACTCCCAGAGGAGCCACCGCCAGGCACATGCCCGCGGCCGGCCGGTGTTTGCGCCCGGGTCCGTAGGCCAGAATCCCGAAGATGCCGGCCAGGACAAACAGCAGGATGATATTGATGGAAACGAGCGCGACGAGCGCGGCGCTCGCGGCGACCGTGGCGAGGAGCGTTTTATCCGGTGCGACCGATTTCCCCAGCCGGTAGCCCGACGAAAGGATCACGGCCAGCACCACGGGGGTTATTCCATTGAAGAGATGCTGGACAACCGGGATCGTCCCGAACCGGAAATAGAGCCAGGTGAGGATCAGCATCATGACGAACGCCGGAAGGATAAACGCGCAGCCGGAGACAATGCCCCCCAGGTATCGCCGCAAGCGGAAGCCGATGTAGATGACAAGCTGGGTCGAGGCGGGGCCGGGGAGGGCCTGGCTCAGCGCCAGCCCTTGCAGGAAGTCCGGTTTCTGGAGCCACGGGCGTTTTTCAACGGCTTCGTTCTCGATCAACGCGATGTGGGCAAGCGGGCCGCCGAAGCCGATCAAACCGAGCTTCAGAAAGACCCGCCCGATCTCGGCGAGCGACGTGGGAGGAACCCCGGCGCGCCGGGGAGGGGCTTCAGGAGGAAGCGGCATGGCTGTGTCTCCCGAACCAATCAATTCTGGCGATGGGTGGAAAGACCCAGTTGCCAAGGGCATTTTGCCCTGCGGCATTGCTCCCCAGGCACCCTTTTCCGTCCCAGACCATAACTGGCATAGGGCTCTCCAAAGAATCTCGAAAACCCAGATACTATAACCCAAAACCGGAAAACGCCACCGGGGCTGCGAAAGGTTGTCGGCAAGGGAAACGACTCGCGCCGCCCTGGCTGGGGAATGGCACGATGGTTGCTCCGAGGACTGGGGTCGAGAAATCCTTCGCGGGAGAGTCCTATGCAATTGAATCGTCCGGGAATCGGGAAGTTCCCCCACATTTTTGAAGAAATCAAGGTCGGCAGCTTAACCTGCCATAACCGGGTGAAGTACGCCGCCTGCTCGGTATCGAATTTTAACAACCGGGACGGCTCGCTCACCGACCGGGAATACGCCCGCATGGAAGTGATCTCCCGCACCGGCGCCGGCATGATCACCAACCAGGGCGCTTACCCGGACCCGGACGGTGCCGGCAAGGCCTATTACCGGCAATTGAGCCTCGCCGATGACAAATACATCCCCGGTTTCCGCAGGATTGCCGATCTGCTTCACGGCGCCGGGGCGATTTCCATTCAACAGATTCTGCATTGCGGCCGTTACGGGGGAGTGGACTCGACGCACTGCCTGCAACCGTCGGAGGTTCCGCAGACGCTGCGCCATTTCCGTCCGCCGCGCCAGATGAGCCGGGACGACATCCGCCGCTGCATCCGGGAGCACTGCGAGGCCGGGCGGCGCTCGATGGAGGCGGGGTTTGACGGCGTGGAGCTGACGGCGTTCATGGGGTATCTCCTCGCCAACTTTCTCTCGCCCTTCACCAACCGGCGCACGGATGAATATGGCGGGTCGCTTGAAAACCGGGGTCGTTTCATGGTCGAGGTGTTGACGGGCTTGCGCGAGACCATCGGGAAAGACAAGCTGCTGGTGATCCGCTTGAACGGCGACGAGCTGATGGACGAGCTCGGGGGAAACAGCCGCGCCGACTGCATTGAATTCATGAAAATGGCGGAGCAGGCCGGGGCCGACTGCATCAGCATCGTGGTCGGCTGGCACGAGTCCACCCGGGGAGCCTTGGGGCGGGACGTGCATGACGACCAATGGCTGCCGCTCGCCGAGAGCGCCTCGCGGGCGCTGCGGATTCCTGTGGCGTTTGGCCCGCGCTTCTGCGATCCGGTCAAGGCTGAACAGGCCCTCGCGCAGCGGGCCTTCGGGATGTGGGAAGTGTGTCGCCCGTTCTTGGCGGACCCGGAACTGTTGCACAAGGTGGCCGAAGACCGTCTGGAGGAGATTCGTCCGTGCGTGGGCGGGTTGCTCTGCCTCTCGCGCATGTTTCGCAATCTCCCTTACATCTGCGCCGTGAATCCCCGCCTGGGCCACGAAGTCGAGCCGGAATATGAGCTGCGCCCGGCCCGGGTTCCCAAGAAAGTCTTGGTGATCGGCGGAGGACCCGGAGGCCTGGAATGCGCGATCGTGGCGGCGCAACGCGGCCATACCGTGATCGTGTGCGAAAAGAGCGACCGGCTGGGGGGGCAATTAAATCAGGCGGCCAAGGAAATCGGTGGAGGACAGATCTTTCTCGACCTGATTCGACATTACGAAACGCAACTGAAGCGGTGGAACGTGGAGGTGCGTCTTGGCGCCGAAGTCACTCAGCAACTCTGCGCCCAACTCGCGCCCGACGTGGCCGTGGTTGCCGCCGGGTCGGAGATCGAGCCGTATCCCTTCCCCGGAGGCAATCGCAGCCATGTGGTCATCGCCCACGAGATTCTGGAGGAAGGTTCTCCCTGCGGCGACCGGGTGGTGGTGTTAGGGGGCGAGCGGATCGGTCTGGTGGCGGCCGAGTACCTGGCTTCCCGCGGCAAACACGTCACGCTGGTCGAAATGGGGAGACGGCTGGGCGAGGATGTGATCGCCACCTTCAAGTGGCGACATGCAGCCTGGGTCCGCGAACTGGGAATCCAGACCCTGCTCAATACCCGCGTCAAAGAGATTACCGACCAGGGAGTCCTCGTGGCGGATGCCGGCGGAGCGGAAACCCTCTTGCCGGCCGACACCGTGGTCCTGGCGATTTCGCGCCGCTCGTGCCAGCGGCTCTTGAGCGAATTGGAATTTTTCTGTGACGAACTCTACGCCATCGGCGACGCCGTCCAGCCCCGCTCCATGCACAATGCCATCCGCGAGGGATACCTGCTCGGGATTCGGATTTGAAGGGAACCAGCCCCGGTCTGGCGCGGAGAGCTCGGGGCCGGCGAAGCGCCCGGCTCGCATCAGCGGAACATCACGGCGACGCCGCACTTAGTGGTGTTGTGGAATTTGACGGAATGGCTGCGGACCAGTTGGGTCTTCAAAGTCCGCAGCGCTTGGCCGAGCAGCATCTCGGTGGAAACCATGAACTCCACCTCGATGGGGCTTTCGGGGTTGGGGTCATTTTCGAGCAGGAAATACGCGCCCCCCAGGGAGAGGTTTTCGAGCACGGCCTCCTCTTCAAAGGGGGTCCCGTCGGCTCGCATCCCCTGCACCCGCAAGGGGACGTGAATGGGCTGGCGGCTTCCGGTTCGCCGCTCGGCGGGATCGCGCGGGTGGGTGTGCTCCCCCGAAGCCAAGTCAATCCCCATCCCCTCCCAGGCCATCACCGAGTTGGGGAAAAACTTTTGGGTCTCGCCGAGCACGGAGTCCAGGAAGCCGTCGTTGTGGTCGGGGTCGTGGTGGAACAAGACCAATTGGCCGACGCGCGCTTCCTGGGCGATGTTGACGGCTTCCCGCCAGGTGGAGTGTCCCCACCCTTTCTTCAGGCTGACGTATTCGAGCGGCGTATATTGGGCGTCATAGACAAAGACGTCGGCCCCTTCGGCGAGCTTCCGCACATTGCGGTCATGCTCCGCCGAGCCCGGTTCGTTGTCGGTGGCGTAGACCAGCGCGTGGCCGCCGCACTCGATGCGGTACCCCAGGCATCCCTGCGGATGGTTCAGAGGAATCGTCTTCACCACCACGTCCTGGAACGAGAGGACCTCCTGAGCGATCTTGTGGAATTTCCGTTGCGCCCGCATGGCGGTCATGTCCACCGGAAAATACGGGTTGGACATCTGGTCCCCCAGCGCTTCCTCCACGTCGCGAATGTGCGAGGGAAACGAGTGGAAGGAGAACGAATTTTCCGGGTTGTAGAGCGGCTCAAAAAACGGGATTCCTTGAATGTGGTCCCAATGGAAGTGGGAGAGAAAGACGTAAGCCTGAACGGCGCGCTGACCGAATTCCGCCAGCAGTTGCTTGCCGAGCATCCGCAGGCCCGTGCCGCAATCCAGGATCAGGATTTCTCCGCCGGGAGTCCGCACTTCCACGCACGACGTATTGCCGCCGTACCGATAATTGTCCAACGTCGGCGTAGGCGTGGAACCCCGTACTCCCCAGAAGCGCATCTTCATAAGCGTTTTCTGCGACCAGATACTTCCCGGCTGCGAGCGACCTGTACTCCTCGCCGCCATGTGGGAACGCGGGGGGAAAGCGTCTTCCGTTGCCGGACAGACTGGGAAAACCTATCATAGTGTCAAAGTGTCTCGCAAGAGGGTATTTCACTCCCGGAGAAAATATAAGTACTAGGTACACCATTCGGCACAGGGGCCGAAAAAACGGGCGGATAGAGCCGGTTTCGCAGCGGGTTCGGCGAACCCCTCGGGCCGCTTCCGGCGGCCCCGGCTTCCAAAGGTGAAGCATACTTAGTGTAGACTGATAGTTGCCGGCCTGCGGTTACAAGGAAACGGGCCGAAAGCTATGCGGGAATCCAATCGGATGGCGCTCAAGGAGTGGGCCGTGGTCGTCCAGGCGCTCGCCGAGGGCGCGCAGCTTCTCCTGTTGCGAAAAGGCGGGATCGCGGAAGAAGATGGTGAGTTTCGCCTGGCCACCCGCGAGTTTTTCCTCTACCCCACGTGGGAGCATCAGCAGGAAGCGTGGCTCCAGCCCCGGTACGGGGCCGCCTTCCGGTCGCTGCGGGCCGATGCTCCGGCGGGTTCGGAGCTGCCGTTCGAGTATTACGCCGCGGTGACCGACGTCTGGCCCGCTCCCGGAATGGCCCGCATGAAGCAGCTCCAGGAACTGTTTGTGTGGAATGAGGCGTTTCTCGAGAAACGCTATGCCTACAAGCCGCAGTTGCCTCTGTCGGTTTTGGTGGTGAGGACCTACCGGCTGCCGCAAGCCCTGCGTGCGCCCTATTTGGAGCGATACGCGGGATGCCGCTCCTGGGTGGAATTGGACGAAGCCCTCCCCACGCGCGGCGCATCTCCTGTATTGGACGATGCGGAATTCGAGCGCCGCCGCGACTCCCTCCGGGAGCGCTTGGCCGGAAGAGCTGCGGTGCGAGGGTGAAATGAACGAGGATTCCACCGTCATCATTGTGTTCGCTCACGGCTCGGCGCTGCCGGAAGCCAACCGGGAAGTGGCTCGGCTCGCCGAGGAGGTCTCCCGGCAGGCGCGGTGTCCGGCCCGCTGCGCGTTCCTGGAACTGGCGCAGCCGGATTTGGGGGCCGCCGTGGCCGCTGCCGTGGCGGCGGGCGCGCGCCGCATTGTGGTGATCCCGTATTTCTTGACGATGGGCGTCCACATGCGCCGGGACCTTCCCCGCTTGCTCGCCGAGCAGCAGGCTCGCTTCCCCGCCGTGGACCTCCGGGCCGCGCAGTCGCTCGAAGGCTATTCCGGAATGGCCCAGGCGCTCCTCGACCGTGTGGAAGAAGCCTTGTCGGACAAGGAGATTCTCGGAGGCGACTCCAATTTCCCTGACATCCGTTCAAGAGAAAAGGATCGGTGAATCACTCGGTGCGGATGGGTGGGCTGTAAAGCGTGGCTTGACACGCGACACTCTTTCCACTAGCATTTCCTATGAAGATCCGAAACGTGGTCCATCGGGGGCTGCGGCGCTTCGTACAGCGCAATGACGCTTCCGGGTTGGCCCCGTCTGTTGTGGAGAAGGTGCGCAACATTCTGACCTTCTTGCTGGAAGTGGAAGACGCCCAGGAACTCCGAGACGTCCCCGCCTGGAAAGCACACCAACTCACGGGGGATCGCAAGGGAACCTGGAGCCTCACGGTCACCCGCAACTGGCGGATCACGTTCCGAATCAACACGAGCGAAAGAGAAATCTTCGACTTGGATTTCGAGGATTACCACTGAAAGGAAACCAGGATGCGAATGGCACGTCCGGCTCATCCGGGGCAGTTCATCCGGATGGAAGTGATCGAGCCTCTGGGTCTCTCCGTAACCCAGGCTGCCAAGGTACTTGGTGTGACCCGGCCCGCTCTCTCCGCCCTACTCAACGGCCGGGCCGCACTCTCACCCGATATGGCGTTGCGGATTGAAAAGGCTTTCGGCCCGAAGATGGATACCCTTCTTCGCATGCAGACCGCCTACGAGATTGCCGAGGCCCGCGACCGGGAGACCGACATCAAAGTGAAGCGCTACGTGGCGAAGCCATCCGCCCACGAACAGGCCAGGCTTTGAACAGCGCAGGCGCTCCTCGTCCGGGCGCAGGAAGCGTTGAAGAGCAGTGATACGTGAATAGTGACGAGTGAATAACAAGAGTCTAGTTGCCGACGCATTTCCTAACCACTAACCACTAATCACTTACAACACCCTATATGCAACGAGCACTTTCTACTTATTTGTTTCGTGACTGGGTTCTGGGGGTTCCGCTGCTCGACCAGATCGCGCGGGCGGGAATCGAACAGGTGGAACTCTACTGCTCCCGTCCTCATTTTGATTACACCAACCCGACCCACGTTCGGGAGATTGCGGGCTGGTTCTCCGACTCCGCCGTGCGGCTCCATTCCCTCCACGCGCCGCTCTCGCGCGATCCACAGGAGACCTCCCATCACGCCGTGGTCTCCATCGCCTTTCTGGATCGCCAGCGCCGCCAGGACTCCATGGATGAGATCAAACGCGCGCTCGAGGTCGCCGAATACGCCCCGTTCCGCTACCTGGTGGTGCACCTGGGAGTCCCCGGAGAAGAGTTTGGCCTGCAAAAGTTCGACGCCGCTCTCACGAGTCTCGAACATTTGCGCCTGTTCGCCGGCCAGCGGGGCGTGGAAATCCTGATCGAAAACATCCCCAACGATCTCTCGACCGCGCGGCGGCTCCTCGAGTTCTTCCGGCATGCCCATTTGCAAGACATGAGCGTATGCCTGGACACGGGCCATGCCCAGCTCGACGGCGACGCGCAGGAGGCCTTGAGCCTGCTGAAGGGCCGCGTGGCGATGGCGCATCTCCATGACACGGGCGGGGCCTGGGATGACCACCGCCTTCCCTTTGACGGCGTAATCGCCTGGGAGGACCTGATCCGGAAACTCGCCGGCGCGGCCCCGGAAGCGTCGTGGGTGATGGAGGTTCGCGGCGAGGAACACAAGGCGCCGGACCTCGAACAGGTCACCCGCGTCTTCGATCGCTTCGAGCGAATCCAGGAGGAGGAAGGCAACTCATGAGCGCGGGCGCGCCGGTCCCGAATCCGAGCCGCGACCGTCAGGGAGCGGGCCAAAGGGGTAGGGGTAGCCACGGCACGCTGTTTGTGCCGTGGGTTTTTCAATCAGAGCCGCGACTGTGAAGGAGCGTCCACCCAGCGGAAGGAATCACCATGAGAGCGAGCTACGACCCGAAAACCGATGCCTTGAGCTTCATCTTGAAGGAAAACGCCCAGGTTGCAGAAAGCGACGAGGACAAGCCCGGCGTCATCCCCGATTACGATGAGCGCGGCGACCTCGTTTCCATGGAAATCCTGGACGCTTCGCGGCGCGTCACCGAAGCACAGAAGATGGAGTTCCAGATCGCGGGAGAGTAACCCCCACTCCGCGCATTGCAGAAGCGATGAGATCACTATCAAGGAATCGGGTGGAATCTCTCCCAGGTTGAAGAGCCGTCCAGCTTGTCTTACAAGGGAAGGAACCGAAGCCGATAATGGCTCATTGCCGTCCGCTACAATGTGAGGTCAGTCGTGAGCCATCTCTACCAGGTCGGGAAACCCTACATCGCGGGACGCCGGCGGTGGCCGGAAGCGGTCTACTACAGCTATCATCGCGGCGGGCACTGGCTGCGTGTGTTTTTCCACTCGCTTAGTGTGAGCGAGGTTGAGGAGGTCGAGACGGGCGAATGCGACTTTGCGCTGGCAGTAGACGGCCCCATTATTTTCCTGCTGTACCGCTTTGGAGACACCTCCCGGTGGCAACACGCTTCGTATTCGTGGCATGTGGTACCGGAGCGGGAGCGGAAATTGCCGAAACCGGGCACAGTGGAAAGCCGCGCGTTTCTCAGCGTGATCCTGGTTGCAGCCCAGAGCGGAATGGTTCGGGCGGTGCGTCGGTTTTCGGTCTCTCGGGAGTTCACTCAGGCTCTGCACGCGGCGATCCGGGACCAGGCGGCTTCGCCTTGGCCAGGCCGGGCGGCTTACGACGCGGCACTAGCCGACACGTACAGGCGCTATCCCACCAGCACCGATCTTCTCTCGCTCGCCCTGGCCCGCTGCCGAGGCGGGGAATAGAGCCCGGTAGCAACAGCACGCTGTTTATGCCGTGGGTCTTTCCTTCCGATTGTGGCGTTCGCGGTACAATGTTTTCGGAGGCAATCAACCGATGCCGGATTATGAATTCACGGTGGTGATTGAGCGGGACGAGGACGGGCGGTTTGTGGCGATTTGTCCGGCCCTCCAGGGTTGCTACACCGAGGGGGAGACCGAAGAGGAAGCGCGGCAGCTCATCGAAGACGCCATTCGGCTGCATGTCGAAAGCCGACTGGCGAGGAATGAGCAGATCTACCAGGAGGTAGGCTCTCACAAGGTGCGAGTCGCGGTGTGACTCCGAAGCTCCCCTCGTTCAACGCCTGCCAGGTAATTTCCATTCTGAAGAGGCATGGTTTTGCTTTGGACCGGCAGTCGGGGAGCCATGCCGTCTTCATTCACTCCGACGGGCGCAGGACAACGGTTCCCATCCACGGCAAACGCGATTTGGGAAAAGGAATCCTCCACCAGATCATGAAGGATGCCGAGCTAACACTTGACGACATGATGAAGGGATGAGCGGTGTAGCAACCCATGAGCGAAGCAGCATCGGCCTCCGCAGCACAGACCGAATCCCAGCCCCCCATCGTTCCCATTGACCAGATCGCGCGCTGGGAAGGCAAGCCCGTCACCATCCGGGGCTGGCTCTACAATCTGCGCGCCTCCGGCAAAATCCTCTTCCCGATCTTCCGCGACGGGACGGGACTGCTCCAGGGCGTCATCGTGCAAAAGGCGGTTTCCCCGGAGGTCTTCGCCCGCGCCAAAGAGCTGACCCAGGAATCCTCGCTGATCGTCCGCGGAACGGTCCGCGCCGACACGCGCGCGCACGGCGGGTATGAGCTCGATGTTTCCGACCTCCAGGTGCTCCAGCTTGTTCCCGTGACCGATCCCTTTCCCATCACGCCTAAAGAGCACGGCGTCGAGTTCCTGATGGACCGCCGCCACCTCTGGCTGCGCTCGCAGCGCCAGAACGCCATCCTGCGCATCCGCCACGAGATTTCGAAAGCCTGCCGCGACTTCCTCGACCAGGAAGGCTACCTCCTCGTGGACGCGCCCATCCTGACGCCTGCGGCCTGCGAGGGCACCACCACGCTCTTTGAGACCGACTACTTCGAGGAGAAGGCCTACCTCACGCAGTCCGGGCAGCTTTACAGCGAAGCGACCTGCGCCGCCTTCGGGAAGGTCTATTGCTTCGGGCCGACCTTCCGCGCCGAGAAGTCGAAAACGCGGCGGCACTTGACCGAGTTCTGGATGGTCGAGCCGGAAGCGGCCTTCGCCACGCTCGACGACATGATGGACCTCGCCGAGCGCATGGTGACCTACATCGTCAAGCAAGTCCTCGCCAACCGTCGCCGTGAGCTGGCCACGCTCGAACGCGATGTCTCGAAACTCGAAGGGATCGAGCCGCCCTTTCCGCGCATCACTTACGATGAAGCCGTCGAAATCCTCAAGCGCAAGGGCAGCGCGTATGAATGGGGCGGTGACTTCGGCGGAACCGATGAGACGCTGCTCGGCGAAGAGTTCACCAAGCCCGTGCTGGTGCACCGCTTCCCCGCAGCGATCAAGGCCTTTTACATGGAGCCGGACCCGGAGCGCCCGGAACTCGCCCTGGGCGTGGACATGCTCGCGCCGGAAGGCTATGGCGAAATCATCGGCGGGGGCCAGCGCGCCGCCGACTTGAACTTGCTGCTCCGCCGCATCGAGGAGCAGAAGCTGCCGAAGGAAGCCTTCGACTGGTACCTCGACCTGCGCAAGTACGGCGCTGTCCCGCACGCGGGCTTCGGCATGGGCATCGAGCGCGTCGTGGCCTGGATTTGCAAGCTCGAGCACGTCCGGGAAACCATCCCGTTCCCGCGAATGCTCTATCGCCTGCGACCATGAAGCATGGGTAGCCACGGCACGGTTTTTGTGCCGTGGGTTTGTTCTTAGATCGCAATGGGTTTTGCCCATGTCGAACGTCAAGCGTCTACTCCTCAGCAACCGGACGTTCTTCGTCACTATAAATCTTCGCAAGAACCTCTCGAAGTTCAGCGATGAGGAATTTTCGCTGCTTCTCGCCGCAATCGAGGAATCCCGGCGCAAGCTGGCCTTTTCCCTTTACGGCTATGTGCTCATGCCGGATCATTGGCATGCATTGATCGGAGTGAGCAACCCGCTGACAGTGTCTCGCGTGGTGCAGAATATCAAGTGGATTTCCGCCCGCCGCCTCAACCGCCACAGAAACAGCGCCGGACCCTTGTGGCAGCACCAGTTCTGGGATCGCTTCGTCCGTCACGACAAGGAATTCGGCCACCGGCTGGCGTATATGCACCTCAATCCCGTCCGAAAGGACCTGGTGAAACATCCCGAGGACTGGAAGTGGTCAAGTTATAATAATTTTTCGCTGGACCGATCTCTCGTGGCCAGTTGTCCCATTAGGATTGATTTTGTTGACGGTCTAAAATAAAAGCCCACGGCACAAAAACCGTGCCGTGGCTACCCGGCTGAAGAGCGAAGCCCGAAAATCCGAAAAGTGCGAGGAGGTGGCATGAAACTCTCCCACCAAGTGCAGTTTGTGGAAATGGAGTTTGTCAATCGCTGTGCAACCATAAGGTCCTTCTGTAGCAATGTGTACCCCATGCTGAAAGCTTCCTATGAAGTTTATGAGCACATTCGTGCGGAAGCTAGAGCGCGAGATATTGAGGCCGACGGGGACATCCCTAATGACGCGACATATGAACATGGTGAAGAAATCGAGGTGGCCTGTGAACAAGCCCCGGTTTCCGAAGCTATTGGGCTTGTGGGATTGTTTTCCCTTGTTTATATTGTGTGCGCTCTCGAAAAGTTCTTCGAAGCAGTTCTCAAATCGTGTGGCTGGAAGACACAAGAACCCCTCAAAATTAAACGTGCACTAGCAACCATTGAAAAAGAGGTGGGCGGAGAGGTATTGCAAACAGACGAACGGGAACTGCTGAACGAGGTCATCAATGCAAGGAACGACTTCGTTCATCGGAGAGGCCGAGCAGACCGGGCGAAAAAGTTCGTCCGGGACTGTGGGGTTGATGCTGATGGCAATCCCGTCCGTGAAATAAGCTTTACCCGCGAAAATGTAATAGAAGTCACGACTGAACTGGAAAGAATCTCCTCCCATTTAGTCGAGGGATGTAAACCCTTTAGTGCTTCATTTCCGTAACCATTCCATAGATGTAGAGCCAGGCAAAGGGTCTATTCCGCCCATCGGTTGGGACCAAGGGTCATGCAGCATATAATCACTGTCCGATACGACGAGAATCACCTCCGGGCCTCTTTGTTGTGCCCTCTTTGCAAGGAGAATTGGGAATTCCCTTTTTCAGCGCGGGAAATCTTCGGAAAGCCACAACCTTCGCCTGAAATAATCGTCGCGCTGCATCTTTACGGTGCTGGACCCGAGCAAACTCAGTGCCGAGGTTTTGATGTGGGTTCCGTTATCCCACGAATAGAACGAAGGGATACGAATACGCTAGAGCTTACGCTTGAGCCGATTAAGTGAAAGCGGGTAGGGGTAGCCACGGCACGCTTTTTGTGCCGTGGGCTTTTCCGGAACGACCCCACGGCATAAAGAACATGCCGTGGCTACCAACACAATGCGCAAGATCAGAATCATCGGCGTGCCGCTTGACCTGGGCCAGGAGCGCCGGGGCGTGGACATGGGTCCGTCGGCGCTGCGCGTGGCGGGGTTGAACGACCGCATCCGCGAGCTGGGCTTTGAGGTCGAGGACGCCGGCAACCTCCACGTCCCGATCCGGGAGATGCAGGCGGTCGGGAATCATCGGGCCAAGTACCTCACGGAGATTGCCGGCGTCGCAAAGCACCATGCTGCGTGGGTTCTGCGAACGCTGCGCCAGGGTTATTTGCCGCTGGTTTTGGGCGGGGACCACTCGATTGCCGTCGGCACGGTCGCGGGAGTCTCGGCCTACTACCGGCGGAAGAATAAACAAATCGGGCTGATCTGGGTGGACGCGCACGCCGACATGAACACGCCCGAGACTTCCCCGAGCGGCAACATCCACGGGATGCCGCTGGCGTGCTGCCTGGGCTACGGACCGAAGGAGTTGACGAGCCTGCTCGGGTTCTCTCCGATCGTGCCGCCGCGCAACGCCGTGCTGGTAGGCGTGCGCGAAGTGGACGCGCAGGAGAAGCGCATCGTGAACGAAAGCGGCCTGACGGTTTACACCATGCGCGACATTGATGAGCGCGGCCTGCGGACGGTGATGGAAGAGGCCATCGCCATCGCCGACCGCGACACCGCCGGCTTTGCCGTCACGCTCGACATGGACTTTGTGGACCCATCGGAAGCTCCCGGCGTCGGCACGCCCGTGCGCGGCGGCGCGACTTACCGCGAGGCGCATCTGGTGATGGAAATGATGGCCGACGCCAAGCGCATACTCTCGCTCGAAATCGTCGAGGTCAACCCCGTCATTGACGTGGCCAACAAGACGGCGGCCCTGGCGGTCGAACTCACGCTCTCCGCGCTGGGCAAGAAAATCCTTTAAGTGCTCCGTTTCTTCCCGCTCCCTGGCATCGGGCCGACCCCGTCATCAAAATCTCACTTCAACGCCCAATCCCTTGGAAAGTCGCGTCTCCTGCTGAATAATAGGGGTTGGCATCCGAACTGCCACAGAGGCACAGAGGAGAGGAGAAGTCAGATCAAGAAAAAACCCCCCTTCGCTGAGTGCCGAAGGGCTCAGGATGACATCCGTTGGTGCATTTTGTTTCCTGACTTCTGAATTCTTCTTCTCGGTGTCTCCGTGACTCTGTGGCAAAGGCAATCCACGAAATGATGAAGAAACTGCGCGTAGCGGTTTTATTTGGAGGGCGCTCGGCGGAGCATGAAGTCTCGCTCCAGTCGGCGCGGAACGTGATCGCCGCCGCCGACCCCCGCAAGTACGAAATTGTTCCCATCGAGATCACGAAGGAGGGGCGCTGGCGGGCGGGCATCAGGCCAGAATTTGTTCGTGGAGCGGGCGACGGCAAGCGCGTCATCGTAAAAAGTCAGGAAGTGATCCTGGCTCCGACGCCGGCAGTGCCGGCTCCGCTGGTCCTGACGAAGCGCCTCGACTCGGCCCGCAGCATCGGCCGGCTGGACGTGATCTTTCCGGTGCTGCACGGCACGTTCGGAGAAGACGGAACGATTCAGGGGTTGCTCGAACTGGCCGGGATTCCCTACGTCGGCGCGGGCGTGCTCGGTTCCGCGGCGGGCATGGACAAGGAAGTCATGAAGCGCCTCTTCCGCGAGCGCGGCCTGCCGATTGTTCCGTATCTGACCGTCCGCCGGGAGGAATTCGAGGCGGCTCCGCGCAGGACGTGCCTCGCCGTAGAAAAAAAGTTCCGCTACCCGGTCTTTGTCAAGCCCGCGAATCTCGGTTCTTCGGTCGGGATCAGCAAAGCGCGGAATCGGCGGGAACTCGCCGCCGCCCTCCGAACCGCCGCCGACTACGACCGCAAGATTCTCGTCGAGAAGGCCATTGCTGGGCGGGAAATCGAGTGCTCGGTCCTCGGCAACGATGATCCCATTGCTTCCGTACCCGGCGAGGTTATCCCTGGAAGCGAATTCTATGATTACGCCGACAAGTACCTGGAAGACTCCGCGAAATTGATCGTTCCGGCACCGCTGCGGCCTGCGCAGACGCGGGAAGTGCAGCGGCTGGCCGTCGAGGCGTTTCGCGCCATTGATTGCGCCGGGATGGCGCGGGTGGATTTTTTCCTGGAGAAAAGAACCGGGAAAATTTACGTCAACGAGATCAACACCATCCCCGGCTTCACCGCCATCAGCATGTACCCGCGCATGTGGGAGGCCAGCGGCCTGCCCTATGCGAAGCTGATTGACCGCCTGATCGAGCTCGCGCTCGAACGCCACCGGGAAAAAACTCGGACCCGCTACAGCCTGCGATAACCACGGACAACGACAAAGCTGAAGGAGTAACCCCTGCATCGGGCGTTCGCGCTGCGGCTTCAGAACAACCGGCTTCGCGGGAATTTCTGTTTCAGCCAGCCGTCCACGCCGAGCGAGCGGCCCGCGGCGGCAATCACGAACAGCAGGTGAAGAAAAATGAAGAGCCGGTTCACTCGGACTTGAAGGGGGTTGGCGCTGGGAATGGCGATCGCGAAGAGGATATTGAAATTGTGAAAGGCCCCGAACGACGACGCGATCCGCACCAGGCAGCCGGTGACCAGCGAGATGCCGATGGCCATCTCGCCGAACGCCACCAGGTAGCTGATGAAAACCGGATGGGGCGCGACGAAGTCCAGGATGAATTCCCGGTGGAAGGCAAGGGGGTCCTTGGCGGCGTCGGCGAGATACTCCTGCACGGTTGATCCGGTAAAAAAGTTCCCGCTCAGCTTGATCCAGGCCACCTCGACAAAGTGGTAGCCGACCAGGATTCGGACGATCGCCAGGTAGCCGCCGTAGCTGGTCTTCCGAAAACTTTCCGCGAGCCAAGTCCATGCCTTCCGCATCTGTTCGAACTCCTCCGGTGACGTGGCCCCGTAAAGCTGCGGCCATTGTAGTAACCGGGGCTGTGGGTGTCAATCCGCCTGCGCGGATTTTGCCGCGCAACTTGCTCCGCATTGAGTGGGGATGCTAGTCTGCCAAAGGATGTAGCCAAAGCATATAGCCAAGGGTTTAGAAAGACCGGCGGGTTTTGCGCGTCCATCCAGCACAGCGGGGAGAACGATGCCAGAAGCAATCTCGAATCCACTTCGGCCACTTGGAACCACGGGGCTTTCGTGTCACCTGATGGGCTTCGGCTGCTATCGCGTGATGGAAGGGAGCGCCCAGCACGAGGCCGCGCTGCGCGACTACCTCGAACGCGGCGGCAACCTGATTGACACGAGCGCCAATTACGGCGACGGGCGCGCCGAGACGCTGGTCGGGAAGGTGCTCCCGGATTTCCCGCGCGACCGCGTGATTGTCGTGACCAAGGGCGGCTACATCCAGGGGCAGAACCTCGCGCTCGCGCGCCAGCGCAAGTTCCCGGAAGTGGTCCACTACGGCGAAGGGATTTGGCACTCCATTCATCCGGAGTTTCTTGAAACGCAAGTCGAGATGAGCCGGGAGCGGATGCGCCTCGACGTGATGGACGTCTATCTGCTCCACAACCCGGAGTATTACCTCGAAGACCAGGCGCACCACAAGGCCGTTGGCGAAGCGGAGCACGAGGAGTTCTACCGGCGCGTCCGGGAGGCCTTCCGGTTTCTGGAAGCGAAAGTGGCCGAAGGGCGGATTCGCTGGTACGGGATCAGCTCGAACAATTTTCCCGCGCCGGTTTCGAGTCCCACCCGGACCAGCGTCGATCGCTGCTGGGAAGCGGCCGAGTCCATTTCGCCGAACCATCATTTCCGCGTCGTGCAACTGCCCATGAACCTCTATGAAAGCGGCGGCGCGCTCGAACCGAACAACGGCGGCAAGACCGTTCTCGAGTTCTGCAAGGAGAAGGGCCTGGGCGTTTTGCTAAACCGCCCGCTCAATGCTTTTTTCAGCAACCGCATGATTCGCCTGGCGGACTTCCTGCGGCCCGGCCAGCCGCCGCCCGGCATCGAAGAACTCCGGGCCATCCTGGAACCGGTGCGGCGCATGGAGCAGGAACTCGAGGAGCAGCACGGCATCCCGCTTCTCTATGGCACTGGAAAAGGAATCGCGAATTACCTGGAAACCATCGTGCCGCAGATCAAGTCTCCGGCGCAGTGGGAGCAGGCTTTCTACGAGTACATCATCCTGCCGATCGAGCGCTGGGCCGTCGAGCGCCAGCAGCTTTTTGGCGGCACGGAGGAGTGGGATGGCTGGTGGAACCGCTTCTCCCAAAGCCTCCCGGCGGTTTTTGAAGAGGCGGAACGTTTTGTGGGTTGTTCGCAGCAGGCGGTGTCGAATGAAATCCGGGCACAGTTGCAGCGCGCGGGCTATCCGCCGAACGGCGAGACGCTCAGCCGCATGGCCCAGAACGTGTTGCTCGGTCTCGACGGCGTTTCCTGCGTCCTGAACGGGATGCGGCGGCCCGCCTACGTCGCGGACTCGATGGGGACTATCACGCTCGAACCCGTGGACTCGCTCTCGGTCCTCTCGCGTTTCCGCCACCAGATGACGGCCGTGGAGCCGGTCGGTTCGATTCAGTAGAAGCGGGTAGCCACGGCACGTCTTGTGTGCCGTGGGTTCTTGCCGGAACATGCCCACGGCATAAACAACATGCCGTGGCTACCCCGATTCGCGGATCAGAACAACTCCGGCCACTGATACGTCAGCACGGCGTTCAAGGCTTTATCGGAGATGATCACCGTCTTGTTTTTGGGGTCAAGATCAATGCCCCGCGGCTGCTTCAGCATCCCGTGGGGACCTCCGATCGTCCAGCGGGGCGGGACGTCGCCGTTGTCTTTCACGCTCCAGACACCGACAAAGGCTCCATCGTAAGGGAACGAGAAGTCGGGTCCGTTCATGGTGACCAGGAGCCAACCACGGGGGCCGTAGGCTCGCAGGCCGAAGGTCCCTTTGATGCCGGTCCTGGGACCTCGGATCACTGCCTTCGGTGTCGCTTTGCCGCTGTCGGTGCGGTTGAAAATCTGCAGGAAGGAGTTCGTTTCCCGTGGTCCGTCCCAACCCGCCAGGATCAGCGCATTGTTCACAGGGTCCACGGCAATCCCATACCAGCGCGCCTTGCCGGTGGATTCCAAAACCCGCAAGGGCGCCACGCTGCCATTGGCATCCCCGGAAAAGACAATGACCTTGTGGTCCTCGGGCACAAAGATCTCATTGTGAACCGGGTCCATTTCCACTTTGTCGGGATCTTCCATTTGCGTCAGCGGGCCCTGGATGGTACGAACGGGCTGCGCGTCTCCGGAGACCCCTCCGCGGAAGACCAAGATCGCCTGGGCGAATGGTTGCGCGACCAGGAATTCGTCGCGGGCCGGGTTGTACGCGATGCCGTGCATGGTGCGGCCGAGTTTGGTGCGCTGCCCTTCGAGCTTCCGAATCGCCGCCGTGTTGCCATTCGCCACCCGGGCGAATGTCGCAATCTGCGGATGCGCCACTCAGTTCGGCACCAGGATTTCTTCCCGCTTGCTGTCGTAGGCCACCGAACCGGGATTGCCGATCATCAAGGCCGGCTTGCCGAGCGGGCCGCTGCGGATCGTGCGCAGAGGCGGGATGTCTCCCGACGCCGTGGCTTTGTAGACGGTGACGGTATGATTGCCGAAGTTGGAAACCCACAGTTCGCCGTTCTTCGTATCCAGGAACAGGCCGGTGGGATTCTTGATTCCGCTGCGCGTTCCCCGGAGAATGCGGATCGGCGCAACGTCGCCGCTCGCCGACGCCCGGAAGACCAGCACGGCATCGCCGGAGTCGTTGGCGACGTACAGTTCGTCGCGCTCCGGGTCCACGACCAGACCGGAGGGCCAGTCGAGCAGCGTCTTGGGACCCGTGATCACGCGCACCGGCGGCGCGTCCCCACTGGCGCCCAGGGCGTGAACCGTGATCGAAGGGGGCAAACTGCGTCCCGAGCCGGGGACGGAATCCCGCGACGGGACGCTTGGCCGGTCGGGCAGTCCCGTGGTTACTTCCTGCGCATCTGCTTTCCCCGCAACGAACTCCTTCTGGCTGCCGTGGTTGGTCACGAAGAAAACGTTGTTCTTGGTGTCCAAAGCAATCCCGTGGGGGTCGGCCAAACCCGTGCGCAGCCCGTGAACCACGCGGAGCGGCGGGTCATGCTTCTGGGCCATCTTGGGGTAAACCACCACCGAGTTGGTGTGCTGCACGGTGAGAAACAACTCCTGCCGTTGCTCATCCACGCCAATGCCGAAGGTCCCGTGGGGTGTATAAAGCTCCCGGTCGGGCGGCACATCGCCCTTGGCGTTGCGGGAGAAGATCACCAGCGTATCCACGGTGTCGTTATTGACGGCGTAGATGTCGCCCGATTGCGGGTCAATATAGAGGCCGCACTGAAACTCGATCTTGGTTTGCTTTCCGGCGATGACCCGCTTGGGTTCGGTCATGCTGGCGGTGGGCGGCGTATTGGCGAGCCGGTCATAGACCAACACCTGGAACAGGTTTTCGTCCGTCATCACGACCTCGTTCCGGGCCAGGTCCACGGCAACCGAGCTGTAGGAAGCATACGGATCGCGGATCACCCGCAGAGGCGCGCGTCGTGCCTGATTCGCGGAACTAGCCGTACCGGAAGCCTGCCGTGAGGTCTGTTCCTGCCGCAGCGCCGCGCTCAGCGTCTCGCGGGCGCCCGCCGGAACCCACTCGCAGACGGCTCCTTCCTCCACCGGCAGAGGTTCAATCGAAACGAGCCGGGCCTGGCCACCATCGCGGAGACCGGTCGTCAGAGGAGCAGCGCTCTGATCCAGGCGCATTCCGGGTCCGGTCAGGACAACCCATCCAGCGAGGAGGGTTACAAACCCGGCCAGGGTCCCAGCCAAAGTCAATCGAAAGCGATTCTTCCATCCCAGCGAATTCTTCCGCCTGGGGTCAGCTTGCCGAATCCACTTCATCAGCGCCTCCTTGTGATGTCCTTACGTAGGCCTGTTTGCGCGGTCATCCGCACGATGACCTATTCTCAGTGGAGACGGCGACGGCTGTCAAGGATTCCTCACCGCAGGCTTGCGAGACGGCGCCGGGCAGTTTGCTCCGTGCAACCGCAAGCCAGATGTGCTTTAATTTTTGTTGCGCCGCCGGGGGCCGGTTTGCGGAGCAGGTCCCGGAGGACCGCGATCCTGGTAGACGTGCCCCGGGTGCGTACGTTTCCGGTACGAGGTAGGATTCATGACGGTTCAGAATGTGGCAGTGATTGGATCAGGACTGATGGGGCGGGGCATCGCCCAGGTGGCCGCGCTGGGCGGCTTTCGCACCACGATCGTGGACGTCTCCGAGAGTATTTTGCAGACCGCGCTCACCAATATTCGTTCGGAGATGGAGAAAGGCGTTTCTCTCGGGAAGATGACGGCCGAGCAGAAAGAGCAGGCGCTCTCTCGTCTGCTCCTCGAAACGAACCTCGAAAAAGCGGCGCGGGATGCGGACCTGGTCATTGAAGCGGTGCCGGAAGATATGAAGCTGAAGATCGAAACGTTTGTCCGGCTCGACAACTCGGCTCCGGCCGGGGCGCTTCTGGCGTCGAACACCTCGTCGCTGAGCATCACGGAGATGGCTGCCGTGACCAAACGCCCGCGACAGTTCCTCGGGATGCACTTCTTCAATCCCGTTCACAAGATGAAGCTGCTCGAGATTGTGAGGGGCCTGGAGACTGCGCCGGAGACCGTCAAGGTTGCCGAGGAAGTCGGCCGGCAAATGGGCAAGGAGACCGTGGTGATCAAGGAATCGCCGGGTTTCATCACCAGCCGGATTAACGCCATGATCGGCAACGAGGCGTTTTACATGCTCCAGGAAGAAATCGCCACCGCCGCGGACATTGACAAGGCGGTGAAGCTCGGACTCAACCATCCCATGGGGCCGTTTGAAATGGCGGACCTGGTGGGCCTCGATACGCGGCTCCATGTGCTCGAGTACCTCCATCAGACTCTGGGCGAGAAATTCCGCCCCGCTCCGTTGATGGTCCAGTACGTGAAGGCCGGACGCCTGGGGCGCAAGGTGGGCCGCGGGGTCTACGACTATCCCCCGCCCGAGAAAAAGGCTTGAGTGACTTCGGACCGATTGCAGAGGAGAACATCCGTGGAGTGGAAAAATATCAGGCTGGAAGGAGACGGGTCGCTGTGGACGCTCACCATCCATCGTCCCGCGGTGCGCAACGCGCTCGATACGCCGACCGTGAAGGAGATGAACGAGGCGCTCGATACCCTGGATGTGTCGCAGCCCGGCGTGCTGATTCTCACCGGCTCCGGGGACAAGGCGTTCGTTTCGGGCGCCGACATCGCGGACCTGCGCGGCCGGAACAAAAAGCAGGCCCTGGAGGGGATCAACCCCATCCTGTTTACGCGGGTCGAGAATTTTGCCTGGCCGGTCATCGCCGCCGTCAATGGGTACGCGCTCGGCGGGGGCTGCGAACTGGCGCTCGCCTGTGACATCCGCGTCGCCAGCGAGAACGCGCGCTTCGGGCTGCCGGAGGCGAACCTGGGAATCATCCCGGCGGGGGGCGGCACGCAACGCTTGCCGCGCTTGATCGGCCTGTCTCGCGCCAAAGAGTGGATACTGACCGGCGATCTCTATGACGCGCAGGAGGCGCTGCGAATCGGCTTGGTCAGCCGCGTGGTCCCGCTCGAGAAGCTGATGGAAACAGCCCAGGAAATCGCCCGCAAGATTCTGGCGCGCGCGCCGCTCGCCATCCGCTTAGCCAAGCTCGCTCTGAATGCGTCCTCCCGCGTGCCGCTCGACAGCGGCATCCAACTCGAGATGCTCATCCAGAGCATCCTCTATGAGTCCAAAGACAAGTACGAAGGCATGACCGCCTTCCTAGAAAAACGCAAAGCGAAGTTTACGGGGGAGTGATCCGCACAAGCCCCGCCTCGCTGCCCTTTCGGGTTGTGTGCGCTCTCCCGAAATGCGGAGTCGCGGCTCTGATCCTAACTCTCCTACTTGGTCTTCGGAGGACGGTAGCTGGAGGTGGCCGCTTTTTTCATGGCTGCCAGGCCGTCGTCGGGACTCATCAGCACGGTGGTCTGGGCCGCCTTGACGGCGCCGCCCGCTGCAATGGCGATCGCCATCGCCGCGGCGCTGACGTTGTCGGGCATCTCGACGATCAAGACCACGTCGTATTTGCCGAAGCTGAAATAGGCGCCGCGAATCTTCCCGCCGAGCTTTTCAATCGCCGGCCGGACGGCATCTATGCGGTTCTGGGGTTTCTCGACCAACGTGGACCAGGCTTCCGACGTGTAGGCTCCTTGGTAAAGGTAGAGAGGCATTGCGATTCTCCTTTCACTGTTTCGCAACAACAACGAGCAGGTGAAAAAGCTACGCCGGCCTCGGCCGATTGTCAAACACTTTTCCATACACGCCGGCTTCGACAGGCCCAAGACACGCGAACCAGTTGCAAATTTTCTGTCAGTCGAATGAGGTAGAATTGGCGCGGAAATATCTAGACCATTTTCACAGTTGGCATATAGTGATGTTGCGTCAGGGCATGGCTTCAGCCATGCCGAAAATGTCTGGCCAACCGGCCGGCTTTAGCCGCTGAGGGTCAGTCCTCAGGGGCTGAAGCCCCTCTCCTCTTGGGTGGCTCGTTCCGGCACGACTAAAGTCGTGCCCTGACGAAAGCACTCTACAGGAAGCCTGAAAATGGTCTATTGGTACTAAATCTTCACACTCGTTTGAACGGTTGCCGGGTGGGCTGACTCATAGGCCCGGACGCGCGGCTCCTGCTTGAGGATGTAACCAAGCTGATCTACCCCTGCCAGCAAGCACTGTTTGGAGAAGTTATCTATGGGGAAGTTGACCGCATGGCCGTTGGGCAGAGTGAGGGTTTGCGAAGCCAGATCAATGGTAACGGAGGCATCCGGGTCGCGCTCGACCAGGCGGAACAGCTCCGCGTGAGCGTCAGGCGGGACGACTACCGGCAACAAACCGTTTTTCAATGAGTTGCCCCAAAAAATGTCGGCGAAGGAGGTGCTGATAATGGCCCGAAATCCGAACGCCAGTAACGCCCAGGGGGCGTGCTCGCGGGAGCTGCCGGAGCCAAAGTTCCTGCCCCCCAGAAGAATCTGCGCGCCCTTCGCTCGCGGCTGGTTCAGGATGAAGTCCGGCCGCGGAGTGCCGTCGGAGTCAAAGCGCCAATCACGGAACAGGTATTGTTCCATGTTGGCCTTGTCGGTGACCTTCAGGAAGCGCGCCGGAACGATGATGTCGGTGTCCACGTTGTCCATAGGCAGCGGGACCATACGGCTGGTGATTTTGGTGAACGGTTCCATGTTTTTGAAGCCACGGAGGCACAGAGAACACAGAGTCTTGTAGATTCTTCTTTTTAGAACTTTCTCTGTGCCTCTGTGTCTCTGTGGCCGATTCCCTTTCTTCTCACAGCAATGTTCGCACGTCGGTGATGCAGCCGTGGATCGCCGTAGCCGCGGCCGTGAGGGGGCTGGCGAGGAACGTGCGCCCGCCTTTGCCCTGGCGGCCTTCAAAGTTGCGGTTGCTGGTCGAGACGGAGTACTGACCGGGCTTCAGCTCGTCGCCGTTCATGGCGATGCACATGCTGCATCCCGGCTCGCGCCATTCACATCCGGCGGCGCGGAAGATTTCGTGCAAGCCTTCCTGCTCGGCCTGCCGCTTCACCTGCTGCGAGCCGGCCACCACCAGAACCCGCGCTTTGGGGCTGACCTTGCGGCCTTTCAGGATTCCGGCGGCGGCGCGCAGGTCCGAAAGCCGGGAATTGGTGCAACTGCCGATGAAGACCACGTCCACGGGATGGCCCAGGAGCGGCTTGCCCGGCTCCAGCGCCATGTATTCGAGCGCATGGGCCAGCGTCTTGCGGCTGGTCTCATCCGTCAGCGAATCGGGGCGCGGAATCGTTGCCGTGATCGCCATCCCCATGCCGGGATTGGTTCCGTAAGTAATCATCGGCTCCAGGCGCGAGGCGTCCAGCGTGACGGTCTTGTCGTAGCGCGCGCCGTTGTCGGTCGGGAGGCTCTTCCACTCCTGCAGCGCCGCATCCCAGGCCGCCCCTTTTGGGACAAAGGGCCGCCCGGCCATGTACTGGAAAGTCGTGTCGTCAGGAGCGATCAGCCCGGCCTTCGCGCCGCCCTCGATGGACATGTTGCAGACAGTCATGCGCTCATCCATGGAGAGCGAGCGGATGGCGCTGCCGGTATATTCGAGTACGCAACCGACACCGCCGCCCACGCCGATCTGCGCGATCAGGGCCAGAATGATGTCTTTGGCCGTCACGCCCGTGCGGAGTTGGCCCTCGACCCGGACTTCAAACGTCTGCGGCTTGCGCTGGAGCAGGCATTGCGTGGCGAGCACGTGCTCGACCTCGGTGGTGCCGATGCCGAAGGCCAGCGCGCCGAAAGCCCCGTGTGTAGCTGTATGGCTGTCGCCGCAGACAATCGTCATGCCGGGCTGCGTCGCCCCAAGTTCCGGGCCGATGACGTGGACGATGCCCTGGTACGGACTGTCCAATCCGAAGAGCGGGAGGCCGAACTCGCGGCAGTTGATCCCGAGCTGCGCGACCTGCTTGGCCGCCAGTGGATCGGCGAACGGCAGGGAGCGGTCGTGGGTCGGGACGCTGTGGTCCGTTGTGGCCAGCGTGCGCGACGGCTGGCGAACCCCCAGCTTCTTCTCCCGAAGCGCCTGGAATGCCTGCGGGGAAGTCACTTCATGGACCAGGTGGAGGTCAATATAGAGCACCGCCGGACAGTCTGGCTCCTCCACGACCACGTGCCGGTCCCAAATCTTTTCAATAAGAGTTTGCGGTTTCTGAGAGGCCATTGTTCCCGCCATGAGTCCTGTTTTTCCGTTCCTCTTCTATTGTAGCTCTCTGCGGCCCCCGCGGGCCAATGGAACACAGCCGGATAGGCCGCCGTGGGACATCCATCGAGAACTCGGGCGAGCACTCGGGCGAACACTCGGGCGAGCACTCGATCAGCCGCTCCACAGGCTGCGGAGCGAGAGGGTGACGAAGGACCCGTAGAAGAGCGCCATCCCCACCAGGGCCGCGCGCCGCCACAGGGGCGGCCGCACGTGTTGCGGCAGCAGCCGCGTGTTGATGTAGAGCAGGTGCAGCGACGCCACGATGAAGACGAGGCCCGCGACGTTCGCCCCCAGTTTCAGCAGGACGATCGGCTGAGCCAGGCGCAGCGCCACGATGCCCCACAGGACGGCGGTGGCCAGCACACCGTAGTACACCCGGCGCACGTCGCCACCGCGCCAGGCGCGCACGTGGCGGCTGCCGGTCCAGAGGATGTCCGTAATGGCGCGCACCATCGCCTCGAGGTTGTCGAGCTGCGTCTTGAAAAGGATCCACGCCCCGAGGAATGCAATGACCCCGGCGAGCAGGGCACCCGACTTTCTCCCGACGCTCGACGCCAGCGCGGCGCTGATGCCGAGACCCTGGATGTCACTCCCCCGCGGGATGAACGTCACGTAGAGCAGTGCTGGGAGCACCATGCCGAGAAGGGCTCCCGTGAAGAATACTCCCCACTGATCTGCCCGGACGACGCGCCACCACCCACTCCACCGGCGCATAGCCTCGGCGTCAGGCGCGAAGATGAAGCCGCTGTGGGCGAGGTTCACTTTGTGACCGCCGATCGCGGCGGGGATGTAGCCCGCCCGCTCTCCCATGCCGTAGCCCTTGTCTCGCGCCCAGTTCGACAAGGTGAGGTTGACGACGCCGCCGGACCCGGAGTACGCCACCAAGGCCCCCAGCAAGAAGAAGTCGGTGCCCGATGGAAAGAGGTTGAAGGTTCCCTGCGCCACGTCAAAGCCCGCAAGCCCGGCCGCGGCCGCCGCCCAGGTTCCCGCCGGCACGAAGAGCACGGCCAAGGCGAGAAAGCCTCCCAGGATGACAACGACGAGGACCCAGTTGAGCAGTTCGAGTGTGCGCTCGATGCGCCGCCCCACCAAGAGCACTGCCGTACACGCCAGGAAGGTCACCACGCCGATGTAGTAGATCGCTGCGGCATCCAGGGGCCCCGGGAGTCGCCGTTCGGACAGGAAGAAGATTGCCCCCGCCGCGGTGGCGGCAAACGCGGGCCAGCCGACTTGCAGAAAGAAAAGGGCGGCGTACACCCACGCCCAGCCAGTCGAGGAAGGACGCGTGCGCATGAAGCCGGTGAATACCGGCTCACCCGTAGCCAGCGTGTAGCGCATCACCTCGGTGTTGAAGACGGTTTGGAGCAAGACCGCGACCGTCGTCACCCAGAGGAGCGTCAGTCCGTGCCGTACGAAGACGGCGGGGCCGAGAAGGAACTCGCCGCTCCCAATCGAGGCGCCCAGTACGATAACGCCGGGCCCGACGACGCCCAGCCAGCCTAGCCCCTTCGGGGTAGGCGGGGCAGGCAGGTCCGCCCGCGCCCACGGATCCAGCCCCGAGCGGGCTTCCAGAGCGGTTGCGGTCGTCCGGGCTACCGGCGCAACAGACATTCGGTTCCCTCTGGCATAAGTGTGTTGTTCAGCCGGAGACAAAGGGTGTGGCGGCCTATCTCTTGTTTAGGCTGACCTGGATAAACTTATACCTTTAGGCGTCAGGAAGCCAGGTCTTTCACTTTCGGCTCAAGATTCTCCGGCTCGTTGGGTGCCATTTCATAGACGGAGTTCTCCCCCTGGCGGGAGGCATAGAAGCGTTTGTCCTTGCGGGCGAACAGGATGGTCTCCTCTTTGTTTCCTTCGCCGAACGTAACCTTGACGCGCAGCCAGGGCTTATCGAGGCCGTACTGGGCGAGTTGCCCGGGTTTGTCGGAGGTGAACTGCTGGATGCGCAGATTGTGAACGCTGTTCAAGAAGTCCTCTACTTTGGAGGCGTCCAGTTTCTTCTCGGGCGTTCCGGTCCGGAACCATTCTTCTCCGCGTTTATCCAGGCGCATCTCCCCTTGGGCCGACAGAAGCTCCACGCGCCGGGTATTGGTTGTTTGGAAATCGAACAGGAAGCGGTTCCGGTAGCTGTCGAGGTCCTGCTTGAGCTGATCGTAGAGGGCCTGGGTAATCGTAAAGACGACCGGCCAGACGGAGTTCTGCGCATAATAGGAAACGCCCTCCCCGCTGGCCTTGTTGCCGATCAGGAGGGTCGTCGAGCCGTCCGCCGTTTTCACCGTGAGGCGGATCTCCGGCCGGTCCAGCCCATAGCGGTTCAGCGACTTGGGGGTTTCCTCCTCGGCGGACTTCATCTGCGCCCCGCTCAGGGTGGTCACAAAGTAGTTGCTGTTGCTGAAGTCGGCCCGCACGGCCGGCTCGGCTAATTCCCAGTTGCCGCTGGCCTGCTTGGTCAGGACGATCCGGCCGGGCCGCACGGGCAGTGCCAGTTCAATCTGCTGCGCCTTGTCCATGGCAATCGGGAAGAGCCGCTTGTCGCGCAGGTCAAAGAGCGTTTTCTGCAACGCCGTCGTGTCATAGGTGCCGAGCAGGAACACGCCCGGAGCCGAATCGAGTTTCCCGAATTTGTCGGAGCCGGTCGGGTTTTCCTTCCCGATGGAGAGCGCGACCGTCTGGCCTCCCTTCAACTTGAACCGGAATGTCTTCTGCGGCTTCTCCAATCCGTACTCACTCGGTGGAAGGGGCGTGTCGCCTTCGATCGGGGTGTATTCCGAATTGGGAAGCCCTTCCAAAAAGGACTGAATCTGGGAGCCGTCGGCGGCAACCCCCGCTGGGCTTACAACCTCCCATTGGGCCGCGCTCTTGTCCTCGGGCTTGGCGCCGGGTGTGGCGGCTGCGGCCACGCGGCGAAACGCGGCGGGGGGCTGGTCCGCCGTCTCAATCGTGAATTCTTCCACCTGGTCGGGCTGAAATACAAAGAGCTTCTTCTTGGCACCTTCGCTCGAAGAAGCCGGCGCAGGCTGCTGGTTGAGATAGTAGAAAACTCCCCCCAACGCCAGCAGGATCACGAGAGCAACGATGGTATGTGTAACCTTCATAGCGTTAAACCCAGTGACCAGTGACCAGTGACAAGAGAAATGGAAGTAGAAGTTAGAAGTCAGGAGCCAGAATCGTGCCATTGGCGGCCGGGGCGTTGTAATTCTGACTCCCGACTCCTGTCTTCTGACTTCTGCTCATCACTTGTCACTTGTCACTCGTCACTGTTTTTCTTACCCCCGTCGTTTCCACCACACGCCCAGGCCGCTCACCACGACGATGGCCGGCACGGCAATCAGGAGATAGAGAACCAGGTTCATCTGGGCCGGGGTGAGGTCCACGCGACTGTCTTGCGGGTCCTTGGGCCGGATCGAAATCAGATCCTCGTCCGACGTTAGCCACGCCACCGCGTTCAAAAACAGGTCGCGGTTGCCGTTGAAGCCGAGGATGGCATTGGCCAGAAACTCGGCGCTCCCGGCCACGATGTACCGGCCCTCCTTGGCGCCCTCGGCGGCTTCCGCCGGCTTGTACGAGCCCGCTCCGAACAAAGCCACCGGCCCTTCCTTATCCTGGCCTTTGCGGAAGCTGATCTGCTGGGAGCGCACCTGGTCGGTGGCCCAACTGTTCTTCGTGGTCCTGGCGATCGGCTGGAACGTAGCTCCGGCCATCCCTTTCGTGGACGTATCCACGGCGCTCGCAAACGGAAACAGCGTGGCGGTGTTCGACATGTCCTTGGTCACGGGATGATTTTCATATTGGACCACCAGCGGCATCAGCTCGTCGGTGCCGAACAGCCGCCCGATCCCGCTGGTGTCCACGACCAACGAATTATGGGCGTCCACGCCGAACTGCTCCAGCAGGCCGGTCAGCTTCGCCGGGGCCTGCGGGTGAACCAAGAAGAAGACTCGCCCGCCCTTCATGAGGAAGTCCTTAATCGCCGTGATCTCGGGATCGAGCAGGTCTTTCTGGGGTCCGGCGACGACCAGTAAGCTGCAATCGTCGGGAATCTTGGGGGATTGCTCCAGCAGAGAAAGCGGCTGGACCTTGTAGTTGGTGTCTTCGAGCGCCTTCTTGGCGGCGCTGTAGCCGAGCCGCTCCTGGGATTCGACGTCCCGCTCGCCGTGGCCCGTCAGGAAATAGATCGTCTTGGGACCGCCTTTGAGCACCCGGATGATGCTGTTGGTGATTTCCTCCTCGGTGACCCCTTTGGCTTGCTCGTCGCGCTCGGCGGTCGCCACGACCACCGTGGCATAGCTCTTGATCTTATAGCGGTTGGCCTTGGAAGGCTCCCGGTCCGGGTCCACGTAGGTCACCTTGACGCGCCGGGACTGGATGGGGAACAAATCCAGACGGTCCCGCGCGCGGTCGAAATTGGCGCGGCGGTCGAAGTAAAGCACCTCCACGTCCTTTTGCAGTTCCGACAAAATCTTGGCTGTCTGCGGCGAGAGGCTGTATTGCTTGTTGGCGGTCAAGTCAATCTGCTTGACGAACCGGTTCGCGATCAGGTTGACGACCACCACAATCGCCAGCGCGAGCAGACAATAGATGGCTGTATTCAAGCCGTATTTGGTCTGCCGGCTGGTGAGCCGGCGTTTCAATTCCATCGCCATCGTCTCATGCCCTCCATCGCACGGATTCCACGGAGCGGGCCGTCAAGAACAGTCCCAGCCCGATCACGGAGAGGTAGTACACGGCGTCCTTGAGGTCAATGACCCCTTTGGAGAAATTCTCAATGTGGGTGGTGAGGGAAAGATAACTGGCCAGTTCGCCCATGCGAGTCCCGGAGAATTCACTCACCCAATCAATCACCCACAGAAGCAGAAACACGGTGAAGGTCAGGCTGCCGGCGACCAGTTGATTGCGCGTAATGCTCGAGAGCAGCAAGCCGAAGGAAAGGAAGCACCCGCCGAGCAGCAACTGGCCGAGGTAACCCGCCACCAGGGGTCTCCAGTCCGGATTGCCGTACCGGAACAGGAGCAGAACGTAAAGGACCGTTAACCCGAGCATGGCCGCATAGAGGAAGAACGCCCCCAGAAATTTTCCGAAGATCATCTGGAGGTCGGTGACCGGCGAGGTCATCAACAGTTCCATGGTGCCGGTCTTTTTCTCTTCGGCGAACAGGCGCATGGTGATCATGGGAACCAGAAACAGCGAAATCACGCTCAGGTTCATCAGCAGCGGCCGGATGACCATCTCGTTCACGTTCAGGTGCATGGGGGCCCCATACATCTGCATGTACTGGGCCTGCATAAACGTCTGCCGGATGAACATGGACAGGATGCTGTAGAAGAAGAATCCGAAGATCACCGCGAAGACGCCCAGAACGATGTAGGCGATGGGCGAACGGAAATAGGAGTTAAGCTCTTTGCGAGCGATGGTCCAAATATTCCTCATGCGGTAGCCGCCTCCCGGGAAGACTCCGGCGCCGCGACTTCGGCTTCGGCCGGGTCTTCGGTTGTGGTAAGCTTCAAGAAAATTTCTTCCAAACTCAGGCCGACCGGGCGCAACTCGAGCAGGCCCCAGCCCGATTCGACCACGGCGCGGGCCAATTCCTTGCGCGAATCCCGGCCCTTTTGCATCTGCACGGAAAACTCCACGCGGCCATCGCCCTCCGGCATTGCCGAGACCCCGCCAACGCCGGCGACGCGCGCCAGGCGTTCCCGCGCCAGCGCCTCCGGCCCTTCGATCACCAGGCGCATGGTTTCAAAACCCTGCAAGCGGGCCGTCAGGTTCTCTGGAGTATCCTCGGCCACCAGCTTCCCGGCATTGATGATCATCACGCGCCCGCAGGTATGGGCCGCTTCGGGCAGGATGTGCGTGCTCAGAATAATGGTATGGTCGCCCGCCAGACTCTTCACCAGCCGGCGGGTCTCAATAATCTGCTTGGGGTCGAGTCCCGCGGTCGGTTCGTCGAGCACCAACACATCGGGGTTGTGGATCAGAGCGACGGCCAGGCCCACGCGTTGCCGGTAGCCCTTGGAGAGATGCCCGACAATCTTGTGCAGGGAATCTCCGATCGCGGTTTTCTCCGCGGTCTCCGCGATGCGCTGCCGCAACTCCCGTCTCGACACCCCCTTGATCCGTCCGGCGAAGGCGAGCATCTCGTCCACTCGCATGTCCGTGTACAGCGGCGGCGTTTCCGGGAGATACCCCGTCCGGCGCTTCACTTCGAGCGGCTCCGCCATCACGTCATAGCCCGCGACGGTCACCTTCCCGAGAGTGGGGGGCAAGAATCCGGTGAGCACCCGCATCGTGGTGGTCTTGCCGGCCCCGTTCGGACCGAGAAAACCCAGAATCTCTCCCTTGCGCACGGAAAAATGGAGGTCCTCTACGGCCGTGGTCCGCCCGTATCGCTTGGTCAGTCCCTGAACGTCAATCACCGCTTCCTCCTGAACGCCCTGGGCCAAAAGCCCTGGGCCAAAAGCCTCTGGCTAAAAGCCTCCGGCCAACAGCCCCGAGCCAAGAGCCTCCGGCAAAAAAGCCCCCGGACCGGCAGGCAGCTTCCCAGGGCGGCTCTTCTCATTCGATTTCTTCCCGCTCGCTCAAGGCTTCGCCGCACTCGATGCTGGCGTATTGCTCTCCGGCTGGCGAGGAATACCCGCAGAATCTTTCTTCCGCCGATCCGTTCTGCAAGGCGGGCCCGAATGGGCACAAAGAAAAATGATAAGAATCTAGCATACCAAAACTACAGCGTCGCTCCAAGTTGCCAGAACCCGGCGGTCCCGCAGGGACCTGCTCCGTCGGTGTCCCGCGGACGGGTAACCCCGGGTCCTTCCTGCGGCATGAGAGCCTGGTCTAGCCCCCCGAAAACAGTTAATTTCAGATGCGCCGAACCCCTCTTCCGGTTGCCAGGAGCAGCCGCCCTGGAGAGACCGGTCGAGACAGCCGTTCTATTGTACTCTCTCTCAATTCGTTAGCGAATTCCCCGCCCCTGCCGGCCTCGTTCCTGGGGGCCATGAAGAACCGCTCGGGAAGGGGCAGGAAGCAGACCCCACCTTGGTGGGGTGGCAACGAGAGAATATCACTGCGCAAGGCAGCGCTGGGACCGGGTGAGCGTGGAATCCAGTCGCCTCACAATTCCAAAGTCAATCGAGCGGGACTTTGGAGTACAATGTGTCCCCGCTGGGAATTGGGCGGATTCGACCGCTTTTGGGAATCGGAGGAAGGGCGATGGCTACTAGGACCACCGTGTCCGGCGGCAGTGAGCGGCAGCTCGCGGCCTCCAGCCGCGCCGCCCGCATGGACGAACGGTTGAACCAAGGCCAGCCGGTCCACTTGAGCAAGCTGACCCCGATCACCTTCCTCGAACGCAGCGCCGTGGTCTTTGCCGACAAGCCCGCCGTGATCTATGACGACCGGCAATACAGCTACGCGGAATTTCGCCGGCGGGTTCACCGGCTCGCCGGAGCCTTGCGCCGCGCGGGGATCGAACCCGGCGACCGGGTCGCGTTCCTCGCGCCGAACATCCCAGCCTTGCTCGAAGCACACTTCGCTGTGCCGCTCGCCGGAGCGATCCTGGCGGCAATCAACATACGGCTGAATTCGAGCGAAATCGCCTATATCCTCAACCACGCCGAGGCCAAGCTGCTGGTCGTGGATTCGGAGCTGGCGGCCGTGATTGCCCCGGTCGTGTCCGAGCTTTCTGCGACGAAGCAATTCGTGGTCGTCCGGGACACCCGCGCCGAATCGACGGCCGCATTGCCGTTTGGGGGACAGGACTACGAAGCCTTCCTGGCAACCGGCCTAGCGACCGGGGAAGACGAGTTCGAGGACTTCCGCCTGGACGATGAGAACGATGTCATCTCGGTGAACTACACCAGCGGCACGACGGGCCAGCCCAAGGGAGTGATGTACACGCACCGGGGCGCATACCTGAACGCTCTGGGCGTGACGGAGATGATGGAAGTGCAGAGCCATAGCAACTATCTCTGGGTCGTCCCGATGTTTCACTGCAACGGCTGGTGCTTCCCCTGGGGCGTTACGGCGATGGGAGCCACGCACGTCTGCCTGCGCCGGGCGGACCCCGAGAAGATGCTCGACGCGATCCGGCGGCATCGTGTCACGCACTTCTGCGGCGCGCCGACGGTGCTCTCTGCGCTCCTGCATCATCCGGCGGCGCGGGAGTTTCGCCTCGATCATCCGCTGCGCGTGGCCACCGGCGGCGCTCCGCCGTCCCCGGCAGTCATCCGCGACGGCGAACGCTTCGGCCTGGAGATCGTTCACCTCTACGGCCTGACGGAAAGCTACGGCCCCTTCACGTTCTGCGAATGGCGCAAAGAATGGGACGGGAAGGAGCTGGCGGAGCGGGCCGAGATCAAGGCGCTGCAAGGCGTGCCGCATGTGCTGAGCGGGACGAGCCTGCGCGTGGTGGACGAGCAGATGCGGGACGTGCCCGCCGACGGGCAAACGCTCGGCGAAATCGTGATGCGCGGCAACATCGTCATGAAAGGCTACTACCGCGACCCGCAGGCCACCGCCGAGGCCTTTCGCGGCGGATGGTTCCACAGCGGCGACCTGGCCGTGCTCCACCCTTCCGGCTACATCGAAATCCGCGACCGGAGCAAGGACATCATCATCAGCGGCGGCGAGAACATCTCCACGCAGGAGGTCGAGAAAGCCATCTGCGATCATCCGGACGTGCTCGAAGCGGCGGTGATCGCGGTGCCCCATGAAAAGTGGGGAGAAGTTCCGAGGGCCTTTGTGACGCTGAAGCCGGGCCGTCAGGCCGCCGAGCGCGACATCATTGATTTCTGCCGCCAGAAGCTCGCCCACTTCAAGTGCCCGCACGCGGTCACGTTCGGGCCGCTCCCGAAGACTTCGACCGGCAAGGTCAAAAAGTTTGAGCTGCGCGAGCGGGAGTGGGCGGGGTATGAGAAACGAGTGCACTGAGGGACAACCATGACTGGACTCCAATCGCCGCAGGACTTGCGCCGCAGTTCGCGGATTACCATTTCCATCCCAGTGGAAGTTTTGGGCCAGGACACGGACGGACAAGAAATCCGCGCCGCCGCCACGACCAAATATGTGAACCGGCACGGGGCGCTTCTGTTGGCGGACCGTGCGTTCCCGTTGGACGCGGAGGTCACCGTCCGCCTTCCACATCTGGAGCGCGAGCAGCAGTGCAAAGTGGTTTGGGTGAGCACGGAGAAGGACAAGAACGGGCGTTCGGGCCTCGGCATCCAACTGGAACGGTCAGAAAACTTCTGGGGCGTCCAGTTTCCCCCGGAGGACTGGGTGGCCTCTCCGCAGGCGCCGCTGGCGGGCGAACTCTCTGGCCCCACCCTCTCGCCGAGCGAAAGCGACGACAACGAACGGCGCATGATCCGAACGATGCTGAACGCGCTGGTTTCGGTCCTGGAGGAGAAGGGATTCCTGACCCGGGCGGAACTGGCCGACATGTTCCAGCAACTGAGCCGGACCGAAGCGACTGCCCGCAGCCAAACCGAGTCCCGGCCGAAAGGCCGCTGAGCCGCGCCAACCGCACAATGGAGCGGGTAGCCACGGCAACTTCGCAGTGTAACAGCTTCAAGCAAAGACCAAACGGCCTTTAGGTTGCGGGATGGGGCGGCCCAGTTCTTTGGCGGTTTCGATCCATTCTTGGATGATGACCTCAGCGTTTTTGAGCGCTTCCCGGCGTGTTCTCCCGTCGGCAGCGCAGCCAGGCAATTCCGGAACCTCCGCGATAAACGCCTGGTCTTCTTCGCTCCAGTAGATGATGACTTCGTATTTCGCCGTCAACTTTGTCCTCCCAATCTGTATCTTAGGATAACATGGCGCACCTGCTTCACTTGATACGGTTTGGCTTTGCTGCCTTTCGGTTGGAGATTCAGGATTTCCTCTACATCCGAGCGGGTGAAGATGTGATGACTACCGTGAGTCCGTTCGTCGAAACCAAGTCGCGTCAACAGCCCCCGCAATCCTTCAAAGGGAATATTGGCGTCGGAGGTACCGCGAAGAACCTGTTCGAGAAGTTTGTGATGACGAGCCACAGGACGGAGCTTACTCTAAAGCCGCTGACCTGTACAACAGGCCGGAAGGCACGGTAGGGGCGGCAAGGCGCGGATGCCGTGGTAAACTCGGAGGGCACGTTCTGCCCCTGGCGGCGGTGCTGGGGGGAGTTACGTTAGGAAGCAACTTTCCATTACGATGGAAAGGTCCACCCCAAGAATCGAGTGGAGAGGAACGCATGGAGTTGAGCGCCGTTCGGATGGAGCTGCCCGAAGGGAGCAACGTGATTGTCGGGCAATCACACTTTATCAAGACCGTCGAGGACCTCTACGAGGCCATTGTGGGAACCGTTCCCGGCGCGAAGTTTGGCCTCGCTTTCAATGAATCCTCCGGCCCGTGCCTGGTGCGCGCCGAAGGCAACGACGAAGAGTTGCGCCGCGCCGCCATCCGCAACGCCCAGGCCATCGCCGCCGGGCATGTGTTCGTCGTTCTGCTCCGCAACGCCTACCCCATCAACCTGCTTTCCCGCATCCGCGAAGTCCCCGAAGTCTGCTCGATCTTTTGCGCCACCGCGAACCCCGTCGAAATCGTCGTCGCCCAAAGCGAGCAAGGGCGCGGAGTGCTCGGCGTGATTGACGGCTCCCCGCCCAAAGGCGTCGAAACGCCCGCCGATGTCGCTGCGCGAAATGAGTTGTTGCGAAAAATCGGGTATAAACTGTAAGGTCCAATGAACGAGCTGTGGCAATTTCTGGAGGCGGTTGCTGAAACGCCAAAGTTCACTCTCATTGTGGGCACAGCAAGTATGCTTGGGCTTGTCTTCAGCTTGCTGGCCTGGAGTCGAGCCGGACGCGCTTCAAGAGCTGCCACGCAGGCACGAGATGCAATTACACTTCGTACCCTGGCCGACGAGTTCCAACTGGCCTGCGAGAAGACAGACCAACTCTTGGATTTCTTAGCTCACGATAGGCAGCCAGAAGCCTCTTTGAGGGCTCACGAACTGGCCTCCTCCATCAGTGAGATTCGGTTTAGGAGAAGCCCCTACTTGGACGAAGAACGCAAAGACGACCTTTTGACTGCCGCACAAGAGGCACGCATACTGAGTGAAGTCCTTGCTTCTGGCTGGCAAACTCCTTTCCCTGACGAGCAAAAGCAAAAGCTTATTTGGCAATGCGAGAAAATATCCACGGTTCTTAGGGAGAATCTGGGTACAATTAAAGGAGAGTTAGATAGAGGAGCAAAGCAATGAGCAGCTACTCAACTCAATTCGATTCCGGTCCGCTGCTGAACGCCCTCATCAATAAAACCCAGGCTGGCAAATTGAAATGGGATGAGACGGCGGATGAGGATATCTTCCTAGTCAGCGTGGGGGGCAACACGACTCTCAAGATTCGGCGGGAGTTCCTTCGGCATCCGGGCTATCATCGTCATCTCCTAAGTCTTCTGGATGAAAATGGGAAACTGGTTTGGGAAATAGATGAGCCCGAGGTTCTCATTAGAGAGTTGTTCATCCTGGCCAGAAGGGTTGCTCGCAAGGTTGACGAGAGAGTGGAAGCCTTAATGGGAACCTTACAAAAGCTTTGACTCTACGTCGAACTCTCGCACCTTGATCCCACACATGCACGAATTTTCCAGGTGGCCTCCGCCGTCGGCCCTTTTCGCACTCATGCGCAGTTCAATAGGCTGCACCGATGACAAGACAGGCTGAGATGATGCACCCGCAAGTTCGCCGCCTGCTGGAAGAGGCGCGGGCCGACCGCGACGGCTTCTGGGGGCGCGCTGCCGAGCAACTGCCCTGGTTCCGAAAGTGGGACCGTGTGTATGAGCGCCACTATCCCTCGTTCCGCTGGTTCATCAACGGCCAAACCAACCTCTGCTACAACGCTCTGGACCGTCACGTTCTCGGCGGGCGCGGCGGCCAGGCTGCGCTGATTTACGAGAATGAAACCGGGGAGCGCCGCGTGTTCACTTACGCGCAACTGCTCGAAGAGGTCAAACGCGTGGCGATGGCGCTGCGGGGCCTGGGCGTCCAGCGAGGGGACCGCGTCGCCATCTACATGCCCACGATGCCCGAGGCCATCGTGGCGATGCTGGCGACGACGCGAATCGGCGCGATTCATTTAGTTGTCTTTGCCGGCTTCGGAAGCTCGGCGCTCGCCGACCGCGTGCAGGCCGCCGGAGCGCGCGTCATGTTAACGGCGGACGTGACCTACCGCAAGGGCAAGGCCGTGCGATTGAAAGAAATTGTAGACGAGGCGCTGGCGGCTCCGGGGAATTGCGTCGAGCAGGTCGTCCTTCTGCGGCGAAGCCGCGACGCGGTGCCGATGACCCCCGGGCGGGACCTCGACTGGCCGGCGTTTCTCGAGTGCGGCAAAGGGCAGCGGAGCGACTTCGAGAGCATGGAAGCGAACGAACCGGCCTACATTCTGCCGACCTCCGGCACGACGGCCAAGCCCAAGCTCGCGGTCCATACGCACGGCGGCTACGCGGTCGGCATTCACGGCATGGGCCGCTGGGTGTTCGGGTTGCGACCGACCGACATCTGGTGGTCCACGTCGGACATTGGCTGGGTTGTCGGGCACAGCTACATCGTCTATGCGCCCCTGCTCGCCGGATGCACGACGCTGGCCTACGAAGGGGCGCTCGACCATCCCGGCCCGGACGTCTTCTGGAAGGTCATTTCCTACAACCACGTCACGGGGATCTTTACGTCGCCGACGGCGATTCGGCTTCTCATGCGCTACGGCGAGGACCCCGCGCGTCCGTATGACCTAAGCTCGCTCGAACGGCTCTTCAGCGCCGGCGAGGTGCTCAACCCGCCCGTTTGGGAGTGGCTGCAAAAGCAGGTCTTCCAGGACCGCGTGCCGGTCATTGACCACATGTGGCAGACCGAAACCGGAGGGCCGATCTTTGGCAACCCGTACGGCGTCGGGATGCTGCCGATCAAGCCCGGCTCGGCGGGAATCCCGCTGCCGGGGATCGTGGCGGCCGTGGTCACGCCCGATGGAAAGCCCTGCGCGACGGGCGAGAAAGGCATCGTCGTCCTCCGGGAACCCTTTCCCAGCTTGACACCCACTCTCTGGGGCGAGCCGGAGCGCTACGGCGCGGACTATTGGGAGAAAATCCACGGCAATTACTTCACCGGCGACGCCGGCTACGTGGATGAAGACGGCTACTACTGGTTCTCCGGACGCGCCGACGAGGTCATCAAGATCGCCGCGCACCGCCTAGGCACCATCGAGGTCGAGAGCGCCTTCCTGAAGCATCCGGCGGTGGCCGAAGTCGGCGTCACGGGCCGGCCGGACGCTTTGCGCGGGGAAACGATTTCCGCCTTCGTCGTGCTGCGCCAGCGCTACGAGCCGTCCGAGCAATTGCGCCTGGAACTGCTCGCCACGGTGCGGGAGACGCTGGGACCGCTGGCCGTCGTCAGCGAAATTCAGTTCGTGAACCTGCTCCCCAAAACGCGCAGCGGCAAGATCATGCGCCGCGTGCTGAAAGCCGTCGTGCTCGACAAGGACCCCGGCGACATCACGACCATCGAGGATGCCGGGTCCGTCGAAGAAGCCCGCCACGCCTGGCAGGAGCTTAAGCAGGCCGTCGAGAAGGCGGAATAGCGCGGCGCAGCTTCCTGGCGGGCCGCGATTCCCACTCTGCTTCAGAAATTCAACCGCAGGAAGAACTGGACCTGGCGCCCTTTGTTGACCGTGTTGGTGATCTGGCCGAAGGTGCGGGCCGAGAACATCACGGGGGGCTTCTCAAACTGCGCGTGATTGAAGAGGTTGAAGAACTCCGCGCGGAACTGGAGCGACCGCTCGCGCCCGCCGGGAAGGGGGAAGGTCCGCGCAACGGCGAAATTCCAGTTATTGGTGCCGTCTTTGCGGAACGTATTGTAGCCAAGATCGCCCCGCCCGCCGGGTGGGAGGAGGCTGTTGAAGTATTCCCGCCGGAAGATCGAGAGCGAAGTGTCGGGATCGTCCAGGCTCATTCCCAAGATGGCCGGGTTCACGATATTGGGACGGTCATGGCCGACTCCGTCCACGTTGCCGGTGCCGGGCGCGTCGGAGCCTGTGTGCAGGTGAAACGGAGTTCCGGATTGGAAGATGGTGGTTCCGGAAATCTGCCATCGAGAAAACAGGGCCGAGGCCCATCCGTTGGTCCGGGCCGGAAACGGAAGCGCATAGCTGTAGCTCAAGACGAACACCTGCGGGGTGTCGAAAAGGGAGAGACCCTTCTGATCGCTGAACCGGTCGCACTCCTCGCAGGCAGGGGTGCCTTGTTCCGGCGGAGCTTCCACGCCGGAAGCGGTGTTGGTGAAATCGCCGCCGGTATCAATGCTCTTTCCGAAGGTATAGGAGGCGCGGAAGGTCAAGCCGCGGGTCATTCGTTTGTCGAGGGCCACCTGGACGGCGTCGAAATAGGAGATGCTGTTGCTCTCCACCATGTTGATGTTGAAATAACGCGGGTCCGGACGGCGGTCGTTGATGGTGGCCGTGGTTATCGGAATGCCCGGAACTGGCCGGGCGCGGTTGTACTCCCCCAGTGTCAGGATGTGGAACGACCTCATGCCGATGTAGCCCACCCGCAGCGCGGCGGCGCCGGGCAAGCGCCGCTCGACTCCGAAGGAATACTGATGCGAATAAGGCTGCACGAAGTCCGGGCTGATGCGATAGAGCGCAGACCGCGTGGAAAGCGGGGTCACGCCCCCCAGCGCATTCACGCCGGCGAACAGGTTCACCAGGTCGGGGTTGAACACCTGAATCACGCGGGTCGCGGGCGGATTGAAGCGCGTCATGCCATACGTGACGGGCTGAATCGGGGAATAGGAAATGCCGTAGGCCCCGCGGAGAGTCGTGCTGCCGCCGCCCGGATTCCAGGCAAACCCAAAACGCGGACCGAAATTGTTCTTGTCCGCCGGGAAGCCGACCTCGGTCAAGCCGTTCACCTCGACGGGCGCGGTCATCAGCTCGTATCGCAGGCCAAGACTCAAGCGAAAGGTGGGAGCCACTCGAATCTGGTCCTCGAAAAAGAAGAAGTGCTCCCAGTTCCGGAAGCCGCGGTAGAGGTTGCCTAACGCGATGGTGAACCCCGTGGGAAGTCCCAGCAGAAAGTTGTCAATGGCGGAGCGCCCGAAGTTACGGTCAAAGTTCAGGGTGCCGCGGTTGTTATCACTCTGCAAGTCGTTCATCTGAAGGCGCGTGCCGCTCCATCCGGCCTTCAGAGCGTGCCGGCCCGCCGAACGGCTGAGGTCGGAGTAGAGCTGGAAGCGGTTCTGGACTCGGCGGCGCGGGAACTTCGGGCCGGGGCCGATGCCGGCAGCTTCCCCGCTGATCTCCACGTCGGGAACGGGGCTGATTCCGAGCGGCGCCAGCAATTGCTGAAACCGCTGGGTCGGTTCGAGCAGGGCCGCGGCGCGGTCGTAATGAAAGCCGAACCGGCCCACCGACTGCGGCGACAGCGATTTCGCCAGACTGCTGTGGAGGCCCTGGTTGCGCAGGTTGGTCTGCGGGTTCTGGCCGACGACGAGCTGGAACGGCTCCTCGACGTAATCGCTGACCGTGTAGCGCAGGGCCGCGTCCGTGTTCTCCGCCGGCTTCCAATCGAGCCGCACCAGGGCATCGGTCGTGTCCAGATCGCGCGGCGCATTGGAGTTCAAGCGGCCGTCGCCGAGATTCGGCGCTTCAGCCGGAAAGGCTTTCAGCAGGCTGGCGAGGATCGCATTCACCCGCGGGTCCGCCGCGCGCGGCGTCAGCTCCGAGAGCGACGGGACCAGGATGTTCGTGTTCACGAAGCCGGAGGTAAGGCTCTGGCCGAATTGCACCAGCAGCGACGCTTTCTCGGAAGCCAGCGGCCCGCCGGCGGAGAGCGAGTAGGTGTTCGCGCGGGAAGGCCGCAGGGGACCCACGTTGAAAAAGTTGCGCGCATTGAGCGCGCTGTTTTGATGGAGCGCCGTCCCCGAGCCGCGCCAGGCGCTGACGAGCGGCCGGGAACGGATGACTTCAAAATTTACCAACGCCGCGCCGAACTCCGCCCCAAAGTAGTTTTGTTCCGGCCGAAATTCGGGGAGATATTGCGGATCAGGGCCGCGGCCCACGTTCAGGCGGTTGCGCAGCTCGTTCAGGTCAATTCGATAGATGAAGATGTTGGGGTTGCGTTCTTCGGCGCCCCCCACGGTCTGGACGGTGGGGGCGGGGAATTGGAAGTCGGCGCGAATCGAGCCGGCGCCGGACCCGAGCGTCAGCTCGCGCCGCAGCGGCGGCTGTCCCGAAGCCCCGGCCACGGTGATGGTATAGGCGCCCGACTCCAGGTCCGCGACGGCATAAGTCCCGTCCTCATTGGTCGTGGCTTCCCAGCGGCCGCCATTGTCCCGATGGACCACCGTCACCTTGATCCCGGCGACGGCGGCTCCTTGCTCGGTGGTCACCCGGCCTTCGATCTGTCCGGCCCAGGCTATCGCCGCACCATTCAGGAAAGCGAGGAAAAGTAGAATCTTGCGGCCCAGTTTCATGCAAATATCTGCTCAAAAGGACTAACCCTGTTTTATATCACGGAAAGAAAGGGTTCGTCCACTGTGCGGAGCGGTAGGTAGTGTCTCAGTTTGATCAGGGGGTTAATTTTGTCTAGCCCAGGCCTTCAGGCCTGGGTTGGCGATCACCACCGATTCTCTTTGAGCCCCGTTCACGGGGCTTCCGTCCTATGCCGAGGCTTCGGACGGCAGGCCGTCCTGTGGTTGGGCTGCTGCTCGCTGTCAGGCAAGAGCCCCCTAAAGGGGGCTGCTTATTTCGCTGGCACACGAACCCAGGCGTAAACGCCTGGGCTAGAGAAAAGATCGGCGAACATGGGGCAACGCAAACTGAGACACTATCGAGCCGGTAGGACCCCAAGCTCGAAAACCTGCCTCGGCAAAAAGCGGGGGGTACCCCGTACCAAAGTCCTAATCCCCGTTGTTGCAAATTAAGACCGGGGGGCTATTGCCCCCACGGAGCCACGAATGTAGACTTATCAGAGGATATGGAAAGGACTCCCCCCTCCTCCGGGGTCGGGGTTCCCGTCCCGGGGACGAGAGCAAGCGATCGGGGACTGCGGGTACGCGCAATGATGACCCAGGAACTCACCGCCGAATCGGTTTCCCGCCGGGCGCGAGATCGCCGGAACGGTTTCAGCCTGCTGGAAACCCTGATTGTCGTTTCGATCGGCATGATCCTGCTTGCCTTTTCGGTCCCCATGGTGCAAAGCGCGCTCCGCAGCTACACGTTCAACTCGGCGACCTCCAACCTGAGCCGCATGGTACAGCAGGCGCGCTATTCCGCCATTTCTCAAGGCACCGACGTATGCACCGTTCTGGTGGGCAACCAGTTCGGCATAGACCCGGACTGCGATGGAGCGCTGGCATCCCTCGACCCTCGCGTGCAGCTCCCCGTGGGCGTCACTGTGGATCAGACCAGCACGATCTCGCTGGCGACCATGCCGTTTCCCGCAGCACCCACGACGTTTAGTTGCTCAACCTTTATCGTCACGTTTAATTCCCGCGGCAGCAAGACAAGCGCGTGCGGAACCGCCTCGGGCGTCGCGGTCACCCATGTCGTGTTCATGACCGGCTGGGGAGGCACGAACGCCGTGACGGTCACCGGGACCGGCCGGGCGAGGAGTTGGCGATGGGATGGATCGGCATGGCAGTAGGGGGCCAAACGCCGAGGAAAGCAGAAGGTAGGATGGACATGATGGGCAGAGAGCGGGGCTTTTCGCTGGTCGAGATGATTGTGGCGATGGGGGTGATGGTCCTGGTCATTGCCAGCGTCCTGCAAATGCTGAGCCAGACCCAGCAGCGGTTTGTCACCACCGCCGCCCAAGAAGACCCCACCGCCGCGGGCAGGGAAGCCCTGGACCTGATGACGCGCGAGATCCGGCTGTCCGGCTATCCACCGCCGAGCAGCTACCCCCCCGGGGTCATCGTTGCCGGAACCAACGAGCAATACGTGGCCATCGGCGGCGGCATTTTGGCGGCCAATCCCTACGCTGTTCAATTTGAAGCGGACATTGGGATTCCGGCGGGGTGTAATGGGACGACGCTTCAGTTGGCGGACTACCGCTGCACGAGCAATAGCGGCGTAGTCAGTGTCATTAACTACGAGCTCCAGGTGCCCACAGGGGGCAACGTGGGCGGCTGCGCGGGCTTGACGGTGAACAATGCGCTGACCATGCCTACTTTGATGCGGAGCCAGATGCCCAAGAACGCCAACGGCACGGCGGTGGTCCCGGTCTTTGACCCGTTTGTCAATAACGTCATGAACTGCAACCTGAGCCTCCCGATGTTCACGTATTGCGCTGGTCCTCCCGCAGCCGCCGTGGCTGGCTGCCCCACCATGACCTCCTTGCCGAGTAATCTTCCCGCCCCGCGCAACACCCGGGTCGTGCTGATCCGCATCCAAACGCAAACGCAGAACCGGGACCCGCAAACGGGACAGTTTTATACCGTCGAATTCTTCAACGTGGCGCAGCGGGTGAACCCGGACCAGTAAGCGAGGGTGATCATGAACCGATTTGCAAATCGAATGAATCGAGGAAACCGGAAGAACCGAGGCTTCAGCTTGGCCGAGGCCATGGTTGCCATTGGGGTCTTGTCGGTGGGGGTCTTGAGCCTGGCCCGGCTCGTTCCTTACGCCACGCGGAACGACTACGGGTCGCGGACCGACGCCACGGGGACTTTCATTGCCATGCGGGAGCTGGAACAGATGATCGCCCAACCGTGGGGTGTGACCAGCTTCACCGACGCGGCCGACGGCAACAGCGCCACGGCGGCAGTCAATATGAGCTGTGCGTGCGCTGATCCTTGCACAACCCCGGGTGAGGCCGGCGCCCCATTCGTCGGTGGAACTGAGACGATCAACTATTCGGTGGGGGCGGTGAACGGATACCAGCGCACTTACACCATTGTCCAGGCCACGGGCAACACCGCCAAGATCAATATGGGATCGTACGATGTTCGGTGGCATATCACTTGCTATCGGTATTACGTCGGCGGAGTTGCGAACGGCGGTGGCTTTGACAAGATCGTGGTCGCCGCCCGGCCCAGCGGCAGCCTCGTTCCGGGAATGATCCCGATCCCGGCGCATATTCGGGCCGTAAGAATGAAGTGAGTCCGAGCCGCGCGCGTATCCGAGCCGCGACCGTGAGGGAGCGGGCCTTGACGGGCGTGAGAAAAAGAAGTGTTCGAGGGGCGGATGTAGCCCCAGGAGCATATTGTTATGACGGAGAGAAAAGCAGACATACCGAACAGCGGTCAGCCAACGGGAGAGCGGGGCGTGGCGCTGATCATCGCCTTGCTCGCACTGACCGTGCTGACGGGGATCGGCTTTGCAATCATGGTTTCCTCCTCGACCGAATCCCTCATCAACGCCGGCTTCCGCCGCGCGGGGCTGGCGCACTTTGCCGCCATGGGGGGAGTCGAGGAAATGCGGGGTCGAATGGGCCCGGACGCGGCGCCCCTCACCAACAATTTATCCTCGGTCAAAATCCCTTGCTCCGACGGTACCACCTGCCCTCTGCTCTATAATACAGTGACGAGGGTCGCCAATCTGGGTAAGGCATACTATATCCGACTCAGTAACCTCATTGACCCTAGCGACCCGAACTGTCTGTACCTGGGGATGGATTGTACGGACCCCGACGCGCCCGCCGCATCTGCCGACCGCATCATTTTCACGACCACGCAGCCGGGGACGGCGACGACGATGCCCTATGTATGGGTGAAGGCAACGTTGGCCACCCAAATGAAGCTCAAACGGAGGATGGGAACAGGGGGTGGGCCATGTAACCCGAGCGATCCGCTCGACCCGAGCTACTGCGATCCAGCCACCCTGGACGATGCCAATATGATATGCCGGAAGGGATTGAAACTCATCGTCGGGAACCCTGCCGCTGCTCCCGCGTACTCCAATTGCGGCGATCCGGTCGTCCCCGTCTTTGTCTACACGGCGTTGTCCATTCAGCCCGGTCGGGCCACGCGCGTGGTTCGAGAACTGGCCGCCGTGGGGAGCATCCCCAATCTTCCCGGCGGACTCACCTTGGACGGGTGTCCCAGTGTCTTTCCCCCGCCCACTTCGCACCCCTTTGAGCTTTCGGGGATTGATGGAGGCAGCTGCGGGGCAGCTTGCAACGTGCACTCCGTTGTTACCCGCTGCCAGGCCGACATGGAGACGATTCAGAATCTCATTACCGACGGCAATAAATGTGCTCCCGCGGGCGCTTACACGGTAGCGACCCCCAATTTCTGTCAGGCAGGTCCGAATCGCAATGGGGATTATCCCGGCGTCGGCAACCAGAATTGCAACAACCCCAACTGCAATAACACCAGCAACAGCGCGGACATCTTTTATGACGCCTCGATGTCGGACCCGGATGCGCAACCCTTCTTTGCGAACTGCTCCGGCTTGCAGGAATTTGTGAGTTTGGTCGAGGATTGGGCCGATTACACCTATCCGGCAAACACGAACAGCCTCTCGACTCACGGCGATGGCAGTAACGCGAACCCGGACCTCTGGGACCGCGTCGTCAACGTGATCGAGGGCGACGCCAGCTTGTCCCAAGCCGACTTCGGCGACCCCGGGGCCGGGATTATCCTGGTAAAGGGGACCCTGACCGTGAACGGATACCCCAGCTATAACGGAGCCATTCTTGTGATCGGAACCGGGAACATGGTGGTCTCGGGCGCCGGCAACGGCACCATCAACGGCGGAATTTTCGTGGCCAACACCAGCACCTGTGCCGGCACAGGCTTGTTGGGACCGGTTAGTTACGACAACCCCGGCGGGGGAACCTTCAATCTGAATTACAACAGCGACGCGATCAAGCCCAAGGACGGGTTGCTCCCCATGCTGCGGCTGTCGCTGAATTACTAGTGCCCTGAGTCCGAAGGTAGGGCGACAAAAAGCATTGTTCGTAGCCCAGGCATTTACCTGCATTATTCATGAACGATTGGGATTTTTCTCTAGCCCAGGCGTTTACGCCTGGGGGCTGGAGTCTCAAACGATTTTTCCCAGCCCGCTTCAGCGGGCTTCTCGAAAGCGGCTGGATCGCGCAAAGCGGGACGGACAGGGCTGAAGCCGAAAAGACCGGTAAGCCCCCTGAAGGGGACTAGGAAAATCGGCGGCCCCTTCAACCCAGGCGTGAACGCCTGGGCTAGAGAAAAGGGGAAAAGCATCAACGATGGTGGTAGCCACGGCATGTTTTTTATGCCGTGGGGACGTTCTCGTTCAGGCGAAAGACCGACGGCACGAAGAAACGTGCCGTGGCTACCACTGATTCACGACACGAGTGATCGGAGGTAACTTCATGCTTCCTGTACGGCTTGCAATCATCTTACTGGCAACGATTTTGCTGGCGCTCGGGGCAGCGCCGTCCGCCCTCGCGCAGCGACAACGGAGAGTCTTCACGAACGAAGATGTGGCGGCCGCGGCCCCCGCTCCGCAGGCTGCGACGACTCCCGCAGAAACGGCCGAGGCTCCCGCCGAGAAAGCCGCGGGCGGCGAATCCGCCGCCCCGGCGACGCCCGCTGCCGCCGAACAGCCCGCTGGCGCTCCGCCCCCAGGAGGAATGGCCCTGGCGCAGTTTCTCCAGGGGATCCTGCGACGCTTCCACACGGAATTCGCCGAAAAACTCGAACAGGAAGCCGACCCATCCCGCCAGGCACGCTGGCGAACTATGATGGAGTTGACCATGCAGTTGATGACGCAGAATCAGGTGTACATCAGCGAATTGGGAAGCGAGGCCAAAGCGGCCGCTCCGACGGAAAGCCCCTCTACTCCGGAAAGTCCTCCAGCGCCGGCTACTCCTCAATAACAGGTGCTAGGGAACAGGGAACAGTTGATTCCGGACACCGGAAACCTGCCTTTATCTTGTCACTTATCACTTGTCACTCGTCACTGCTTTGGTTATAGTGAAATCAGGCAGCGATCGGAACGCGCATGAATCTTCCCAATGGCCTGACCATCTTTCGCCTCTTTCTCATTCCCCTGCTCATCGTCGTGCTCCTGACCCGGTTTCCCAACAAGGAATTCATTGGGGTCGCCATTTTCCTGGCGGCGGCGCTGACGGACTGGTTGGACGGCTACGTGGCGCGGCGGCGGCGCCAGATCACCGCGTTCGGAACCTGGCTCGACCCGGTGGCCGACAAGCTCCTGGTTACCTCGGCTTTCATTGCCCTGGTGGAGATGCGCCTGGCCCCGGCCTGGATGGTGGTCATTATCGTCGGGCGGGAACTGGCCGTCACCGGTCTGCGCAATGTGGCCTTGGTTAAGGGCATCTCCATTGACGTCTCGGAGCTGGGAAAGGCGAAAATGGCCACCCAGGTCCTGACCATTACCGCGTTGATCCTGGGAATCCGATTCCCGCTGCTGGAGGCCCTGGGCCGTTGGGCCTTGTGGCTGACCGTTTTCTTTGCCCTGATTTCTGCTTTACAGTACTTCCGCCGATTCTGGATTCAGATGGGCGTCCCTCCAGAGCAGTGGAAGACAGAGCGGGAGGGCGGGCAGCCGCTGCTTCACTTCAGCGAGCCGCCCAAGGGCGATGTCCCCACTCACCGATGACGAGAAGCGGTTCTTGCTCGGCTTGGCCCGCCGGAGCCTGGAAGCGTCTGTGCGAGGCGAGAAACGAACCCGCCCGCCGGAGGTTCCGCCGCGCCTGGAATCGCCCGCCGGCGCTTTTGTCACCCTCCACGAGAAAGGCCATCTGCGCGGCTGCATCGGCTATATCCAAGCCACCCACCCCTTGGTTCATACCGTGATGGAAGCCGCCGAGGCCGCGGCTCTTCACGACCCTCGGTTCCCGCCCGTCCAGCCCGCCGAATTGCCGGACGTGAAATTGGAAATCTCCGTGCTTTCGCCCTTCCGGGACGTGCGTCCCGAGGAAATTCAAGTGGGGGTTCACGGCTTGATGATTACGCAACTCCACGCGCGTGGCCTGCTCTTGCCGCAGGTGGCGCTGGAGCATCATTGGGACCGCGAACGCTTTCTGGAGGAGACCTGCCGGAAGGCCGGGCTTCCCGCGGACGCTTGGCGCAGCGGCGCAACCATCGAGGCGTTTACAGCGGAAGTTTTTGGCGAGGAACCATTCGCGGGAGACGAACCGAAGATCGCCGCCGGGGCTATTCGAACTCCACCTCATCGCCCGGATTGATTTCCTCCCGGCTGAAGGTGATGATCCCGGCAGAACTGTCGTCTTCGACGGAGAGCAGCAGGACTTCGCCCACCACGGTACGGGGCAGCGCGGCGCGTTCGGCGCGGGTCAGTCGGCGGCCCATGGACTGCCCGGCGATGTCCGTGGCATAGTTCTGGGTGGCCACCTCGAACGGGTCGCGTTCCTTACTCAGCGCGGTCCGGAACACGCGGACGTAGCCGCCCACCTGCGCGCCCTGGGTCCTCCCGAGGTTCAAATAGACGATGTGACCTTCGCCGAGGTTTTGCCGGAATTCCTTGCCGAGCACAACCATCCCGGTAGCCTTTCCCGAGGAGGGCGCGAAGCGGTCCACCACTTTCGGAGAATGAAAGGCAGGAGCAGTGCGGGCCGTCAATGGAATGGCGATATCCCCCGCCACGGCCGGCTCGCAGGCGTGCAGAATCTCCGCCGTCAAGCTGCCTTCGTGAACGACCCGGACCTGAATCCGGGCGATCTCCGCATAGAGCGTGCCGAGTTGCGCGGCCATCAGCCGCTGCCCCGGGAACGAATCCCGTGGATTGGTGTCTTTCGCCGCCCGGACCAGCATATATTGTCCGCCGGGCGCAGCCGCCTGCCCCTTGGTCAGGTAGATGAAGTCCCGGTCTCCGTATTCGTTTTTGAAGCCGCCATCTTCGCTTCCCAGCACGGTCATGTCGGCTCCCAGCGAGCGATGCGTGAAAAAGCCCGCGCAGTAAATGTCCGTTTCGGTCGGAGCGCGGCCCATTTGGGACGCCGCGGTTCCTCCCTGCTGACCCTCGATCCGCGGCGGAAAGACCGCCACCACTCCGAGAGCTATGAGAACTACCCAAACGCTCGTTCTACCCATCGCTCACCCCCTGATCCATCCCTTCTCGTCTGACGGCTCGTCTGGCGCACGAGAACCCAGTTAACCCTATCAAAAGGCTGAATACACTGTCAAACAGAAAGCCCTCGCCGCGTACCTTCCGAGGAACGCCGTCGAGGAACGCCGCGCAGTCGGGAGGAGGCATCTTCCGATGGAACCGACCGTGGCTTCAGGAAGCCGGCTTCGCCCGCGTCGAAACCGCC
>Ga0155949_1053_pt2 | contig 50532 bp, 46 predicted proteins | sample RifCSPlowO2_02_FD_107603 | JGI IMG/M metagenome (GOLD analysis project Ga0155949, IMG submission 107603) | Acidobacteria bacterium RIFCSPLOWO2_02_FULL_61_28
CACGATTTCGACGCCGCGCAGGAGTTCGTAGGAGGACTCCGGAACCTGGCTGTAATCGGTCAGGTACGCCACCGGGCCGAAGCGGAAGCCAAGCACTTCCAGACGCCCGTGGAGGACCTGGACCGGCACAAACTCCAGGCCGAACAATTCGAGCGGGCCGGTAATCAGATGGTCCTCGATGGACGGGACGCCGCCGAACGGGGCATACCCGTCGAAGGCATACTGGAAGATGCGCCGGATGCCCCGGAGCGCCGACTGGTTGGCGTAAATCGGGATGGTCTTATTCGTGTTGAGCGTAAATGCGCGCGTGTCGTCGAGACCCAATACGTGGTCGGCGTGCCCGTGCGTATAGAGAACTGCGTCGAGGCGGTCGAGGCCGGCACGGATCGCCTGGAAGCGAAAGTCCGGTCCGGTGTCAATGACGACGGCGTGGCCGTTGTAGCGCAACAGGATCGAGGGGCGGGTGCGCTTGTCGCGGGGATCGGAGGAGAGGCAAACGCGGCAGGGACAGCCGATGGTCGGCACGCCGAGCGAGGTTCCCGAACCCAGGACCGTCAATTCGACCCGCATCTTACCGAACCGGCCGCCCCATCCGGCGGTTCAGTTCGACGAAGGCCATGCGGAGTTCGTAGAGCCCGCCGTTGAGAATTTCTTCCTCCTCCTTGGTCAAATTCCCTTTCGTCTTTTCCTGCAACACCAGGAGCAGGTCAATCGTTTCCTGCGCGGCCACGAGGTCCGGAGGGGGCGGCGGCTCTCCCGGGCGGGCTGCCAGACCCATCTGGAACATCGCCGAGGTGAGCAGCGACATGACCAGTTGCTCGAACTGGCTGCCGCGCGGCGCGCGGCGCGCCTCCGCAGCGGTGGGCAGGCTCTTGGCCTGGCTCCGGGGAGGCTCCGGGGTCGGCGGTTTGGGCGGAGGCGGTGGCGCTTTTGGCGGCTCGATTACCGCATCCGGCCGCCGCTGACCGTCGGGCGTAAAGAGGCGGCGGTCTACGACTTTGAATTCATCGGGTTCTTCTTCTTTCGGATTCGGCATGATTGGAGGATGCGCTTGGCTCAAGGTGTTAGGTGTCAGGTGCTAGGTCGCCAAACCCTAACCCCTAGCACCTGCTAGTGTACATCGGGCGCGCGCAGACAGGCAAGACGAGTGCTAGGAAGGCTGCCCGCCAGCGCCGAGATTTTGTGCCGAAGTCTTACAGGAGGGCGCGGGAGATGGTGAGGCGTTGGGACTCGTTGCCGCCCTCGAGAATCTGGAGCAGCTTGGCTTGGCGGATGCGCCGTTCGAGCGGAAAGCGGTGGAGATAGCCCGCCTCTCCGAGCAGTTGCGCACAGTCAATCGTCAACCGCATGGCCATGTCGGTGGCGAAGCACTTGGCGGCGGCGCCCAGCTTGGCCTGCTCGGCGCTGCGCTGATCGAAGGCTGCGGCGGCGCGGACCACCAGGCCGCGGGCGGCCTCGACGGCTATCGCCATGTCCGCCAGTTGGAGCTTGACGCTTTCCGATTCGGCAATGCGGCGGCCGAACTGCTTGTGCTCCCGGGCGTGGCGCACGGCGGTATCGAGCGTAGCTTGCCCCAGCCCGACGCCCAGCGCCGCCAGCAGCGGGCGGCTGAAGCCGGTAATCTGGCTTTGGATGGCCACGCCCTCGCCCGGCTGGCCGATGCGGCTTGCTTCCGGAATGCGACATTCTTCCAGAAGCAGTCCGCTGGTCGAGAAGCCGTGGGAGTCCATTTCCCACTCCCGCTTCAGGATCAAAAGCCCCGGCGCGCCCTGCTCGACGAGGAACGCGCTGCTGCTCGCTTGATCCGTGGTGGGCAACTCTTTGGCAAACACGACCAACCAGCGAGCTCCTTCGGCATTCAGGACCAGTTGCTTCGCGCCGTTGAGGATATATTCACTCTCTTCTTTGACAGCGGAAGTCCGCAGTCCGCCCGGTTCCGGCTCCAGTTCCATCGTGGCGCAGGTGGCCAGCGAGCGCCCGGAAATCAGGTCGGGAAGAATTTTTTCTTTTTGCTCTGCGGTCCCGTCCAGGAGAAGGGGAACAGCCGCAAGCTGATTGCTGGCCAGGATCATCGCCACACTGGCGGAGTAACGCGCCACTTCCCCCACCATCAGGCAATTGGCAACCATGCTGCCGCTGAGTCCGCCGTACTCCAGCGGAAACGGAAACGAGACCACTCCATTCTCGCGGAGGATGTGCCACACCGCCCAGGGAAAGCCCCACTCGTCCCGGTTCTGCTCGAGCAACGGCCCCACCTGTTCCCGCAAGAGGCTCTCCACCGCGGAAACCAGCACGTCTTGATCGTCGCTGGTGGCAAGAAGGGATTTGAGTGACATGACGATTTCCCTGCGAAGGTCCAATTATACCCCTGGTGCCTTGACGGAGACAGCGTTCTCCCGGTGCAGTTCCGGAGACGATCTGCCCGTACAATGGAACCTCCCATCCGCAGCGGGCTACTTGCCGGATCGAGAGAAAGCAGGGCGACCAGCGACATTCTCCCGGAAAAAGGCGGTTGTGGGTCGGAGCGATCCGCCGGGGAATTCTTGACTCCGAGGGCAGTTTTTAGATAGCATTCGGAAGGAGTTGGCTTACGCGAATCCCCAGAATTCGTAGAGTCTATGTGTCGGCGATGGTAAGGAGCAATTGATGTCCGGGACTCGACTGGGCGACTTGATGGTCAAGGAAAGTCTCATCGCCCCCGAACAACTGGCCCAGGCCTTGGAGTACCAGAAGAAAAACGGGGGGCGATTGGGCAGTTGCCTGATCAAGATGGGCTTCGTCAATGACGAAGATGTAACGACCTTCCTCTCCCGCCAGTACGGTGTTCCTTCGATTAATCTGGCTTATTTTGAAGTGGATTCCGACGTCGTCAAGCTCGTCCCGGAAGACACGGCCCGGCGCTATGAAATCGTACCGCTGAGCCGGGTGGGCTCGTCGCTCACCATCGCCATGGTGGACCCCACCAATGTCTTCGCAATGGACGACATCAAGTTCATGACCGGCTTTAACGTCGAGCCGGTGGTGGCCTCGGAAAGCTCCATCCGCGAAGCGATTGACCGGTTCTACGCCCAGGCGCAAGGAAGCGCGCTGGACAAGGTCATGGAGGAATTCGCCGAGGGAGGAGAAGACGTTCTCGAGCTCGAGGCCACTCAGGAAGAACTTGCGGAAGGAGAGCTGGAAAGGGCGGCGGGGGAGGCCCCGGTCGTGAAGCTGGTGAATATCATCCTCCGGGAATCGGTCAACCGCGGCGCCAGCGATATTCACATGGAACCCTACGAAAAGGATTACCGCGTCCGGTTCCGGATTGACGGGTTGCTGCAGACCGTGATGACGCCGCCCTTCAAGATGCGCGATGGCATCATTTCCCGCATCAAGATCATGTCCAAGCTCGACATCGCGGAGAAACGGCTCCCGCAAGACGGCCGGATCATGATCCGCTTCCAGAAGGACGGGAAGGTGAAGCAACTGGACTTCCGTGTCAGCGTGCTGCCGACCCTGCACGGCGAAAAAGTAGTCATGCGGCTGCTCGACAAGGAAAACCTGCGGCTGGACATGACCAAACTGGGGTTCGAGCAGGAATCCCTCACCAAGTTTGAACGAGCGATCCTGAAGCCCTGGGGCATGGTGCTGGTGACGGGACCGACGGGCAGCGGGAAGACCAATACCCTCTATTCCTCCGTCTCCCGCTTGAACAGTCCGGATACCAATATTGTCACGGCGGAAGACCCCGTGGAGTTCCAGTTGCACGGGATCAACCAGGTTCAGATGAAGGAGCAAATCGGCTTAAACTTTGCGTCGGCGCTGCGTTCCTTCCTGCGCCAGGACCCGAACATCATCCTGGTGGGGGAAATCCGGGACTTTGAAACGGCGGAGGTGGCCATCAAGGCCGCGCTCACCGGACACCTGGTCCTGAGCACGCTGCACACCAACGACGCTCCGTCAACCATCAGCCGCCTGATGAATATGGGGATTGAACCGTTCTTGGTCGCCACCTCCGTCCAACTGATTTGCGCCCAGCGGCTGGTGCGGCGCATCTGCGTCAACTGCAAGATCGAGCACAAGATGCCTCTCCAGGCCCTGATTGACGCCGGGTATACGCCCCAGGAGGCCCAGGAAGTGGTCACTTACAAGGGCAAAGGGTGCGAGAAGTGCAATGGGACTGGCGGCAAAGGGCGCGTGGGACTCTATGAAGTCATGGAAATGACCGAAGATCTCCGGGAGTTGGTCCTGGTCGGGGCTTCTGCCCTGGAACTGAAAAGGAAGGCCATGGAGCTGGGGATGATCACCCTCCGCCGAAGCGGCCTCATCAAAGTGCGCGAAGGGTTAACAACCTTGGAAGAAGTGGTCAAAGAAACTGTATTGTAAACTATCTCCGGAAGGATCAGAATTGGAACCAAGCGATTCGATCCCGAGAGGGTGGCCGGTTTTCGAAGGGGGAGGGCAGAATGGCGGTATCGCTGAGTGAGCTGCTGAAAAAATTGTTGGAGATGAACGGGTCGGACTTGCACGTAACGACCAACAGTCCTCCCCAGATTCGGGTGGACGGGGCATTGCGGCCTTTGGATATGCCGCCGCTTTCGGCGGCGGAGACCAAGCAGCTCGCGTACAGCGTGCTGACGGACGCGCAGAAACACCGCTTCGAGGAAAACCTGGAACTCGACTTCAGCTTCGGCATCAAAGGGCTGGCCCGCTTCCGGGCCAACATCTTCAACCAGCGCGGCGCCGTGGCAGCCGTCTTCCGCATGATCCCCTACGAAATCCGGACGTTTCAACAACTGGGCCTTCCCGTGGTGGTCTCCAAGATGTGCGACAAGCCGCGCGGGTTGATTCTGGTGACGGGTCCCACGGGCAGCGGCAAGTCCACCACGCTGGCGGCCATGCTGGACAAAATCAACAATGAGCGCCACGACCACATCCTCTCGGTTGAGGACCCGATCGAGTTTCTTCACTCCCACAAGAACTGCCTGGTGAACCAGCGGGAGGTGCACTCCGACACCCATTCGTTTCCCAATGCGCTGCGCGCCGCACTGCGCGAGGACCCGGACGTGGTGCTGATCGGCGAGATGCGCGACCTGGAAACCATTGAGTCCGCCCTGCGGATCGCGGAGACCGGCCACCTCACCTTCGGCACCCTCCACACCAACTCCGCGGCCTCGACCATCAACCGCCTGGTGGACGTGTTTCCGTCTCACCAGCAGCCCCAGATCCGCGCGCAGTTGTCGCTGGTGTTGGAAGGGATCCTCTGCCAGGCCTTGCTGCCCAAGACTTCCGGCTCGGGGCGGGCCATGGCGATGGAAATCTTAGTTCCCAACTCGGCCATTCGGAACCTGATTCGCGAAGACAAGATTCACCAGATTTATTCCGCCATGCAGGCCGGGCAGGAAAAATACGGCATGCAGACGTTCAACCAGTCCCTAGCCACGCTCCACTTCCAGAAGCTCATCACGCTGGACACAGCGATGGCTCGGTCGAGCAATCCCGATGAGTTGCAGGACATGATCAACCGGGGAACAGGATTGCTGGCGACGGGGCAACGGTCGCAAGCCGGGCCCGTCAAGAGATAAGGATACTGCGCGGTCTGGCTTGAACCGCCGCGGTTCCCGGACCGCCGTGAATGAACGCGTTGAGGAGGTAACCGATGCCCGTCTACGTCTATGATGGACGCACCGCCCGAGGAACGAAAATTAGTGGACAGGAGCGGATGGCCGAAAGCAAGGCCGCGTTGACCGCCCTGCTCCGCCGCGAGCGGATCACACCCACCAAGATCAAAGAGAAGGGCAAGGAATTCGCCCTTCCGATCTTGGGCGGGCAGAAAATTACGGCCAAGGAACTGGCCATTTTCTTCCGCCAGTTCTCGGTCATGATTGATTCCGGTTTGCCGCTGGTGCAGTGCCTGGAAATCCTGGCTGGCAATCAAGAAAACACAGCCTTCCAGAAAGTGCTCACCGATGTCCGCTCCCACGTGGAGAGCGGTACGACCCTGGCCAACGCCATGCGGGAACATCCCAAAACCTTCGATCAGTTGATGGTCAACATGATTGAGGCGGGCGAAACCGGAGGTATTCTGGACACGATTTTGCAGCGCCTCGCCGGCTATGTGGAAAAGGCGGTGAAACTGAGGGCCGCGGTCAAGTCCGCCTTGATTTATCCCGTGGCGGTGCTCGGCATCGCCGGCATTGTCATTACGATGCTGTTGTGGAAGGTGGTGCCGATTTTCGCGAACATGTTCGCTGCCATGGGCGTGGAACTGCCCTTGCCGACTAAAATCGTGGTCGGGATGAGCTCCTTCATCGGGCGGTTCGGGTGGGTTTTTATCATTCTGGGGATCTTCGCGTTCTTTGGCTTCAAGAGGGTCTACGCGTCCGAAGGTGGCCGTTATACGATTGACCGGATCATGCTGCGGATTCCGGTGATTGGCGATTTGCTCCGGAAAATCGCGGTGGCCCGCTTCACGCGGACCCTTGGCACGCTCATCACCAGCGGCGTGCCGTTGTTGGAATCCATGTCCATCACGGCCCGGACGAGCGGGAATGCCGTCGTCGAGCGGGCCATCATGGCAGTCCGCAAGGCCATCGAAGAAGGCCGCACCATTACGGAGCCGCTCAAGGAGTCGGGAGTCTTCCCCAACATGGTTACGCAGATGATCGCAGTGGGGGAGCAGACCGGCGCCATGGACGCCATGCTCCAAAAAATCGCGGATTTCTACGAGATGGAAGTGGATGACGCCGTGAAGAACATGCTGACCCTGCTCGAGCCGGTCATCATCGCCTTCCTGGGGGCAACCGTCGGCGGCATCGTCGTTGCCATGTACATGCCGATGTTTGAATTGATCGCCAAGATGTCCGGGTAGCCCCGAGCGGGTCCACCCCGGCGAGCGGTCAGCGGATTGAACCAACGAAGGGCGCAAACCGTTGGCCGCTTCGACAAATTGAGGAAGTCCCCTTTCGCGCCGTCACGCGCTTCCCGGGTCAGAGAGGCCCGGCATTCAAGCCAGAGTTGTCGCTTCTGCGGCGTAGCCTCCCAGGAGGTCCGTCCCGTAGAGCAACATTGTGAAAAGCACCCCGGGACGCCCGAGTGAGAACAGAATGCAACGAGTCACTACCACGCAACTGCTCAAGAAGAAAGCCCGGGCGGAAAAGATCGTCATGATCGCCGCCTACGATTATCCCACGGCCGTCCTGGCGGACGAGGCCGGGGTGGACTCGGTGCTCGTGGGCGACTCGCTCGGAATGGTGGTCCTGGGGTATGAAACCACGCTCCCGGTGACGCTCGATGACATGATCCATCATACCCGGGCGGTGGTCCGCGGCGCGCAGCGGGCGTTGGTCGCTGTGGACTTGCCGTTCCTCACGTATCAGACCGGGACCGCAGACGCCGTGCGCAATGCCGGGCGGCTATTGCAGGAAGGCGCGTCGGCGGTCAAGCTCGAAGGCGGCGTGGATATCTGCCCGCAGGTCCGCGCGCTGGTCTCTGCCGGCATCCCCGTGATTGGCCACCTAGGTCTCACGCCGCAGTCCATCCATGTGTTTGGAGGGTACAAGCTGCAAGGACGGGATGAGGAAGCGGCCCAGAGAATTCTCTCCGACGCACAGGCTCTGGAGCACTCCGGCGCATTCTCCATTGTTCTCGAATGCATCCCGGAAGACCTGGCCGCAAGAATTACCGCCAGCCTCTCCATCCCTACCATTGGCATTGGCGCCGGCGTCCACTGCGACGGCCAAGTGCTGGTACTGCACGACCTGTTGGGCATTGCCGGGAAGGTAAAGCCGCGGTTTGTGAAGCAATACGCCCGCCTGGGGAACGTCATCCGGGAAGCCATGGAACAGTACGCCCGCGAAGTGCGCGAGGGGAAATTCCCCGGCCCCGAGCATTCCTTCACCTCGGAAGAGCCCGTCACGCCCTCCTTGACCTCGGCCAAGAAGCCATGACCGTGGTTCTGGAAACGATCGCGGCCGCACGGCAGTGGGTGCGGACGGAGCGGACCGGCGGGAAGTCAATCGGCTTCGTTCCCACCATGGGCGCCTTCCACGATGGACACCGGAGCTTGTTCCGCCGCGCCCGCGAACAGTCGGACCGCGTGGTGGTCTCGATTTTTGTCAATCCGTTGCAGTTCGGGCAGGGGGAAGATTTCGCTCGCTACCCCAGGGATTTCGCCCGGGACCTCGCTCTGGCGGAGCGCGAGGGCGTGGACGCGGTCTTTTGCCCGGAAGCGGGCGAGATGTATCCCGATGCGCTGCCGCTTACGGTCCATCCGGGAAAGCTGGGGAAGACTTTGTGCGGACCCTCGCGGCCGGGGCATTTTCGCGGCGTCGCCACGGTGGTCGCCAAGCTGCTCAACATCATCCAGCCGGACCGCGCTTTTTTCGGCCAGAAGGACGCGCAGCAGGCGGTCATCATTCAATGGATGGTAAGGGGCCTGAATTTTCCCGTTGAAATCGAGGTCTGCCCGACCGTGCGCGAGCCGGATGGCCTGGCGATGAGCTCGCGGAACGCCTATCTCGACTCCGAAGAGCGGGCCAACGCCACGGTCCTCTACCGCTCCCTGCGCCGCGCCGAAGACCTGATTCGCTCCGGCGTCCGCGACGTCGCCCGGATCGAGCAGGAAATGCGCGATATGATCCGTTCTGTGCCCGGCGCGGAACTCGACTACGCCCGCGTCGTGGACCCGCATGCCTTGGGAGATGTGAAGCAAATTGCGGGTGAAGTGCTGGTCGCCGTCGGGGCGCGCTTCGGGAAAACCCGGTTGATTGATAACCTGCTCGCCGCGCCGCCAAGAGCAGTGACGAGTGGTCAGTGATGAGTGACAAGATCGCTAGCCCGTAATCGCTCGAAGCCATTGCAAAAGCCACCAGGATGGTGAAGAGCCCTACCGATTGTCATTCCGAGGGCCGTTGTTTTCTGACGGCCCGAGGAACCTGCACGTTCCCTAGTTGTGGCGGATGGGAAAACAGACGTGCAGGTCCCTCGCTTCGCTCGGGATGACAATCCAAAGGAACGTCGTAAGCATCGGACAAACGCTCATGCGCATTACCAAGGTTTACACCCGCACGGGTGACGAGGGCAAAACCAGCCTCGGCTCCGGCGAGCGTGTCAGCAAGGCTTCCCCGCGCGTCTGCGCCTATGGAGAGGTGGACGAGCTGAACTCTATCCTTGGCCTGGCCCGCGCAAAGATCGCCGACGCCGAACTGCTTCAGTTGCTCGAGCGGATTCAGAATGAGCTTTTCGTTCTGGGAGCCGATCTGGCGGTCCCTTCGCCAGACGCGACTCAAAGCGAACCGGACCGGCAACGCCGCATCAGCCCGACTGAAATCGAAAACCTCGAAAAGACGATGGACCGCTACAATGAAACGCTGCCGCCGCTCCAGGAGTTTATTCTTCCCGCCGGAAACGAAGCCGGAGCCATCCTCCACGTTGCCCGCGCTGTCGCGCGCCGCGCCGAGCGCGACGTAGTGCGACTGGCGCAGACCGAAAAACTCAACCCGCACGTGCTCGTCTATCTGAATCGCTTGTCGGATTTGCTATTCGTTTTGGCGCGCGTCGCCAACCGGCAGGGCGGCTGCAGCGAAGTCTTTGCAAAGTTTCGCTAAGCCGTTTTCAGACTTACTGTAGAGAGGGGTGAGTTCGTCAGGGCATGGCTTCAGCCATGCCGAAAACATGCGCCTTTTGGAGCGGGCTTTAGCCCCTGAGGTATGTCCCTCAGCGGCTGAAGCCGTAAGGAAGAAGAGTTGGTTTTACACGCTCATCGGCACGACTGAAGTCGTGCCCTGACGTCCCCATATACCCTAGACCAATGCTGAAAATGCTCTAAGCCGAACGAGTCGCTGCCGTTTCCCGCGATAGCGTTAAGGATGTTAGCCCCACAGCTCGGAGTGCTGCTGCGCGGTAGCGCTTCATGTCGGCGTGGGCGTAGGTGGCCAGGCGCTCGGCGGCGAGCGAGCCTTCGGCGTGGAGCGAGGTTACTTCCCAGAAGCCGCCCAACTCCGACGCCACCAAATCCTTGACCAGGTGAATGATCTTGAAGCGGTCTTCGGCGGAGAGCTTTTGGCTGCCGGCGAGGTATTTCTCCAGGTCGCCGCGTGTCTCCGGGTTGTTCCAGTCGTGCTCGGAAGGCACCGTCGCCACGATGCCGCCGGCGATGTCCTGCACGGCCTTCACGGCCTGATGGTAGTTATCAGCGAAGAAAAACTTGGCGGCGTTCCCCATGACCGGATCGGGATAGTAGAGGCCGGTCAGAGGGTCCTGATGAGCTTTGAGGCAGGCCGCCTCGCTCAGCGCCAGGATGCTCTCGGAGTACATCACCAGCCAGGCGATCTTATCCCGCACATGAGCGACCCGCTCGATGCCGTTCGATTCCGCCGCCAATTGCGCCGCGCCGACGAGCAGTTCCGCGAACGGATACTTGTACGCCGCCGCCGTAACGCGGTGGTAGTTGGCGAACATGGCGGCGAGCGGCCCGGCGAACTGCCACTCGCCTTCGAGGAAAATCCGGTCGTCGGGCACAAAGACATCGTCGAAGATCACCAGCCCCTCGATCATCGCGGCGCGATTGGCGACGGGGTAGTCCACCAGACCTTCCTCCCAGGGACCGGAGCGGGCGATGATCCGAATCCCTCGGGTGTTGGCCGGGATCGCAAACGAGATCGCGTAATCGCGGTCGGCCTCGGCCATGGCGCGCGTCGGGAGCACGCAGAACTCGTTTGTATAAGGAGCCGTGGTGATGTGCGCCTTCGCGCCGCGCACAATCATCCCTCCGTCCACTCGACGGACCTTGCGCACATATAAATCCGGATCGGCCTGCTGCGAGGGCCGCAAGGCGCGGTCGCCTTTGACGTCGGTCATGGTGATCGAGATGCTGAGGTCTTCGCGCTGAAGGTAGCGGCGGAACGCTTCCAGCCGCTGTGCATACGGCGTTCCATTCGCCGCATCACAATGGGCCGCGAGGATGGCCACCGCATTGACGGCGTCCGAGCCGCCCTCTTTGGCGAACGGCGGGAAGCCGAAGCAGATGCGGCTCCCGGTTTCGGCGAGCTTCCTCCGTCGCAACAGATCCTCCGGCGAGCGCGGCGGCAGAAAGAAGCGGCTGTAGGCTTCCCCGTGAGGCGGCGTTATCACGGCAAGCTCGCGCGTTTCCGGATTCTCTGCCAGCTCGTAGTCCACCGCCGAGGAATCCACGCCGACCTTGAGCACCGGGTGCGTGGTCACGTCCTCCACTCGTTTGCCCTTGTGATAGACAGTGCGGCCGTCGCGCAGACTGCTGCGGAACTGCTCGGGAGTTCGTAGTCCCATCGGGAAGTTCCTCCTGGAATGGAATTGACGGCGCCGACCGGAGGCTAATCGAATCGCGTGAGTATCTGGAATTCTTTGTAGCGGGTTTCAATCTGGGGCCGGCTGAGGCGGCGCAGGCGCTCCAGACCAAAATGCTCGACGGCAAAGCTTCCCATCACCGAGCCGTAGATGACCGCCCGGCGCAAGACGCCCGGATCGGGTCCGTTTCCCTCGATCGAGTGAGAAGCCAAGTAGCCCATGAAGCCCCCGGCGAAACTGTCTCCGGCGCCGGTTGGATCGAATACATCTTCGAGGGGAAGGGCCGGGACGCTGAAGATTTCCCCTTCCCGGAACAGCGTGGCGCCATTGTCGCCGCGCTTGATGACCAGCATCTGCGGGCCCATCGCTCGGATGGCCCGGGCCGCCTTGATCAGATTGTGCTCGCCGCTCAGCAGGCGCGCCTCGGAGTCATTGATGATCAGAACGCCGATGTTCCGCAACGTCTCTTCGAGCTTGTCCCGCTTCCCCTCGATCCAGAAATTCATGGTGTCCCCGGCGACAAGCTGGGGGGCCTCCATCTGGCGCTGGACGAGTGACTGCAACTCCGGGTCAATATTTCCGAGGAAAAGATACGGGGTCCGTCGGTAGTGCAGGGGGAGCTTCGGCTGGAAGCTCGCGAAGACGTTCAGTTCGGTTGCGAGCGTGCGCCGGTCATTCAAATCGGCGCTGTACTCCCCCGACCAGAAGAAGGTCTTGCCGGGGACGCGCTCCAGGCCCTCGGTGCAGATGCCGCGCTCGAGGAAGACCTGATGGTGTTCGTCTTCGAAGTCGTCCCCCACCACGCCGACCACGCGCACCTGCGTGAAGTAGCTGGCGGCGACGGAAAAATACGTGGCCGAGCCGCCCACCATGCGTTCCACGCTGCCGCGCGGCGTGCGCACAGCGTCAAAGGCGACCGACCCGACGACCAACAGTCTCATGGCTTCGCCTCCGGTGTCAGGTACTTTCCGATCAGCAAGTCGAGCGTGCGGCGCGTCTCCAACGGAATCTTGTCCTGCGCCGTAATGACGGCGTCGGCCAGGGCCGAGCCGCAACGGCAGGTACGCTCTGCCGGCACGCGCGCGATCACCTCAGACAACACCTTCGCCGCATTTTCCGAATTCTTGAGGAGGTTTGCGATTACTTCCTGCACCGTGACCGCATCGTGTTCCGGGTGCCAGCAATCGAAGTCGGTGACCATCGCCACGGTCGCGTAGCACATCTCCGCCTCGCGCGCGAGCTTGGCTTCTTGCAGGTTCGTCATGCCGATCACGTCCATGCCCCAAGAGCGATAGACGCGCGACTCGGCCTTGGTTGAGAAGGCGGGGCCTTCCATGCAGAGATACGTTCCGCCGCGCTTCACCGGGACTCTGGCTTCCCGGCAGGCCGTTTCCAGCACCTCGAGCAACGCCGGGCAGACTGGATCGGCAAAGGAGATATGCGCGACCACTCCGTTACCAAAAAATGTCGCGACGCGCCCGCGCGTGCGGTCGAAGAACTGGTCCGGCAAGACGAACATAGAAGGAGGCAGTTCCTCGCGGAGCGAGCCGCAGGCGCTGAAGGAGAAGATGCGTTCCACTCCGAGCATCTTGAAGCCAAAAATATTCGCCCGGAAATTCAATTCCGAGGGAAGAACGCGGTGCCCCCGACCATGCCGCGCCAGGAAAGCCACTTGGCGGCCTTCGAGCGTCCCCACGATATAGGCATCCGAAGGCTCCCCCCAGGGGGTGTCCAGGTTCACCTCTTCCGCATCCTGGAGCCCCGGAAGCGAATACAACCCGCTGCCGCCAATCACTCCAATTTCTACGTGCGCCATGATCCTCCCAACTTCATGAGTGTATCAGGAAAACAGGGAAAGCGGCCTCATCCGGCCGCGTCCAGCGGCTTCACGCTCGGGGCTTGCGCCAACTCCAGCAAGAGGCCACCGGCGCTTGCGGGATGCACGAAGACGTAGCGATGCCCGCCGGCGCCAATGCTCGGCTCCGGGTTAATCAGCTGGATCCCATGCTGTTTGAGACGTGCTACAGCGGCCTCCAGGTCCGGCACGCGCAGGCAGATGTGGTGCAAGCCCGGCCCGCGCTTGGCAAGAAACCGGGCAATCGGGGAGTCGGGCGCGGTCGGCTCGAGCAGTTCAATGCGGCTTTCTCCCAGGGCCAACATCGCCACGCGGGTCTTCTCGTGCGGGATCACCTCGTAGCCCGTGACCTTCAAACCGAGCGCCTGCTCGTAGAACTTCACCGCTTCGGCGAGCGAACCAACCGCGATGCCGAGATGATCGAGGACGGCCTGCTCCGGATTCTTATCGCTGGACGTCACTCCACCCCGCCTGTTCCAGAATCTTGTCCGTGACCGAGTACGGGTCGGCGCGGCGCGCCGCCACTGCGGCGGCATATTGATTCAAGTCGCCGTCCTGCACGACCTGGCCGAGCACGCGCTCCAGGAGCCGCTCGCGAAGCAGTTCCACAATGCGCTGGCGCCAGTGCTCGACCTGCCGCTGCTGAAGCCTTCCGTGGCTCCGCGAAACGTCCAGGTAATGGATGACGGCAGCGAGCAACTCCTCCACTCCCTCCTGGCGCGTGGCGACGGTCCGGACAATGGGGGAAGGGGGAGGCTGCCCCGCCGGGTCCGCCGGAGCCATGTTGAGCAGCGCGCGGATTTCGGCCTCGACGCGGTCGGCTCCTTCGAGGTCGGCCTTGTTGAGCACAAATATATCGGCGATCTCCATGATCCCGGCCTTGAATGCTTGCACGTCGTCTCCCATGCCGGGCACGAGCAGGACGAGCGTCACATCCGCCAAACGCATCACTTCGACTTCATCCTGGCCGACCCCCACGGTCTCAACCAGGATGAACTCTTTGCCGGCGGCGTCGAGCACCACGGCAGCATCGAGCGTGGCGGCGGAGAGTCCGCCCAGCGCGCCTCGCGTCGCCATGCTGCGGATATAGGTTCCGGGGTCAGTGGCGTGCGTCTGCATGCGCACGCGGTCGCCCAGGATGGCTCCGCCGCTGAACGGGCTGCTGGGGTCCACGGCGAGAATCCCCACCGTGTGCCCCCGGCGGCGGAGAAGCGCGGCCAGGCCGTCCACCAGCGTGCTCTTGCCCGTTCCGGGAGAGCCGGTTATGCCGATGGTGACTGCGCGCCCCGTGTGCGGAAACAATCGCCGCAGAAGTTCCTGAGCCGGTGCTTCCCCATTCTCGATGGCGCTGATAGCCCTGGCGATGGCGCGCGCGTCCCCGCGAAGAATCTCTTCGACCCACCGATCGAGAAGATATTCGGGTTGCGTTTCAGGCATGGCTGTCGAGCAGGCTCCGTGCAATGATGAGCGCCCGCGAGTGTCCCGCCTGCCGCGCCCGCACCGACGATGACGGCATCCGTCTTCTTGGTTGCGATACGGGAGCTTCAAGCACCTGGGGTCCCGTAGATGTGGCTCACTTCTCCAGGCTTGATCCGGGCAACGGCGGCTTGCATTTGCCCAAAAAATGGCCGGTAGAATTCCACCTTGTTCCTTTGAACATGAAGAATCAGCAAACCAAAGCGTAAGGTCTTGAGATTCTGTTGGTGCTCAAATCCTTGGTCGGCCGTAACCAAAACATCGAACCGATCCTGCAACCCCGCGACCAGGGCGTTATCTTTCAGCCGCTGCCAGCCAAGCTCCACCGCCGTTCTGACCTCATGATCGGAGAAAGCCTCACTGACGCCCAAGTCAATATAGAAGTCCCAATGCAGGTGTCTCAGACGCGCATGTGATTTGGTCGAACGTGATGTCGCGGCTCAGTTCCAGAAAAGCGATGACTTGTTGACGCGGGATGTATGGATAAGTGGCCAAAAAATCATCAATGCTGTCGCCGGTTTCGAGGAAATCAATGAGGGTCTGGACAGGCACACGCGTTCCCGTAAAACAGGGGGTGCCGTGCATGACCTCCTTGTCAATAGTGACGATCTCGGCCAGAGCATTTTTTTGTTCTGCTGTCATGTCTTTAGGTTACCCCAGAAGCGTGTGGCACGCCAAGTGAGACCCGGGCCGCGCTCCAGACAAGCCCACGGCACAAAAGGCGTGCCGTGGCTACTTCTGTGAGCCGTTTTTGGCCTCAGGAAGGGAAAACTCGGACCTCAGGACCACCTATCTTGAAAGCATGCGGATCCTCAGAGATCATTCTTTCCGCGAAAGCTTTCTCAGTGTCATTTGGAACAAGTATTACATCGATCTTCTGGGAAACTTTCTCGGTTTCGGAAAGACCGGCAAAAAAGCGGAACGAATCTATTATGGGCGCTGATGGATAGCGCACCTGTATATTGATATCGTTTACAATCGGGTGCTGTTTCCAAGTGGGGTTAAGAGAGCAAAGCTCGGATTTTTCCGTGTCCGTAAGTACACGGCAAGGGTCTTTGCCCAGAACCCGTAGGCCCTCTACTATGCGCCATTCTCTTTCGTACAAATAACGGAAGTCTTCGCTATCCTGAGGCGACATTTCCTTGATGAAGGATAAGGACCTCTCAATGCAATTTCGTCCGTAGGCAAGCCAGTTAATGAGTGCATCTCCAACAAGCGGTTTCCCATGAGTGAAGGTCTGAGTGATAAACCGCTGCTTTATCTGGCCTTCCTTAAGCAATTTCTCGGTCCCTTTGACGAAGGCCTGATAGCTATCTACAGCAATCATGGCTGCATGAAGACCATTGACCAACAAAGGACCATTGTCCTTGAGTGTATCTCCCCCGTGATGATTGGGAAGATACCATGCCGGACAGCCGCCCCACTCAACTATGGTTTTGCGGGAGAAACCGACGCCGTACCGTCCATAAGCAGCACCATGTGTTGCAAGCAGTTCGATGGGAATGTCGGTGAAACAGATACGAGGCCGCTGCATCACTTCGATTTTTCGGAGCTGGTTTTCCCCGTCCCGCACCGTGAAGCTATCGAGTGCGCCGCCATTGGTTGTCGTGAGGAGAAGGCCCCTCCCGATTATCGAGGATAAAATCGTCCTTGCACGTTCCGGCGCATCGTGACGCCAGCAATGGAAAAGTATTGCACCGGTATGTTCGGCTGTCATGGGTTAAATCGCAATCCTCTCCACTTCATCGAGCGAAACCTAGTAGCGCGCACCTTTTCTGAAGTGATTATCGATCTCGCTCGGATGAAAATACTTGCTGTAGCGGATAGCCATGGCACCTTTCTTGTGACGTGGGCTCGTTCCGGGTTTCTTCCGGGCCGATGAGCCACGGTCCCGCTTTGCGGCTTGCTGTGGGTTCATTCAGTTCTCGTTCCGGCGACAAGCCCACGGCACAAAAAACGTGCCGTGGCTACCTCAGCCATGGCTGTCGAGCAGGCTCCGTGCGATCACCAGCCGCTGGATTTCGCTCGTTCCTTCGCCGATGGTGCAAAGCCGGGCATCCCGGTAAAACTTCTCCACCGGGTAATCCTTGAGAAAACCATAGCCGCCGTGAATCTGCAAGGCTTCCCCGGTCACGCGCACCGCCACCTCGGAGGCAAAGAGCTTGGCCATCGAGGCCTCGCGCGTCACGGGATGTCCCTGATCCTTGCGCCGGGCGGCCTGATAGGTGAGCAGCCGCGCCGCTTCAATCTCGGTAGCCATGTCAGCAAGCTTCCACTGAATCCCCTGGAAGTCCGAGATCGGCCTGCCGAACTGCCGCCGCTGCTGCGAGTAGCGCAACGCCGCATCAAAGGCTCCCTGCGCGATGCCAACGGACAAGGCCGCAATCGAGATGCGCCCCCCGTCGAGGACTTTCAAGCTGTCAATGAACCCGTGCCCTTCTTCGCCCAGCAGGTTTTCCTGCGGGATGCGGCAATCCTCAAAGATCACTTCCGCCGTGTCGCTCGCGCACATGCCGAGCTTCTGTTCCTTGTGGCCGGGACGAAAGCCCGGAGTTCCCTTCTCAATAATAAACGCGGAGATGCCGTGATGGCCGAGCGCGGCATTGGTTACCGCCATCGCCACGCAAACGTCGGCGTAGCTGCCGTTGGTGGTGAAGGTCTTGATGCCGTTCAGAACCCAGCCGGGATGACTGCGCTCGGCCCGTGTGCGCGTGCCGCCGGCGTCGGAACCCGCTTCGGGTTCCGTCAGGCTCCAGCAGCCGAGCTTCTTGCCCGAAGCCAGCGAGGGAACATACTTCTGGCGCTGCGCTTCCGTCCCGCTCAGGAAAATGTGGTTCGTGCAGAGGGAAGTGTGGGCCGCGACGGTCAGAGCAATCGAGCCGTCTACGCGCGCCAACTCCTCGATGGCAGTTACATACTCCACATATCCCAGCCCCCCGCCGCCGTATTGCTCGGGGAATATAATCCCCAGCAGTCCCAATGCGCTGAGCCGGGGAATGATCTCCGTCGGGAAAATTGCGTTCTGGTCCCATTCCTTGACGTGCGGAGCAATCTCGCTCTCGGCAAATTCGCGCACCGCATGGCGAACCTGCCCTTGTTCACCCGTTAGCTCCAGTTCCAATAGGATTCCCCAGTCTCGCGAAGGGTTGGTGGGATGCCTACTCCCTTGATAACAACCCACTTATAGCATGATCCGCAGGGCTGCGTCAATTACAGGGACTCGCATGGATGAGCTGCTGGAATGCCTGTAACTTACGCTGCAAGATGCATTGGAAGAGGTAATGGGCTTCTAACCCAGCACAGGCAGGCAGCGCGCTCCGTGCTATACTGGTTTCTTCCAGAAGATACTGAGCAACCGCGCCTATGAAATTCGGAGTGGTGGTTTTTCCCGGCAGCAACTGTGATCACGACGCCTTTTGCGCCGTGGAGCACGCGCTCGGGCAGGAGGCGGCGTTTCTGTGGCATGAGTCGCGCGACCTCGCCGGCTCGGACGTGGTGATCCTGCCCGGCGGGTTCTCCTATGGCGACTACCTGCGCACCGGCGCCATTGCGCGCTTTGCGCCGATCATGAGCGCGGTGAAAGAGTTTGTGGCGCAGGGCGGGTTGGTGCTCGGTATCTGCAACGGGTTTCAAATCCTGCTCGAAGCCGGCCTGTTGCCGGGCGCGATGCTGCGCAACCGGGGCCTGAAATTCATCTGCCGCCCCGTGCATATCCGGGTCGAGAACACAGAGACCCCATTTACCAACGCCTGCCGGCCGCGCCAGGTGTTGGAAGTTCCCATCGCGCACGCGGAAGGCAATTACTTTGCCGACGCAGCGACCCTCGACGAACTCGAACGCAACGGGCAGGTGGTCTTCCGCTACGCGACGCCGGACGGCGCGATCACCGACGAAGCGAACCCCAACGGCTCGCTTCACAACATCGCCGGGATCATAAACCGCCAAGGCAATGTGCTCGGCATGATGCCGCACCCGGAACGCGCCAGCGATGCGCTGCTCGGCTCGCGGGATGGTTTGTTCATCTTTCAGTCCTTAGTCCATGCCGGGGTTCATGCCGGGGTCCGCGCCGTCGCGGCTGGACGCGCATCGCCAAAGGCCGAGGCGGCAGCGCGACGCTAGCGTGGCGTCAGCAACCGGAGTGACCGCTCTCTTACGGTCCCGGCTCGGATACGGCTTCGCAACGCATTTCCAGGACAGCTCGTTTGCCTGAAATCACATCCCAACTCGTCGAGGAACACAACCTCACCGCCGAAGAGTACGACCGCATTCTGCGGATTCTCGGACGCGAACCGACGATCACGGAACTCGGCCTCTTCAGCGTGATGTGGAGCGAGCATTGCAGCTACAAAAGCTCGCGCCCGCACTTGAAACACCTGCCGACGCGCGGAGCCGCCGTGATCCAAGGGCCGGGCGAGAACGCCGGGATCGTGGACATCGGCCACGGCTGGGTCTGCGCCTTCAAGATCGAGTCGCATAATCATCCGAGCTTCGTCGAGCCGTTCCAAGGAGCGGCGACCGGCGTGGGCGGAATCCTCCGCGACATCTTCACCATGGGCGCTCGACCCATCGCCGTGATGGACTCGCTGCGCTTCGGCCCCATCACCGAGCGAATCGTGTCATCCGATAGAACCGCGAGAACTGATGTTGCGCTCAACCGTCGCATCCTGCGCGGCGTGGTCGGAGGGATTGCTTTTTACGGCAACTGCTTCGGCGTGCCGACCGTGGGGGGGGAAGTCGTCTTCGAGCCGTGCTACCAGTCGAACCCGCTGGTGAACGTTTTTGCGCTGGGCGTCGCGAAGCAAGACCAGATCTTCTACGCCCGCGCGCGCGGGCCGGGCAATCCGGTCATCTACGTCGGCGCCAAGACCGGCCGCGACGGCATCCACGGGGCATCGCTGCTGGCTTCGGCGGAATTCTCCGGCGCGGACGGGCAGCAGAAGCGCCCCAACGTTCAGGTCGGCGACCCGTTCCTCGAAAAGCTATTGCTCGAAGCCTGCTTGGAAGCGATGCAAACCGGCGCGGTCTTGGGCATTCAGGACATGGGCGCGGCGGGGCTGACGTGCTCGACCTGCGAGATGGGCGGGCGCGGCGCGGTCGGCATCGAGATTGAGCTGGACCGCGTCCCGCAGCGCGAAACCGGGATGACGCCCTACGAGATCATGTTGAGCGAGTCACAGGAGCGCATGTTGCTGGTAGCCGAGCGCGGACGCGAGCACGAAGTCATTCAGGTTTTCCGCAAGTGGGGCCTCGATGCCGTCGAGATCGGGAGCGTGATCGAGCCGCCCGTGCTGCGCGTGAAACAGCATGGCTCCATCGTTGCCGAGATTCCCAACCAGGCGCTGACCGAAGAGGCCCCGGTGTACGACCGTCCCCGGGCGATCCCCCGCCGGCCCGTGCCGCTGGAGCCTCCGTTCCCGCTGTGTTCGCGCAGCGGGACCGAACTCGCCGAGGATTTGCTCCAGCTTCTGGCGGCGCCAACCATTGCGTCGAAGCGCTGGGTCTTCGAACAATATGACACTATGGTCCGCACCAACACGGTGATCGCGCCCGGTGGCGATGCGGCGCTGCTTCGTCTCAAGGAAACCGGGCAGGGCCTGGCGATGGCGGTGGACGGCAACGGGCGCTATTGCTTCCTTGATCCGCGCCGGGGCGCTCGGTTGGCCGTGGCGGAGAGCACGCGGAATGTGAGTGTGACCGGAGCCGAGCCGCTCGCCGCCACCAACTGCCTCAATTTCGGCAATCCGGAGAAGCCGGAGATCATGTGGCAGTTCCGGGAAGTGATCGAAGGGATGGCGGAAGCCTGCGAGGCGCTCGCGGTCCCCATCACCGGCGGCAACGTCAGCTTTTATAACGAGACGGAGGGCCAACCGATCTACCCGACGCCAGTGGTGGGCGTGGTCGGCTTGCTCGAAAACGCCGCACTCCACTGCACGCCTCCTTTCAAGAACGAAGGGCGCAGCATCCTGCTTCTGGGCGGCGCCCCAGCTTCACGGGAGGAATTTGCGATTACGTTCGGCTCGTCGCAGTACGCCCAAACGAATCTGGGGATGTTGTGGGGACTTCCGCCGGGCGTCAACCTGGACTCCGAGCGCAGCGTGCAGGCTTGTTGCCGAAGGTTGATCGCCGCAGGATTGGCGGAGTCGGCCCATGACCTGAGCGACGGCGGCCTGGCCGTGGCTGTGGCCGAGTGCTCGCTGGGCCGGGGCGTCGGCGCGGCCGTGAATATTCCCTCCGGCGGCGACCCGCGCGCGTGGCTCTTCGCCGAAGACCCGTCGCGCATCCTGGTTTCTGTTCCAGGAAATCTACTTGCGGATGCAAAACGGATTGCGGGAGAATATAATGTAGCGGCGGAAATTATCGGAACGACCGGGGGAGCAGCACTGACCGTATGGCAGGGAGGTCGAGTCCTCTTCGATATCCCCATCGCCTCGCTGCGGATTCCCTACGAAACGGGTTTCGAGCGAGCGGTGGAACAAGGAAGCGCGCATGAAGAACGAATGCCACGATAAATTCCACGACGAATGCGGCATCTTCGCGGTCCACGGCCATCCGGAGGCTGCGAAGCTCGCCTATCTGGGTCTCTACGCCCAGCAGCACCGCGGCCAGGAGAGCGCCGGGATCGTTTCCGGCAACGGCAAGAAGATTCACCACCACAAGGCCATGGGGCAGGTGGCGGAGGTCTTCACCGAAGCCGTGCTGAAAGGCTTGCGGGGCTGGCTCGCCATCGGCCACACCCGCTACTCGACCGCCGGCGATACGGTTCTGCTCAACGCGCAGCCGCTGACCGCGGGCTTCAACAAAGGACTCGTCTCGGTCGCCCACAACGGCAATCTCACCAATGCCCGGCAGCTTCGCAAGCACCTCGAGGAGAGCGGCTCGATCTTCCAAACCACCAGCGACACCGAGGTGATCCTGCACTTGATCGCGCGCTCCCGAAAGAAAGATTTCGAGGAGGCCCTGGCGGACTCGCTGTTGCAGGTCGAGGGGGCGTATTCGCTGGTGTTCCTCCACGGGGACCGCATCTACGCGGTGCGCGACCCGCATGGGTTCCGGCCCCTGGTGATCGGCCTGCTGCCCGAGACCCCCGCCTGGCCCGGCGCGTTGAACCATGGAAAAGACGGCGCCTTTGTCTTCGCCTCCGAGACCTGCGCCTTCGACCTGATCGGCGCGCAGTTGATCGGCGAAGTGCGGCCCGGCGAGCTCGCGCGCGTGGACCCCGGCGGCTTCCAGGTTTCGCGCTTCGCCCCGGAGACGCCCCACTCGTTCTGCATCTTCGAGCACGTGTACTTCTCGCGGCCCGACAGCGTCATCTTCGGGCGCTCGGTGCACCAGTCGCGGGACAACCTGGGGCGGTGCCTGGCGCGGGAAGCGCCCGCCGATGCCGACATTGTTGTTCCCGTCCCGGACTCGGGCGTGGCGGCGGCTGTGGGGTACTCCGCCGAATCCGGCCTTCCCTTCAAGTTCGGGCTTATCCGCAACCACTACGTGGGCCGGACGTTCATCGAGCCGGAACAGAACATCCGCGACTTCGGCGTGAAGCTCAAGCTCAACCCCGTGCGGAGCGTCCTGGATGGCCAGCGTGTGGTGCTGGTGGATGACTCGATAGTGCGCGGAACTACCAGCCGCAAGATCGTCCGCATCATCCGCGAGGCCGGCGCGCGCGAAGTGCACGTCCGCATCAGTTGTCCGCCCACGGTCGCGCCGTGTTTTTACGGCATTGACACGCCCACGCAGAAGGAGCTGATCGCCTCCCACCAATCCGTCGAGGAAATCCGGCAATACCTCGGCGCCGACAGCCTGGCCTATCTCTCGCTCGAAGGGCTGCGGGAAGCGGTCGGCGACGCGCACGGGGAATTCTGCACGGCCTGCTATACCGGCCACTACCCCACCAAGCTCGTCACCCTCCAGATGGAGGCCGCCAGCCGCCGATGAAGCCCGTCCGCGCTGTCATCCCAAGAGCCTGCCCTGAGCTTGTCGAAGGGAGGCGAAGCCGACGAGGGACCTGCTCTTAAGAACACTTCCCGATGCCAAAAACTTCTGTTACTTATGCGGCCGCCGGCGTGGACATTGCCCGCTCGGACCGCGCCAAACAGCGCATCAGGCAACTCGCCAAGCGAACCTTTGACCGGAACGTGCTGGGCGGAATCGGCGGCTTCGGCGCGCTCTTTGCGTTCGACAAGCGCCGGTGGAAGTCCCCGGTCCTCGTGTCGAGCACGGATGGCGTCGGCACCAAGCTCAAGATCGCCTTTGCCACCGGGAGCCACCGCAGCGTCGCTGCGGACCTGGTAAACCATTGCGCAAACGACATTGCCGTGCAGGGTGCGACGCCGCTCTTCTTCCTCGACTACTTCGCCTGCGGGCGGCTCGAGCCGGAAGTGCTCGAACAGATCATCGAGGGCTTGGCCCAAGCCTGCCGCGCACACCGCTGCGCGTTGATCGGCGGCGAGACTGCCGAGATGCCCGGCTTCTACCGCGATGGGGAATACGACCTGGCGGGTTTCATTGTCGGTGTCGCGGAGCGCAGCCGGCTCGTGGATGGGAGAGGTATTCAGGCAGGCGACTTCGTGCTCGGCATCCCTTCGGCCGGACTGCATACGAACGGCTATTCGCTCGCCCGGAAGCTGCTGCTCGAAACCGGCGGCTACGCGCTCGAAGATTATTTGCCGCGCCTCGGCTGCCGCGTGGCGGAGGAATTGCTGAAGCCGCATCGCAGCTATGCAGCCGTGCTTGACAAGCTGAACCGGGCCGGCGCGTTGAAAGGCGCGGCGCACATCACCGGCGGCGGCATCCCCGGCAACCTCCCGCGCATTCTGCCACGCGGCTTCGAAGCGCGGATCGAAACGGGCAGTTGGCCCGAGCCGCCCGTCTTCAGCCTCCTGCGCGAAATCGGCAGCGTCCCGGAAGAGGAGATGCGGCGCACGTTCAACCTCGGGATCGGCATGGCGCTCGTCGTCTCGCAGAAAAAAATGGACAAGGCCACGGCGATCTTGAAGCAAGCCAAGGAGAGGTATTACCGGATCGGCTGGATCGCCAGAGGGCGGCATGGCGTGGTCTTCGAGCAAGCCCGCCCCGGCATCGTCGGCGCGCTCACGGGGTGAGAATCCGAGCCGCGCGCGTAAGCGAGCGGGCATAAGAAGAAGCCACAGAGACACAGAGCGCACGGAGAAAAGAAGACAGTAGTTAGGAGTTAGAAGAAAGAAGTCAGAAGGCCGGAAAGAACTTCTTTATTCTACCTTCTAACTTCTAGAGCATTTTCACCGGTGATATATAGGGGATGAAAGTCGTCAGGGCATGGCTTCAGCCATGCCGAAAAGCCGCGTCGTTGCCGGTGGGCTTTAGCCCCTGAGGTACGTCCCTCAGCGGCTGAAGCCGCAAGGAAGAGGAGTTGATTTGACACGCCTACCGGCACGACTGAAGTCGTGCCCTGACGTCCCCACGTACTCTACACCAACCCTGAAAATGGTGTAGCTCCTCACTTCTAGCTTCTTTCCTCCGCGAAGGAGACTGCATGGCCAACACGCACCGGCTCGGCATCCTGCTCTCCGGGCGCGGCTCGAATTTCATGGCGATTGCCGACAACGTCGCCGCCGGAAAGATTCCCGCCGAAATCGCCGTCGTGATCAGCAACCGCCCGAATGCGCCGGGGCTGGAAGAGGCCCAGCGGCGGGGCTTCGACGCCCGCCTAATTCCGTCCAAGGGCCTTGAACGCGAGCAGTACGACCGCCTGGTCGTCGAGGCGTTGAAGGAAAAGCAGGTGGGCTTGGTCTGCCTGGCCGGGTTCATGCGGCTGCTCAGCCCCTACTTCGTTTCCCAGTTTCCCAACCGCATCCTGAACATTCACCCCGCCTTACTCCCCGCCTTTCCGGGGTTGGAGGCGCAGCGGCAGGCGCTGGAACACGGCGTAAAGATTACCGGCTGCACGGTGCATTTTGTGGATGAGAACTTGGACGCCGGCCCCATCGTCCTGCAAACCGCCATCCCGGTCCTCGACTACGATACGCCGGAAACGCTCTCGGCCCGCATCCTGAACGAAGAGCACCGCCTCTACTCCGAAGCAATTAACGTAATCCTCTCCGGCGCTTGGCGGATCGAAGGAAGGCGGGTCATCAGAACCGAAATCGGCGGTTGATATCCGTGTCAAGCTCCTACAGTTTCCGGCTCACCCGCATCACGTCCTGGACTTCGGTGCGGCGGGCCATGAAACCGAACTGCTGAGCCAGCGCGAGCATTGGCTCGTTGGCGGTGAGCACATCGCCGTGGATTTCGGCGACCCCGCGGTCTTTGGCGTAGCCGAGCATCCGCTCCAGGAAATGCCGCCCGAGGCCCTGGTGCTGCCAGGGGTCGCCGACGACCACGGCGAACTCCGCGCTCTGCCAGTCCGATTCCACCACCAGGCGGGCCGTCCCGATGAGGCGCTCCGTCGGGCCGTCCTGACACAGCGCCACCAGCGAAATCTCCCGGTCATAATCAATGTTGCAGGTGCGGATCAATTGCTCGTGGGTCATTTGCCGGATCAACCCGAAGAAGCGCATGTGGATGGTGTTGATCGAGAAGGTCGTGAACAGCTCCACCATCAGCGGCTCGTCTTCCGGGCGGATGGGGCGGAGAAAGACCGGCGTTCCGTTCTTGAGCGTCCAGCGCGACTCGTACTGCCGGGGATAGGGGCTGATGGCGAGCGGCGTCCGCTCGACGCCTTCCGGGTAGAGCGCAATGCGGCCGTCCAGAGCCAGCACCTTCCCCGCGCCGATCCAGAGCGGATTCACATCCACTTCTTTGATCGCGGAATGGTTGAGGACGAGCGTCGAGAAGCGCACCAGGATTTCTTCGATCTGCGCGACGCTCCATTCCAAACCCGCTCCGGGACGGGTCAGCGCCGCGTAGAGTTTGGTGGACTCAATCAGCCGGCGCGCGACGGTGCGGTTCATCGGCGGAAGGCCGAGCGCGCGGTCGCGGAAGACCTCGACGAGCGTTCCACCCGTGCCGAACACGATCACCGGGCCGAACTGGTCATCCACCGTGCAACCGATGATGGCCTCCAGGCCGCGCTCAGAGATCATCGGCTGGACCGAGACGCCCTCGAAGATCCCCTGCGGCGCCGCTTGCCTCGAGACTTCCTCCAGGGCGCGGAAGGCCGCGCGGACCGCGCGCTCCTCCATCAAGTTGAGCCGCACGCCTCCCACCGCCGCCTTGTGCGTGATGGTGGTCGAGTAAACTTTGAGCACCACGGGGTAGCCGAATCGCTGCGCGAGCGCCACCGCCTCGTCTTCGGTCCTGGCGACGCGGGTCTCGACCACCGGGATGCCATAAGACGCAAAGACCTGTTTCGACTCAACTTCCGTCGCGAGCAGCCGGCCGCTGCGGCGCAAGGTTCGCAAGACATCTTCTACTGCTTCGGGGTTCTCGCCTTCCTCGCGGACGACCGCCGGAGTCTCGTACTGAAGCTCGAGGTTCTGGGCGTACTCGTGCATGTAGAGAAAGGCCCGGACGGCGCTCTCGGGCGTGTCGAAGTTGGGGATGCCCGCGCGGTTGAACAGGTCAATGCCGCCCTGCACCGTGGCCGCTCCCATCCAACTGACAAGCAGCGGCCGGTGAAAGGAGTCCTTGATCGCAACGACGCTTTCGGCGGTCTGAGTCGGATCGGTCATGCCCTGCGGCGTCAGGATGGCGAGAAAGCCGTCGGGATTGGGGTCGGCGTTGCAGATTTCGAGGACCTGGCGATAGGTGGCAGGCGTGGCGTCGCCGAGGATGTCCAGCGGGTTGCCGCCGCTCCAGTATGGGGGGAGAATCTGCCGGAGGCGCTGCCGGGTTTCCTCAGCGAGCGGGGCGATCTGGCCTCCCTGGATCGCAATCGCGTCCCCGGCCAAAACCGCCGGCCCCCCGGCGTTGCTGATCACGAGAAGCTTGTTGCCCTTGGGAAGTGGCTGCGAGGCGAGCACCTCGGCCATGCCGAAGAGTTCCGAGAGTTCGCGGACGCGCAGGACTCCGGCCCGCCGGAAGGCGGCGTCGCAGACCTCATCGGAGCCGGTCAAAGCGCCGGTGTGAGAGATCGCGGCGCGCTCGCCCGCTTTCGACCGCCCCGCCTTGACGACGATGATGGGCTTGGTCCGGGCCACCTGCCGCGCCGCGCTCATGAACCGCCGGGCGTCCCCGACCGACTCGATATAGAGCAGAATGCTCCGGGTCGAGGAGTCCTCGCCGAGATAGTCAAGCAGGTCGGCGAAGTCCACGTCCACCATCGCGCCGAGCGAGACCAGGCGGCTGAAACCGACGCGGGCCTTGACCGACCAATCGAGAATTCCGGTGATGAGCGCGCCGCTCTGGCTCACCAGAGCCAGCCGCCCCGGCAGCGCGTTTCCAGCGGCAAACGTGGCGTTCAGGTTGGCGAGCGGGCTGATCACGCCAAGGCAGTTGGGACCCACCAGGCGCGTCGCGGAGGATTTCACCAGCGCCCGGAGCTGCTCTTCGAGCGCCTTGCCTTGCTCGCCCAGCTCGCCGAAGCCGGCCGTCTGGATGATGACGACCGGAACCTTTGCCGCGATACATTCCTTAAAAATGTCGAGAACGCGGTGGGCCGATGTGCAGATCAGCGCAAGCTCGATCGGCTCGGGGACTTCCCGCAGGCTCGGAAAACTGCGGATGCCGAGCACCGCTTTGTGGCTCGGGTTGACGGGATAGATCACGCCGGCGAAGCCGCCGCCGAGCAGGTTCTTCATCACCTGATGGCCAACCTTGCCCGGCGTGGCGCTCGCCCCAATCACGGCCACCGAGGCCGGGGAAAACAGCGGGTCGAGCGAATGCCGGCTGTGGCGGAGGAGTTCTTTGAACAACTTGTGCCTCTACTTAAACTTCACATACAGATTCATCGAGTTGGTTTTGCCCCAGCCGGGCTTGGCGTGGGCCACTTGAATTGAAATGGTTCCGGCCTGGGCCACCAGGTCGGCGGGGACGGTGGCCCGCAGCTCAGACGGACTCACCACCTCGGTGCGCAGCCAGCGGTCGCCCGCTTGAATCACGGCGGTCGAGACAAATTCGCGCCCCTTGACCGTCAAGGTAAACGCACCGCTCCCTTCGGTCACTAGTTGCGGAGAGATGGAGGTGATCAACTCCGGCGTGTCGCTCAACGGCTCCTTGCCTGGAAAAGTCAGCCAGCTCTCCCCAGGATTCGGAATGGGATTGACAAAATCGTAGTGGTAGCCGACCGGCAGCCAGCGGCCCGCCTGCATCACGCGCTCGACTTGCTTGAAGGCCGTAATATCGTCGAGCGGGTTGCGGTTGAGCACCAGCAGGTCGGCGATCTTTCCTTTCTCGAGTGTTCCCAAGTCCTTCCCCTTGCCGAGCGTTTCCGCCGGTATCTTTGTGGCAAACTGCATGGCCTGCATCGGCTTGACGCCCGCGTCCACCAGAAGCTGCAATTCCCGACGCGTGGCCACGCCGGGCATCATGGTGGCGTGCCAGATGGAACTGGTGTCCGGCCCGACAATGATCTTCCCGCCCGCGTCCACGAACGTCTTGATGAACCACTGGTAGTTGCGATACCCCTGCTTCATGAGCGCCAGCTCATCCGGCGTCAGTTTGTCGAGGAGCGTGTAGTCGAGGATATTCGTCCGGATCACCTCCGGAATGTAGTGCAAATTCGGGTTGTTCAGCAGCTCCAGGTCTTCCCTGTAATACTCCTGGACACGGTCGTTGACGTGCCGGAAGACATAAATCTGGCAGCCTTCGATATAGACCTGCTTCTGGACCATCAGCTTGATCAGGTCTTGCGCCATGCTGCGATCCATCTTGCCGAAGAGCATCAGGCGGCGCGGGTCTTCGAGCCACAGCCAGTATTCGGTGAGGTCGGGATTGGGACCGTTGGTTTTCGACTCGTTCCAGGCGGAGACTTTCGGAAAGACCACGCGGCTGCGGCCCTGGTCAATCACGCGCCAGGCGGGAAGCTCCTTCTCCAGGACCTCCGGCTTGACCGTATCCAGCTCGATGCCCGTCGAGTGCGTCAACCCGTTGGTTCCGGCCTCGATCGCTTGCCGGGCCGTGATGCCGAAGTGCCCCTCGACGATCTTCCCCGCCCGGTGCGCCTCTTCCGCGATAACCTTCAGGAGATCGGGCGGGGTCATCGTGTAGACTTTGATGAAGTCGGCGCCGCGCTGAATCAAGTCGAGGGTCCTGCGCCGGGCCTCGTCCGGAGTCCCGTAGAAATCAATGGACTGGATGCGCAGGAACATCCGCGGACCGAGAATCTTGCCCTTGCTGACGCCGTCGCGCTGCGCCTCGATCCACGGGCTGCCTTCCTGCGCCCAGCCGGATGTTACGCCGTTCGAGATCAGCAGTTCCGGAAACCAACTCTTGTAGTGCAGGTGCTTGTCCCACAGTCCCGGCACGATAAACTTTCCCGATACGTCTATCACCTCCGCTCCCGGCGGTGTGGCGATGCCTTGGCCGATATTCTCAATGCGTTCCCCCCGCACGACGATCACTGCGTTGGGCATCGGCGGCGCGCCGGTGGCGTCAATCACTGTCCCGCCGCGCAGGACCGTGACCTGCCCCTGGGCAAGTACGCGCGGGATCGTCCGCAGAAACAATGCCGCGCACAGCACCGCAGCCAACCCTAGCCACAGCTTTTGCCTAAACGGTAACGACAATGTTCCGGGTTTCATGGTTTTGCTCCTTCTCGGCGTGACCAACTCGCTTCATGATACTACACGTTGCTCGCGTCGGCGCGGATTGATCCCACATTGTCATGGTGGAATCTTCTTTCCGTTTGCCAGTCCCCCGCCGGGTAGTGTCTCAGTTTCCGTTGGCGCAATTTCGCTGTTCTTTTCCGCAGCCCAGGCGTTTACGCCTGGGTCCCTGGAGGCACGTGATTAGTTTTCAGCCCGCTTCAGCGGGCTTTTGAAAGGGGGCTTCCGCCACCGTCGCAGCAAGGGCTGAAGGTAAAAAGCAGGAAGGCCGCTAAAGCGGCCCGTAAATAAAATATCGCCGTGAACCCCGGCCTGAAGGCCGGGGCTAGAGAAAATGAGCTGCCTGCTCAAACTCAGACAATACTTCCCGCCAGTTTCGCTTGACAGAAGGGCGGGCGTGTCGCTAAGATGTCTTCGGGTGCGGTAAGGACCCGGCAGATAGGCCGAGCGAAATGGCTCGGCCTTTTGGCTTTTTGGAAGAGAGGACGAAATATGCAAAACTACCAAACGAAGCCAGCAAGTCCTTTGTTTGCAACACGAGTTTATTTTTCTTCGCTAAATATTCGCCTTTCCCGGCGAATTCGCATCAGGACGACAACTGGGCCGCTCCGCCCCCCTTGCAGGCCCCTTGCAGGCGAACGGAAACTTCTAGGATAATTGCTGATTGCTAAGGAAAACCTATGGGCACAAAGACAGCCGCATCTCCCGATCTGAAGAGACTGCTCGGCCAGGCGGTCGAGGACTTGAGCGTAACCGATCGCTTGCAGTACGCCAACACCTGGGTCGCCTTCCGAGTCTACAGTCCTCCGCACAAAGTGACCCGCGACGGGGTCGAATACGTGGACGTGCGGCTGCGGAGGATCGAAGCGGCCGGCCACAGTGTCGAGGAGTTGATCGCCGAACTGCGCCGCCGCACCCTCGACCCGATGGAATTCGAGTTCACTCCCTTGAAGCCCCCGTACTAGTGAAGACAGGAGTCAGGAGTCAGAATCGCGGGGGAAGAGCAGATCCTTCGCGGAGTTTACCCTGAGCGAAGTCGAAGGGCTCAGGATGACAGCACAGGGGAGTCGGAAAAGAGAACAGTCATGGGCGCGACCAAGAGCACGGCGGACATTCTGGAGGCGTTGAAGGAGAAGTATGAGCCGGTGATTGGCCTGGAAGTTCACGTCCAGCTCCTCACGCGGTCGAAGATTTTCTGCGCTTGCTCGACGCGCTTCGGCGACCCGCCCAATACGAACACTTGTCCGGTCTGCCTGGGGCTGCCGGGCGCGCTCCCGGTGCTCAACCGCGAGGCCGTGGCCAAGGCCGTCAAGGCGGCGCTGGCCTTGAACTGCCGAGTGAACCGCCTATCGCGCTTTGCTCGCAAGAACTATTTCTATCCCGACCTGCCCAAGGGCTATCAGATTTCGCAGTTCGACCAGCCGCTCGCCGAGCACGGCTGGATCGTGATCCGCACTGGGGAAGGTCCCCAGGGAGGAATAGAAAAACGCATCGGGATCACCCGCCTGCACCTCGAAGAAGACGCCGGCAAGAGCATCCACGACGGCTATCCGGACTCCTACGAAAAGACCTACGTGGATTTGAACCGTAGCGGCGTGCCGCTCGCCGAGATCGTCAGCGAGCCGGACTTGCGCAGCTCCGAGGAAGCCTACGACTACCTGACGCGCCTCAAGCAAATTCTGCTCTACCTCGGCGTCTCGGACTGCAACATGGAGGAGGGCAGCCTGCGCTGCGACGCCAACGTCAGCGTGCGTCCGCGCGGGCAAAAGGAATTCGGCGTAAAGACCGAGGTCAAAAATTTGAACTCGTTCCGGTACTTGCAGCGGGCGCTCGATTACGAAATCGGACGGCAGGCGCAAGTGCTCGACGGCGGAGGAAAGATCGAGCAAGAGACGCGCCTGTGGAACACACAAACCCAGCGCACGATGGGGATGCGGAGCAAGGAGTACGCGCACGACTACCGCTACTTCCCCGAGCCGGACTTGTTGCCGCTGGTCGTGAGCGAAGCCTGGCAGGAAGAAATCCGGCAAACCATTCCGGAACTGCCTGACGCCAAGCAGCGCCGGTTCATCGAGGGGTACGGGTTGAGCACGTACGACGCCGAGGTACTCACCGCGACGCAGGAACTGGCCGGATACTATGAGCAAGTCGCCGGCAAGAGCGGCGATGCGAAATTGGCCGCTAACTGGGTGATGGTCGAGCTGCTCGGCGCGCTGAACGCCGCGGGGAAGACCCTGGCCGAATCGCCGGTTTCGCCCGAAGCCCTGGCAGGCCTGCTCGAACTGATCCGGGACGGCACCGTTTCCGGCAAGATGGCCAAGGGCGTCTTTGAACGCATGTTCGCCGGCGGCGCGAGCGCCCGCGCAGTGGTCGCGGAGCTTGGCCTGAAACAGATCACCGACGACGACGAAATCCGTCGCGTCGTTCGCCAGGTCATCGCCGCCAATCCCAAACAACTCGACCAAGACCTTGGGGGCAAGAAATCGCTTGAAGGCTTTTTCGTTGGCCAAGTCATGAAAGCCACACGCGGTCAAGCGAATCCACCAAAAGTAAACGAACTGTTGAAAAAAGAGGTGGAGAGAGCCGCGGCGGACATCTTCTTCACACGACATAATGAAATCCATTCGACTGCATACGCTTTTGTTCGGAATGGCAGCCCACCGGAGCCAGACTTGATATATGCGGATAAGGCTGGAAAAGAGTTTGGAGTGGAGGTAACTCGGACGTACTTGAATAAGGGTGAGGCAAAGTTCCTGTGGGACAAAGCTCGAAAGAAGCAGGGTTCTCCGCAGGTATGGACATCCGGTGTCATCTCACAACCGGATCAGGTTTACGAGGGCACGCTCCTCAATGCGGTCTTGGCGAAGGGTCAGAAAATCTATTCGGGTGCCCCCCCTTGGCTCATCGTTGTTTTTGAATATCCGCTTGGAGACACATCGGAGGCCAATATGATCGCTAATAGCGTTGCAGCCAAGCTCAAGGAAACACTCAGTCCGTTTGCGCAGGTCTGGGCTTTATGGCAAGTGACAAACGTACTGACGGCCCAATACGAAATCTTTAGACTTACCTAGCGATACTGCACCTACCCATACGGGAGGGAGAGCCATGTTGCAAGAAGGCCAACCCGCCCCGGCCTTTGAATTGCCGGACGAGCAGAACCAAACAGTGAAGCTCAAAGACTTTCTCGGGCATCCGCTGGTCTTCTTCTTTTTTCCCAAGGCGGACACGCCCGGCTGAACGGCGGAAGCAAGCGGGTTCCGCGATGCCTACAAATCCTTTCAGAAGCTGGGGGCGGTGATTGTTGGGATCAGCGCCGATTCTCCCTCGGCCCAGGATAAATTCAAGAAGAAATACAATCTTCCCTTCCCCTTGCTCTGCGACGTGGACCGCAAAGTGGCCGAGGCCTACGGTGTGCTGAAGGAAAGGAACATGTACGGCAAGACGGTCCTCGGCATCGAGCGCACGACGTTCCTCATTGACGCCGCCGGACGAATCCAGAAGATTTTCCCAAAGGTCAAAGTGGACGGCCACGCCGAGGAAGTGCTGGCGGCGCTGAACGAATGAGCCACGGAGCCACAGAGGCGAAGCAGAAGATGCAGACGAAGAAACGGAAGCTGAGGAAGTTATCCTCTGCCTCCTATGTCTCCATTGTTTCCTCTGCTTCGTGTCTCCGTGCCTCTGTGATTTGCTCCCCATGAAAACCGCTACCGCAGCCGTGTTACGGTTCACTCACCTCGGCCTGGAGAACTGGCGGAACTTCACCCGCGTAGATGTGGAGCTTCCGCGCCGGGCGTTTCTGGTCGGAGCCAACGCCTCGGGCAAATCCAATCTGCTCGATGTCTTCCGCTTTCTTCATGACATTGTCTCCGTCGGGGGCGGCTTTCAGGCGGCCGTGCGCAAGCGGGGTGGAGTCTCGCGGCTTCGTTGCCTCGCCGCGCGGCGCTATCCGGAGATTGCCATTACGGTAAACATCGGGAGCGATGCCGACGAACACGCTTGGGAGTACGAACTGCGCTTCACGCACGACAAACTCCAACGGCCGGTCATTCAAAAAGAACAGGTCCGCCGAAACAGAATTGTCCTGTTAGACCGTCCGCTTCCGGAGGACCGCAAGGACCCGGAGCGTCTGACTCAAACCTACCTGGAGCAGGTCAATGTGAACCAACCGTTTCGGACGGTAGCCGAATTCTTCAGCACCGTCCGCTATTTGCATATCGTGCCGCAACTGGTGCGCGACCCGGACCGTTCTTCCGGACGTCGGGATGATCCCTACGGCGGCGACTTTTTGGAGCGAGTCGCCCGCACTTCGGCAAAGACCCGCGCCGCCCGATTGCGGCGCATTCGTGGTGCTTTGCGGGTGGCTGTGCCGCAACTGGAGGAGCTGGAATTCTGCCGCGATGCCCGCGGCGCTCCGCACCTGCGCGCGCACTGCGAACACTGGCGGCCGTCGGGAGCGTGGCAGACCGAAGAACAGCTCTCCGACGGCACGCTCCGGCTGATGGGCCTGCTCTGGGCGATGCTCGACGGGACCGGCCCGCTGCTGCTCGAAGAGCCGGAAATGTCCCTCCACCCGGATGTCGCCCGGCTCATCCCCCAAATGCTCGCGCGCGTGGAGCAGCGGATGAGCCGTCAAGTGCTCGTCAGCACGCACTCGACGGATATCTTGCAGGACGAAGGAATCGGGCTGGACGAATTGCTTCTGCTGGAGCCGGGAGCGGAAGGGACCTCGATCCGGCCTGCCGGCGATTTCGCTGAAATCAAGGCGATGCTCCAGGGCGGGACCAGCCTGGCCGAGGCCGCCCTTCCCCGAACGGGTCCTCCGAAAGCCCTGCAACTCACCTTATTCGGAGGATGAATCGTGAGCGCGTCGGACCGCGTCGTGATCTCCGGGGCGGTCGAAGGTCTAGTGGATGAGACGGTGCTGCGAGCCCTGATCCGGCACGTCGGCGCCGTCCCCGGACCGTTCTACGGCCGGCACGGGAAGGAATATCTGCGGAAAAACTGGGGCGGCTACAACCAGGCCGCCCGGTCCGCGCCCTGGGTCGTTCTGGTGGACCTCGATCAGGACGCCGGGTGCGTGCCACCCTTTCGAGCAACCTGGGTTCCCAACCCCGCTCCGCTGATGTGCTTCCGCGTGGCCGTGCGAGAGATCGAGGCATGGCTGCTTTCTGACCGCGAACGGCTGGCGCACTTTCTGGGAATCCCACCCGGGATGATTCCAAGACACGCGGAATCCTTATCCGACCCCAAGCGGACGATGGTGGACCTGGCGCGCCATTCGCGCCGCGGCGACATCCGCCGCGAGATGGTGCCTCACCACGGAAGTGGTCGCGTCGTCGGACCCGCCTACAATTCCCGCCTGACGGAGTTTGTCAGGAATCGAAGAGGGGGTTGGCGGCCGGAAGTCGCCGCCCAGTCATCGGAAAGCCTGCGCCGCTGCGTGCGCTGCCTGGGCCGGCTGGTGCGCGAAGCCCGGCTGAATCCGCAAACACCGCATCCATAAAGCTACGGCACCGCATCCGAATTTCTGCGAGAGGAAAACGCAGGGGGGATTCTGCGCCACGCTTGCAAGCCGAGGAGCGTCACGGCTGCCGGCGCTTGTTCTTGGCGGCGCGGCGCTGGCGGGCCGTTTCAAAGAGCACAATCCCGGCGGCAACGCTGACGTTGAGGGTTGCGATCTTCCCCTGCGATGGGATGCGGATCAGAAAGTCGCATTTCTTCTTGAGCAACTCATGCAAGCCCTTCGCTTCGCCGCCCGCAACGAGCGCGCAGCGGCCGCGGTAGTCCGCCTCGTCGTAGGATTTCTCGCCGCGCTCGTCAAGGCCGTAAATCCAGAACGAGTGTTCCTTCAGCTCCTCGAGCGTGCGGGCCAGGTTGCCGACGCGGACGACGGGGAGGTGCGCGACCGCGCCGCTGGCCGCCTGGACCACCGCCGGCGTCAGGCCCGCCGCCCGCCGCTCCGGGAGGACGACGGCGGCCACGCCCGCCGCGCAAGCCGTGCGGATCAGCGCACCCAGGTTGTGCGTGTCCTGCACGCCGTCGAGCACCAGCAGCAGCGCGTCCTCGGGGGCGGTTTCGAGAACGTCTTCCAAGTTCGCATAGGTAGCGCCGCCCCCGAAGGCAACGACTCCCAGGTGATGTCCGCCCTTCGCCAGCCGGTCGAACGTGGCAGGCGGCTCGAAGCGCACCGGGACCCCGCGCTCGCGGCACAGCCGGGCCAGCTCGAGCAGGCGCGGGTTGCGCGTGCCCTCTTGGATGTGGACGCGCTCCACAGGCTGCCGGCCGCTCTCAAGCGCCTCCCGTACCGCGTGAATTCCGCAAATGATTTCCATCGCTGGTCTTCTGCTAGTCTGGGTCAGCCGTCGTCCGGTCCCCTAGCATAGCACCGGAACAGGCCCGGAGCGGGGCGATTCGATGGTGTCGGATGAACCGTTTGCCGGTTGGCCGCGCGTGCGAGGCCAGCGGCTATAATGGTTTCTTGGGCCGCTTGCTGGATCTCTCGCGCAAATTCAGGAAGGACCTCTTGGCCACGCTCGAACCGGTCGCGCCAACCCGCACGAACCAACCGCTGCTCGCGCGACTGCGAGTGATGACGCGCGCGGTGCGGCACCGCAACTTCCGGCTCTTCCTCGCCGGGCAGGGACTGAGCCTGATCGGCACCTGGGTACAGAGCGTGGCGCAGAGCTGGCTGGTGTACCGTCTCTCGGAATCCCCCGTGATGCTGGGCCTGGTGGCCTTCGCCGGCCAGGTTCCGTATTTGTTCCTGGCGCCCATCGCCGGGGTCGTCGTCGACCGCGTCAACCGGCGCAAGCTGATCCTCCTGATGCAAGTGTTTGAAATGGCGCAAGCGGCTCTGCTCGCGACGCTGACGCTGACGGGCACGGTCCAAGTCTGGCACGTTTTCTATCTGGCGCTGGCGCTGGGGCTGGCGGGCGTCTTTGAGATGACGGCGCGGCAAACGTTCCTGGTGGAGATGGTCGGCAAGGAAGACCTCATGAACGCGATCGCGCTCAACTCGAGCATCTATAACAGCGGGCGCATCCTCGGTCCGGCGGTCGCGGGCGTGCTCGTGGCGGCGATCGGCGAAGGCTGGTGCTTCGCGGTCAACGCCGCGTCGTTCCTGGCGGTGATCGTCTGCCTGCTGCTGATGCGCCTGCCTGCATCCTCGCCGCGGGAGGAAGAGGTCTCGCCGCTCGAACACTTCCGCGAAGGGTGGAACTACGTGCGGGGCCACCCTCCGTCGCGCGCTCTCCTACTGCTGCTCGGACTGACGAGCGTGATGAGCTATCCGTTCCTGGTCCTGATGCCCGTCTTTGCCGACACCGTCCTGCACGGCGGGCCGCAAGCCCTGGGGCTGCTCATGAGCGCGACCGGGGTCGGCGCGATCCTAGGGTCCCTTTACATGGCGATGCGCACCGGCCTGCGGGGCCTCAGCCGCACCATTACCGCCGCGACCGTGACCTACAGCGTGGCGCTCGCGCTCTTCGCGCTCTCGCGCAACCTGCACCTCTCCATGCTCCTGCTGCTCCCCGTCGGGTTCGGGATGATGGTCGCCATCGCCGCCACGAACACCGCCCTCCAGAGCATTGTTCCGGACGCTCTGCGGGGCCGCATGCTCGGGTTCTACGGCATGATGTTTGTCGGAATGACGCCGATCGGGAGCCTGCTCGGCGGATGGTTCGGCGGGCTGATTGGCGCGCCCTGGACGGTGATCGGTGGAGCGGTCATCTGCATCGCCGGCGCCCTGATCTTCAACCACAAGCGCCTCGTGGTTCGCGCGGCCTTGCTCCAAGTCATGGAACAGCAGGCCCAAGGCTTCCCCGTACCCGTGCCCGTTACCCGCAGCACCGAGGACGGCCAGTAAGGCGCGGACGGTGGCGTTCTTTTTGCCATTCCATTTCTGATCTCGACGGTCCCCTTGACAGGGCCGGCCTGGGGCGGGTACGGTAGAGATGAAGTTCAACAGTTGAACTGTTGAACAATTCCTTTCAAAGTCAGGTGAGACGCAAATGCCTTTCGTTACAGTCAAGAAGAAATATCAGGTGGTGATCCCCGTGGCGGTGCGGAGAAAACTGAGAATTGAAGTTGGGGACTTACTCGAAGCCAAAGCCGCACGGGGGAAAGTGACCTTCGTTGCGAAATCGGCGATTGACCGAGAGCTTGCAGAGGGACTCGACGATATTAAGCACGGCCGCTTCATCGGACCCTTTGACAACGTCGCGGATGCGCTAAAAGCGCTCCGGGAGAAAACCAAGAAACGAAAATGAGGGTTCTCTTTTCAGACCTCTTCACGCGCAACTTTCGCGGCGCCCCGGAACAGGTTCAAAAGACGTTCGGGAAACAACTTGGAAATCTGTTGAGGGATTTCCGACACCCCACACTTCATACCAAGAAGTATGACGAAGCCAAGAATCTCTGGCAGGCCAGGGTAGACCAAAATTGGCGGTTCTACTTCACCATTGAGGGAGACATCTTCCACATGATTGACATCAAGCCGCACCCGAAGTAGCCTTTGTCTCGGGGGCGGCGAGAAGCTCCCGGGCGGTGAAGAGCGGATAGAACGGGCAGTGCTTTTCGATGGCTTCCCGGCCACCTTCTTCGCGGTCCACCAGGCAAATCGCCGCGATCACGCGGTAGCCGGCGCGCTGGGCCTGCTCGATGGCTTTGAGCGTCGAGCCGCCCGTGGTGCAAACGTCGTCCACGATCACCACCGGATCGCCCGGCGCGCCTTGCCAGCCTTCGATGTATTGCTGCGTGCCGTGCTTCTTCGGCTCTTTTCGCACCAGGAATCCCGAGACGGGCGGGCCGACCTGCCCTCCGACGCCTTGGTTGAGGAGGGCTTGCTGGTGGCTTAATGCTGCGACGACGGCCACGATGGGATCAGCACCCATGGTCAGCCCACCGATGGCTTTGGGATACGGCTGGAGGGTCTTCAAGACCTCCAGTACCGCCATGCCTGTGCAAAGCGCGCCTTCCGAATCGAGCGTCGTCAGCCGGGCGTCCAGGTAGTAATTGCTTGTCTTGCCGGAGGAGAGAACGAAGCTTCCTCGCTTGACGGATTTCTCACACAGGACTTGCTTCAACCGCTCTCGGAATTGCATAGTAGGACTATCGGCAGACCTGACCGCTCCCTCACGGTCGCGGCTCTGATCGGCTATTCTACCGTCACGCTTTTCGCCAAATTGCGTGGCTGGTCCACGTCGCAGCCGCGGCGGACGGCGATGTGGTAGGCGAGCAGTTGCAAGGGCACGATTTCCAGAACCGGCGAGAGCAGCTCGCCGATGGCCGGGATCTCGATCACGTGGTCGGCCGACTCGCGCGCGTCGCGGTCGCCTTCGGTCACCAGCGCGATCACGACTCCCGAGCGCGCCTTGACTTCCTTGATGTTCGACAGGACTTTCTCATAGCCAAGCCGGCTCGTCTCGCTGCTCGGGTCGCTCGTGGCGATCACCACCACGGGCATGTCCTCGTCAATGAGCGCGATCGGGCCATGCTTCATCTCTCCCGCCGGATAGCCTTCACCATGGATGTAGGAAAGCTCCTTCAATTTGAGCGCGCCTTCGAGCGCAATGGGGTAATGAATGCCGCGCCCCAGATAGAGGAAGTTCCGGCTGCGGAAGAACTTGCGCGCCAATTTTTCGATCTCCGCATTGCGACTCAGCACGGCCTCGATCCTGCCGGGCAGCCGCGCCAATTCCTGCACGAGGCTCAAGGATTCTTCCGGGGAAACCCGCCCGCGAACCTGCGCCAAGTGGAGCGCCAGCAGAAACAGTGCGGTCATTTGCGAGGTGAACGCCTTGGTGCTGGCCACGCCGATCTCCGGCCCGGCGTGCGTGTAAAGCGTCCCGGTGGCTTCGCGCGTCACCATGCTCCCGACCACGTTGCAGATGGCCAGGGTTTTCGATCCTTTTAGCTTGCTCTCCCGCTGCGCCGCGAGCGTGTCGGCGGTTTCGCCGGACTGCGTGATGACGACCGTGAGCGATTCGGGCCCCACGATCGGGTCGCGGTAACGGAACTCGGAGCCGTAATCCACCTCCACCGGAATGCGCGCCAGCCGCTCGAGCAGAAACTTCCCCACCAGTCCCGCGTAGTAGGAGGTTCCCATGGCAACGATCTTGATTTGTTGGAAGCCGCGGAAGTCCTCCTCGGTGAAGTCCCAATCGTCGAGCACAACCCGACCCGTCTCCAGGCTCACCCGGCCGAGCGTGGTGTCCCGGAGGGCCTGGGGCTGCTCGTAGATTTCCTTCAGCATGAAGTGCTTGTAGCCGCCCTTCTGGGCCTGGATGGGGTCCCAGGTGACGCGTTGGACCTCGCGGCGGATTTCGCGGCCGTCAAAGTCCAGGAACCGCGCCCCGGCCGGCGTCAGGACCGCCATGTCGCCGTCGGCCAGAAACACCATGTCGCGGGTGTGAAACAGAATCGCGGGGATGTCGGAGGCGACGAAAAATTCCTTCTCCCCCAGGCCGATCACCGCCGGCGGCCCGTTGCGCGCGGCGACGATCTTGTTCGGGTCTTTCGAGGAAATGACGGCCACCGCGAAAACCCCCTTCACCTGTTGGAGGGCCCTGCGCACCGCTTCCTCGAGGGACGGGACTTTGCCCGGCCCGTTCGCGGCCAGCTCTTTCTCAACCAGGTGGGCGATGATCTCCGTGTCGGTTTCCGTGACGAAGCGGTGGCCCTCTGCGGCAAGAGCGCGCTTCAACGTCAGGTAATTCTCGACGATTCCGTTGTGCACCACGACGACTTCACCCTTGCAGTCGCGGTGCGGATGAGCGTTCTCCTCCGTGGGACGGCCGTGCGTGGCCCAGCGCGTGTGCCCGATGCCGTACGTCCCATTCAGCGGGCTTTCGCGGACGACCTGCTCGAGGTTGCGCAGCTTTCCGGAGGCGCGCCGTAGCTCGATCCGGCCGCTGCCGTCGCCCACCGCGATCCCGGCCGAGTCATATCCGCGGTATTCCAGCCGCTGCAATCCTTCCAGAATCAGCGGTACCACCGGCTTGTCTCCGACGTATCCGACAATCCCGCACATTTTCGTTTGATCTCCCCAGCCCCGTCCCGACCGCTTGCGATATACGGACTACTCGCTCTGTCATTAGCGACCGCTCGCTTACGGTCGCGGCTCTGATTATTCTTCCAGTTGAAAGCTGAACTCTTCGATTACCGGGTTGGTGAGGACCTCGCGCGCAATGCGCTCCACTTCCGCGCGCGCCTGGTCCCGGGTCAGCCCGGAGGCGAGACGAATTTCAAAATGTTTCCCCTGCCGAACCGCTTCCACGCTTTCAAAGCCCAAGCCGCGGAGCGCCGACCGGATCGTCTCCCCTTGCGGATCGAGCACCGTCTTCTTGAGACTGACGTAAACGTTGGCTTTCATCTGATGGAGTACGGGCAGCACGCCCTCTCCATCATAGCAAACACGCTCCGGGAATTCCTCTATTTCGAGCACCCGGTAACTTATCGGCAGGAGGTTGGAAACCATGAGCCTCCCCGCAAGCGCCCGCATGGCCCACACGGAAAGGCTGGCGGAAGGGCCGTCGCGCTTGCCGCTATGCTAGAATCGCCCCCAGGCGCTGTGCTACCATGCGCTGTGTCAGACGATGCTTCCGTTCAAGCTCATCTACTCGGACAAGTACGATCTCCATCTGGGCGACCACGTTTTCCCTTCGTCGAAGTACCGGCTCATCCACGAAAGGCTGCTCGAATCGCAACTGGCGAGCGTGACGGACTTCCTCGAACCGCCGCCCGCCGAGGATACCGACGTCCTGCTCGTCCACACGGCGGACTGGGTGCGGAAGCTCAAAACGGGGACGCTCGACCTTCATGACCTCCACCGCATGGAGATCCCCTACTCACCGGAACTGGTGCGGGCGGTGTGGCTCTGCGCCGGAGGCTCGATTCTGGCGGGGCGGCGCGCCCTCGCTGACGGCGTCGCGTTCAACATGGGCGGCGGCTTCCACCACGCTTTCCCGGGCCATGGTGAAGGTTTTTGCGTGATCCACGACGTGGCCATCGCCATCCGGAAGCTGCAAACCGAAGGCTCAATCCAGCGCGCGCTGACCGTGGACCTCGACGTCCATCACGGCAACGGCACCTCGTTCATCTTTGCGCGCGACAACTCGGTCTTCACGTTCTCGATGCACCAGGAGCACAACTATCCGCTCGAAAAACCGCCGAGCGACCTCGACATCCACCTGCCCGACAGCTGCGAGGATGAGCAGTACCTGCACCTGTTGCGCGAGAACCTGCACCACGCGCTCTCGGTCTTCCACCCGGATTTGATCTTCTACCTCGCCGGCGCTGACCCCTACCGCGAAGACCAGTTGGGCGGGCTGGCGCTGACCAAAGCAGGCTTGCAGGAACGCGACCGGATCGTCTTTGCGATGGCGCGGGAACGCAACGTGCCGGTGGCCGTGACCTTCGCCGGAGGCTACGCCCACCGCCTGGAAGACACCATCGCCATCCACGTGGGGACGGTGAGGGCGGCGATGGAGGTGGTGGCGTCTATGCCGGCTGCCAAAGGAAATTCTGCTTAAAGCACTTCATTCAGCGATCCGGTGCGGTAGCCTTCGAGGTCGAGCGTGACGTACTTGTAGCCGAGCTTTTTGAAGATTTCGGTGAACTTTTGCGCCATCTGCGGATCGAGAGCCTTGGGCAACTCTTCGGGCGCGATCTCGATGCGGACTAGCTCGCCGTGATGCCGCACGCGAAACTGGCGGAAGCCGAGCTGCCGGAGCGCGTCTTCGCCGTCTTCGACTTTTTTCAAATTCTGGATCGTCACGGGAGTTCCATAGGGGATGCGCGAAGAAAGGCACGCCGATGCCGGGCGGTCCCAGACGGGCAGTCCGGCCTGCCGGGCCAGCTCGCGGATTTCGGCTTTGTTGAGACCGGCTTCGAGCAGCGGGCTGCGCACGCCGTACTGAGCCGCGGCGCGATGGCCGGGGCGGAAGTCGCGCGTGTCATCGGCATTCACTCCATAGATGATCGAAGCAAGCCCGCGTTCGCGGGCGATCTCAGCGAGCTTGCCGAATAATTCATCCTTGCAGTGAAAGCAGCGATCCGGGGCGTTCTCCGTGTAATCCGAATTGTCGAACTCGTCGGTGCGGATGACTTCCAGAGGGATGCCGTAATCCCGGGCGAACTGAATGGCGTCGCGCTTCTGGAACGCCGCCAAGCTCGGCGAATCGGCGAGCACGGCAAGCATCTGGTCGCCCAAGACCTGGCGCGCCGCCCATGATAGGTAGCCTGAATCCACGCCACCCGAGTAGGCCACCAAGGCAGAACCGAGTCCGCAAAGCTTCTCCGACAAGACACCGGCTTTCTGATCAAGGGCATCTGTGGTCGCCCGAATCATTTTCCCCCTTGGGCAGCCAATGACTGTTCCTGGACCTTCCTGCGAAACTCCAGGGGCGCCGCAATCCGTTTGAACGGCTCCCGGGAGCCTCCGGTGCCGGTTACGGTAATGGTTCCGTATCCGAAGACGCGGGCGAGGATGCTTTGCTCCACTTCGATTCCTTCCACCTTCGACAGCAGGGTTTCGAGCGACCGCCGGCGCAGCCATCCCACTTTTACGATCACGCGGCGGTTGGTGACTCCGAATTCGGAGGTGATGGAATCAATCAGCGCCGGAACCAACGCCCACACGGCTGCGAGGCCTGCAACGCCTGCGAACACATCGAGCGCCCAGGCAACCCTCTCGTCTTGCTGGGCGGAGGGGAGAACGAATGCTGCGATGAGCAGCGCCACGCCGAGCAGGCAGTAAACGAGCGCGGGCAGAAAGATGATCCAATGCCGCTTGGTCGTGTAGGTGACCTGCTCGCCCTCCATCAGGTTCTTGTGGATGTAGGACACTATATATTCCCTGTCCCGCCTAGTAGCTCTCGTCGGCGAGCAGGTTCATTTGGATTCGGTCGTGACGGGATAGAGTACATCCGCCCGAAGCGCTTCGGCGGCAAAAGCCAGCGCCGCGGAAACTCCCTCTCGCGTCAGGCGAGGATGCGCTTCGAGAATTTGTTCGATGGTTTCGCCGGCGGCCAGCTTCTCCAGGATCAACTCAACCGTAACGCGGGTGCCGGAGACGACCGGTTTGCCCATCAGGATGGCAGGATCGGACACGATCATGGTTTGCTTCATGCCTCAACTCCCACGGCCAGTATACGCAGACCACCCTGCGCACGCAACGACGCCGCACCCGCCTAGGCTAAATAGGCCGAATCAAGCCGCTGCCGCAAAGCCTCAAGCTTTTCCGTCCGCAAGAATTTTCCGCAACTCGTCATGTTTCTTTTGCAAATGTTCATAGAATGGAAGCAATTCCTTTTCTGAGGGTCCGAGTTTCTCGATCACTTCCCAAGGGATAGTTTTGGTTAAACATCGGTCCCACAGATCGACAAATTCAGCAAGAGCAGGAAGATATTGGTGCGTTTCCTCATCAGCAAGGTATGGCTTCTCTCGAAACATTGCAAGCATCTGGCGGTAAGCCGGAAGGATTACGTTTCGTAACTGATCGTTATCGTATTCGATGACCTTTACGAAATCGGGAGCCCGCTCTTTCGACAATCGAACAGACGCCTCTATCGGATTATGCATTGCCTTTGTTTCCTCGCAAAGCCTCCGCCACTCTTCGTCGCTGGTCGCATGCAACCTCACTCGCAACACACCCTTTAGCCGAATTTCCTCCCTCAATCCAAGAAGCGGAGAGTAAAACTCTCGCAATTGTTGTTCGAAAAAGGCGTGACGTTGCTGGTACCGGGAGAGGCGGTGTGTAACCCAAGCTCCTACCAGAGCGCTTACGATAATCAAGGCAATCTGGCTTAGCCAGTTCATCGGCTCACCATATCAGTGTAAGAGGCGGCTCAGACAAAAACGCTTTCACTGCACCAGCGGCGGCTTCTCTTCTTCTGCTCCGTTGCCTTCGGTCTCGGGGATCAAGCAGGCGGCGGCGATGCGGTCGCCTTCGCCTTCCTCCATGCGGAGCAGGCGGACGCCCTGGGTGCTGCGGCCGGCGGAGCGGATGGCACTCGATTCGAGGCGAATGATTTTCCCCTGCTGCGTGATGATCATCACTTCGCTCTGTTCGGTGACGTGGAGGATGCTGACGACTTTGCCCTTGCCCTCGGTGGTCTTCAAGTTGATGACGCCCTTGCCGCCGCGCGACTGCACGCGGTACTCGCCCAGCTTGGTGCGCTTGCCGTAGCCGTTTTCGGTGACGCTCAAAATCCAGCCTTCCTCGCTGACGGCCACCATGCCGACCAAGTAATCTCCCTTCGCCAGGTCCATGCCGCGGACGCCGCGCGCTTGGCGGCCCATGGCGCGGACGCCGCGTTCGGGGAAGCGGATCGCTTTGCCCTCGTGCGTGCCGAGGAAGATGAACTTGTCTCCGGTCGTTTCCCGGACCGCGATCAATTCATCGCCCTCATCGAGCGAAACGGCGATGATGCCGCGCGCCATGGGGTTGTCAAATTCCGAGAGGCTCGATTTCTTGATCACGCCTTTGCGCGTAACCATGACCAGGTACTTGTCCTCGGGGAAATCTTTTACCGTCAGGAACGCGGCCACGGCCTCGCCTTCGACGAGGTTCACCAGGTTCACGATATTCTTTCCGCGGCCCGCCGTGCCGACATCGGGAATTTCATAGACCTTCAGCCAATAGACCCTGCCGCGGTTCGTAAAGACCAGCATGTAACTGTGCGTGGAGGCGACGAAGAGGTACTCGACGAAATCCTCCTCGCGCGTGCGCATCCCGATGCGGCCCTTGCCGCCGCGCCCCTGGTGCTTGTAGGTGTCCACCGGCGTGCGCTTGAGGTAGCCCTGGCGGCTGACCGTGACGGCGACGTCCTCGACCGCGATCAGGTCTTCAAGCTTGATCTCGGCCTGCTCCTCGACGATCTCGGTGCGGCGCTTGTCGCCGTACTCCTTCTGAACCTCGTGCAACTCCTGGACGATGATGCTCTTGAGCTTCTTCTCGCTGGCCAGAATTTCTTCGAGTTCCGCAATGCGCTTGCGGATCTCCGCCAACTCCTCGATGATCTTGTCGCGTTCCATGGCCGTCAGGCGCTGGAGCTGCAAATCGAGGATCGCTTTGGCCTGAATCTCGCTCAAGGCGAAGCGCGTCATGAGGCCCTCGCGGGCTTCGGTCGGGTTCTTGGATGCGCGGATCAACTGGATGACTGCATCCAGGTTGTCGAGCGCGATCTGGTAGCCGAGCAGCACGTGCTCGCGCTCGCGCGCCTTCCGAAGCTCAAACTGCGTACGGCGGCGGACCACGTCCGTGCGGTGGTCAATGAAGACTTTGATGGCCTCGGCCAGGCCCAGCTCGCGCGGCTGGCCGTGGTGCACCGCGAGCAAGATCATCCCGAAGCTCGTCTGCATTTGGGTGTGCTTGTAGAGGTTGTTCAGGATCACCTCGGCCTGCTCGCCGCGCTTGAGCTCAAACACGATGCGCATCCCATCGCGGTCGCTTTCGTCGCGGATGTCCGAGATGCCTTCGATCTTCTTCTCCTGGACAAGTTCGGCGGCCCGCTCGATCAGCTTGGCCTTGTTGACCTGGTACGGGATTTCCGTGACCACGATCATCTCGCGGTCCTTGCCCATGCGCTCAATGGCGGCGCGCGCGCGCAGGATGAACGAGCCGCGCCCGGTGCGGTAGGCTTCCAGGATTCCGGACTTGCCGTAGAGGAAGCCGCCGGTGGGGAAATCCGGTCCCGGCACCATCTCGACCAGCTTTTCGAGCGCCGCGTTAGGGTGCTCGATCAGATGAATCGTCGCGTTGATGATCTCGCCCAGGTTGTGCGGCGGAATCTTGGTGGCCATGCCGACGGCGATGCCCTCCGCGCCGTTGACCAGCAGGTTCGGAACGCGGGTGGGAAGATACTCCGGCTCTTCGGTGCTCTCGTCGTAGTTCGGGCGGAAGTCCACCGTGTCGCGCTCGATGTCGTCGAGCAGGCGCTCGGCGACCGAGGCCAGGCGGGCCTCGGTGTAGCGCATCGCCGCCGGCGGGTCGCCGTCCACCGAGCCGAAGTTCCCCTGGCCGTCCACCAGCGGATACCTCATGCTGAAGTCCTGCGCCATGCGGACGAGCGAGTCGTAGATGGGCACGTCTCCGTGCGGGTGGTAGTTCCCCATCACTTCGCCGACGATCTTGGCGCACTTGCGGTACGGGCGGTTGGCGCGCAGGCCCGCCTCGTACATCCCGTAGAGGATGCGCCGCTGCACGGGCTTCATGCCGTCGCGGGCATCGGGCAAGGCGCGCCCGATGATCACGCTCATCGCGTAATCGAGATACGAGCGCCGCATCTCATCTTCAATGTTGACCGGGATTTGATTCTTGGCGAGCGGCAGCTCGGGCTGCTGCGGCTCGCTTGGGATGTTCGGCTGGTCCGCCATGCTCTAGTTCATTCCTTCACGAAGATTGCAAACACCATTGCGGTTCAATCTATTATAACTGTTTGCGGCGGACTTCCGGCGTGCCTTCCGGGGTTATTGTAGCGATTGCCTGATCGGGAAAGAGCGGCTACACTTGAAGCGCAGCCGATATGAAAATCAACGCCCGCGAACGCCTGATTGTGGCCCTCGATGTTCCGACCGCTGAGGAAGCGCAGAAACTCGTCGCGCAGTTCGAGGGCGTGGTTTCCTTCTTCAAAGTCGGCCTGGAGCTTTATACAGCGACCGGCCCGGAACTGGTCCGATTGCTGGTGTCAGAGGGTAAAAAAGTTTTCCTCGACTTGAAATTTCTCGACATCGGAGAAACCGTGCGGCGGGCAACCGAACAAGCGGCGCGCCTGGGCGCGTCGTTTCTCACGGTGCACGAGAGCGGCAAGGCCGTTGCCGCCGCCGTGCAAGGCCGCCAAGGAACGGACTTGAAGATTCTGGCAGTGACCGTGCTCACCAGCCTGGACACTTCGGACCTGCAAGCAATGGGTCTCACCTGCTCCGTCGAAGAACTTGTGCTCGCACGCGCCCAGAAGGCGATGGAGGCAGGGTGTCACGGCGTGATCGCCTCCGGGCAAGAGGCGCAGAAAATCCGCGAAATGGCGGGAGATCAGCTGCTCATCGTAACCCCCGGAATCCGCCCTTCCGGCACTTCCGCCGAGGATCAAAAAAGGACTGCGGCTCCGGCCGAGGCCGTCCGCGCCGGTGCGGATTATCTGGTGGTGGGCAGACCGGTCACACGAGCGCCGAACCCGAGAGAGGCTGCGATAAAAATTCTTGAGGAAATGCAGAAGGCGTTCGACTTACTGAGGGACTAAGGTCTTCCGCGACCGCTTCTTTCCAGTATCGCGACTCGGGCTTCCAGGGCAGCAAATTCTTCCCGTCCAACGAACTTCTGGAAAGAACTCTGAGCAATTCCTGGCTCGGCCTTTTTAGCTTCAATATTTGCCAGCATCCGGCGGAGAATCTCCGTGTTTTCAGCGACCCGATCGCGCAGCGCGATTAATCGTTCCGTCAGACTTTCTGGCTGCTGGTTGGGTTCCATCTTGATCTAAGTGCAGATCCTTCGCTGCGCTCAGGATGACAGCACGTAAGAGGAGGGGGGGCTTACACGTCCAAATTCTTCACGTCGAGCGCGTTGTCTTCGATGAATTTGCGGCGGACTTCGACGTTCTCGCCCATGAGGGTGGAGAAGATTTCTTCGGTTACCAGGGCGTCTTCGAGGCGGACCTGCAAGAGCGTGCGGGTTTCGGCGTTCATGGTGGTTTCCCACAACTGCTCGGCGCGCATTTCGCCCAAGCCCTTGTAACGCTGCACGCTCAGCTCTTTCTTGCCTTCCTCGAGTACGTACTCAATCAACTGCGCGGCCTTCGGGAACTCGCGGCTGGAGCTGTCGGCGCGGACGGTGAACGGAGGCTTGTCCACGGGGGCGATGGCTCTGGCGAGGACTTTCATGCGCTTATACTCGGGGGAAGAGGCCAGCTCCCAGTTGACGCGCTTTTCGGCCCCGGAGCCGTTCAAGAAAATCAGTTCATGCAGGCTGTGCTCTTCGTCGAACGCCAGGCGCGCGGTGAGGCCGGCGGCCTTCAACTGCTTTTCGAGTTCCTGGAGTTTGTCCGGAACGCCGAAGTCGGCCTTCTTGTCGAGGTCGGCCTTGGCGAGCAAGTCCACGACCGGGCGGTTGCGCAGGCGCTTTTCGAGTTTTTCGGAGATGACGGCGTAGTCGGCGAGGTCGCCGAGGAACTTCGTCAGCACGCGCCCTTCGAGTCGCTCGCCGGCGCCGTTCGAAACCGCGCGGCCTTCGGTGGCGTGGCGCATCAGCTCGCGCGTGAATTCCTTGTCGTCCTTGATGTACTTTTCCGAGCGGCCTTTCTTGATCTTATAGAGCGGCGGCTGCGCGATGAAGATGTGCCCGCGCTTGATCAGCTCCTGCATCTGCCGGAAGAAGAACGTCAGCAGCAGCGTGCGGATGTGCGAGCCGTCCACGTCGGCGTCGGTCATGATGATGACCTTGTGGTAGCGGAGCTTGGCCATGTCGAAGTCGTCTTTGCCGATGCCGGTGCCGATGGCCGTAATCATGTTGCGGATCTCTTCGTGCCCGAGCATCTTGTCGTAGCGCGCCTTCTCGACGTTCAGGATCTTGCCCTTGAGCGGGAGGATGGCCTGATAGCGGCGGTCGCGGCCCTGCTTGGCGGTGCCGCCGGCGGACTCACCCTCCACCAAGAAAAGTTCACAGCGGGCCGGGTCGCGCTCCTGGCAGTCGGCGAGCTTGCCGGGCAGCGAACCCGAGTCGAGCGCCCCTTTGCGCCGCGTCAAGTCGCGGGCCTTGCGGGCAGCCTCGCGCGCCCGCGCCGCTTCAATCGCCTTCTGGATGATTTTCCGCGCCACCGACGGGGTTTTTTCAAACGCCTCGCCCAGCCTCTCATTGATGAAGGCTTCGACCAGCCCCTTGATGTCGCTGTTCAACTTGCCTTTGGTTTGGCCTTCAAACTGGGGCTGCGACAGCTTGACGCTGATGACCGCGACCAGGCCCTCGCGCACGTCATCGCCGGATAAGTTCTCTTTGACATCTTTGAACAACCCGGCGGCGGACCCGTAATTGTTGATGGTGCGGGTGAGCGCGGAGCGGAAGCCGGAAATGTGAGCGCCGCCATCCACCGTGTTGATGTTGTTGGCAAAGCTAAAAACCGTCTCCGAGTAGGAATCGTTGTACTGGAGCGCGACATCCATTTGCACGTCGCCGAGCGCGCCGGCGTTGCGGACGCCCTCGAAGTAGATCGGCTTGTCGTGCAGGACGGCCTTGCCTTTGTTCAGGTGGGCGACGAATTCGGCGATGCCGCCCGCGTAGCAGAACTTGTGGCCCTTGTCGGCGCGCTCGTCCGTGAGGCTGATCTTGAGGCCCTTGTTCAGGAAGGACAGCTCGCGGAGGCGCTGCGAGAGCGTGTCAAAGTTGAACTCGCTGGTAGTGAAAATCTCCAGGTCCGGCGCGAAGGTGACCTTGGTGCCGCGCTTGTGAGTCTTGCCGGCGCGCTTGAGGTCGCCGGCGGGGATGCCGCGCTCGTAGGACTGCTCCCAGGTGTAGCCGTCGCGCCAGATTTCGAGTTCCAGCCGTTCGCTGAGCGCATTGACGACCGAGACGCCGACGCCGTGCAGGCCGCCCGAAACCTTGTAGCTGTTGGTGTCGAATTTGCCGCCGGCGTGGAGCACGGTCATGACGACTTCAGCCGCCGAGCGCTTCTCGCCTTCATGAAAGCCGACCGGGATGCCGCGCCCATTGTCCACGACGGTGACGGAGTTGTCGGTATGGATGGTGACGTCAATCTCGGTGCAGTGGCCGGCCAGGGCCTCGTCCACGGAGTTGTCCACGACTTCATAGACGAGATGGTGCAGGCCGCCCTCGCCCGTCGAGCCGATATACATCGCCGGGCGCTTCCGGACAGCCTCCAGGTCGCCCAGGACCTTGATGCTGTCGGCATCGTAAATGTCCAGGGGAGGCTTCGGCCTTTGGTTCAGGTCTCCCGGATTGAGTTCTTTGTCACCCATTGTTCATAACCAAGTTGTTAGTTCATAGTTGTTAGCTGTCTTGGGACCTGGACTTGCTAACAACTGACAACTAACAACTACCCGCTATCAAATGCGCATCGGCATCACGACGTAACGGTAGCGCAACTTTTCCTCCGACTCGGGCCGCAACTGTCCGGCGCTTTGTTCGTCTTTGAATTCGAACACGATCTTTTCGGCTTCGGCGGCCGTCAGGAACTCGAGCAAGTACTGCCAGTTAAAGCCCATCTGCAACGG